>Ga0116154_10000263_pt1 | contig 73498 bp, 67 predicted proteins | sample AD_UKC030_MetaG_FD_89898 | JGI IMG/M metagenome (GOLD analysis project Ga0116154, IMG submission 89898) | Active sludge microbial communities of municipal wastewater-treating anaerobic digesters from USA - AD_UKC030_MetaG | ecosystem: Engineered > Bioreactor > Anaerobic > Digestate | place: USA... | reverse complement strand
GGACGACACCAAGACGAAGAAAAGAAAAACCAAACAGAAAAAGTAAATGACCATCACCCCTTGGCGAGTATCATGCCACGCCAGGGTTTTTCAGCGGAATCAAATATATAGACTCGACCCCATTGTTTTATCCGCGAGCTGCGCGCACGCTGCGGGGTGGTTTTCACGAAGGGGTCATTTCATTACCTTGGCTGCCATCGCGGCACCCACCGGGCGATTGGGTCCCTCACTGACGCTGCATCGCCGGGGCCCTTCACCGGCACGTAGGCAACGCGCATCACCAGTTGATAGCGTTGGCCTGTGCGCGGTTTCTCGATGAACCATTGAAAGTCCCAGGCCGGACAGCCGCTGCCCCCGCCAGAGGGCGATTGCGTTAGGCGCACAATGTCTTGAGCGCGGAACATCTGGACGAACGCCATGCCCCGACACACGCCGAAATACCACGGCTCGACATAACGCAGGCGGGAAAAGCCAAATGGCAATTCGAGTGGGAACGTGGAGTCATGCGCGAACTCGCGCTGGTCATCCTGCGAGCGGTGCGTCGCCCAGGTGCCATGCGCTGGCGTTACGCCTCGCAGCCATCCGGCTTGGGCCTGAGCACCCTCGGCGAACCCGCGGAAATGGATATCGAGCGATTCGGGTTGGTCGATGTAGCTGGCCCAGAACAGGCCCATATAGCTGTTTGTGAACGTATCGCGGCGCGGCACGCACTCGAAGGTCAACTCAACAACGCCGTCGTCCAGCAGCTCATAGCGCATGCAGCTTTCAAGACCCCAGTACGGCGTGGGCGCCTGGTAAAGTTCGGCGGTGTGATCGTTCAGGACACGCAATTCCATCGGCGCGTGACGAGGCTCGAAGAGCACCTCCCGGGGTTTCAAGGTGCCGTCGTGGATGTGCTCGAAATTTAAACCCGCATAGGCAGGCACGAACAGGTTACGGGGTTGTTGGACGTGCCGCAAAGAGGCGATGCCGTGGTAGCCAGCACGGTGACCAGGCAACACGGCGTCGTCCACCGCGCGGTTGTCCACCACAACGACTTCGAGGCCGCTGTGTTTGAGCAGAACATACGGCTTGTCCGGCACCGTGTAGCGCACGCTCGCGTTCGCCAGCGACGTCACCGGCACGGCTCCGGCAGCCGAAGGATCGCCGGCTTCGAATTCCCACGCGCCGACATCCGGGCGTTGCGCGCGCGATCGCCGGCGGATATCCTCGGTGACGTCCGGCAGAGGAACCGCCTGATCGATGGCTCGGGTGGCAGCGGACGTCAATGCCAGGTTGCCCGATGCGGGATCGACGCAGGAACGGTCCAACCGGCCGGTGAGATTGTGGCTGAGGTCCGCTTCGCCGCCTTCGAGCAGAATCTCGCCATGCACGAGGTTGTTTACCACCTCCGTGTGCGCCGTCCCTGTGCCGATGCGGATGCCGCGACGCCAGTTTTGTTCCGGTCGCCAGATGGTGTTGTGCTGGACCTTAATGCGGTCGGCATACCACAGTTCGATCCCGCAATCCGGTCCGCCCGCGATGAAGTTGTTGCGGATGATGCCGTCGGCGACATAGACGAGGGGTTCGCCGGAGAGGTTGGCCGTGGATTGACCGGGATTGCCGAAGGCTACGCCCCGGTCGCAGTCCAGGATGTAATTCCGCTCCACCACCACGCCTCGGGAGCGGACCCAGATGAAGATCGCCGCGCACCCACCGCCGTTGCGTCCTCGGATGTTTCGAAAGAGGTTGTCACTGAAGGTCCAATCGTCGAGCGCCATCATGTCAATGGCGGCAATGTAATCGCCGCCAAAGAGCCAGTCGGCGGGTGGAACCCGGGTGTTCTCGAACACGCAGAACCGGACCGACCCCTTCACCGCGCGAACATTCGGGTCCTGTGCGGCCGAGCCTTTGATCGCGCGCACGCCGATATCCCGGAACCGGCAGTTGTAAATGTGGATGTCTTTAGGGGCGTTCTCGGCTTGGACTTTGATCCCATACGAACGGCAGTCTGTAAACGAGAGGTTGGCGATGGTGACCCCTTCGCAGTGGGCAATGTGGAGAATGTCATCGCCCCCGGCCTGGCTATCCCACCCCTTTCCGCTCAGAATAGTCCTGGCCGGATCTCCGGAGGCGCTTCGAAGCATGATGTTCTTCTTCTGTTGAAGAACCAGGACCCTCGGAAGCCGGTAATGACCCTCGGCCAAAAGGATCGTTCCATCCTGCTGAACGCGGTCCACCGCCGCGAGCAATTCCTCCACGGTGGAGACGCGAATCACGGTTCCCGTGGACGGCGGCAGAACTGGAGCCTTGGGAAACCACTCTGGAATCCATGAGCTGGCTGGGGCCGGAGACACTGCCTCGTCAGCACAGGCGGCCGTTGTTTCACCACCTCGTTCGGCACCCTGGGCGCTAATCCCGGCGGATTGGGGCATTAGTCCTGCGCACAGTAACGCGGCCAGAATGATCGCCGGTTGCTTCATTGGATAAGGCTTCATAACTGCATTTAGCCAACTTGGTGTGAGCTTCGCATACGTGGCCCAATCTGTGAAGCGGCAAGAATGTGAACCGCTCCGGGAATAGTATTCGAGTGCGCGAATTGACAGCGCATGAAAGTGATTTGTCGTGCACGACCAGACGTGGAGCCACCCCGCCAAATCTCGATCATGTCAATGGTCCTTTTCTGGGCGGTCTGCACTTTGCCAGCCGTTGCCGTGCAAACGCATTCGTTGGTGGAAAGACACACTCCGCTTCGACCGACCCCGATGTCAACGCGCTGGCTTGCGAGTGGTTCATTTATTGCGAGGCCGGGACTTGTCGCGACGATCTCACGCTGCGTGCGACCAGCGGCTTTACGACCTCCGCTTCGAAGGGATCACATTCTCTCACACGGAGTGGCAACCGCCATCCGACTATGCCTCCTCGCTCCAGGCGGGAGTCGAAATGCCCGGGGCGCTCTTCTTCGATTACACCGAACGCTGTGGCATGGGGGGGATTCGAACTCACATGCCGGCGGGACCTCATCGATTATCGGGAGGGATACGCTATTGGACCTTCCGGAATCGACAACAGTGGGACCAACCATTAAGCCACCAATTACAGGACCGGAAGGTGTCACTGATGGAAAACTGATTTGCGTGCAAATACGGGCCAGCCAGGGCAGAATGGGACTCATACTGAAGCGATAGCCTTGATCATGAAACAGCGTCACGCATGTCCAATATCAGACACCAGAAGCCGTTTTCGCTGGATCCAAAACCATAAACACAACCATCCATGAAAGCTAGATTCGACAATTCAATATTCTTCCTTGCCGTTGTCTGCGTTTATTTGACGCCTGCTGTCTTGGCGCAGAACGCAGCACCAGCCGATCGGAATGCGGTAAACACGGCCGCGCGCCCCGGAGATATGATGGCTGACTCGCCTGTGGTTTTTCCGAAGGAAGGAGCTATTCCTGCCAAGTATCCACCGGATGTGAAGGAACGGAGCGAGCCGGTTGAGAAAGATTACTACCTTTTCAGCTCGCCCTGCCGATCGCTGGTCCAGATTGAGAAGATTCAAGCAGAGATGCCGCCAGGTAACTTCACGCTTCCAACCTCCGATTGGAAGAACCTCGGGCGGACGCGTCGCATTCTAACTGAAGGCGGTCAACTCCGGCTGATGGCGGTGGGCGACAGTATTGTGAACGACACCATGCGATCGGGCTGGGTTGCGAAACTGCAAGAAGCCTATCCCCAAGCATCCATCCAGGCGATGGTGTATGTGCGAGGCGGTGGCGGCTGCCAGCACTTCAAAGAAGAAGGAAGGGTGGGGAAATACATCCTTCCGCAAAAACCTAATCTTGTCTTCATTGGTGGTATCAGCCAGAAAGACATCAGCAGCATCCGCGAGGTCATCCATCAGCTGCGCGCTGGTCTGCCTGAAGTGGAAATCCTGTTGGCTACTGGGACCTTTGGAACGGCTGATCCTCGTGACGTCTCGGCCCTGGGCAATGCCTCGCATTCCGGAACGGGGGCATACGGACGCGCGCTTCGAGAACTGGCTAAAGAGGAGCGATGCGCCTATCTTGATATGACCACTCCCTGGGCGCAATACATTCGGTCGTCCAATCTCCACCCGCATCGGTTCTATCGAGACGTCGTCCATGCCAACGAGTACGGCGAACAAATCCTGGGGAAAATCATGATGGCATTCTGGGACCCGCCCGAATCCTGGCTTGCTCAGGGCATGGAATGGTTTCAGGACCAGAAGTTCGGTTTCATGATGCACTGGGCCCCTTACAGCCAATGGGGCTGCATTGAATCCTGGCCCTTGGTGGAAGAGGATAAATTCGGACGGCCCGACGACTTGGAGGCATGGACCGGGCGCGGCAAGGATATGGCCCGATTCACCCGCGACTACTGGGCCCTGCCGAAAACCTTCAATCCGCAGAAGTTCGATCCCCGGAAATGGGCGAAGACAGCCAGGGATGCCGGCATGAAATACGTAGTCTTCACCACCAAACACCACGATGGCTTCAGCATGTATGACACTAAGCTAAGCGATTACCGCATCACGGCTCCAAACGTTCCGTTCCACACGAACGCGCGATCGAATGTGGTGCGAGAGGTCTTCAACGCATTTCGCAAGGAAAAGTTCGGCATTGGAGCCTATTTCTCCAAGGCGGACTGGCATTGCCCCGATTTCTGGGATCCCTCGATGCCGGCGCGCACTCGAAATCCGAACTACGACACCCTCGCACAGCCCGAGAAATGGCGGCGTTTTGTGGAGTTCACCCATGGCCAAATCCGTGAACTCATGACCGGCTACGGTTCCATTGATATCCTGTGGCTCGACGCCGGCCAGGTGCGGCCACCGCAGCAAGACATCCAAATGGACCGTTTGGTCGCCATGGCCCGTGGATACCAGCCGCATCTCATCGTGGTCGATCGCACGGTCGGCGGTCGTTATGAAAACTACCGCACCCCGGAGCAGGAAGTGCCGGAGAAGCCGCTCCCTTACGTCTGGGAAACCTGCATGACCATGGGCGACCAATGGTCGTTCAAGCCCAACGACCGCTATAAGTCAACCCACCGCCTTGTTCAGTTGCTCGTGGACATCGTGGGCAAGGGGGGCAATTTCCTGCTCAACGTGGGTCCCCAGCCCGATGGCCAGCTCCCTGCTGCTGCGGTGGAGCGTATGAAAGAAATTGGCGCCTGGATGAAGGTGAACGGTGAAGCGATTTATGGCACACGCCCTATCGCGCCTTACAAGGAAGGTCAGATTGTGTTCACCCGCAAAGGCCCCACCATCCATGCGATCTACCTGGCCGGTAACGAGAATAGCGGACTCCCCGATCGGATAACACTGACTGCATTGCATCCATCGCCGGGGTCCAAAATGCGGCTGCTGGGAGTTAAAGAGCCTCTTGCCTGGTCAGCAAATGGACGGGGCCAGGTCACCATCGAAATACCGGCTTCCGTTCGACAATCACCACCCTGTCGGTATGCCTTTGTATTCCAGTTCGAAAAAGCGCCAGGAACGCACGATTTTTCCTCCTGGCCGCCTGGATGACGATGGCGTTCGCCTGCTCAGCCAGAGGGTTCAGTCAGCCCGATCCCGCGCGCTATCCGGAATTGTTTTGCTGGACCGACATACGCCGGAGAATACCTCAAACAACTCAGGCCCGACATTCTCGTTGGCGGACTAGCGTCGTTCTGCCTCGGTGCGGTGTTGAATTCAGACCTCGATTTCCGGCACGACCCGAACGGTCCGAATCACGGCGCGGGTACCGGCAGGCATTTTGGGTAAACTGGCTGAATACACTCCAATGCTCATTCGTCGGGACATCATGCACATTTTGCGTTATGCACAAGGTAACCAGTTTGCCCTGGGATTTTTCGATCCTTTCAAGCATAACGCTCCGGTGTGACAATACGCGCTAACACCCGGCAGCCATGGTTTTCAGTTCGCGACTGTTCATCTTCAATTTTCTGCAAGCCTTTGAGTAGGCATTCTCGATGAAAACGCATGCTTGTGCAAAGGGCGACAGAGTTCATCATACCAATCATGACCGTACCTGGCCGAGTGGCCCTAGTGAACGGTCAGCCACCGAACACCATGAGAACACCTCTGCTTACTTTGATTTGTTTGTTGATCGCCGGCATGCTGGCAGCAGCGCCTGCGCGCATTTTCCCGGGCGCCACGTGGGAGGAAGCCACGCCTGAGTCGCAGGGGGTGGGTGCGAAGAAGTTCGAAGCCGCGATCCGCCAACTCGCCGCCGCCGTCGGCAGCAATGGCGTGCAGGAATTGATCGTTATTCGCCACGGGCGGATGATTTGGAAAGGCGACGCCATTGACCGTCGCCATGGCGTCTGGTCGGCAACGAAATCGTTCACGAGCACGGTGCTGGGCCTGCTGATCGAGGATGGCAAATGCACGCTCGATACACGGGTGGCCGATGTCCTGCCCGAACTGAAAACGCATTACCCTCAGGCAACCCTGCGGCATTTCACCACCATGACCAGTGGGTATCGCGCGGTGGGGGATGAGACCACCGGCAGCTACAAGCACGGTCCGAGTGGCACGCCGTTTCAGCCGAATCCAATACCGTTATTCACACCGCCCGGTTCGCAATACGCCTACTGGGATTCGGCGATGAACACGTTGGGGCTGGCACTCACGAAAATCGCCGGTGAGCCCATCGAAAACCTGTTTCGCCGCCGTATCGCGGAGCCTGTCGGCATGAAGGACTGGGATTGGGGCGACTACGCCACCGAGGACGGTGTGATCGTCAACGGCGGCTCCGGTAACGGCAACAAACACATCTTCATCACCGCGCGCGAGATGGCGCGTTTCGGATTGTTGTTTCTGAACCGGGGCCATTGGAATGATCGCCAACTCATCAACGCGAAATGGGTCGCCGAGGCCACGCGCGTTCAGGTTCCCGCCTCGATGCCTTGGGCGCATCCGGAGAGCGACATCGACGGACGCGGCGTCTATGGCTTCAATTGGTGGCGCAACGGAGTGAAGCCCGACGGCACACGCAAGTTTCCTGCCGCACCCGAGGGGATGTTCTGGGCGTCCGGCCATAATAACAACAAGTGCTTCGTTATTCCGGAATGGGACATGGTCATCGTCCGCCTCGGACTGGACGGGCAGGCGAAGGATGAAGTGTGGAGCGAGTTCTTCCGCGGACTTCGCGAAGCGGTTTCGGTTGATCCTCAAGCTCAACTCAAATAGAGGTTCCAACTCTTTTGCCAAATGAAACAAGGCCACAGCTGATCCCACGTGGGTCTCGCGGGAGGAAGAGCGGGACGGTTTTCGCGCCGATCCCACCACCCACGGCCTTGAAAAGCGTATACACAATGAAAACAATCATTAGAAAATTCCTGCTTCATTCGCTCCTCATTCTTTGCGGCCCATCCCTCCTGTCGGCGGACGCGCCCCCCGTGTTTCCGCTCAAGCTCAGCGAGAACCGCCGACACCTCGTCGACCAACGTGGCGTGCCGTTTCTCTACCAGGCGGACACGGCATGGATTATTTTTCTAAAACTTACTGAAGTCGAGGCGAAGGAGTATATCGCGCGCCGAAAGGAACAGGGTTTCACCGCGCTGCAGGTCATGCTGACCGGCTTTCTCGGCATGACGAACCGCGCCGGGGAACTGCCCTTTGCCGGCATCCCGCCGGAACAGGATTTCACTCAGCCCAACGAGAGGTTTTTCGCGCACGTGGACCGTGTCGTCGGTGAAGCCCAGCAACAGGGCATGCTGCTTGCTATTGCGCCCGCGTGGTCGGGTTGTTGCGGCGAGGGTTGGGCGGGAAAGGAAAAGGACGGGTCGCCCAAGCCAATGAACAAAAACCGAGCGGAGAAGTCACTCGACTTGGGGCGCTGGCTCGGCCAGCGCTACGGCAAGTTCAACAACGTGATGTGGATCCTGGGCGGCGACATCGACCCGGACAATGCCCGCGCCGAAATCGGCGCTCTCGGGCTCGGTTTGAAGGATACCGCCCCCCGGCAGCTCATTACCTATCATGCCTCCTCGTCCCATTCGAGCACCGACGTTTGGCCCGCCGACGAACGCTGGCTCGACGTGTCCATGGTCTATACCTATTTCCGAGGCTTTAACAAGGCCTGGAACAAGAACCAGCCGGACGTCTATGAAGTGAGCCACGCCGAGTTCGAGAAGATTCCGGTTCGCCCGTTCTTCCTTGGCGAATCCACCTATGAGGGGGAACACGACGCGTGGGGCAGCGCGTTGCAAGCGCGCAAGCAAGCCTATTGGTGCGTGCTGGCCGGCGGCTGTGGTCACGCCTATGGCTCGCCCAACTGGAACTTTCCCAATAACTGGCGCGAAATCCTGGAACTGCCCGGCGCCATCAGTCTGCGCCATCTGCGCTCACTCCTGGAATCACGCCCTTGGTGGAAACTGCTGCCCGACGCGCGGAACGTTGTTACGGTCGAGGGCCGTGGCACGTTCGCCACCAACGACTACGCTGTTACCGCGCTGGCTAACGATGGTTCTTTCGCCCTCAGCTATCTGCCGACCCGGCGCACACTGACGATCGATTTGGCCAAGCTTTCCGGTGAACGCATCGTTGCTTCATGGTTCAATCCACGCACCGGTGAGGCCACACGCCTGGGCGAGTTCACCGGCAAGATTCGGCGGGACTTCGATCCGCCCTCGAACGGTGACTGGGTGCTTGCGCTGGATAACGCCTCTCAGAAATTCCCTGCCCCCGGTTTGACCAAGGGTACTAATGGTTCTGTCCGCCACCATGGTCTCCCACCTCTATGAAAACGGCCGCTACCTTATCGTTGTTGCTTTGCTGGATGGCTGGGCTGGACCGGGCTCAGGCAGCCACTCCTGAATCCGCAACCACGAGCTCCTCTGTCCAGGATACGGCGACGATACCAGCGCGTGATCCGGCGTTCACGCTCCGCATCGCCACGGTGCAGGCGGGCCGGGCTCATTACGCCCAGGGGAATCCCGGTCTCGAGACCAACTTCAACGCGCTAGCCTCACAGGCCCGCGCCGCGGCAAAGGAACATCCCGACCTCATCGTATTCCCTGAATACGCCATCTCCGGCTGGCCTTATCCGGCCGAAGCCGTGATCAATGGTTTGGCCGAAGCTGTTCCCGGCGATGGCCCCTGGTTCAAACGCTATTATACGCTGGCCCGTGAACTGCGCACACCGCTGGTGGGCTGGCTGGTCGAGACGAACGCGCTGGCTATTTCAACGTGCGTAATCCTGGCGCGTATGGCGCACTGGTGGACCCGACGCTGCGTCCCGCATGGACAAGCATCTTCCTGAGCCAAGCGGGCCAACTGCAAACCCGCGAACAATTGTTGAAGCGCTTCCATGGTCGCTACGATGCCGCCGATCCAGAGCTCCAACGAACCCCGCTCGTAAAGTTCGCCGCGCCATGGACCTCGCCGTTCCGTGTGGACCCCGATTGGCCGCATCAGATCGTCAACGCCGAAGGCGAGCATCTCCTGATCCTCAACAAAACCGCTTGGGCCTATTTTGGCTGCCAGGATCCGGGCGGGTCTCTGGACCGAGCCCGCGCTCAGGGCGTGAATGTCATCCGCGTGGCGCTCGAAGGCCGCCCGTATTGGGACGAGTTAGGGGTCGAACTCTGGCCCTGGGGCGGCACTCGGGCGCAGCCCGACTGGAGCTCGTTCAACGAAAGCTACTGGCAGCGGGTCGAGGAGCGGGTGCGACTCGCAGGCGAGAGGGGCAAAAGGCAATGGGGTCAAAACCATATTATTGACAGATAGGCCAACAAAGGACGAGCTCGAAAAATGGAAAAATCCTTAAGAATTCTGGTGGCCGGTGGGGGGTATCGTGTCACGAGCCGGGGAAACCGGCGCGAGGTGATCTGCCCAACCGACGCGGACCGGTCCATTTCCGTGCCATATTGGCTTTCATGAGACCAAATCAGCAGTTGTTCTGGCTGCTGGCTTTAGGGCTTACCAGCGGTCGACTTCTCGCGGGCCTAAACTTCTCCGCTCCATCTTCAGCTCTGCCAGGCAACATCCCCGCCAATGTGCCCGTTCGTTGGCAGTATGAAGCTGACGGTTATGTCTATACCTCTCCGGCGATCAGAGCCGACGGCACGTTGCGTTGGCAGTTTAAGACCGAGGGATGCATATATTCAACGGCGGCGATCGGTGAAAAAGGAGTGGTATACATCGGTTCCGAGGATGGCAACGTTTATGCCTTGGCCAGCTCCGGAGGGGGGGTGGCTCATACTGGTGTGGTTGTTGTCCGCCACCCCATTGGCCAGAAGGCCAACAAAGGGACAGGTAAAGAGCCAATGATAACCAGCATTCAAAAAGGATCCGTCGCATGCACAACCCCTCCCTTCGCCGCATCACCCACCGGAGCATGCTTCTCGTCTGCCTATGCGGATGGGCTGCCGCAGCGGATACCCCGCCAGCATCAATGTCGGCACCGATGCCGCGGATCAATCGCGTCGTCCCCTTGGAGCAGGATCCAGCCGTCCAGGGAGGTTTCTTCAGCGAGGACTTCGAGAAACTGCTGACGCTCAAGGATTGTTTCTTCGATGTCGCCGAGGGCCCCGGCAAATTCAGCATCTCCGAGGCGGACGCCTTCGACGGGAAGAAGGGGCTCGACCAGTCCTACATCAACCGCCAGACCTATGACACACAGGACAAGGGAAACGCCGACTGGATCTCGCGGTTCTTCGGCGACAGCCGTATCTTCGCCTCCAAGATCGAGGACAAGACCCAGGTGACGCGGATCTACGCCCGCTGGCACCACAAATTAGCGGATGGATTCGATGCGGTCGTCGACGGCAAGGTCCACTTCCCGCCCAAGACCGCGCGACTCCGCTGCCAGGATGCCGGCCACAAGCGCATCTATGCGGTCCACTACTGGATCGAGAATGAAAGCCCCGAGGCCTTCATCGCCATCGAGCGCCACACCACCGCGCCGGGCACACACCGCGAATGGATCCCCAAGTCGGTGACTCAGTTCTCGTGTAGCAACCCGGAGAACATCGGGCGCTGGGTGCACATGGAGATGGCGGTGACCCTGGGCGACAAGCCGCGCAGCGACCACGTCCAGGCCTGGGCGGACGGCAAGCTCATCGCCGACATCCCCAACGATGACCTGAGTGCCGGATGGAAGGAGATCGGGCTCACCGAGATGATGTGGGATACCTACTCTCCATGCCCTGGTCGCCGACGGACTCTTCACCCGCGAGTCTGCGCCGGCCCCATCAGATTCCCCGGATGCCGCCTTTCACCTCTAGCCCGATTGCCCCATCAAACTGCGCAATCCCTTCTCGGTGGAGAAAATGACAATGAAATCCCCAGCCGATAACGTCATTTATCGCTCGCGGATGAATGTCGAGGATCCAACATGCCCCAATGGTTTGTTCCGGCGTCTTTATCGTCGGTGCGCAGGCAGGATATGCGCCTTGATGGCCATCACCAACCGGCTTTCCCCCCGCTTCGAGTCGCTGCGGTGATGCAATCCGGACCAACGCTGGCCACACATGCCCGTCCATGCAAAGAAACCGCGGAATAAGCTTTATTTCCGCTCCGTCCGCATCATATTCGCTGGCAATGAACCCGACACAAAAGCAACTCTCCCCAACCGGCGTCAGCCTAAAAAAGCAATTTTGTATCAGCTCAAATAAAAACAATCAAAAACACCCCCTCTACCTAATCACAATCCTGTGCCTGCTCGCATTTATCGCGTGCGCGAAATCGGACTCCGACCCCATTGAAGATTTAAATCCCAAGGAAACGTTTGTTGCTGCCGATACGCCCGTGGAATATGTACACGAGGGCATTACCATGCACAGCCCTTGGGGGTACAAAAAGTCAGCCAATGCCGCATGTTCCTACCCATTGGTAGTTTCGGGCATGTGGGGCGAGGGCCAAGGATATTACAACGCTGTAGCTAAAGATTACCCGGCCTTTGTTATCGATTACCAGAAAAGCTCGTCGGCCGATGGGCAAGCGCTGGCCAAATGGATAAAGAGAGCAATTAGTGCCGGGTACCGTATTGATATAAACCGGATTTACCTCACCGGGTTTTCTTATGGCGGTTCCAGCAGTTATCTGCTGGCAAAGGGTATGTATGCCGAAGGTGTTTATTTTGCAGCCATGATACGGGTTGCAGGTCAAAGCCAGTCCGACTTGGGAAACGAAATTGCACAGAAAACCGCTGTATGGTACCATATAGGACTTAGGGACGATGCCGTGAGGGTTGAGGTTGCCCGCAACGCCTTAACCTACATGCGGAATTACACATGCAACAAAGGAGCTTCCGAAACCAAAACAACAGATAGCAAAACAGGATACGAAAGAATTACAGTAACCCTCACCCGTGCGGGTTATCCCATGTTTAAATACAGTGAGTATAAGGATATGGGGCATACTCCGGGGCCCTGCTATAAAGATGGAGACTTGCTGCCGTGGCTTTTTAGCCATTCGTTGAAGTTCAGGTTAACCGGCGTCAGCCTTAAGAAGCAATTTCCTATCGGCTGATGGGGGCATTGACCGACCCGAATGGGGGCATTCAAACATCGCCACCACCCGGCTTTTGACCGGCGCAGGACCAGGCCGGAGGACTCGCCGACGTTTCGGGTGGTGTATTGAGGGGAACTTAAGACGATAACGAGCTTCTTGGTTTTTTTGGGGTTGCCAGGTAATCCATGTCGTGTAATCCCGGCCGGTTTCGCATGAACTCTCCTTGGAAGAATTCAGAGCAAAAATGGGGTGTTTATGCAGTGTTGCGACTGGGATGATGTAAATGACAAAAGAACCATATCAGCTTATGAATCCATGGAGAAACTCCTTCCGGTTGAGTGCCCAACCACGGCGTTTTGGCCCTGCTTTTACGACTAATCTCATCATTATTGCCATTTGGGGTATGCTGGGAATCCCGGTATGGGGAAGTAATACCATCGGCTTGTTGCCCGATGATGATGCCGGAACACCATTGGCTTACCGCCTGGTCTGGTCGACGGAACCTGGGGTGAGATACCAATTATAGCAATCCCGGGATTTGGTGGATTGGAGCACGCTTTCTGGTTATCCGACCACAGCCTCCAGCCTGGTGGATGAATACCGGTTCCTAGTTAACTGTTTCTGGTCTGAATAGCGAACTAAAACCAACAGGGGGGCGGCTGCGAGCCCCCAGCTCGCGCCCCCCAGCGGTCGTATAGCCGTGGCCCCAAGGAGGGGGTCAAGGGGAAGAAGACTTATTCACAATGCTCCTTTCATGCTGCCTGAAGTGATCGGGCCAGGCGACGTTTGGGTTTGTCGGCGGATCGCCGAGATTGCTTTCAGGCTTCGCATCATGGCTTGTTTCAAGGCAAAGAAATAGGAGTCAGTCCTGGTTGCTGTAAAAATGATATAATTGTCAATGCCGCGGTAACATACTTGGAGCCAAGCCGTGCAAGCGGAGGGTGCAGGATCCAGGGGGCATCGACCACGTCATGGACCGGGATGATTGTCCTGAACCCATCTTCGAGGACGACCAGGATCATGAGTGTTTTGTCCGGACCCTTGCTGAAGCCATTAGGAAGGCCGGCTGGTAGGTTCATGCGGTTTGTCTGATGCCCAATCATGGGCGGGGTTTTGGGTGGATCGGTTGCTGGGGCCAGCCGCAAGACCCACGGTGAGAGGACAGCGATTACGGCATGGCTCAGAAACCAGACCGTGATGACGCTGGAGTGGATTGCGAAGCGGTTGAAGATGGGATGTCGGCACGCGGCGGCAAATTGCCTGAAGATAATTTCCAATAGGCGGGACCCTTATGTTGACAGGAGCAGCGGGAATCGTGTTAACCGCAGATGGCACCGATGAACGCAGATTGCACGTCATCTGCGCGAATCTGCGTGATCTGCAGTTGAGAGAGAGAAGGTGCCTGGATGAGCGGTAAAGTACGGCCCAGTATGCCCGGATGCGCGAACTGCCCCAAGTGGGATGGCTACCATAGAAAAAAGCCCTTAAAACAAAAGATAATGATCGATTTCTTGATCGGGAGCCCTCAAATTGCGGCGCCTGGCTCGTCCAATACGCATTCAATACCAGGGGGCGATTTACCACGTGATGTTTCGGGCCAACGATCGGAAGCCGATGGCGTAGCGATCGGTGGAGGAGGTAGTGGGGGGTGAAGGTGGCGTGTTTGCAGTAGCGGCATCAGGAGTCGTGGCTGCAACCCATGGCGACGTGGGCGTTACAGCCGCATGGGGGATTGAATCAACGGGAAATGGCGGTTGCCTTGAGGTTGGGCACGAGGGCGGCGGTAAGCCAGCAATAGGCCAAGTGGAGGGGGGAGGTCCAGCGGGATTTATCCTGGCGCAACCAGGCAATCCGGATCGACCTGCGCCTGGAACAGAACACTAACTATTAAATTAAGGGCAGACCCCAACGCTGTTAGACCCCAACGCTGTTAGTCAAAAACCTCTGGATCCTGGGCATGCTCCGCCACCTGGTGATCAGCCTTTTCATGCACTGGGGCGCACGCCAGCCAAAGCCCCAACACCAGTCGCTGACTGATTCCCAAGCAGCCATGGGCGAAGACAATCTGGCCATGGTCGTGGCCTTTGTCATCCGCCAGCGGCCTAAACTGTGTAAAATCCTTCATGAATACGCGCTGCGAAGGAAGGGGGGGCCTCTTTTTTTCTCGCTTTGCGCAGGTGGATCGATAGGGTAGCCCGAACTTTTACGAAAGGTGACTCATGTCAAAAACGATTCTGTCGATGATAATGGTCGGGCTGCTGGGTTGGATGGGGGGCAACGTGGCCGCGCAATCTCCCATGGGCCCAGGCACCACCCCCGGAGGATTGAGCGCGGGGATGCGCAAGCTGTTTGGCGAACACAAGGCTTTTACGGCCAAGCTCGATATGGTCGTCAAGGACAAGTCCGACAATGAAACCATGAGCATGGGCATGGACTTCGCCCAACTGGATGGCCAGGCTCGCGCGGATATTGATTTGAGCAACATGAAGTCGGCTCAAATGCCCGCCGGGATGGGCGATCAACTCAAGCTGATGGGCATGGATAAGATCACCAGCATCACCCGCCCCGACAAGAACGTGATTCTGATCATTTATCCCGGCCTGAAATCGTATGTGGAAATGCCCTTGCCCAAGGACCAGCAGCTTGGAGCGGAGGACAAAGTCAAACTCGAGGTAACCGAGCAGGGCAAGGAGTCGGTGGACGGCCATTCGTGCAGCAAGAACAAGGTGGTCATGACCGACGAGAACGGAGTAAAGCGTGAAGGCCTGGTATGGAAGGCGAAGGATCTCAAAGATTTTCCGGTGAAAATGCAATTTGCCGAGCAGGATACCACTTTTGTCATGACCTTTAAGTCTGTCAAGTTCAATGCCCCGGAGAAGAGCCAATTCGAGGCTCCCGATGGATTGACCAAACACGCCAGCATGCAAGCCCTGATGCAGGGAAGCATGCAACGAATGATGCAACAACAGACCGGTGGCGGCGAGAAGTAGTCTTCGAAATCTTTTCGCAAACCGACACTCGGGCCGGATGCACTCCGGCCTTTTTTTGTCAAGAGAACGGTCCGTAGACATGGACCGCATAGGCCCCGAAATCGTCCTGCAGCCAGTCTTTGGTCAATCGCACGGACCGGTCTTCTCCCAAAACGGGCAAGGATTCCAGGGCGGGGACCGGGATGGTAATCCGGTAGCGCTGATCCAGTTCTGTATTGTTTACCAGCAGGAGGTAGTTGCCGGGGGGAACCCAGGCGTTACCCCGCCGGACGCGAAGCCAGGCCGGCGTGATGCTGCTTTCGAGAGCGCGGTTGAATCGGTTCGACCAATTGCCGAAATTGTGCCGGTAAGGCCACCACTGGTGTTCGGCTGTGAACAAAGGCTCGCGCTGGCGGATCTCGATGACGACTTGCCTCAGCGCCTGCCAGGTTTCAACGTGCCGGTCGATTCTCCAGCGACCGTCATCGAACGTATAGTAGAAAAGTCCGGTGGCTTGATGGGCCAGGGCCAGGTAGGTCATGCAGCGAAGTTCGGCATGGTTGGGCGGACGCAAGTTGGATTCTTGCGTCATGATTTCCGGATAATAGCTCCAGTCGAAGGCTTGGATCACCGCAATCAGCGGTTTGGCCGGGCCCAGGGCCAGCCGCGTTTGGCGCACATGTTGTCCGAAGTTCGCCAAAGGAAGCCAGGGAATCGGATAACGGTCGATCATCAGAATATCACTGGTGTGAGCATAGTAAAGAGCGTTGGGCGCATTGTGGAGAACCACGGCGGTGGGTTTTTGGGCGGGGACCGATTTCAACTCGCGATGGGCGCGGTTGACGGCTTCGGGGGACACCAGGTTTAAGTCGGGTTCATCGGCCAGGTACCACGCCCAGAGGGCCGGGTGGCCATCCAATTGTTGGACAGCCCGCGCCGCAGCTCCTGGACTAAAACCGGCGCCGGCTGTCGTGTGAGGACTGGCCAGGACTCTTAAGCCATTTTGTTGAGCCGCATTCAGGTACGACCGATTGGCGGGCCCGGCTACCAAACTGAATCCGGCCCTGCTAATCGACGGAAGGTCGTTGGTTTTTTGCGCTCCATAGATGCCAATGGGATACAGATCTGTTGGATGTGAAACACAACCACACAAAACCCATCCTATGGGCAGGCACAAAAGCCACCAGCCTATTCTTTTCGGGCTAAACACGATAGAATGGCGCATATCAGGACAAACAATAGAAGAATGGACAAAACCTGAAACGGGAAATCGAACTTGGCATGAATCAGGCATCCTCCCAGGCTGATCCAGATGAGAGTGGGCAAGATCCAAGGCGCAGGTATGCCCCCCGCCCAGAGCCACTTTGAAGTGACCAGCAGCAAGCACGCAAGAATGCCTATCAAGCCCACCCAACCGAAGGTGATCCGGGTTTCGAGCCAGTCATCATGGGCCATGACCGACCAATCCTGGTTCGGGTTTTCGCGGTAATACTGGTAGAGGGTGCTGAAGGTCCCCGGGCCCGTGCCGAACCACGGATGGTCCTCGGCCATCGGCCGGGCGTTGCGATAGACTATGTCCCGGTTGCTGGTGTCACCGGAGAGCATCGCCCTCAGCCGGGGTTCAAGCTTGTCCCATCCCAGGTAACCGCCCAAACCCCCCGCCAGGAGAAAGACCAGGATCAGGCCAAGCTGATAATAGCGATGTCCTCTTGGACCGGCGAATAAGAGAACTGCCATGGCGGCAAACCAACCTGTGATCGCGATGATAGCTCCACCGCGGCTGGTCGAGACGAGGGGGGCCGCGGCGGTGATGATGGCACAGGGCATCAGAACGGAATGCGGTCCGGATCCAATTCGGGACGAGTGTCTCTTTTCTTTCTTGTGCTGATGGCGCAAAGCGAACCACAGGGCCAGGCATAAGGGCCAGACTTGGTTCAAGTATTGGGAGGCATTGCTACGATAGGCATAAGGGCCAAACTGGGATTCGACAGCCCGGTTGATTCTGGGCTGGATCAGCCAGAGCAGCTTGTTCGATCCATCCAGGCGTTGCAACACCCCTTCCAGAGCCAGGACGGCGCCATTGATGCTCAAGACCCAGAGCAGGCGCCTCATGCGGTCCGGCAGATACCATGAGGAACGGACACTGCTTGACACCGCGGATGCTCTTGAGTGTGTTTTATCCGGCGTAGAGAGTGGAGGCTGGAATGCCGACATTTCCTGAAGCTGTTCCCGACGGGTTTTCCCCAGAAGCCAGTCTCGGACCGACCAGAAAACGCAGGCCATAGCGAGGTATTGCCAGAAGGCCAGCCACGTGGCAGGCGCATCATAGCTGTGAGGCAGCCAGGGGATGCAGGTAATGTTGCGCAGCACTCGAGTATTGTGGAAATATTGGGCTCGGGGATTGAGGGCGCTCACCAGACAGAAAAGCAGAATGAAAACCGTCAGTGCAGCCAAGACTCGCGCGAACCACCGATCAGCGGCCGATCGATTCCGCCGAGACGAATTCCGTTCCGGATCGCTGACCTGCCCCCAGCGAGCCTGTTGGTATCCCGAACGCCATCGGAGCCAGTGTTTGGTGAGGAGCAAGAATCCCATGGCATAACTCACCCAGCAAACGACGGCGATGGACCATGCCTGGGTTGTGCCAAAAGCCCACGGGCTGAATACGACCAGAAAGTAAAGAACCGCCTCGGTCAGACCATCGCACCAACGATGGATTCGCGCGGCCATGGCCCGATTCTGTAACCGCCTTATCGGTTTCGTCTTTCCTGACGATTGCCCGGTTGTTGGATTTGCGTCGGGGACGACTGGCTCTGGCATGGATCCCATGGTGAGCTCGATTGAACCCCAGGCTGATGGTCGCGCTCAAGCCGAAAACGACCTTCCGAGGTCGCCCTGACGTTATTCCGATAGGCGATGCGCTGTGATTGATGAATGGACAATCTGTGGTGATCAATGCATGAATATCGCGCGTATGGAAATTGCGGATGTCATGGTTGTAGGCGGGGGCATTGTGGGATTGGCCACGGCCTATGCCCTTCGGCAACGTCAACCTGGCAAGCGCCTTTGGGTGCTCGAAAAGGAATCCGCCGTGGGACAACACCAGACCGGCCATAACTCAGGTGTCCTGCATGCCGGCATTTATTACAAACCGGGATCTCTAAAGGCCGTTAATTGCCGAACCGGCAAAAAGGCCATGGAAACGTTCTGCCAGGAGCACGGAATCCCGTATCGCCTCTGCGGAAAGGTTGTCGTGGCCACCCATGTCGAGGAGCTGGAAAGACTCCAAGAACTGTACAACCGTGGACAGGCGAACGGTGTGGACTGTGCGTTGATCGAACCGGAGAGATTGCGCGAACTGGAACCGCATGTGTCTGGAGTTCGGGCCATTCACGTGCGGGAGACTGGGATTGTGGATTATCGGCAGGTCTGTGAAAAGCTCGCTTCATTGTTGCAGCGATCCGACCAATCCGTGCGGACCGGCGTTCGCGTCTTGCGTTTGGTCGAATCAGAGGGGGAAGTCGTGGCCCACACCACCCAGGGGGAGTTGCGGGCGCGTTTTGCGGTTAATTGTTGCGGTCTGTACTCCGATCACCTGGCCCGAGCGAGCGGATTGGATCCGCAAGTCAAAATCATACCGTTTCGCGGCGAATACTTCCAGGTCAAACCTGAAGGGGAAGCCCTCTGCCGCAATCTGATATACCCGGTGCCCGATCCGCGGTTTCCCTTCCTGGGGGTGCATTTCACCCGGATGATAGGCGGGCATGTTGAGTGTGGTCCAAATGCTGTACTCGCTTTTGCGCGAGAGGGTTATAGAAAGAGTGACCTCAACCTGTCCGAGCTTTGGGAAGCCCTGAGCTATCCTGGCTTTATCCGGTTGGCCGCGCGTTATTGGCGAACCGGAGCGGGAGAAATGTGGCGTTCCGTGAGCAAAGGCGCGTTTGTTCGGGCGCTGCAGAGGCTGGTGCCCGCGATACAGCCTGATCTGGTCGTGCCTGCGCCGGCCGGAGTACGCGCCCAAGCCGTCGCGCGGGATGGAACCCAGTTGGATGATTTCGCTTTTCGTGAAACCCGCCGGATTGTGCATGTGCTGAATGCGCCATCTCCCGCAGCGACGGCCTCGTTGAGCATCGGTCAATCGATTGCGGGCACGCTGGAACGGCATTTCTAGGGAGACGACACTTCAGACCCACAGTCTGGTTTGCGGCGAAACTTGTTTTTTTTGGTGCTTGAACGAATTTCCCTCTGAGGTTTTCGTCTATGGTAGCGATAGGTAATCAATAAATGAAAAAATGGATTGTTTTGCTCCTGCTTCTCGCAGGGGGATGTTTTGGTTTTGTACAGGTCCGGGCATGGCAGGCGAAAAGACTGCAGGCCAGCCTCGATAATGGCCCGAAGACGTCCCTTGTGGAAGCCCGCGACATTAACTTTGCCATCAACGCTGCCGGCGATATCGGCCCGGCCGATCAAGTGTCAGTGCGACCGGAAATCAACGGACGGATCGAAACTCTTCACGTGGATATCGGAGACAAGGTTCTTAAGGGCGCCGTTCTTTTTACTTTGGACGACAAGGATTTGCAGACAGAACGCGCCTCCAGAATTGCCGAAATCGACGGGGCACGGCTCCAGCTCGAGCGTGCCGAACGCAACCACGAGCGGGCGCGTCAGTTATTCGAGCAGAAGCTGATCTCGCAGGAATTATACGAAGACACCAAGACCAATTATGAGTTGGCGAAGAACTCCTTGGATCGCGCCACAAAACAGCTGGCTCAAGTCGAGGAACGTCTGACAAAAACCAAGATTGAGGCCCCCTTTGACTGCACCATTCTGACGCGTCCGGTCTCGGTCGGGCAGGCGGTTTCCGGTTCCGGTGGGTTCAACAGCGGAACCGAAGTGCTGACGATTGCGAATCTGAACGAGATGATTATTAACGCGCACATCAACCAGGCGGATGTGACCCGACTCAAGGTGGGGCAGGAAGTGCACATCATTGTTGAGGCCATCGCCGGTTTGGAGCTCAAGGGCTTGATTGAACGGCTGGCGCCCCAGGCCACACTTAAGAACGGGATCAAAGGCTATGCCGCCCGGATTGTGCTGAAAGACTTGGACGAGCGCGTGCGTCCCGGCATGACCGCGAACTTGTCCATTCCCATTATTTCGGCGAACAACGTGCTGGCGGTTCCCTTATCCGCGGTATTCACCGAGCAGAGCGAGCGTTTTGTCTACGTCAAGAACGGGCAGTCCTTTGAGAAGAAACCGGTCATCATTGGCGTGTCGGATTTCTTTCATGTTGAAATTCAGGAGGGTCTGGAGGCGGGCATGACGGTGGCATTGGAGCCGCCCCCGGGAGTGATGGAGACCCTGCCGAAGGAGGAACCCGCAGCCGGGCCCGGAGGCGGTTCGAGGCGCGCCGTGATCACCAACACCATCAGGCCTGGGATCGGGGCCGGCACCAACCAGTTGAAGGCGCCGCAAGTCGCAGGCGCCCGGCTGACCAACAACGCCGCTCAAACCCAGCGGACCCAGTAGTTCAACCATCGGGAACCAGGTTTTATGGCGTTGGTGGAACTTCGCGGGGTTAGCAAGATATACCAGGTCGGCGACGAGGAAATTCGGGCGCTGGACAATATCAATCTCGATATCGAGTCGGGTGAGTTTATTTCGATTATCGGGCCTTCCGGCAGTGGCAAGTCCACTCTGATGCACATCCTGGGATGCCTGGACGCTCCCTCGCATGGCACGGTCAAATTGGATGGCATCATGATTCAAGGGGCCTCCCAAACCCAATTGGCGGCCATACGAAACCAGAAAATCGGATTTGTTTTCCAGTTCTTCAATCTCCTGGCAAAGCTCAATGTGCTCCAAAACGTCGAGTTGCCGATGATTTACGCGGGGCTTTCGGGCAAGGAGCGACGGGAGCGAGCCATGGAAGCGCTGCGCCTGGTCGGGATGGACAACCGGGCAAAACACCGGCCCATGCAACTGTCGGGCGGCCAGCAACAGCGGGCGGCGATTGCCCGGGCTTTAGTGAATCAGCCTCGGATCGTTTTTGCCGATGAACCCACGGGAAATCTCGATTCCCATACCGGCGAAAACATACTCAATCTTTTCCATGAGCTGAGCCGAAAGGGCCACACGATCGTTCTGGTCACCCATGACCCCGAGATTGCCGCCATAACGCCGCGACGAATCGAAATTCGCGACGGCAAGATTGCCACGACGGTCGACGTCACCTTGGCTGGCCTGGATCGTCAGGTTCACCGATCCTTAGTCGTCGGACAATCGCCTCCACCTTCTTCCTTGTCCGACCTCTCGATCTCAAAGGAATGAGATGAACTTCGCCGCCGCCATCAGCCTGGGGTTGAAGGAAATCCTGGCCCATAAGTTCCGATCGCTGTTGACGATGCTCGGGATCATTCTGGGAGTGTCGAGTCTTGTGGGGATGTCGGCGATTGTCAAAGGCATGGAAAACGGCATGCGGGAGGCCTTGATCGAGGTAGGAGGCCTTGAACGCGTCCAAGTCGAACCTCAGGAATTGCCGGCGCACCAGCGTCACTTGGACACCCAGAAGGTCGGGATCACCATGACCGATGTCATGGCCTTGAAAAAAAGCGCATCCTTGGTCAAAATGATTGTCCCCGAGATGCGGCTTTCGAGACCGACCCTGAGCCGCAGCAACAAGGTCTTTAATCCGTTTCTCGTCGCCGGCACCTGGCCAAACGCCCTGGAGCTTAACCAGCACGTGGTTGCCCATGGACGCATGTTCAACGAAATCGACGACGAAATGGCCCGTAATGTCTGCGTGATTGGAACCGCTACTCGCGATGAACTCTTTGGCTCTCCTGAGGATACGGGGCGTGAAATCATCCCGATCGGCGAGCAGGTGAACATTAATGGCCAACTGTTCACCATCATCGGCATGTTTAAACACTATGAAAGTGAACAACAACGCAAGCTGAGAGAGTTGGAGAAAAAACAGCCCAAAGAACCCCAATCGGGTCCATCACGAAGTCGGGGCTGGGGGGGACGTCAGCGGGGCGGGTTCATCTTTTGGCTGAAAAACTCGACCGTTTACATCCCGTTGAACACGATGTGGATGAAGTTTCGAGCCTCTGCCGGCACCAACAACATCCCGGATCCGAGGTTGAGTTCACTTTCCATCAAAGTGGCCAGCGTTGGCGCACTGGAGAATGCGCTGCAACAGTCGCGCAATGTCTTGATGCAGACCCACCTTGGGATCGAGGACTTTGCATTTCGCACCCAGGAGAACTGGTCTGAGAACATTACCCTCGCGATCCGAAACGCCCGATTGAGCGGCGGCATCATTGCCATCATCAGCCTTATTGTCGGCGGGATCGGCATCATGAATATCATGTTCGCCAGCATCACGGAGCGAATCCGTGAAATTGGCATTCGCAAGGCGATTGGGGCCACTACGTTTTCGGTTTTTATGCAGGTGCTGGTAGAGAGCACCGTCATTGCCCTTATTGGCGGTGTAGCCGGCTTGGGGGCGTCCTACGGATTGGTCGCATTGTTGGGAGCCGTTTCTCCATCCGATAACGCCCCTGTTATTACCCTTGCGGCCATGCTCGTTGCTTTCAGCTTCAGTGCCGTTGTTGGCGTTGTGGCCGGGCTTCTGCCTGCCTTGAAGGCCTCACGGCTCGATCCAATCCAAGCCCTGCGATATGAATAGCAGCTTGCCTGTAAACTGACATGGGTTTTTTGAACGCAATCACAGTCGGGATTAAAGAGATCTGGGCGAATAAGTTCCGGTCTCTCCTGACCATGCTTGGCATCGTTCTCGGCGTCTCCAGTCTGGTCGCTCTGGCCGCCGTGCTGAACGGAATGGAAAATGGAATGAAAGAAGCCCTCATCGCCATGGGCGGTTTGGATAAAGTCCTCCTGAGAGAACAAGATCTTCCCGCTTACCAACAACACCGGGCAGATCAAGCCCCCGGCCGAACCATGCTCGATGTCCAAGCCTTGCTTAAGGGCGCCTCTCTGCTCCGGGTCGTTTCCCCAGAAATGGCGGTCTATAACTCCCGTCTCAGCCGGGGTGACAAGGTGACTTGGCCCTCAGAATTGGTTGGGGTTTGGCCTGCAGTCCTCGAAATGAATCTGCACCAGATCGGTCACGGAAGGTTTTTTACGCCTCTGGATGAAGAAATGGCAAACAACGTGATCGTTATCGGAACGGGTATTCGCGATGAATTGTTTGGTTCGCCTGAAGAAGTAGGACGCGAAATCGTGCCGATTGGCGAGTCCATTCTAGTGAATGATCAACCGTTCACAATTGTGGGGCTTCTCATTCGGTATGAAAGCGAACAGGAGAAGAAGGAGCGTGAGTTGGCCTTGAATCAGAAGCAGACCGAACAAACCGGACCGAAAAGGATGCGGGGATATGGCGGGAGGCGTCCGGGGGGGTGGGCATTTTACCGCAAGAACATGACCGCATACATCCCGCTAAACACGGCTTGGTTGCGTTTCCGTGCCGCCTCGGGAACGGATGGAATTCCAGACCCAAGATTATCGGATATCGATCTGAAGGTGAGCAGTATGAGCCATCTGGAGCCTGCGATACAACAAGCGCGTAACATATTGATGATCACGCACCAAGGAATAGAGGATTTCTCATTCGGGACTCAAGAGAATGCCACCGAGAGCATCAATTCGGCTATTCGGAACGCTCGGCTCAGCGGCGGCATTATCGCCATCATCAGTCTCATCGTCGGGGGCATTGGGATCATGAATATCATGCTGGCAAGCATCACCGAGCGAGTGCGGGAAATTGGGATCCGCAAGGCAATCGGAGCGACCAACCTGGCAATATTCGTTCAGATTATCGTCGAGAGTGTGGTGGTCGCCTTGGTTGGAGGCGGAATGGGATTGGCAACTTCCTACGGATTGGTCTATCTTCTAGGAGTTTTGACACCGACTCAAAATAGTCCGGTGATCAGCATGGACTCGATGATGGTTGCCTTTGCGTTCAGCGCGATCGTTGGGATTCTGGCCGGCCTGTATCCGGCAGTCAAAGCGGCAAGATTGAATCCCATTCAAGCCCTTCGGTATGAGTAAAAAACACGATTTCGCTGGATTGCTTGGCATCTAATCTGCTCTAATTGAGCCAAGATGTAACCTTTCAGAATAGACGGTGTCAGATGACTATTGATCGTTTAATTGTGGCGGTTCGGTAACAAGTCTTTGAAAAAGAGGTAACAACTTCATGTTGCCTTAAGGGTGATCTGATAATCTGGCGAGCGTGATGGTGGTTATTGATTCGGTATAAGCATGGCGAGTGTAGGTATAGACAAAATGCAGCTTCAGCGACTGGAGCTGAAGTATAAGATCACGGAGGGCTTGGCTCTTCGGCTGCGGGATTTTGTCCGCTCCTATCTGGAACTCGATGAGTACGGGGTCGGGAAGCCCAATTTGTGTTATCCGGTCCATAGTCTGTATTTGGATTCGGATGATTTAAGGTTGTATTGGGACACCATTAACGGCAACAAAAACCGGTTTAAATTGCGCCTGCGGTATTATAATGAGGATCCAGATTCACCGGTCTTTTTCGAGATCAAGCGCCGGATGAATAGCTGTATTATGAAACAGCGGGGTGGGGTGCGTCGATCCGCTGTCGAAGGCTTGTTATCGGGCATGCTGCCCTCACCGGAGCATCTGATTTCGGACAATCCCAAATACTTGGTGGCCTTGCAGAATTTCTGCCAGCGGATGATGACCTTGCGGGCCACACCCAAGGCGCATATTGCGTATTTGCGGGAGGCATGGGTCAGCCACAATGACAACTCGGTTCGGGTGACCTTCGATCGCGAGGTCAGATGCTCGAAGGAATATAGCGCCGATTTGAAGGTCAGCATGCAGGATCCTGTGATGGTTTTTGGCCCGGAGGTTATTCTTGAGGTCAAGTTTACGAACCGGTTTCCTCTCTGGCTGGAGGATATGATCCGACATTTCGGATTGAATATCACCGGAGCCGCCAAGTATGTGGAAGGTGTCGCCTTGGTTGGCGAAGAGAGGTTCAATCAACCCGCATACCATCTTCCACAAGTTGTTCCCGTGCCCTTGGTTGAAGAAGAGCCGGCTTCGCTGCCTTTGGAACTGATGGCGAAGTTCAGAGAGTTGCAGAGGATTTCATGAGTGATCTGTTCTTCTATGGTGATTTTGCCCAGTCGCCCACCAACGTATCCGCGCTGGTGTTGGCGCTGTTGCTCGCCTTTTTTGGGGGGCATGTTATCGCGTGGGTCTACATGAAGACTCACAACGGACTTTCGTATTCGCGATCGTTCGTCAATTCGCTCGTGGTCATCCCCGTCGTGGTCGCCCTCGTCATGATGGTGTTGTCGAACAATCTGGTCACGGCGTTCGGGATGATGGCGGTTTTTGCGATCGTTCGTTTCCGGAACATTTTGCGCGACACCCTGGACACCAGTTATATCCTGGCGGTTATTGTCCTCGGCATGGCGTGCGGCACACAGAAGTTTGCCTCGGCGATGTTTGGCTGCCTCCTGATTTCGGCCATTTTCTTTTACCTCTCCTTCACCGGATTCGGCACTCGTCATCGATACGATATTATCGTGAATTTGCATTGGACCCGGACGCTGGCTGAGCTGGCGGAACTGGCGGGAGTCCTCCATCGGCACAGCCGCAAAACGGTCTGTGCCAGCCAGCGGTCCAGCGAAGGTTTTGAGGGGGCGGATGTTTCCTATCGTTTGTTATTGCGTGATCCGGGACGGGTGGAGGAATTGATCTCCGAGATCCGCACCGTTCCGGGCGTTTCCCGTGTTACTAGTTTGCAGGCACAAGATGAGTCCGAGCTCTAATAAACCGAAGGGCGTCATTCCCACACCGTTGTCGGTTCGATGGCGCGAATTCAGGCTGTCCACGATGCCAGGTGTGGTAGTGTTGGTCACTCTGGCTGCCGCGGGTTACCTCTGGAAAGGGTTCATGGTTCCCGCCACCGTTGTGGGCCGTGTCGAGACCATTCAGGCCAACGTGGTCAGCACCAAACCAGGGGCACTGACTCAACTCAGCGCTTTTCGTTTTCAGCGGGTCAATGCCGGCGAGACCCTTGCTACCATTATCACCACCGATCCGCGCCTGACCGAGGCCAATCTCGCCGTTATCAAAGCCGAGGTCGAACTCCTGCGCGCCGGCATCACCCCCATGGATAACTTGCAGCGAAACGCCATCAACTACGAGCAGCTGCGGTTGGATCTCATGGAGCAAAAAGTCGACCTGGCCGGCACCCGAATCAAACTTCAGCTCGCGGAGGCCGAGTACAACCGTATGGAAAGCCTCTTCAGCGACAAGCTGGTCTCCCAGTCCGACTACGACAACGCAAAGGCCTCCCGCGATGAATATCGCACCCAGGTTCAAGAACAGAGCCAGTTGGTGGCGGACATTGAAGAAAGCATCAAACGCATCGGTGAGACCCATCCCGTCACCCCCGATACCCAGAGCCAGTTGCGCGCCGCTTTGGCGGTCCAGGAAAGAAAAATTGCCCTGGTCGAGGCCGAAAGCCAACCGTTGGTCCTCACCGCACCGATTGACGGCCTCGTCAGCCTGATCCACCGACGAAACGGCGAAAATATCGCCGCCGGCGAGCCCATCGTCACGATCAGCGCCTCGCATACCGATCATATCGTGGGATACCTGCGGCAGCCTCTTCCCATCGAACCCAAGACCAACATGACCGTCCGCGTCCGATCCCGCGGCCCGGATCGGGCCATCGGCCACGGGCGCATTGTCTCCGTGGGCGCCCACCTCCAGCCGATCAATGACGCTCTGCTGCCGCCCACCCGGCCCGATGTTGAAAGCCTGGGCCTGCCGTTCCTGGTCAGCCTGCCCCAAGGCTTGGCCGTTCATCCCGGCGAATTGGTCGATCTGACCATCCTGCGCTGAAAAATCCAGAGCTGTTTACCAGCCAGTCAGCCTCCGTACTTTTTTGGGGTGTTGCGGCTGTGGGTCGCCCTCAGCCATTACCAACGCCGCCGGTGATCCCATCGAGTTTACCTATGATAACGCCGGATGACACTTCAGTAAAACCCTCCCTGACCACACCGTCATTGCCTATCGGCACGATGCACGCGGGTGGTTGACCAACCTGGTCACCCCGGCGGCGACCGGCGTCACGGTCAACGGCCAGACGGCCACCCTCCATCCCAGTGACCGGACTTGTAAAGGATGCCCATGAAGTTCATGACCACATTGGAGCGGGACGAAGACGGCGTTTGGGTGGTCGAGTGCCCCTCGATTCCCGGCCGCGTCAGCCAGGGGCAAACCCGCGAGGAAGCTCTGGCCAACATCCGCGAAGCCATTGCCGCCTGCCTGGAGGTCCGCGCAGAGCGCGGCATGCCTTTGACCATCGAAACGCAGCAAGTCGTCTTCGCAACCCTTGTCCTTTGCTGGCCAAACTGGCAACTCGGACTATACTCGACGTGTGAATCACGCTCATTCAGGTCCGGTCGAGCCATACGACAGTGGGGAAGGAGACCGCTCATTGACTGACGCCGTATTCGAGTATCACGAAGTCACCAAGCATTATTTCGATCACTACGCTCCGGGTCCAGGCGGATTGGATTGGGCCAACCAGCCGGATCCATTTCGGCGTTACGTTGGCGCCCCCCTTTGTCTTCTGGAGCGAATTCCTCCAGCGCCCGTTTCGGGGCCTGCCGGAGCAGTTCAGGAGTGTGACCTAAGATCCGTTTCTCAACTCTTGTTTGATGCTTTTGCGCTATCAGCCTGGAAACAGGCCGGGACCAGCCGTTGGGCCTTGCGAGTAAATCCGTCCAGCGGCAATCTGCATCCGACAGAAGCCTATTTGATCGCTGGGAAGATCCCGGGATTATCGGATGGACCTGCGGTTTATCATTATGCCCCGAGGGAACATGGGCTGGAACTCCGGGCGCGTTTTCCGGGAAGTCTTTGGGACCGCATGGGGGAGGCCTGGGGCGGTTCTGGATTGCTGGTGGGCTTGAGTTCAGTGGTTTGGCGGGAGACGTGGAAGTATGGAGCGCGCGCGTTTCGTTACTGTAATCACGACGTTGGCCATGCCTTGGCAGCTCTGACGATCGCGGCCCTGGGCCTGGGCTGGCGCGTTCGACTTTGTGAGGCGATCTCATCATCCGATTTGTATGCGATTCTTGGACTGAACCGTCCCCTGGCATCCGAGCCGGAGCATCCGGATTGTCTGGTTGTCATCACCCCTCCTGGTGAGCGCCCGGCGGATAGCGAGGACTGGGCTTCTGTTGCCAGGCTTTTTGAGCAACTCGAATGGATCGGGAAACCGAATCGCCTCAGTCCGCAGTCGGTTGAATGGCCTCAGATCAAGAGGGTCATGGCAGCATGCCGCAAGCCAGGCATTGCACCTCCTGTCCTCCAGCGCGCGGGGTGCCAGCAATCGGAGTTTGTCCCGCTCAGTGGCCGAACTTTGCGGCGGAAGTGGATTCACCAGCGTCGCAGCGCGGTGGCCATGGACGACCAAACTCATCTTCCCGCCGTTTCCTTTTTCCAGATGTTGGAGGCGCTTTTGCCTCGGCATCCGCCCTTTGACACGTGGCCTTGGGCCCCCGCCGTCAGTCTGATCCTGTTCGTGCACCGTGTGGCCGCGCTTGCTCCGGGGCTGTATGGCCTGATCCGGCATCCCGATCATGAAACCGCGTGGCGCTCCCTCTGGCCGTCCGAATGGACCTGGTCGAGGATCGAGGGCACTCCCCGGGATGTGGTGCTCTATCGTTGGATCGAGGCCGACATGAGGCACGCGGCCCGCACGATCTCTTGTCACCAGGATATTGCGGGGGACGGCTGTTTCAGCTTGGGCATGGTGACGGAGTTCGAATCGGTGATCGAGAAACACGGAGGTTGGTTTTATCCGCGGTTGTTTTGGGAATGTGGCATGATTGGCCAGGTCCTTTACTTGGAGGCCGAACAGGCCGGAGTGCGGGGGACTGGCATCGGTTGTTTCTTTGACGACGCGGTGCATGAGATCCTTGGCCTGAAATCAAGGCGATTCCAGAGTCTTTACCATTTCACGGTCGGCGGGGCGATGGAGGATCCCCGGCTCACCACCTGGCCTCCCTATCCACCTCTGGACAATCTGGAGAGTTCCAGGTTTTGATCGTTCCCATGGGACTACATCACTCGAAGACTTACCGGGGAAGACTGGCTCCTTCGCCCACAGGATACCTTCACCTGGGCCATGCCCGAACTTTCTGGATTGCTCAAACGCGGGCGCGCCAGCATCCGCAAGGGGTTCTGGTGATGCGAAATGAGGACCTCGACCGCTCACGCTGTCGTCTGGAATTTGTGCAGGCGATGATCGAAGATCTGCGCTGGTTTGGATTGGATTGGCAGGAAGGCCCCGATGTGGGAGGGGGCTATGGTCCTTACACACAGAGCGAGCGCCGGCTGCTGTATCTTTCCGCGTGGCGTCGGCTTTACGAGGGGGGATTCCTCTTCCCCTGCGCCTGCTCGCGCAAGGACGTTCAGCAGGCGGTTCGAGCCCCGCATCCCGGAGAAGAAGAACCTCTCTATCCAGGCACGTGCCGGGAACTTCGTCTTTCGCCTGACACGCATCCATGGCTTCTGGCCTCCTCACCCAAGGACCGGGATTCATCGAGACCGCAGAGATTCAACTGGCGATTCCGGGTCCCGGACGGAGAGGTCATTGAATACAACGACGAATGCCAGGGGCATCAGCGATTCGTCGCGGGGCGCGATTTCGGCGACTTCGTGGTTTGGGGACACGACAACACGCCGTCGTATCAGCTTGCTGTGGTCGTGGACGATGCGGCGATGGAGATTACCGAGGTGGTCCGAGGTTGCGATCTCCTCTGTTCGACCGCCCGGCAGTTGCTGCTTTATCGCGCGCTGAATCTGACCCCGCCGCGGTTTTACCATTGCGCTCTGGTGGTCGACCCACAGGGCAACAGACTGGCCAAACGTTGCGATGCGGCCAGCTTACGCCATCTCAAGGAGCTGGGACACTCTCCCGAAGTCCTGCGGACCGTTTGGGATTACGCGGCCGGTTACCACTTGGCGCCCTGATCAATCCAGGCCCGAAGCAGTCCAATTTCCTCTTTCTTCAGGCGATCGTCGGGCGAAGGAGGCATCTCCATGCCCTTCACCAATCCGGCCACATAGTGAATAAAAGGACTTTTCTCGCTCTTGCCCGGGATGATGGCTTCGCCCTTGTCGCCGCCTTTCAAGGCGGCTTCGCGCTTATCCAGCCGATACTCACCCATCTGGGCGTCCGGCCCATGGCAATCCAGACACGCCTTCTTTAAGATGGGCTCGATCTCCTTGACAAATACAACCTTGTTGGTGGATGCCGGCGGCAGCTTTGAAATGTCGACAGGCTTGGCTTCCTTGTCAGCCGCCCACACCATGGATCCTGCCAGCGCGAGGACACCCAAGGCACCATAACACCAGGCTCGCCCCAGACTGCACAACGTCCGCATTTGCATGTTGTTCTTCATGTTGATCAGTGTTTCTGCTCTTCAAGCTCGCATAATAAAGTCGAGGTCAGGCTTGGGGTCAAAAAATATTTTTCATCCGCCGCCCCCGTCTCCAGACTCACCGCAATTTCCTGCACCCGCCGCTCCACGGCGTCGATCACAAAATCCGGTGTCGAGGTCCCGGCGGTAATCCCGACGCTGGAGATATGCGCAAACCACTCGGACGCCACGTCTCTGGCGCTTTCCACATGGTAAACCAGGCCGCAGTGCAACCGACAGGCCTCCACGAGTTGGCGGGTGTTGTTGCTTTGTCGGCCTCCAATCACAAGAACCATGTCCACCTTCCGGGCCAATTCCACCACGGCAGCCTGACGCTGCTTGGTCGGTTGACATACGGTGTCCACCAACCGGACTTCCGACGCCGGGAACCTGTTCCGAATGCGTTGAACCAAATTTCGGACCCTGGCGATCGGCTGTGTCGTCTGAGCCACCACCCCAAATCGAGGCCTGGGCACGAGCTCATCGACATCGGACTCCTCCAACACCATATCGAACGCGTCCAGGTCCTCCGTAATTCCCCGCACTTCCGTGTGGTTCTTCTGTCCCACAATCACCGGATGATAACCTTCGTCGACCAATTGACGCACCGTCCGATGCACCAACTGGACCAGCGGACACGTCGCTTCCAACACCTCCAGCCCTGCGGCTCGCGCCAGGGCTTTTGTCCGGTCCGACGCCCCATGCGCTGTAATCATCACGGTGGCCGTCCGCACCTCATCCACACGCGACACCAGCCGAATCCGCCGTTCGTGAAGCATTTTCAACACATCGGGATTGTGCACCAGTTCTCCCAGGACGCTCAGCGGTTTCCTGCCGCCTTCAGTCAGGGCGAGATTCACGGCTTCGCGGACTCCAAAACAAAATCCCATGGCGGTAGCTCGAATGATCTTCATAGGCTTTGTATCGCAAAGTAATTGAGTCTGTTTCGGGTTGTTGTGTTCAAGGTTCTTACGGGGGGATGCGGGGACGGTCAGGTTTTCTCCGGTCGCGTTTGGCGAACGATCTGTTCCAGGAGTTTGAGATAACGGGCAAAGGCTGTCTGGCCGGCTGGGGTCAGGGCGCAAGTGGTCAGGGGGCGGTGGCCATGGAACGACTTTGTGACCGCCAGATAACCGGACTCCTGGAGGGTTCGGATGTGAACGCTCAGGTTGCCATCGGTCATCTTGAGCAGGTCACGCAGCTCGGTGAAAGACAACTCGGGGGAGGCGGCCAGCAGGGACATGATGGCCATTCGCCCGCGCTCGTGGATCACCCGATCCAATTGCAGGAAAGGCTCGGGATCTACACAGCATCCAGGTTGGTTTCGGTCCATCTGAGGTAGACTCCGTAAGTCAAATGCAAACCGCCAAACACCCCGCCCATGACCAGGTGTCCCCACCGCAAGAGGGGCAGGCGTTCGGGGCAGGTTAAAGCCAGGAGAGTCGCGCAGCCGGCGCCGATAAACAGCCAGCCGAACAGTTTCATGCCGCGGGGCATGAAGAAACCCGCGGCATTCATTGCACAGCCGTAGAGGACCATCCAGCCGCAGGTGAGCCCCCATACGGCCAGGGGATTCCACGAATGTTTCGCCAGGAGCAGGAAGGCAAAGAACATCCCCGCCGCCAAGGGGGGCAGCAAGGCCTGCACCACCCGCCGGGCCGGCGGCGACCAGAACGGTTCTTCATCCTTCAAGGCTTGGCGACGGACCATTCCGAGGGTCCACCCGAAGGCCACGGTGGCGGTGGCGATCCAAAGGCCAATGAATGCCCGGGGATCATCCCACCCGCTCGCGTATCCCAGTCCGCCCGCAGCCAGTCCGAGAAAGCCGAGGCGAAGCATGATCGGCGCCAGCGCCTGGCGGTAGAGCGCCGATCGTTCCATTAACGTTCGGATGACCTGGAGATGTTTTGCGGCCCACTCGCCGTGCATGCATAAACTTTATACTACAAAGTATATTCGTCAAGCAGAGAGCTTGGGTCTCTCTGGCGGAGCCCGGGGAGGGGAACTTTTTCCGAGCCGGGTGGTTTCGGATTATTGGGCTTTGGACATGGCCTGTTGGGCGGCGGCTTTGGCGCGGCGGGTAATGTCATCACCGGCGTCAGCCTCGATGACTTTGCTCAAGGGTTGGATGAGCTGGCCGGCGAATTGTTTGGAGGCCTCGGGGGATTTGAGGATTTTTTCCGCGATACCGGTCGCGGCGGCTGCGGCGGCATTTTTAGTGGCCGGATCGTTGAGGAAAGGCAGGATGATTGTGATGGCGTCGGGGGAGTTGATGGCGCCGAGGGCGGCGAGCAGCATTTGTTTTTCTTCGTTTCGTTGGACGAGGCTGGCGCTTTTGCGGCACATCTCGAGACGTTGGGAGGAGGGGAAGTCGGCATTTCCGGCCAAGCCAAGGTAGGCGCGCAAACAGAGGGTTCGTTCGGTGGGATTTTCTAGGGCTTGGGCCAGGGCGAGCAGGTCGGGGGCAGCGTCGGCAGTTTTCCAGTCGCCGAGGGCTCTGATGGCGGCCGTGCGCACCTCGGCGCTGGGATCTTTGACGGAGGCACGGACAGCATCGAGGGCGCGGGGTCCGCCGGTTGCGCCGAGAACACTCAGGATTGCGCTTTTTTGAGCGGGAGCGGCGGTGGCGAGTTTGGACACGACTTGATTGATGCAATCCTCGGGATGCTGGGCTTTATTGCAGACCTGGCTGACAGTTTGGCTGGCGGCATCGAGTTCTGCGGGGAGCTTGGCATTCATGAGCAGGCCAAGGAGATCGGGCAGGATTGTGGCTGGGGACAAATCGCCCAGGCGTTTCAAGGCCGCGAGACGGACCTCGGGAGTTGAGTCTTGGGCCGATTTCAGCAAGGAATCGACGTTGGCGGTCATCCGTCGGCGGCTCATAAGATCCATGGCCAGAAGACGTTTGGGGGTATCCTGGTCGTTGAGGAGTTTGAGAATGGCGGCATCCACTTCGGGCAGTTGTTGGGCGGCCAGGCTTTCCTGGGCGGTGGCGGCGATGTCACGTTCTTTGTCGCTGATCCATTCGACTAGGGGAGGGATAGAGGCAGCCTGATTCAGTCCGGGCAGGGCCTTCAAGGCGGCGACACGGACGGGCAGGGGACCGGATTTGGCCAGAGACAAAATGACAGGCAAGGCGGCGGGATCACTTCGTTGCCCCAAGGCTTCGAGAGCGACGATCTGGCGATCCGGCGGCAGGTTGGGCATTTCAGTCGTCAAGGCCTGGGTTGTTTCGGCTCCCTTAAGACCGATCGATGCTCGGACAGCGGCCGCGAACAGGACGTAATCATTATGGCGCAGGCTTTGCTGGAGAAGAGAGACGCCCTCCGGTCCGCGGAGGTTGATTGAGCCGATCAGGGCGCCGGCGCGGACCTGATGTGGGGCGGGCACACTCCGCAGGTCATCGTAAACCTCGAGGGCATCCTTGGATTGATTCTGGCTGGCGAGAGATTCGGCGCATCGGAAGAGACCTTCATAAATCGAGAGCTTGGTTGTCTCGGGCGCTCGTTCGAGGGCGTCACGAAGGCTGGAGGCGGCTCCCTTGTTTCCAATGCGACCGAGCGCGCGGGCGGCCGCCTGCGCAATTTCGGTATCAGGATCATTTAATTTTTGCGTTAAGCGGACAACGGCCAGGGCGTCACGGCGAACTCCGATGCTGCCGATCACCCCAATCAGGGGCCGGCCCTTCAGACGTCCCAAGGCTTCGCGCAAAGCCTCGTCGACCGAGCGGTCCGGGATGGTTTCCAAGGCGTATCGGGCCATGTGATTGAGTTCTTCATTGGAAAGAAGCTCGACCAGCGCAGGCACCGCATCCTTGCCGCCGATGACGGCCAGCGCGCGGCAGGCGGCGGCTTTCTCGGCTCGGGTGGCATTCGATTTGAGGATGGCGATTTGGGATGCGGAGGTGACCGGCTGTGAGTCGGCGGATTGGACGGGATTCGCGATGAAGAGGAGGGCGATCAACGCGGCGAACAGCGGAGTCAGAGGGCGGTAAAACATAGAATTTCCTTTGGATTGAGAATTGGAATTCGGTTTCATGACTTTGGGGCGGGGCGTTAGATAATCCAGGGTTCGCGCATGGCCCGGGAGCGCAATCGGTTTGCCTCGGCGTCGTTGACGAATTCCTCCTTGACCGGATCGTATTTCATATCGCGTTTAAGCCACATGCAGATATTGGCGGCATGCACGGTGGACATGGTGCGATGCATGACCCCGGGATGAGCGACGGTCAGGCGCCGGGACTTGACGCAGTCAAAGAAGTTGCGGACATGGCTCATCGGGCGCTGGGTTCGGGCCATATAATCTCCCACAATTTTCTTCAAATCGGCCAGCAAGGACGGCGAGGACACCTCCGGGATGGAATAGCCATCCGCCACCGAAACCCAGCCTTCAGGGCCTTCGAACCGCATGCCACAGGAACCGTGCCACCATTCATCTCCGCGATGCAGGATCATTCGCGTGCCATTGGCAAAGACCGTGACCATGCCATCGCCCGTTGGATTGTTGACGTAATGGTATTCCACAGCGGAAGTATCCAGTGTATCCAGGCCGGCCTGGCTTTGGGCGAAGGTATGGGCGCCCCATTCCCCGATGCAGCTGGTGTGGAAATCGTAAAAACCGCGCCAGCCACCCCGCACATAAGCTGAGTTGTAGGGGCGCCACGGACACGGTCCCAACCAGGCGTCCCAGTCGACCTCATCTTTGGGGGGCTCGGGTTCCGCGGGCAGCCAGTCGTGGCGCATTTCGGCGGCATCCCACGGGGCGATGTGAGCGCGGGCGGTGTGGACCTTGCCCAGGCGTCCGGACCGAGCCAGTTCGATGGCGAAGGCGAAATTGGCCTCGCTGAGCCGTTGAACACCCGTCTGGTAGACTCGGCTGTAACGACGCGCTGTGTCGACGACCGCCTGGCCTTCGGCAATCGTCATCGACGAGGGCTTTTCCGAGTAAACATCCTTGCCGGCGCGCATGGCGAGGACGGAGGCGGTGGCGTGCCAGCGATCACCGGTGGCAATCAGCAAGGCATCAATATCGGTGCGGGTGGCCAAAAACTCGCGAATATCCTGGTGCACGGCGCAGTCCTTATTGCCGTAACGATTATCGACCATGCGTTTGACGTTTTCGCGTTGGGACTTTTTCGCATCGCACACCGCGACAAAATGAACATCCGATTCGCCCAGCATCCAGTTCAACACTCCCGATCCGCGTCCGCCGATGCCCAGCCCACCCAGGAGGATCTTTTCGCTGGGAGGAACCGCGCCATTGCGTCCCAGAACGTTGAAGGGAACCAGCCAGGGCGTCGATATCACACCGCCGGCCAGGGCCGCCCTGCGGAGAAACTTGCGGCGGCTGAAGCCGCTGCGTGACGGATCGGAATGGGGTGTTTGGACGGCCTGGATCGTGGTTTGGACAAGCGACAACGGATTCTGTTTCATGAAGGACCTTATCTCGGGTTGATGCCGTAACTCACGGTGGAACGCCACCCGGCATTCCGAGGATTCGGAACCGTGGTTTTCGGGGATATGTTCACAGGATTTACAGAACTGTATCGGCACTGCGTGAGGGGAGACAAGAGAAAAAGGGGGCCCAAAAACCGTGCAAAAAACAACTGAACCCGACAGCGGCACTTCGGGAACGAATTGTCGATGGAATGGGTTAGGATGCTTCGGAGGAGTCGCTGAACAGATCCAGCTGAGGAGAGGGGGGGAGTTGCTTAAGTTTATCGCGTTCGGCGCGGTGTCGGGCTGAGGCGCGAATGTTGCCTTCCGGCGTCAGTTCGGATTCCTCGAGATTGCGCAGGATGACCTTGGCGCGTTCGATGACGCTGCGGGGGACTCCGGCCAGGCGGGCCACTTGGATGCCGTAGCTCTTGTCGGTTCCTCCGGGCACGATTTTTCGGAGGAAAATGATCTGGTCGTTCCACTCGCGAACGGCGACATTAAAATTGCGCAACCGGGGCAACCGGCCGGCCAGTTCGGTCAGTTCGTGGTAATGGGTGGCGAAAAGAACCTTGGCCCCCACCTGGTTGTGCAAATGTTCCACGATCGACCATGCCAGGCTCAAGCCGTCAAAGGTGCTGGTGCCGCGCCCGATTTCGTCCAGGATCACCAGACTCCGGGCAGTGGCATTATTGAGGATATTGGCGGTCTCGCTCATTTCGACCATGAAAGTGGACTGTCCGCGGGAGAGGTCATCGCTGGCGCCGATTCGGGTGAAAATGCGGTCGAGCAAATCGATTCTGGCCTGTTGGGCGGGCAGGAACGAGCCGGTATGGGCGAGGACAGCCAGCAGGGCCACCTGGCGGATGGCGGTGCTTTTGCCGGCCATGTTTGGGCCGGTAATCAGCATGATTTGCTGATCGGGATTCAGATCGGTGTCGTTGGGAACGAAGCGCTCGTTGGTGAGGCACTGGTCGAGCACGGGGTGGCGTCCATCCCGGATTTCGAGGCGGCCTTCGTCGCCGACCATCGGCCGGCAGTAATTGAAAAGCCGCGCGGTTTCGGCGAAGGATTGCAGCACATCCAATTGGGCCAGGGCTTGGGCGGTTTCTTGAATTACCGGGACGCGGGCGATGACCGCCTCCCGGACCTGAAGAAACAGTTCGTATTCCAACTGGACACTGCGTTCCTCGGCGCCCAGGATTTTGCCTTCCATATCCTTGAGTTCAGGCGTGATGAATCTTTCGCCGGTGGCGACGGTCTGTTTTCGATGATAATGCGGGGGAACCTTGTCGAGATTGGATTTGGTGATTTCAATGAAGTAACCGAACACGGAGTTGAACCGGATCTTGAGGGACGGAATGCCGGTACGCTGGATTTCCTCCTGTTGCAGGCGGGCGATCCAGTTTTTGCCCTCGCGGGCCGCGGAGCGGAGTTCATCCAGATCGGGATTAAAACCGTCTTTGATGAGGCCGCCCTCTTTGAGGGCGAGCGGGGGTTCTTCTGCGATCGCTTTCAGGATCAGGCTGACCAATTCGGGTTGGTCGACGAGTTGGCCTCTGAGTTCGTCCAACAACCGGGCGGCAGCTTGCATGGGGGATTCGGACAATGGGGGGACAGGATCGAAAATCTCCTCCTGCAAAACACCCTCTATGGGCGTGACCGGGGAACTGGAGATTTGAGCAAGGACTTGGCGGAGGGCGGGGACATGTTCCAGGGCTTGACGCAGGGAGATCAGATCACGTCCATTGCCTGAGCCCATGCTGAGCCGTCCGATGGTGCGCTCCAGGTCGCGGGCTTCGGCGAGTCTATCTCGGAATTTGCGCAGCAACTCCGGATGATGAATCCAGGTTTGCACGGCGTCTTGACGCCGGTGGATGGCCTCGATCGAAGCAAGGGGTTGCGACAGCCAATCGCGCAATCGCCGGGCGCCCATGGGGGTGACAGTTCGGTTCAGGGCCTCGTAGAGTGTGGCGGGAGAGAGGGAATTCCGATGCTGCGGTTCCAGGATTTCTAGGTTGCGCAAGGAGACGCCGTCGAGGATCAGAAAATCGCGGCTTTGATAGAAGGAAAGCCGGTTCAGGTGGGAGATATCGCGCCGAAGATGTTGGGTGAGATAGTGGAGGGCGGCGCCAATGGCGCCAATGGCGGCGGGGCGTTCCCGCAATCCAAAGCCGTCCAACGACGACACCTTGAAGTGTTCCCGGATGGCAAACTGCGCGGTTTCGGGCGCGAAGACCCAGTCTTCGTAATCGATCACGACCGGGCAAGAGCCGGCCAGTTTTGGCCGTAGGTCTTTGGATTCGGCCGGGAAAATCAGTTCGGCGGGCCGCAGACGCTCCAGTTCGGTAAACAGCGCGGACTCTTCGGTCATTTCGGTGGCCTGAAAATCGCCTGTGCTGAGATCGATCACCGCCAGCCCATACAGGCTGGAGAGGGGACAGAGGGCCGCCAGAAAATTATTGCGCTCGGCCTGGAGCAGGCGCTCGTCAAAGTGAGTGCCGGGACTCAGAATCTGGGTGACCTCGCGTTTGACCAATTGACCGGGGCGCGCGTCTTCCATCTGATCGCAGATGGCGACCTTGCGTCCGGCCTTGAGCAGTTTGGCGATATAACTGTGGGCGGCATGGTAGGGGATGCCGCACATCGGGACGACACCCCGTTTGGTCAGCGCCACATTGAGGAGATGCGCGCCTGCCTGGGCGTCCTCAAAAAACATCTCGTAGAAATCGCCCAGGCGGAACAGCAGCAAGGCATCCGGCGGCAGCTCGGTTTTGATGCGCCGGTATTGCGCCATCATCGGTGTCAGTTGGGCATCTAAAGACATGAGCACTAAGAATAACGGGTCCTTCGCATCGGTCGAAAGGAAAAATCCTTAAGGCCCATCCGATTCACCGACGGGACGCTGACGCGGACCGAACAGGGCGCTGCCGATACGGACGAGGGTGGCGCCTTCCTCGATGGCGACCTCGAAATCGCCGCTCATGCCCATGCTCAGGTGGGGCAGGGGGGCGCCCAGCAGATCTTCGCAGCGCAACTTGAGTTCGCGGAGGCGCCGGAAAACCGGACGGACCTTCTCGGGATCTGTCGCATAAGGCGCCACAGTCATTAGGCCGTGAATCTCGATCCGGGGCAGTTGATTGATGCGGCCGATTTCGGCCAAGACTTTGTCAGGGGGATAACCGAACTTGGATGATTCCCCGGCGACGTTGACTTCGAGCAGGACGGGCATGGTCTTGGCTGCCAGATCGGCCCGTCGATTGATCTCCGACGCCAAATCGAGGCTGTCGACACTCTGAATCATTTCAAAAAGCTGGACCGCATCCCGGCACTTGTTGGACTGAAGATGCCCGATCATGTGCCAATGCAGCCGGCTTGGGCATTGAGCGATCTTGGCGCGGGCCTCCTGGACCCGGTTTTCTCCAAAGAGGACCTGGCCGGCCGCGGCCATATCGCGCACTTCCTCGGGTCTCTGGCTTTTGCTGACCGCCAGGAGGATGACGGAGGCGGGCAGTCGCCGGGCGCGCTCGCAGGCGGTGCTGATCCGTCGATGGATGGCCGCAAGGTTTTCAGAAAAGTCCATTTCAGGCAGAGTAAAACAACCGCTTTTCTTGACAAGCCTTCAGTGGATGGAAAGAACGAATGCCTTGGCCTGCGACATCCGCGATGGGTTTCAGCGCGGGGAAACGCCCTGAAGCCGCTGAACGCAGACATCCGCTTGTGGCCGGCGGTCAACCCAGAGGCAGTCGGAGTCGCGCCAGACAGCCGTGTTGCCCCGAGCGGTTTTCGAGCATAAGATTCCCGCCGTGGGCCTCGGCAATTTGCCGGCAGAGAACGAGTCCGATTCCGGACCCACCCGGTTTGGTCGTGAAGAAGGGGACAAAGAGGTTGGTGGTGTTGGCGAGTCCGGGACCGTTGTCTTCAATGCGGATTTCCACGTGATGACCGCTCTTTTCCCAGGACAAAACCACCTGGGGTGACTCCCGGGGGAGATCAGATCCGGCGGGTAATTGGGGAGGGACGGGGGATTCGCAGACGGCATCGGCGGCATTACGGAGGAGATTAATGAGAAGTTGGTCCAGCTGATCACCATCCGCCCGGAGGATCAGATCGGGTCCGGGAACAAGCGTCACGGCCACCCGCGTTTCCAGGTTGGCGACGCGCTGCAGCCAGGGGGTGACAGCCAGGGGCTCAAGCTTCGGCGGGGGCAACCGGGCCAACCGAGTGTAGGATGTCATGAAACGGCTGAGCGCATCCGATCTTGCCGCGATAATGCCCAGCCCGCCCTGCATGTCTTCTCTCCAATCATCCGGCAACGGATTTTTTGTGAGGAGGCTCGAGAGGCTGCCCGAGATGGATTTGATTGGGGCCAGGGAATTATTGAGCTCATGCCCGAGGACGCGAAGCAGGCGTTGCCAGGCCTGGCGCTCTTCCTCGCGTAACGCCCGGCTGAGATCGGCCAGGACGATCAACTGATGAGGCAGGCCATGTTGTCGAAAACTGGTCCGGCGCATGCCCCAACGACCCAATCCGCCAGGAAACGCCATCTGAAGCGTCCGGTTTGGCTCGCCTTCGAGGCATTCTGCCAAGTTCAGTTCCGCGGCGGTCCTTCCCATTAATCGTTCGAAGGGCTGGGCCAAGAGCCGTTCGCCCGATCGGTTGACCAGACGCAGCTTGTTTTCGGCGTCGAACGTGAAGACGGCCACCTCGATCTCTTCCATCACGGTTCGCAGCAATGCGGTGGCCTCGAGGGCCCCCAGGCGTTGTTCGCTTAGAATCTCGCTCAGTTCATTGATCTCGCGAAACACGTCACTCAAGGCGTCCTTAACACCTGGATCGCGTGCCCGGGTGGAAAAATCCTCTTGTCGGAGGGCGGCCAGGAGGTTTGAGACGGTTTGGAGCGGACGGACCACCCGGTTGCGAAGCGAAAAGGCCAGATAGAACCAGGGGCCGATGCAGCAGAGGGTGACTGTGATTCTGCCGATCAGGGAGAGGGAGCTGCTCCAAGTGAGAATCAAGGCGAGGGCCAGGGCCGGCGCCCCCGCGGCCAGGGCCAGCAGCAGCAGCCGGTTTTCAAAGGCCATATTTTTCCAGACGCCGATAGAACGCGCTGCGGCTTAATCCGAGGGCCTCGGCGGCCTTGCGGGCGCTGCCGTCGAATCGCGCCAGCGTCTTTTTCACAAGATACGACTCCACTTCGTCCAGGCTCATATCCTCCAAACGGAGGGCGCCTGCCGGGGTGGCCGCGCGTAAACCCAGATCCCCCGGCTGGATCCGTTTGAGTTGAGACATCAGCACGGCTCGCTCGATGACGTGGTTGAGTTCGCGCACATTTCCCGGCCAGGCATGTTCGATCAGCAGCTGCATGGCGGCGGGCTCGAAATGGTCTATCGATTTGCGGTAGTGCCGGGCATGCTGGTTCAAAAAGTGGGCGGCAAGCAGCGGGATATCCTCCCGGCGATCCCTCAAGGGGGGCAGGTGGATCTCGACGGTGTTCAGGCGAAACAGGAGGTCCTGTCGAAATCGGCCGCCGGCCACCTCCGCCGAAAGATCCGCATTTGTGGCGGTGATCAGGCGCACGTCCACGTGGAGAGTCTTGGAGGAGCCGACACGTTCAAACAGACCGGTTTCCATCACTCGCAACAATTTAGTCTGTTGGCCCAGGGGGACGTTGGCAATTTCATCCAGAAACAAGGTGCCGCCGTCGGCCAGTTCAAACCGGCCCACCCGATCGGTTTTTGCGTCCGTAAACGCGCCTTTGACGTGGCCGAACAATTCGCTTTCGAAGACGCCTTCGGAGAGGCCGCCAGCGTTGACGGTGACCAGCGGACGGGAGGATCGTGGAGATGCCGCATGCAAGGCCTGGGCCACCAAGCCTTTGCCCGAGCCGTTCTCGCCTGTAATGAGCACGTTGGCATCCGCGGGGCCCACCCGGGCGATCAGTTCCAGAACCGGCCGCATTACGGGTGATTCGGCAATCATCGCGGGAGCTTCCTCGCGCAAAAGCCGGTTTTCGGCTTCGAGCATCTGCCCGCGTTTCAGGGCGCGTCTTAAGTCGACCTGATTGCGGAGAATGGTGATCAGGCGGCTGTTGTCCCATGGTTTTGGAATGAAGTCACGGGCACCGCGGCGCATGGCTTCCACGACCAGTTCGACGCTGCTCCAGGCGGTCATGACGACGACAGGCAGGGTGCTGTCCATCGACTGGATCCGCTGCAATAGATCCAGTCCTTCCTGGCCGGAAGTCGTGTCGCGGGTGTAGTTGAGATCCATCAGGATCACGTCAAACTGCCCGCTCTCCAGAGCCGCCCAGAGCGTGGCGGGGGATCCGGCGGTTTCCGTCTCAAAACCTTCCCCCTTGAGGAGCAATCTTAGTGCTTCGCGGACATCGCTCTGATCGTCGGCGATGAGCACCCGGGCAGCACGTGATTCCGTGGATTTCATGGTGGCACCCCCGTGGGCCAATCGATGGTCATGACCAACGGTTGGCCTTAAATAAACTCGCGTGGATCGGTGATTTTTCCTCTCAAGGCGCTTGCGGCGACGGTGGCGGGGGACGCAAGAAAGACCTGGGATTCCTTGTGGCCCATCCTGCCGGGGAAGTTGCGATTGGTCGCGCTGATGCACTTCAGAGGCTGGTTCATCCGCCCGAAGGTATCGACAGGTCCGCCCAGGCAAGCGGCACAACCCGCGTTCTCGGTCATCTGCACACCCGCATCGACCAGGATTTGCCAGACGGTTTTTTCTCCCCAGCGAGCCGTCTGGAGATCGTGGACGACTTCCGGAGTGGCGGGAACGCCAAAGGTGTCAATGACCACCCTGCGGCCTTGCAGAAGCCGGGCGAACTCGAGGAAATCGCTGGTCTTGCCTCCCGTGCAGGAGCCCATGTAAGCGCGGTCCAGTTTGACATGTCCCAGTGCCTTGGCGGCTTTGCGTTGGCCGGGATCCGGATGACAGGCCACGGTGGGTTCGAGCGCAGTCAGATCCACCACCTTGTCATAAAAGAACTTCTCATCCCGGTCTCGTTCCACCGGTTCATAAGTGGATTTTGTGCCATTCAACCGGCATCGGGAATCGACGTAGGCCTGAGTCTGCGCATCAAACTCGAAGATCCCGTTTTTGCCTCCGGCTTCAATGGCCATGTTGGCGACGGTCATGCGGTCGTCCATGGAGAGACTGGCCACTCCTGGCCCGTCGAATTGCAACGCCCGATAAGTCGCTCCGTCGAATCCAATCTCACCAATCACATGGAGGATGACATCCTTCGCCATCACGCCGGGCTGGAGTTTGCCTTCCAGTCGGAAGTGCATGGTTGCCGGCACTTTCAGCAGCAATTTGCCGGTGCCCATGACGAATCCGGCGTCGGTGTTGCCAATTCCTGTGGCGAATTGATTGAACGCCCCGGCCATGCAGGTGTGCGAATCGGTGCCGAACAACACTTCGCCGGGGCGGGTATGGCCTTTTTGAGGCAGGGCCGTGTGGCACACACCGGCATATTTTGTTCCGTGCTGCCGCTTAAAGGGGCCCTGGTTAACGTCAAAGACCCATTGGCCGTTGGGATCGTCGATCACATCATAGAAATACGGCAGCTTTTGTTCTTTGGCAAAGTCGCGCAGGAGATCCACGTTTCGATTCGATTTGGAATCGGCCGTGAAAATGTAATGGTCGGGCATGATGACAATCTTTCGCGGGTCCCAAACCTTGGCCTGAGCGCCAAACTCGCGTTTGAAGACCCCGATGGTTCCAGGCCCGCATACGTCATGGGTCAGTAAAATGTCGGCGGATACCCAGACGTTTTCTCCGGCCTCTACCTGGGACTTGCCGGCCGCTCTGGCCATAACCTTTTCTGTAAGCGTCATATTTCATGACCCTAGCCAACTCGTTCTTTCCCTGCAACAGGGGAAATTCATTTTGAACATCCCCCACTCGAGACCAGTCAAAGCGGACGTCAGTGCGTTTACGTATTATTGTCCTTTGACGGAATCCTCAGATTGACCTTATTCTAGGAACCGATGGTGTCACGATCCGAGAAAAGAAAGAAAACGCTTTCGGCCACTGCGGCTGGGCTGGGAGTTTGTTTCCTGCTAGGATCCACCTTTGGATGGGCGGGCGATCGTGTGGTTTTTTCGACACCTACAAACTCCGTGGTGACACCGGGAAGTGCTCTGAAAGAAAGACGAGAATTGCCTGGAGTCAACTCGACTTTTTCCTCGGGAATCCCCGAACCGGTTGAGGCCCCTCCGGTCATCGTTAACAAACCCGCGGCTGTGCCGAGCAAAGCCCTGCAAGAGCTGATCGATCGTCACCGCAACTGGGTTTTCCTCACTCCGGAGACGGCCTTTGTGAGAGCTCCCGGGATCGAAGATTCTACGGAGGATTTGACGGCTCCCAGCAGTCGGCCGCCCCGACGGGCTATGGAGGCCTATATCGAAAGTCAAAACCAACCCTCGTCGGCGGAGACTTTCGACATCAACGCGACCTCGAGAAGGAGCCTGAGCATAGCGGGTCCCCAGTTGAGCGGCCCTGACTACCGGTCCGAGATGAACCGTTCCGTTGAATTGGACGTTGCCTTGACCCAGCCGCTGCCGATTAGCAACCTGGCTTCTCCCATGGATCGGCTGCGTGAGGGAAAATCGTCCAGCGGATCTGTCTTAAGCCCCTTGGTCTACCCCAATACTTCGTCGGCCTCGGCTTCGAACTCCAAGACTCTAAGCAGTGCCGCGATCAGTCCCGTCAAACGAATGATTACTCCTCTGGACTACAACATTAATCTACTGCCGGATGCCAACAGCGAGCCTTTGCAGCCGGTCGTCGGCCAAAATCCGTCGGACTTGAACCGGAGCCACGGTACGGCCGGCCTTTTGGATTTAGCGCCATCGGCAGACCGGATCGAGCGCCGGGGAGATGCGTTGACCCAGCAGATCCTGGGATCATCAACGCTGGCTCCGGCCATCGCCGCCCCCGCTGAAAGCCGATTAATGAAACCGCGGCCGGCCGTGCTGGAAGTGCCCAAGCGGAAATTCTGATTTCGATCCGGATTGCAGTCACAAAACGGCCTGAAATCAAGGCCTGAGTCAGCTTGCCGGAAGGTAAGTCAGGCCGTTTCCTGATCATGCAATCCGGATTTTTCTTTTTTCAGTTTCCTTTTTTGACGTGAATCCATAATCCTATGACTATGGCTATCAAACCTCAAACATACCGTTTTTGTTTCGGCCCATGGAACATCAGCGAAGGCGCTGATCCTTACGGCCCCACGACACGTCCCACGCAGTCCTTTGACTGGAAACTCGCGAAACTCAAGGAATTGGGTTTTGATGCGATGATGTTTCACGACGACGATGCTGTTCCCGATGTCGACAGCAAGTCCGACGCCCAAATCACCAAGGAAGCCAAGGAACTCCGCAAGAAACTCAAGGACGCCGGTATCGCCGCCGAAATTGTGGCGCCCCGCCTTTGGTTCAGTCCCATGACGATTGACGGCGCCTACACCAGCAACGATCCTAAAGCGCGACAGTATGCCATCGAACGGTCGCTGCGTTGCATCGATATTGCCAAGATTATTGGCAGCGATTTAATCGTTCTATGGCTCGCGCGCGAAGGCACCTACCTGCGCGAATCCAAAAACGGCAAGCGCAGTGTTGAATACCTGGTTCAAGCCATCGACAAAATGCTGGCCCACGATAAGAAGATCCGGATTGCCATCGAGCCCAAACCGAACGAACCCATGGATATTGCGTATATCCCGACGATCGGTCACGCTTTGGCTCTTGCGTCGCTGACTCAGGAGCCCAAACGCGTGGGGGCCCTGATCGAAACGGCGCATGCCATACTGGCTGGGCTCGATCCGGCCGACGAAATTGACTTTGCCATGTCGTTCGGGAAACTTTGGTCCCTGCATCTGAACGATCAAAACGGCCTGAAGTTTGACCAGGACAAGCCATTTGGCAGCAATAATTTACGTCTGGCATTCAATCAGGTTCGCGCCTTGGAACGTAATGGTTATGGGCGTCGCGGCGAGTTTGTGGCGTTTGACGTTCATCCCTTTAGAACGACCAAAGTTGAGCATACTGTGGATCATTTGGTCAACAGCCGGCGAACCTTCCTCAAGTTGGTTGAGAAAGTCAGGACGTTCGACGAGCCAATGGCTCAAAAGTATATTGCGGATCGCAATTACCAGGCGCTTGATCAAATGGTCATCGAGCACCTATTGGGTCAATAAGTCGTGTTGGTTTCCAAGAGCGGCGTTTCTCCGGGGCGCCGCCCTTTTCTTTTGGGGAGGCCAGGCGGAACGTCAGTGGCGTATTGGAATCAGGGATCAGTGGCGCGGATGGAATCGTTGGTGGATATCTCGAAGCCGGGAACGGGCCACGTGGGTGTAGACCTCTGTTGTGCTGATGTTGGCGTGTCCGAGCAGTTCCTGGATCACCCGCAAATCGGCTCCGTGCTCCAGGAGGTGGGTGGCAAAGCTGTGTCGGAGCATATGCGGCGTGATATTGCGTTGGATTCCGGCTGAACGGACCCGCTTTTTGATCCGCAGCCAAAGAGTGACCGGAGCAAAGGGCCGGCCGCGGCGATTCAGGAAAACGTGTGCGGTGGTGGAGGGCTTGAGGAGCTTGGGCCTGCCCGCCTCCAAATAGCGCTGGATTGCGGCAACCGCCTGCCGTCCGACCGGCACGACCCGTTCCTTGTTGCCTTTTCCGATGACATTCAGGAATCCGGCGTCCAGGTGAAGCTGCTCCAATCGCAAGGCACAGAGTTCGGAGAGCCGGAGGCCGGACGCATAAGCCAGTTCGAGGACGGCTTGGTCCGCAAGGTTCGAGGGATTGTCCGGGGGCATGGGAGTCAGCAAGCGATCGATTTCCTCGCCCGAAAGCGACTTGGGCAGCCGTTGCCATCTCCGGGGTAAAGAGAGGTTTTCGGCTGGGTTAACCCGGACGAATCCCTCGGCCTCAGCAAACTTGAAAAAGGCGCGCATGGCGGCGATTTCCAGGTAGATGCTTTCCGGACTGAGCCGGCGCAGCGGATCGGCGGGAGGATTCTCCGGGGGACGTTGACGTTCCTTCTGGAGGAAGTCCGTCAGGTGACTGAGCTCGACCTGGCTCCATGCCTGCAGACCTCTGGAGGCCAGCCAGCACGCCAACCGATTCAACAGGCCCTGGTAGGTTTTCTGCGTCTGATCAGACTGTCCTCGTTCATGACGAAGGTTCTGGAGGAATTCCTCGATCAGAACCCCCAAGCGTTCCGTGTTATCCTCCGCGGAGGTGCTTTCTGACATGAGGATATGTCTTTGATCGGCGGAGATGGACGGGGCCTGCGGACTCCCGCATCACAAGGAGCGGCCGGTCAGTCTTTGGTAGGCCTCCAGATACTTGGCCTGGGTTTTGGACACAACGTCAGGAGGCAGCGTGGGGGCGGGTGGCGTTTTGTTCCAGTCGAGCGACTCCAGATAATCGCGGACAAATTGTTTGTCAAAACTCGGCTGGCCTCGACCGGGCTGGTATTGGTCCATGGGCCAGAACCTTGACGAATCCGGTGTCAAGACCTCGTCGATCAAAACAAGCTGATCGTTGCACAAGCCAAACTCGAACTTGGTGTCGGCGATGATGATGCCACGCTGCCGGGCATAATTTCGCGCAAATTTATAAAGTTGAAGGCTTGCGGCGCAGGCCTTCTCTGCCAGCGTATCTCCGATCATCTGAGCGGCTTGCGAAAAGGAGATGTTCTCGTCATGTCCGGTCTCAGCTTTGGTGGATGGTGTAAAGATCGGTTCGGGGAGTTCAGAGGATTCCTGGAGACCTGCCGGCAGTTGAATGCCGCAGACTGTTTGGCGGGCCTGGTATTCTTTCCAGCCGGAACCGGCCAGGTAACCTCGGACAACGCATTCAATGGTCAAAGGTTTCGCTTTGACGACAATCATGGACCTGCGTTTCAGGGCATCTGCATAAGGTTGGAGACGGTCGGGTAGTGGATCGATTGCTTTCGCCGCCCGATGGTTAGGGACCAAACTTTCCGTTTGATCGAACCAGAAATGGGAAAGCTGAGTGAGGACTTCGCCCTTGCGCGGGATGCCATTCGGCATGACACAGTCGAAAGCGGAGATCCGATCCGTGGCCACAAATAAGAGATGTTCTCCCAGGTCAAAGATGTCACGAACCTTGCCGGATCGGACTTTGGGAATTCCGGGAAGGTCAAGCTTAAGGAGTGGTTCATTTGCCATGGGCTTACTATGCCGTGCCAGCCGATAATTTCAATCCGGTTTCGTTTGCGAATGGAGGTTGGTCAGCCCTCCTGAGATTCGGTTTTCCAGGAGCATAATTCCGTCATCCAGAGCCCGGGTAAGGGTTTCTTCGGAGGCATTTCCACGGATCGACTCGAGCAGACTGAGCAGGTGCTGTTGAGCTTGACGGGCTTCGTCTTCAGTCCGGCCCTGGGTTTGTTGGGTGCCGAGGATGTTTTGGATGGCCATGGTGCGCATCGACAAAGGCAAGGACGAGTTCGTCACCAAATCGGCAAACATGGTGTTGGCGTCGGCGCTTTGCCCGACGTAATTCAACGCCACGTTCACTAGAGCGGCCTTTTCCCAGTGGTTGGTGAGGCGCGGATCGCGGAAAGCCTGATAAACGGCCGGCATGGCCTGTTCTTTCATGGATTTGGTCAGGTAATCCAGGGCCGAACGATCCAGTTGGCCCGAGGGGGTCATGATTTGAGTGTTGACGTTATTGATGAAGGACTGGTCGTTGAACAAAGCGAGGACTTCGAGCAGGTACCCTTTGCTGTTGTCATCCAGGCGTGAGGGATTTGGGATCCGAGGCGGATTGTTCAGCAAATCTCTTGTTACAGTCAAAGCCAGTTCACGGTAGTGGTCCGGAGCCAGTTCCTGCAACGCCTTGACCACATAGGCGACCTCGACTCCTCGACCCGTCTTGGAAAGCATGTCGGCAAGCACCTGCTGGGCCTGCGGAGTTCCGATCCTCTTCAGGACATCCACCAGGCCTAGGCGCAGGGTGGGAGGAAGCAAGGAATCCCCTCGCGACCGGAGTTGCGTCCATCCGGGCACGACTCCCGCCACCTTCCCGTCGGGATTCGCCAGATCCGGAGCGCGCACGCTGTCAACGGCGTAGTCCACTTCCTGCAGTTGATCGAGGAATTCCTTGATAGCAGGCAGAGAGCCCTCGCCCAAGTCGACCAACGTCTCGAGTTGGTGGATGATTTGGCGGACAAACAGTTGGCGGGTTGGCCCGGCGGCGGGGCGCAACAAGGTCAATTTTTGGAGACACTGCTGCGCCACGGCATGGGCGTTGGTCATTCTGGGCTCGCCGCTTTTGGGGGGAGCAAGCTTCGACGGATTGGCAGTCGTTCCGCCCGCAACGGTCTGATTTGAATGCGCTGCGGCAGATACGCCGGTTTTCGGATCGGGAGCGGGCTTGAGGGACGACGTAATTACCCAGTTGATTCCCCACGTGACAACCGCCGTCACAAAAATCGTAACGATGATCTTCATGGAATCTGTTTTGCTGCCAGCCATGCTTAAGCTGAACACCACTCCCAGGCGGTAGTTGCGCGCCTGCTTCGATTTCCGGCGCGAGTCCCCTTCAAAAACTTAAGTCCAGGAATCCCTCTGCCGATAGGATGAACAAGACGCGATGACATTGACGGGACAATCTTAAGAAAACGATGAGATCCACCACGACCAGAAGAACACCAAAATTTCCGGACTCCGGCAACCGACGCGGTCGTTCAGCCCGGTGGGTTCGCAGCAGGCCCTGTCCTTCGTCAGGATGCGACTTCTCTTTGAGAGAGCCGATCGAAATGAACGCTCTTGCTCTGACCGGTTGTTTGCCCTGTGCCGCGCGGGGTACGGATCGGTTTGGCGAGGTCCACCGTCCGCTTTTCGATTACTTGCGCAAATTCGACTAACCCGGTCGTCATCGGCATCCTTGGCAGAATTCACCAACCGGCCAGGGGATACGACGCCGGCGAAACCTTTGATAGGGCCTCTGGCCCCGTTAAGTCTGATTGAATTTCCAGGAACGGGTGTCCTCAAGGGCTCTGAAGGGCGGGATTGGATTCCGGCAGCAGTTCAGCTCCGGTCATTTTGAATGCGTAAGCATGCAGGCAGGGGACATGATCGATATCTACCGCCGGGATTTGGATCTCCAGGTTTTTTCCCCGGGTCCGATATTTCAATTCGCCCGACAGGCCGAGCATTGTCACTTGGGTATTGTTGGATGCCGTGACATCGCGAATAACGAGCGTCTCACCGGGCCAGCCGGGAGTAATGGCATACAGAGCGTTCGAGTTCCGTGTGAAGAACGCCTGTTTCACGGCCCGGCCCTCCTTGGCGGCTCGCCCGACTTGTTGCATTAAGTTGTAGTCTTCACGATATTCTTTGTAGCCTTGCTTGGGGCGGTTGCCCGAGCTCCATTGGCAGTCTCGTCCGGCATATCGAGTGCCATAGATGGCTTCCCCATTGACTCGAAGCCAGTCTCCAATCTCCGCCAGTCGTTGCTGCATGATGACCGGAATTCGCCCGTCGCCCGTCGGCCCGATGTCCAACAGGAAGTTGCCCCCGCGACTCACCAGGTCGCAGAGGACCAGGATCAATTCACCCGCGCTCTTGTAGTCTTCAAGGTTTTCGGCTCGATTATAGCCGTACGAATAGCCCATTCCCCGATTTTCTTCCCAGGCATGCGAGGCGTCCTTCATGCCGGCGCCATACTCGGTGGTATAATAACCGCCATGCTTGTGCCGGGTTTCCTTGCCCCAACGGTCATTCACCACCACTTCGTCGCGGCAGGGCGATTCGTTATACAGCCAGGCCAGCAATTCCTCGCTTCGCCAATCCGAGGAGGGCAGATCCCATTCTCCATCACTGAAGATGACCGCAGGGCGATACCGGGTGACGACGTCCTTGAACTGCGGGATCATATGTTCCGAGACATAACGTTTGCGGTCGCTCAACCACAAGGGATTAAACCACTCGTATAGCGAATAATAAAAGCCCATCCTGAGCCCTTGGTCGCGGACGGCGGTCGATAAGTCTCCCAACAAGTCTCGCTTGGGCCCAATGTCTACGCTGGTCCAGGGACGATTCCAAGCGCGATTGGCCTCGGCGCTGGGCCAGAGGCAATACCCTTCGTGGTGTTTTGAGGTGAGAACGACATAGCGCGCGCCCGCGCGTCGAAAAAGCTCCGCCCATTGCTTCGGATTAAAAAACTCCGCCCGAAACTGGGGCGCAAACTCGGGATAATCGAAATTTTCCCCGAACTGCTTCTTGTGGTATTGCCACCAGACGTTGTCTTCCTTTTTATTGTGCATGTTGTTCCAATACCACTCGGCATAGGACTTGGGTGCGCCCCATCCGGGCACCGAATAGACTCCCCAGTGGATGAAAATGCCGAACTTGGCGTCATGGAACCACTTCGGGGTTGGGCGCTTGTCCAACGACTCCCAATTGGGTTCATATCTATTCTCTGCGGCCGAGAACGCCTCGAAAGGGGCAATCAGCCACGACGCAACCAGCAGGATTGCCGTCCATTGATTAAGGAGAGCACCAGTTTTCATCATAAGGGTAAAACGGTTATGTGATCCAGCCTGCTCCCCGGACCTCATCGAGTCAAGTTTTGGACCGACGTTTCTTATTCGACCAAAAGGATCTGTTCCAGGAGATGCGGCAGCTGGTCAAGAAGCCCGGCGCTGCTGGCCACCAGGTTAGCCCCTGCGGCGGTGGCTTGAGACAGGAGTTTGGCGTTCTTTTGGCCTGAAAAGGCCAGCACAGGGATATGCTGCGTCGCCGGATTCTGTTTCATCGAGGTGATGGCGGCGCAGACTTCGGCGGAATGGGGGACTAAATCCGCAAATACAACCATCGGTTTTTCGCTTTCGGCCATTTCGGGCAATTGCGCGGGTTGCGACAAGGATTTCACCCGGTAGCCGAGGTCTTGCATGCGGTTTGCCAGCTTGCTGCCTGGCATCAAATTCTCATACAGAATCAAGGCCATCGGTTTCGTCATAGCGAAGAAATTGTCGCAAGCCGCCAGAAAATGCAAAAATATTCCAGTCACCCTTTCAGGCGTAGTGAGATCGAGAACACGACCTGTCCCCCCCCCCTCCAAACCAGGGGACTCAGTCAGGCCTGACTTCGTCTCCCACCCGGGCTTCCCCCGCCACCAAGTCCGCTACAATGTTTCCTCCGCGTTCGGGACCGGTGACTTTCAGTTCACCAACCTTCAGGCCCTGGCGATAAACCCCCAGTCTCTGATCGATGGAGGGCAACTGTTTGAGGGCAAAATCCAGCACAACAAATCGCAGGCTCATGTTGACTGACGCTACCCGGCCTTGCAGGGGATTGACCAGCGTCAGCACCCCATTGGCGTTGGTGATGGAATGTTCGCCTTGTGAAGGGGGAGGCTTCGGCGGGGACGGCTTTCCGGGAACGCTTTTGCTTCGGGCGGGCGCGGTTTTCCTGTCGGCAGGGTTCGCCACGGCGTCCGAGGATTCCGGAGGGGAAGGCTGACGGGTGGCACAACCCGAAACGCACAAACACGTCATCACGATGATGATAAGCAAGCGCACGATCAAAAAGTATGGTCCCGGCAAACGAATCGTCAATCAGTAAACTCGTAATATTGGCTTTGCATCTTTAAAATAGGGCCTCAAAATAGAGTCGAGTTCCAAACCATGCGTTTTTTGATCCGTTGGCTGTTTCGTTTTCTAATACTGGGGATTGTCCTGGTCGTGGCTCTGTTTCTGACCAAAGACTCCCTATTGAAGTCCTACATCGAGCATCGCTTGCGGACTCAGACCGGGATGGAAGTGAGAGTTGGACAGGTGGAGCTCGGAGTGTTTTCGCCCAGTCTTCGGTTGGCCGACCTGGTGATCTTCAATCCCGCCGAATTTGGGGGGGCGCCCTTGATCCACGTGGCCGAACTGCGGGTGGAATACGATCCGGTCGCAATGGCCCGTCGAAGACTGCGGTTTGACTTGGTCCGGTTAAACCTTGCCGAGGTCAACGTCGTTCGAAATCAGGCCGGGAAAAGCAACTTCGAGTACTTGCAGCAAAAGACCGGTTTGGGAATCCCCTCGTCCAAAGAGCTGAATGGCTGGGTGTTTGACAGCATCGATGTCTTGAACATCAGTGTGGGCCGCATTCGGTTCACCGACATGAAGAATCCGGCCCGGCCCAGCGAATGGAATCTGGGATTGCGGAATGAGATTTTGAAGAACATCCGATCCGTGCAGGATCTTTATGGACTGACGACGCAGTTGATGATCCGGCGGGGGATGAGTAATGTGATCCAGGGGCCCGCGGTTCAGGGAAAGACCTCTGTGCCTGCCGGGCCTGCTCGCAGACCTTGAACTTGCGGGAGAAAGCGAATCATGAATCCACGAATTCCCTCTCGGATTCCCGACCGCCGGGCCTTTACCTTGATCGAACTCCTTGTGGTGATCGCGATCATTGCCATTCTGGCGGGAATGTTGTTGCCTGCCCTGGGCCGCGCCAAGGAATCCGGTCGCCGAGTTGCCTGCATTAACAACCTGAGGCAACTCACCTTGGGCATGACCGTCTACGCGTTGGACAACGATGACAAGGTGGTCGAAGCCCGTTTGGGTGAGGTTCAGATTTGCCTGAACCCGCCCGAGCGCAGTGCGGCCGCCACTGTGGGACTGGTGATGACCAGCAATTCAGCTCCCCAAATCTGGACCTGTCCCAGCCGGCCTGGTTTTCCTCAATACGAAGCGGATTACGACCAGTGGGTGATCGGCTTTCAATATTTTGGCGGGATCCCGAAATGGAAAAACCCCGCTGGAACTTTCAATTCAAGAAGCCCGATTAAAATTGGCCAATCCAAACCCCAATGGGTGCTGGCCGCCGATGCCGTGATGAAGATTGACGGCAAGTGGGGCGGGGGCCGGGACTCCGCCTTCAAGAATATCCCACCCCATCGTGGCACCCAGGGAAGACCCGCGGGAGGCAACCAGACTTTTATGGACGGTTCCGCGCGCTGGGTGAAATTCGAAGAGATGTTGTTCATACACAGCTGGAATCCCGGCGGGGGGCGCGATGCCTATTTCTACCAGGAGGATTTAGGCCCGGATTTGGAGAAGCACATCGTCCGGTTGCGAGCCAAACCCTGAGGGCCGCCTCTTGAACAAGTCGATCTATCCTGTTAGATTCGTTATTGCATGAAAATTCCCTTTACGCCAGTGGTTTACGAGCATGCCGCCCGGTTTGTCGGAAGGTCTCCCGGCGAGGTCTCAAGAGATCCCGACTTGCTCTTCGCCGCCCATTGCGCCGCCTATCGAGAGTATCACCACCAGGTGATTGCAGTGGGCATCGACATTTACAATCTCGAGGCCGAGGCCTATGGAGCCAAAATAGAAATACCCGAGGATAATGCGATTCCAGGAATCCACCAACCCCTGCTAACCTCATTGGAGGAAGGCATGGATCTCGCCCCCTTCGATCCGGTTCGCGACGGACGCATTGCCATGGTGATCGAAACCGCTCGGCGACTGAAGTGCGAATTTCCCGAGGCTGATGTCCGCGTCCCCGTCGCCGGGCCCTTTTCGATCGCCTTCAACCTGCGCGGGATTAATCGTCTGTGTGAAGATGTCATCTTGCGCTCCGCCGAAACGGCACGGTTTCTGATGCGCCTGGCCGAAAACCAGGCGGTGTTCTGCCGAGCTGTGGCCCAAGCCGGCCTCGACGTCGCTTTCTTTGAGTCGGCCGCCGCTCCACCGTTGTTGTCGCCCCGCCACTTTCACGAGGTCGAGTTGCCTGCTTTGAAGCGGATCCTGGTTCTGGCCGCCGAGGCGGTTGGACATCCAGTGCCATGCATTATGGGTGGCAACACCCATCCCATTGTCCGGGATATCCTTTCGACCGGCACAAATTATGTTGTCTGCAACGTGGAAACCAATCAGGCCGCCTTTGTTCACGACGTGAACCGCTCTCATCCTCATGTCAAAATCCGTGTGAACCTCGATCCTGCGGTTGTGGCCTGTCATGAGCCCCAACTCCTGTATCAAGGCATCGATCGCGCGCTCGAGATTGCCGGGGGTAGACCCCAGTGTGTCATGGGCACCGGCGCTCTGCCATTCGAGACACCTCCCGAAAACATCCGGCTGATCCGGGATTACCTCGCCGGTTAAGGTCTCCCTCGTCCATCAATAAGCCGGACGCATCCGGTGGATAGACCGATTGCCATAATAGATTTCCAGAATGGTGGAGCCGAGGAGGGTGCGGGCGAGGCGCGCGCGAAGGAGGATACCCGCAGCGGTCTCTGACTGAGCACGGAACGAAGCCCCCGCCTTCCTTCGGCTCCATCTCGTTGAGACAGGGTCCTTTTGGCCTGGGCCTGCGTTGGCTCGGCCGTTACAGCCCATTTCAGGGATGCGCCGGCCTTGCCGCCTTGACCCAGGCCAAAATTCCTCCTGCCATTCGGAAATTTATTATGGCAACCGGTCTAGCCGGCAGGTCTTTGTTTCTCTGATAAGCAATCCTTTTTGACACAGGTCAATGTCTTCCGGTTTTCGCTCAGGTAGGGTTGCAGCCATTCGGTGATATGAGCTAAGTTACCGCGACCGGCATGAGCCGGTCCTCAACAATCAACCCGGGAAAATAATGAGCATGTTTTGTTATCAGTGCGAGCAAACCTCCAAAGGAATCGGTTGCAGTGCGTTATCCGTATGTGGCAAGGATGAACAAACCGCCCAATTGCAGGATCTGCTGGTGCACGCTTGCAAAGGAATCGCCCAATACGCCCATCGGGCACAGAAACTCGGCGCCCGCGATCGGGCGATTGATATTTTCGTAACCGAAGCCCTCTTCACGACGGTTACCAACGTGAATTTCAGTGCCGATGAGATTCGAGACTGGGTCATGCGCGCCGCCCAGGTTCGTGATCAGGCCCGCGGGCTTTATGAACAAGCATGCCGAGACCAGGGCTCCCCGATCGAAAGCCTCCAAGGCCCAGCCACCTGGCAACCGGCCCCTGAAATGACCGGACTGCTCCTTCAGGGACAGGAGTCCTCCATCCCCAAACGCAAGGCGTTGTTGGGCGATGACATCGTCGGCCTGCAGGAATTGTTGATTTACGGCCTCAAGGGGACGGCGGCTTACGCCGATCACGCTTTGGTTCTTGGACAGGAGGATTCATCCGTCTATGCGTTTTTCCATGAGGCTCTCTGTCTTTTGGCCGAAGGCCCTGCTACCGTCGAGGCCGTATACGGTGCTTGCATGCGCTGTGGCGAAGTCAACCTCAAGGTTATGGCGATGCTCGATGGCGCCCACACCAGCAAATTCGGTCATCCGGTCCCAACTCCCGTCCGCATCGAACCGCTGAAAGGCAAGGCCATCCTGATTTCTGGCCATGATCTCGCTGATCTGGAGGAGTTGCTGAAGCAAACCCAGGGCAAAGGAATCCATGTTTACACACATGGCGAGATGCTGCCCGCCCACGGCTATCCTAAACTCAAAGCCTATCCCCACCTCGTCGGGAATTATGGTGGCGCCTGGCAGGATCAAAAAGACGAGTTTGCCGCTTTTCCCGGGGCGATCCTGATGACCACCAATTGCATCCAGGAACCCCAATCCAGCTATAAGAATCGGATTTTTACCTCCGGTTTGGTGGCTTGGCCCGGTGTTACACACATCAAGAACCGCGATTTCAGTCCCGTGATTGAAGCCGCATTGGCGGCCCCTGGCTTTGAGCAAGACGGCCCCGACAAGACCATTCTCGTTGGTTTCGGACATCAAACGGTCCTCAGTGTGGCGCCGCAGGTCATCGAGGCGGTGAAGAACAAGTCCATTCGCCATTTCTTCCTGGTGGGCGGATGTGATGGCGCCCGGACCGGTCGCGATTACTACACCCAGTTCACCGAACTCGTCCCCAAGGATTGCCTGGTCCTGACGTTAGCCTGCGGCAAGTACCGGTTTAATAAAAACGACTTCGGAACGGTAGCGGGCCTGCCTCGGTTGCTCGACATGGGACAATGCAACGACGCCTACTCCGCCATACAAGTCGCTGTCGCGCTGTCGAAGGCGTTCAATTGCGGGGTTAACGATCTGCCCCTCTCGCTGGTGCTGTCGTGGTACGAACAGAAGGCTGTTTGTATTCTGTTGACCCTGTTATACTTGGGAATCAAGAACATCCGTCTCGGGCCCACATTGCCCGCCTTTGTGACTCCAAACGTTCTGAAGGTTCTGGTCGAAAAATTCAATCTGATGCCTATCTCGACCCCCGAAAAGGATCTCCAGGCCATCCTGGGCTGAGATTCCGGCGCGTTTTCGAGCTCGCAGCCAGACCCGCTTTCTCCGCGGGTCTGGCATTTCCGTTAATTTAGGCTAATTGAACAGCTGTTCCGCTGGCCGTGACCATGAGCATGCCGTTGTTTGTGCCCAGGACTTCGTAGTCCAGATTCACACCGACAACCGCATGCGCGCCCAGGGCCGCCGCCGCCTCTTCCATTTCCCTGAGGGCTGTCGTGCGGGCGCCGGCCAGCACTTTTTCATAGGACGCCGATCGGCCGCCCACGATATCGCGGACCGATGCGAACAGGTCCCGAAAGATGTTGGCGCCAATGACCGATTCGCCGGTCACAATCCCCAGGTATTGTTGAATCGCCTTGCCTTCGATCGATGGAGTCGTGGTTGTAATCATAGGTTTCCATGATACTCCCGACAAACGGAAAGGTGGTAAACAAAGTGCGGCGGTTTTTGTAAGCGATGGTGGGAGTCATACTAGCCGAGTCCATTTCTTTTCCCCTTGAGCTCGACTGGATTCGCCGCCAGACTGCCCGAAACGCCTTTTGGCACCATGAGCATTATTGACGAGTTACATTGGCGGGGCTTGATTGCGGATTGCACGGATCGCGAGGGATTGTCCCAGCGGCTGGCAGGAGGGCCGACCACTTTGTACTGTGGCTTCGATCCGACGGCGGACAGCCTGCATGTGGGGAATCTGATTCCGTTGCTGACTCTCCGTCGTTTTCAGCAATGGGGACATTGCCCGATCGCTTTGGCCGGAGGGGCGACGGGATTGATTGGAGATCCCAGCGGAAAAAAGGCCGAACGCCAGCTGTTAACGCGCGAGATTCTGGAAACCAATATTGCCTCGGTCAAGGAGCAGCTCCGTCGGCTTCTGGATTTCGACACGGCCAAGAATCCCGCCCGGTTGTTGGATAATGCGAGCTGGATCGCTCCGATCAGCTTCCTGGATTTCCTTCGGGACGTGGGCAAGCATTTTTCCGTCAACGTCATGGTCGCCAAGGAAAGCGTCCGAGCCCGGATGGAAGATCGTGAATCTGGCATCAGTTACACCGAGTTTAGTTACATGCTGCTTCAGGCCTATGATTTTTTCCATCTGCGCAACACCCAGCAGTGCGAGCTGCAGATTGGCGGCAGCGATCAATGGGGGAACATCACAGCCGGGATTGACCTGATCCGCCGCAAGCTCGAACTGGGAGCCTTTGGATTGACGCTGCCATTGCTCACGAATCCGGATGGAACCAAGTTCGGAAAAAGCGTGACGGGCGCGGTCTGGCTCGATCCACGCAAGACCAGCATCTACCGATTCTACCAGTTTTGGATCCGGTCCGATGACCGGCAGGTGGTCAAACTGCTCAAGTTATTCAGTTTTTTGCCTGCGGAGGAGATCGACCATCTGGATGCCCTGAATGCCCAGAAACCCGAATCGCGGGACGCCCACAAGGCGCTCGCCAAGGCCATGACCAGCCTCATCCACGGAGAATCCGCCACGGCCGACGCCATTCGCGCGAGTGAAATCCTGTTTGGCGGCGGTCTGGAAGGCGTGAGCGAGTCCACGTTCAACGATGTCGTGGGCGAGGTCCCGTCCAAGAACCTGGACAAGATTCAACTGGATGGCGCGGGCATGTCTCTGATTGATGTGCTGGTGTTCAGCGGATTGTCCGCCTCGAAAGGTCAGGCCCGCAAAGATGTCGAGGGCGGCGGCATTTACCTGAACAATGTGCGCGAGTCCGATCTCCATCGCCAGATCACGGCTGGCGATCTGCTGTTTGGCAAGCATCTTCTTCTTCGGAAAGGCAAGCGCAATTACGTTGTGGTGACAGCCCGTTAGTTTGGGGTATCTTTCCGCCATGGACCCCCGAGAATCCCCCGTTTTGGGAGAGGCAAAGGCTCCGGCGGCAGGGGCCTCCTGGCTGGAGCCTCTCAGGCAAATCCGGCGACTGCCCGCGACCGCATCCACCCGCTGCATTCTGGGCGTGGACTACATGCATCTGAAGACCCCGGACGGGGGCGATCTGTTTCTGACCCGGTATGGAGCCCCCTTTTGGGAACACTTGCAACCGGAGAACTGGTATGCCCCCGAGTGGTTCGAGGCCAAGCGCCGGCGGTTGCAGGGAACCAGCACCGTTTACAGGGTGCCCACCCGGCAATTGCGCAATACCTCGCTGCCGCTGGTCGTCAAATGGTCGCGTGTTGGCGAGGAAGTGCCGCTGGAAACGATCACCATCAATAAGTTCATTCACGCGGAATTCAACAGTCCTTTTGAGGAGTTCGCCCTGCTCATGGAGATGCGCCGGGGCGAATACGGCCCTCCCGGCGTCCGGATCCGCGCTCAGAAACCGCTGGCGATCTATGTGCCTTCAGAGCGGCTGCAGCTCTGGCAGACAGGACGCTCGGAATCGCGGATTGCGGCGAAACTGGCCCGGCATCCCACGGTGGAGCTGGATATGTTGCGGCAATACGTGGTGTTGTATGCCTGGGTCAAGGGGCTGGATTTGGTGCAAGTGGCAGACCTTTGGGAAATTCAGGGTGAGACTCGCGAACGTTTTCTGGCCGGGGCGACCAGCATGGTCATTCATGAACTGGGACTCAAGGGGTATCGCGTCATCGACATGAAGCCGGCGCATGTCATTGTGCGCCCTCGTCCCGATCGGACCTTGCTGCGGGATCGCCACGGGCAGATCGCCTACGCCATGGTGGACTACGAACTGATGGAACGAACGCCGGTGCATGAAGAAGTGGTGCGCCGCACGAATCGCCAGCATTACCTGCAACACATCGCCCGCCGGTTCCAGGTCGGTTCCGGCAATCCCATGCCTCCGCATTTGAAAGCCAGTGTCCTTCTGGGGGTGGATTACCTGTTTGGCCGGGCGGAAAGCACCGGGGGCTGGCTTTGGGTGGTGGGTCAGGACCCCGACTTGTTCAACTACTTCCTCCCGGAGCGCTGGCGGCGGACACCAAAAACACGGCTCTCCTCTCATAGCGAAGTCTACTGGACTCTGACCAAGGACAACGTCAACCTGGTGTGGCGCGTCAGCCGCATGGGAGAAACCCCCAGTGTTTCCTCGAACCCCGTCCTGCAGGAGGCCCAAATTCAACACGGCTACAACAGTCCCTTTGAAGAGTTTGCCTTTGCCCTGGAACTTACGCGGGCCGGCGTTAAGACGGTTTATCCTCGGGCCATCTACATGACAGGCCACAAATACCCGCGCTCGCAAAAAGCCGAGGACACCCGGCGTTATCGCCGCCTGGCAGGCTTATTGACACCGGACGGCCAGCCAGCCGTCTGCCGGCGGCATGATTACATCACCATCTGGGGATTCTGGAATGGACCCGATGAACTCCTGGCGATTCACGACGGCCAATACTACCGCAGTATGGATCTGCGGCAGGCCTCCCAACAGCAGGTGATAGGACATAACTCCGTGGAATTCCTCATCGGCCGCATGGCGCAACAGCTGAATCAGTGCGGTTTCGAACACCTCGATCTACGGCCCGAACATCTCCTGCTGTCCTATGCGCCCGATAATACCATGGTCCTGGATGCGGAAGGACAACCGGAAGTGCGGCTGTGCAATTTCGAATTGCTTCAACCGCGGGCTGCCACCCGGCAACGGATTTTTTCATCCAAATTACCTCCAGGCCCGTAACTTCCCGAGTGTCACCCGGGTAGTTAAAGGCGTGAACGCCCGGATGGTATCCTGACGATAACCTTGGATAAACCGAGACTGTGTCAGATTGTGTCATTCAAACTGATGAGTTGTGCAAGGCATACGGCCCCCAAAAGGCCTTGGATCGCGTCAGCGTAAAAGTCGGGCCAGGGGCCATCGGTTTGCTGGGGCCCAATGGAGCCGGAAAAACCACCCTGATGAAGTGCCTGCTGCAATTGCAGCCCATGACCTCGGGCAAGGCCTGGCTTCTGGGCCGGGAAGTCGGCACGGAAGGACGCGAGATTCGCAAACGCGTCGGATTCACCCCCGAAATGGATTGCCATATTCCCGGCATGGCAGGCTGCGAATACGTCACCTATTGCGCCCAATTGTCGGGCCTGCCCTTTCGTGCCGCGCGCCAGCGAGCTCATGAAATGCTCGATTTTGTCGGCATGGGACAGGAACGTTATCGTCGCATCGATACTTACTCGACCGGCATGAAACAACGGCTGAAGCTCGCCCAGTCCATTGTGCATGATCCCGAAGTCCTTTTCCTGGATGAACCGACCAATGGGTTGGATCCCAAGGGACGCGTTCAGATCTTGGAACTGGTCCAGGACCTGTGGAAACTTCATGGCATCAGCGTGGTTCTGTCCTCGCACCTGCTTCATGACGTTGACCAGATCTGTGACCAAGTGATCATTATTGCCCGGGGGCGCCTGATCGTGCACGATACCTTGAGCAACCTCAAATCCCGCCGCCGAGGCTGGGCCGAGGTGGTGCTGACCCGGGGGCAAACCGACCTGGTCGCCGCCTGCCAGCGCGAGGGATGGCCATGTGAGATCTTGCCCAACGGACACGTCAAGGTCGAACATCATGCCGAAAACTTGGGCCCCCTGTTAGCCTTGATTCGCACACAACAACTCACCCTCCTGGAAATCATCCCAAGCCCGAACGCGCTTGAGGAATTTTTTGTCCAGGCCTTGGAGACTGCCCATGCCTCTCCATAACGCGGGCTATCAACATTGGAAAGGCGAGCATCGGGGAATCTGGTATCGCCGAATGACGATCGCCGCCAACGGCCTGAATGGTTGTCTGCGCAACAAGTGGATGCGTCACCTGGTGGTGGTCTGCTGGACGGGCGCCCTCCTCCAGATCGGCTTGCTGTTTGTCGTCGGACAGCTATTGGTCAAGGACAGTGCGGTTGTGCGTTGGACCGGCTCGTTGAACTCGCAGCTCCAACTCTTTGCCGGCGGCCTGACCTCGTGGTTGGAGCAACACCCGGAGATTTCGGTTCGATGCGCCCAGAATCTGCTGTTTTATTATTACACCACCGCGCTTCTGGGACTCAGTTTTGCGGCCATCGCCATGGTCATTCCTCATCTGGTATCCCGGGATCTTTCCAGTAACGCCATTGTCATTTACTCCTCCAAAGCCGTATCCAGACTCGATTACCTGATAGGCAAGTGCGGGACTGTCTTCGGGCTGCTGGTCTTAACCTGGTTGGGGCCATTGCTGGCCTCATGGTTCATTGGTAATTTGCTCGCTCCGCGCTGGCACTTTTTCTGGCATGCGCGCGTGGCGCTGGTTCACGTGCTGCTTTTCTCGCTGACGACCATGGCCATCCTGAGCCTGATGGCCCTGGGGGTTTCGGCAATTTCCCCCCGCGAGAAGGCCTCCGTCGGCCTCTGGCTCGCCCTCTGGCTGCTCGGCGGTACTTTCGTCAACCTGGCCCAACACGGCAGACCCTGGCTCAAGCACCTCAGTCTCTCCTACAATCTGGATCAGCTGGCGTTGGCCATTTTCAGACTCGGACGGGATCTAAACCTGGCCCGGGACAACATCCCGGTTTTCGGCAGCATGCTGGATGGCCTGAAATCCCATACGGTCGAACGTCTCCAACACCCTGATTGGATGGGAGCCGCGATCGCACTTGTCATCCTGTTGATTCTGGCGGCCGCCGTCCTGATTTGGAGGGTGAAACCCCAATGAATTCCGTCGTCCAAGCGCGCGAACTCAGCCGATGGTACGGCATGGTCATGGGCCTGAACAATGTGTCCTTCGAGATTGGCCCCGGATTGACCGGCTTGGTGGGGCCCAATGGCGCCGGCAAAAGCACTCTCATGCAAATCCTCACCGGTCAATTGCAGCCGAGCTCCGGTTCCTTGACCGTCTTCGATCAAGTCCCCTGGAATAATCCCCGCTTGCTGCGACGCCTTGGCTATTGTCCCGAGGACGAGGCATTGCCCGGAGAACTGCGTCCCCTCGACTGGCTGACCGGATTAGGCGCATTGACAGGATTCACTCCGATCGAGGCTCGAAAGAAAGGGGAGACCGCATTGAATCGGGTCAAGTTATCCCGGGAACACTGGTCCAAGAGAATGTCGCGTTACTCGAAAGGAATGCGTCAACGGGTCAAACTGGCGCAGGCCCTTATGCATGAACCGGAGTTACTGGTGCTGGACGAACCGATGAACGGCCTGGATCCCATGGGCAGACAGGAGATGGCCCAGATCTTGAAAGATCTGGCGGCCCATGGAACGGCCATTCTCATTTCCAGTCATATTCTGGCGGAGCTTGAATCGCTGTGCGAGAGCATGTTGATGTTAAACTGGGGACGAATCCTCGCCTCGGGCCGGCCCGCCGACATTCGTGCGGACATCAAGAATTGGCCGGAGGAACTGACCGTGCGCTGCGACGATCCGGGCAAGCTCGCGAGTGTGCTTTTTGCGGCGGGCATGCTGACCGGTTTTGACTTGCAGGCTGCCGATGGGATCCTGAATTTTCGCGTGCAGGATCCGCTCGTTTTTTACGCGCAGTGGCTGGAGTTGATCGAACGGAGTGGTGTCCAAGTCTACGAAATCCGCAGCTTGAGCCGTTCCCTCAAACAGATTTACGAAAAGGTGACCACATGATCGACGAGCGGCCAGGCGGCGGCGCAGAACCGGGCGGAACCGGGCAGGGGACAGCTGCTTGCGCTCCATTGGCGACTGGCGATCGATCTGGATCCTGGCTTTCTTTGTTCCAGGGCATGTGGCTGCTGACGTGGCGAAAGAAAACGGTTCCGGGATCGCTGCCTGCCCTGTTGGCGTCCGTCTTTGCCTTGCCATTGTTTGTTCTTTTGGTTTTCGACGTCGAAGGAACCAGCGGTTACTACATGTTAATCGGCGTATACCTGAGGATTATCCTTCCCTTTTACGCTTTGGTTTCCTTTGGCGACCTGATTCGGGATGAGATCCAATCGAACACCCTGGTCTTCCTGACGACCCGCCCTTTGAGTCGGGCTCGGTTGTTCCTGATCAAGTATCTTTGTCTGATGGCCTGGATCCAACTGCTGATGTTGGCGCAGGGCGTTTTTCTCTGGTTAGCGGGCTGCGCGCACAAGATCGAAGCCATGGGCCCGCTCCTCCCCTTGTTGCTCACGGCCCAATTCCTGGCTGTTCTTGTGTTTGGCGCTCTCAGCGCGTTGATGGGATTGATCCACAAGCGCTTCCTGGTTCTGGGCGTTCTTTACGGCCTGGTGGTCGAGATCGGCATCGGTCAGATTCCCACCAACGTGAACAACCTTTCGATGACGCGTCATCTCAAGATTCTTCTTGGGAACCACCCGATCTTTCACGATGCCTTCCAGTATGATCCCACCGGTACTGCGACTTCAGTCCTCGCTATCCTCACGGCCGCCGTAGGTTTCCTTGGACTGGGCGCCCTCCTGTTTTCCCGGCTGGAATTCCTGCGCGGCGATGAGATGAAAAAGTGAAAAAGCCTTGCAGATTTGGGCGTTGGATGGACATTGCTGACGTTCATGGAATTCATTGATGAATACCGAGATGCCGGCGCCGCCCATCGTTACGCCGATGCGATCCGCCGCCTGGTTCGCCGTTCGTGGACCCTCATGGAAATCTGCGGCGGCCAAACCCACGCCATCCTGCGGCATGGCCTGACGGAACTCCTGCCGCTTTCCCTGAATCTCGTCCATGGCCCGGGTTGTCCCGTTTGCGTTACCCCCGCCGAATTGATCGACAAAGCCGTTCTATTGGCCCGGCGTCCTGAGGTTATTCTTTGCTCGTTTGGAGATATGTTACGGGTTCCCGGATCCCATTTCGATTTGTTATCCGTCAAGGCCAGCGGGGGCGATGTGCGAATCGTGTATTCCCCCCTGGATGCATTGCGGATCGCTCAGAACCATCCCGACAAGGAGGTGGTGTTCTTTGCCATCGGCTTCGAAACCACCGCTCCCGCCAATGCCATGGCCGTTTTGCAGGCCGAAAGACTTTCTTTGAAGAACTTTTCACTCCTGGTTTCCCATGTCTTGGTGCCCCCGGCGATGGAGGCCATTCTGGGATCGCCCACGAACCAGGTTCAGGGCTTCCTTGCCGCCGGTCATGTGTGCGCCGTCATGGGGTTTGCCGAATACGAGCCAGTGGCCGCCCGTTACCATGTTCCTATTGTGATTACCGGTTTTGAACCGGTGGATATCCTGCAGGGGATTTATCTTTGCCTGAAACAACTCGAGGAAGGTCTATGCCAGGTGCAAAACGCCTATCCGCGCTTCGTCCGTCGCGAGGGGAATCTTTCCGCCCGGCAGGCGATGCGCCAGGTTTTTGAGGTGATTGACCGAAAATGGCGCGGGATAGGAACCATTCCTCATAGCGGCCTTGGGCTTAATGAACGCTACGCCATGTTCGATGCGGACCGCCGATTTAAGGTGGATCACATCACCGTCGATGAACCGCCCGAGTGCATCAGCGGATGGGTGCTTCAAGGCTTAAAAAAACCGGTCGATTGTCCCGCGTTCGGATCTCGCTGCACGCCGGAGCATCCCCTGGGGGCGACCATGGTTTCTTCAGAAGGCGCCTGCGCCGCCTATTTCCGATATCGCCACCGTTCATCCCCCGGTTCGAATCCCGGGAGTTGACGGAGAATGACATCGGCCCCTTCAGGGCCCGTTCCCGCTCAAAAACCATTTTACTATCGACAGACACTGACGATAACTGAAGTGTGTGCGGCGTGCCAAAGTACCCCGAGACTCTGAAGCTCGCGAATCGACGAATACTCGTGATCGACGACAATCGGTCGATCCACGAGGATTTTCGCAAGGTCCTCAATGAGGACAGTGAACCTATTCGTCGTCTCGAAGCTGCGGAACAGGAGCTCTTTTGGGATCCCCCGTCTTCGCTCTCGCCGGAGCCCTTTCAAATCGATTCCGCTTACCAGGGACAGGAAGGCCTCGGCAGAATCAAGCAAGCCGTCCTTTCGGGGCATCCTTATGCGCTGGCCTTCGTGGATGTTCGAATGCCGCCCGGTTGGGACGGAGTTGAAACCATCCGTAACCTCTGGCGGGCCGATCCTCATTTGCAGGTCGTTCTTTGTACGGCCCATTCCGATTATACTTGGAAGCAGATCCGGGATGAGTTGGGCGAGTCCGAGCGTCTCCTGATCCTGAAAAAGCCTTTCGACAACCTGGAAGTGCGTCAATTGGCGAATGCGCTGACCGAGAAATGGAATCTCGCCCGCCTGGCTCGAACCCGAACGGCCGACCTGGAGTGGATGGTGGCGGATCGGACCCGCGAGCTGCAAAAGGCCTTGGAGAGCTTACGTGAGTCGCAGCAAAAACAGGTCCGTCAGGAGCGTTTGGCTGCGGTGGGACAGTTGGCGGGAGGCGTGGCCCATGAGTTCAACAACATCATGACGGTCGTCCGGGGTTATGTCAGCCTGCTCCTGGGCGAACCTCATGTGTCCGACGAGGCCTGCCTCTTTCTCCAGGAGATCAATAAGGGAGTCGATCGAGCGGTCAACCTGACCCGCCAATTGCTGACTTTCTCCCGCAAGCAGATTATGCAGCCGCGCCCTCTGGATTTCAACGAGGTGGTACGTCATCTTTCCCGCCTGCTGCAGCGTGTCCTGGGTGAGACCATCGCCCTGCGCAACAATCTAACCCCACAACTCCCTCGCGTGCAAGCTGATCAGGCCATGATCGAACAACTCATCACCAATTTGGTCTTTAATGCGCGCGACGCAATGCCCAAGGGTGGCTTCATCCAGTTAAACACAAAACTCATCGCCTTGGACCAGCTCCCCGCCTCGGCCCCCTCGGATGCTTCCGCAGGACCCTTTGTCTGCCTCGAGGTCGTTGATGAGGGCTACGGCATGGATTCCATAACCCAGGCGCGATTGTTCGAGCCGTTTTTCACAACAAAAGAAGTCGGCAAAGGCTGTGGTCTCGGACTCGCGGCCGCCTATGGCATTGTTCAACAGCATCATGGGTGGATCGATGTGGAAAGCCAAATCGACGTTGGCAGCACTTTTCGCGTCTACTTCCCTGTTTTCGGGCTCTCGGCGACTGCTCCTGAGGTGTCTGAGCCTGTTCTGAAACCTGAACGACGCCCTGCCATATTGGTGGTGGATGAGGATCCTTCGGTGCTGTCGCTGATCCAGAAGTTGTTAGAATCAAAAGGCTTCTATGTCTTAACCGCCTCCACTCAGGACGAGATCGATCATGCCCTATACCTCCTCAACAACCAACTCCAAGTCCTTATCTTGGACTTGGATAGGGTGGGCACGGTTGTTCCTCCTTTGAGGTTTGTCAACGAACTCCGCAAAGAAATCCCCTCTTTGGCGATTATTTACACCAGCAGCGGCGATCCCAAGGAGCAGGGTGTCGAACCGCAGGCTCATCTTTCGGAGGCTTTTATCGCCAAACCATTTGAGCCCAGAAATTTGCTCGGGAAACTTCAGAACCTCATTCTCAACGTCTCCTTTTCGTCTGATTGAATTCACCATCCCAACTTTCGTGAAGGCCCAATTCATTCGAGCCTTGCCAGAAATACGCACGATCCCCAACAATTCTTCCGCGCGCCGAACCGCTGTTACAGCCTGATCTTGGTCAGTTCTGAACTCGGTTTGGCCAGTGAGCGAATACTATGAAATTTGTTTTATCCGTTGCTGTGGCAACCACGTTGTTTTTATCGGGAATCCATGCTCGAAGCGAAATCAAGATTGTAACCGAGTGTAATCCTGTTGATGAGGCTGCACCCGGTTTCGAGTTCAAAACCGTGCCTTCTCCTGCAAGAAACGACAGCGCCACGAGCGCCCGATTCGTTCTGGTCGATGGACGCCCCGATTCAAACGGCGGCCGTCTGGAGCAACTGCATGACGGGCTCGTTCCATCCGAGGATGATGAACCCGCGAAGAACTTCTTCTTTGCTGCTGGGACTGAAGGGGGACGCTTGTTGATTGATTTGGGCCGCCCCGTGGAGATTCAACAGATTCGAACCTACTCCTGGCATCCGGGCGATCGCGGTCCACAAGTGTATCGACTTTATGCCAGTGACGGAAAGACGCCCGATTTTAACCCGCAGCCCAAACGCGGATCAGATCCTGAGCGTTGCGGATGGACACTACTGGCCCAAGTCGATACCCGATCCAAGACAGGCGAAAACGGCGGCCAATACGGGGTGGTTATCAGCCATTCGAGGGGATTGATCGGTTCCAATCAATTTTTGCTCTTCGACATGATGCGAACCGAGGACCGGGACGGCTTCGGCAATACTTTCTATAGCGAAGTGGACGTGATCGATGCCCAAGGACCCGAGCCTGAGCCCATCCGGTTTGCCCACGATCAATCCGGACGCGTTGTTTTGGAGGCTGACGGCGGCAAATACCAAATTACCTTCGACACCACCGAAACGCCCGATCTCACCGCTTGGGTCAACCAGGAACTCGCCCCAGTCGTCCTGGAATGGTATCCCCGCATCGCCCGCATGCTGGCGAGTGATGACTTCGATGCCCCCCGAAAGGTGTTCATCCAAATGAAAGCGAATATGAAAGGGGTGGCGGATACGGCAGGAGTCCGCATCCGTTGTGCGGCACCCTGGTATCGTCAGAACCTCAAGACCGAGGCTAAGGGATCCGTCGTTCATGAATTGGTGCATGTTGTTCAGAGCTATGGCCGAACGCGAAAGCGCGGTTCTGACGCATCCCCCAATCCGGGATGGTTGGTCGAGGGTATCGCCGATTATATCCGATGGTTCCAGTTTGAACCCGAGTCCCGGGGGGCTGAAATCACGCAGGCAGGCCTCGCCCGGGCTCGCTATGATGGCAACTACCGGATCTCAGCCAATTTCATCGATTGGGTCACAAGAAAATTTGGAACGACCGTAGTGCCAAAGCTCAATGCCGCCATGCGGACCGGTGAATACCACCCTAACCTCTGGCGCGAACTCACTGGCCGCGCCGTTGAGGAATTGAACGATGGCTGGAAACAGGATCTGGAAAAGAAGTTCGCAACCAAAGACAATTCGTAGGGTGGTGACCCGCAACTGGCGATACATTCCCGGCAAGGAGTCTTCTGGGCAAACGAGGCGCGAGCCGCGGACATACCCGCAGAGGACAGCAATAACGGAATGGACTGTCATCCATATACATCCACTCTGGATGTAACCATCCCTTTGGGACCCAAGTCTTATTTGGGGTAGCCAGCCGGCCATAAGGTTGAGTGTGCTCTCTGCGGAAGATCCATCTCTTGTGGACAGCCTGCCGGGCCGCCTGGCACCGAAATACTTGGCATGAACGATGTCACGCGGGTCCTGAATGCGATTCAACAGGGTGATTCGAGGGCTGCGGAAGAACTGCTTCCGTTGGTTTACGAGGAACTGCGTCGACTTGCCGCCAGCAAGATGGCTCACGAAGCGCCCGGTCATACTCTTCAGGCTACTGCCCTTGTGCATGAAGCCTGGCTTCGACTCGTGACTGTCCGGGATCAAAACTGGGAAAGCCGAGCCCACTTTTTCAGCGCCGCAGCCGAGGCTATGCGCCGGATTCTCGTCGATCATGCCCGGCGCAAACGGAGCCTCAAACGAGGAGGAAACTCACCTCGAGAGGAATACAACGAATCCGCCCTGGTCCTCTGCGCCCCCCCGGACGAGTTGCTGGCGGTTCATGAGGCCTTGGACAGCTTGGCGTGTCATGACCCCCAGGCTGCCGAACTGGTCAAGTTTCGGTACTTTGTCGGAATGACTATGGAGGAATCCGCCGAGGCGATCGGGCTGCCCGTTCGAACCGCGGAACGGCTCTGGACTTATGCCCGCGCCTGGTTGCACCGCGATATTCGCCGGCAGGCCACAGTCGGTTGAGTCCCATGTCGAAAAAAATTGGCGGACTGCGGCGGCGGTTTTCGCATGCATGAATGAAAGGCCGCAATAGGTCAAAATCTATGAAACATGTGTTGTCAATGGGGCTGCGAAAACGTGGGGAGTGATTCCATGAACCCCTGAAAAAAGCCACACGATGTCACCGTCTACCGAACAACGTGAGAATCGCGAGTTTGCTGCGGAGACCAAGTTCATTCTGACTCCGGCTGTTGCCGCGCAGGTGCGGAATTGGGCTCACGCCCGTTTGGCGCCCGATCCCAATGCCGTCATTAACCAGGGCAACAACTACCAGATCACCAGCCTTTACTTCGATACCGACCAGTTTGATGTTTTTCACCGCCGCGGATCTTACCGGCGAGCAAAATACCGGATTCGCCGTTACGATCAGAGCGAGATCGTTTTCCTGGAGCGAAAGCTGAAAACACGAGGACTTGTCACCAAAAGACGCTCCGCCATCCGCCTTCACGAGCTATCCCGTCTGTCCGAGCCCGAGCGGCTCAACACTTGGCCGGGTTATTGGTATTGGCAGCGTCTCCGATTGCGGCGATTTCGCCCGGTTTGCCAGATTTCCTACGAACGCATCGCGCGTGTTGCCATGACCGACCGCGGTCCTATCCGGCTGACATTGGATGAGGGCCTTCGCTCAGCACCTGTCGGAGATCTGGGATACGTCGACGATCGATGGGGCCTCTCATTACTCGAGAATCGTTACATTCTTGAGTTGAAATATTTTCATGAGATGCCGGTGTTGTTCAAGCTGCTCGTCGAGGAGTTCGCTCTCAATCCGCAACCTGTGTCGAAGTATCGATTGGCGGTGACCGCCTTGGGATTGACCTCCGAGACGACTGACCGAAGGAATACATCGGACTATCCAGACCCAGTTCTATGCCTGATTTCCTGAAATCGCCCACGACCCATTTGCTTGCCGGGACGCCCATCGATATCCTCTGGCGGTTGCTGGCCGCTTTGGGATTGGGTTGCGTTGTGGCATGGGTTTACTGCCGGACACGCAGGAATACTGACCTGACATCCTCTTTTCCTCTCACCTTGGTGTTGTTGTCTGTTTTGATTGCCATGGTCACCCAGGTGATCGGGGATAATGTAGCCCGGGCCTTCAGCCTTGTGGGCGCCCTTTCCATCGTGCGATTCCGCACCGTGGTCAGAGACACCCAGGACACGGCTTATGTCATTTTTGCTGTGGCGGTTGGCATGGCTGTAGGCGCGCACAATCCCTGGGTGGCTGTCCTGGGCATTGCCGTGATCGGGTTGGCGGCATTCGCTTTGCGTCGTCGGTTTCCTGGAGTCATTCCCCAAGCGCAACCTCCTTATTTACTCAGCCTTCGATTGGGCTTGGGTTATGACTTGGATCAGCGGCTCGGTCCCACGCTCAATGCCTATGTTGAAGAACATGAATTGATGTCTCTGGAAACCGCCCGCCAGGGCATATCCCTAGATGCGGTCTACGAAACCCGATTACGGCCGGGTGGTTCTGCAGAAGCCTTGCTTAAGGCCCTCAACCGGCTCGATGGCGTCCAAAGCGTGCAGTTGCAGCGGCGAGGCTTTGATGAGATTTGATCCCCCATTAGTACGGCGTTGGGCTTGGGGGATCGTGCGCCGGTGTGGGTTATGGAGTTCCCACACCGGCCTTTTTTCTTGAAAGGCAAACACAGAGAATAACCTCTCCATGATCGGAGGACTTGTCTTGCCATTGTGATGCGCCGTTATCGGAACATCCTGCTTCTGTTCGGCCTGATTGGCTTGATGGTGGGGATGGCTATCGCCCAGTCGCGCCGGTCGCGTTTCCAGGGAGGCGTTCCCGATCGCGGCAACGTGCCACAATGGCAACTGCCGGAGGGTTTCAACCGCGATTGTTTTACGTTCACTCGCGTCCAATACACTTCCCGCACCGGCCGGCGAAGTCAGGTTTGGGATACAGATTACCGGGATGCTGACCTGAACCTTTCTTATCGCCTCCACCATACCACGGCCATGAAAGTCGATCCCGAAGGACAGGTCGTTTCCCTGACCGATCCCGAAATGGCCCATTGCCCCTTCCTGTTTATGAGCGGTGTCGGCGGTCTCATGCTCGATGATCAAGAGGTCCGAGCGCTCCGCCGCCACCTCAACAGCGGTGGCTTTTTACTCGTCGACGATTTCTGGGGCGAAGCCGAATGGGCCAACTTCTACCGGGAAATCAAACGCGTGTTTCCCGAACGCGAGCCCATCGACCTGTCTTTGGATCACCCCATTTTTCATACCGTTTTTGACCTCCGAGAAAAACCGCAGATTCCCAACGTGTTCCATGCCATGCGCTTTCGCGAAACTGGCATCACCTGGGAGCGTTCCGATGCCCGCGAACCTCATTACCGGGCGATCTTCGACGACCACGGGCGCATCCTCGTCATGATTTGTCATAATACCGACCTGGGCGACGGATGGGAGGAGGAATCGACCGATCCTTACTATTTCGCGGAATTCTCCGAGCCCAAAGCCTATCCGCTGGGGATCAACATCCTCTTTTTTGCCATGACCCATTAACCAATCCTATGTCATTTCCGAGATCTTGTATCATCCCGCTGGCCGCACCGACGGCAAGCAACTCGAGTTTCTCGAGCTCTACAATACCCATCCCTACGACGCTATCGATGGAATTGGCTGGTTCGCGGCGCTGACGCGACCGCCAACGATGCCAACATCGTGCTCGGCAATGCGGGCTCCGATGAGCCATCCAACCTTCCTCTCTTTACCACATCCGATCCTGTCCTGACCCGATGGTTTGCGCTCCGGATCGGTCTTCCGACGCCATCTCCTGACCGCTTTGGAATTTTCGAGAATTCGTGGAACCGTCGGCGACCGCAAAACTTCAACTATTGAGTTTGAAGCGGCGATTCATCGGTCACCAGGGATTATTTTCGAGCTCCACCTCTTCGCCCGTTTTATGAGAGCATCGGCGGTTGAACAATTAAACCAAACTTCAGGCTGCCCAGCCCGAAGAAACCGCCGATGCAACTCTTTCTTAAACTCTTTGGACCCTATCTGCAATGGGT
>Ga0116154_10000245_pt1 | contig 77616 bp, 62 predicted proteins | sample AD_UKC030_MetaG_FD_89898 | JGI IMG/M metagenome (GOLD analysis project Ga0116154, IMG submission 89898) | Active sludge microbial communities of municipal wastewater-treating anaerobic digesters from USA - AD_UKC030_MetaG | ecosystem: Engineered > Bioreactor > Anaerobic > Digestate | place: USA... | reverse complement strand
CTCCCCGCCCGAACGACTGACGTCGTTCAGTCGGGCGGGTAACCAACTGTGTTAGCCGTCCTAATTTTAAGTGGGCAATAGAGGATTCGAACCTCTGACCTTTACAATGTCAATGTAACGCTCTAACCAACTGAGCTAATTGCCCTATTATTTATAAACTGAGCTATGAACCCAAAGTTTTATTTAAAAATTTTCGGCCAGCTGCTGTTTTAAAATATAGTTCCCTTTTCCTTGCTTCTTCAAATGAGTCAAAAATCTCAAAATATTCTACGGATATCCCCAACATTTTGCTAGTAGTTATAGTTTTTCCACGCTCGTGTTCAGCCAATCTGCGTTCCAAATTATTGGTCATTCCTTTGTATCTTTTTCCATCTTTATCCCGTAAAACGTACACGTAATATTTCATATCCGTCAATAATTGAATAGGAGCGCTCCCCGCCCGAACGACTGACATCGTTCAGTCGGGCGGGTAACCAACTGAGCTATGAACCCGAGAGTATGTTGTGGGCGATACAAGAGTCGAACTTGTGACCTCGTCATTATCAGTGACGCGCTCTAACCAACTGAGCTAATCGCCCGTAATTATGAATTGTAAATATACTTTTAATTTTTTTGAGCGCTCCCCGCCCGTACCGAACGGTACGTTCGGGCGGGTAACCAACTGAGCTAATCGCCCCTCACCTAAAACTTATTATTTGAAACTAAATTTTAACAAATATTTTATATTATTTCAACACCTGTATAGTTTGTTTTTCAAACCAGGTGAAGGGACTAATCGCCCTTTTATTTTTAAACTTGCTCAAAAATTATATTACAAAAAATATTTTTTGACAAGAGGCTTTAACATCTTACAAAAACACCCGTTCCGCTGAGCGGGACGGGTGTCTTCTTGTTGACATTACAAAAGTGGTAAAAACCTTCAACTAACCATCGTCGACGAAGATATATTTTTACTTTCATAAAAATGGATCTCCAGAAAGGAGGTGATCCATCCCCAGCTTCCGCTAGGGATGCCTTGTTACGACTTCACCCCAGTTACTGACCCTGCCTTAACTCCAGAGGAGCTTTGGGCATTGCCAATTTCCATGGTGTGACGGGCGGTGAGTACAAGACCCGAGAACGTATTCAACGCACCGTGGCTGATATGCGTTTACTAGCGATTCCAACTTCATGTAGGCGAGTTGCAGCCTACAATCTGAACTGAGGCCGATTTTGATGGGATTAGCTCCATCTCGCGACTTAGCAACCCATTGTATCGGCCATTGTATTATGTGTGTAGCCCTGGACGTAAGAGCCATGCTGATTTGACGTCATCCACCCCTTCCTCCTGCTTACGCAGGCAGTCTTGTATGTGCAATTTAACATACAACGTGGGTTGCGCTCGTTTCCCGACTTAACGGTACACCTCACGGCACGAGCTGACGGCAACCATGCAGCACCTATCTAGCACCCTCGAAGGCTTGGGACGTTTCTGCCCCAATGCAGCTAGTAGTTGAGCCCAGGTAAGGTTCCTCGTTTACCATCGAATTAAACCACATAATCCACCGCTTGTGCGGGTCCCCGTCTATTCCTTTGAGTTTTAGCCTTGCGGCCGTACTCCCCAGGTGGCACACTTAACGCGTTAGCTTTTTTCAACGGCACTGACAGGGTCGATACTGCCAATACCTAGTGTGCATAGTTTAGGGCGTGGACTACCAGGGTATCTAATCCTGTTTGCTCCCCACGCTTTCGTCCCTTAGCGTCAGTTACGTACTAGCAATCTGCCTTCGCATTTGGTGTTCTTGCTGATATCAACGCTTATTACGACTACACCAGCAATTCCGATTGCCTCTTCCGAACTCTAGATTAGTAGTTTCAGAAGCGATCTTCGAGTTAAGCTCGAAGTTTTAACTTCTGACCCGCTATTCCGCCTACGGACCCTTTACACCCAGTAAATCCGGATAACGCTTGAGGTCTCTGTATTACCGCTGCTGCTGGCACAGAGTTAGCAACCTCTTATTCCTCAGGTACAGTCACAAATTCGTCCCTGAGAAAAGCAGTTTACGATCCGAAAACCTTCATCCTGCACGCGGCGTCGCTCCTTCAGGCTTTCGCCCATTGAGGAAGATTCTTGACTGCAGCCATCCGTAGATGTCTGGGCAGTGTCTCAGTCCCAGTGAGGCAGGTCACGCTCTCACGCCTGCTATCCGTCATCGCCTTGGTGGGCCATTACCTCACCAACTAGCTGATAGAACATAAGCCCCTCTTCAAGCGATAAATCTTTAAATGCGAATGACATATGTCCCCGCATTACCATCGGGTATTAATCAAGCTTTCGCCTGGCTATCCCCGACTTGAAGGTAGGTTACTAATGTGTTACTCACCCGTTTGCCGCTCGTAACCCAGTAGAACTCATCGAAAGTTTTTTAAAACTCGCGATAGGTTCTACCGGGCACGTCGCTCGACTTGCATGCCTTAAACACGCCGCCAGCATTCATCCTGAGCCAGGATCAAACTCTTAAAAAAAGAGTGTTAATCCCTTCGATTTGGATTCAAATCGAAAGATTTACAATAAAAATTTATAGATAAGGGTATTCAAATAAATTTGAATTCCCAAGGATAATGATGCAAGCATCAAAACCCTCGATGGAATTACAATTTAGGGTTCTTACCACATTTGTTTTGTCAACGTACTTTCTTTCCAAAAATTTTTAGAAAGAAAAAAGAGAAACCCAAAAATTGAAGTTGCTCTTTTTTCTTTCCAGTATCTCGCCTCCACGGGACTTAGAAGATTAATAAATTGTAGAGTTGCGTTTTTGCCTTTATTCAAGGTTAATTTTCGTAAGAGCAATATATCAATTTTAAACCCTACTGTCAAGTAAGGCGGGTGTGGATAACTAACCCAATAAAAAAGCCCTTTATTTCTGTTTTTTCCAGCGCCAGTTTTCAATATCTTTGTGGTTACCCGACAATAAAACTTTAGGCACTTTTAGTCCCATAAAATTTTCCGGTCTAGTATATTGCGGATACTCGGCGATAATTTTAGATTTTAGTCCGCCGCGACGGATGATTTTAGATTGATTATGGGTTTCGTCTTTTAAAGATTCTGCATTACCTAATACACCCGGAATTAATCGGCTAACTGTTTCGATGATGGTTAGCGCCGGCAATTCACCTCCGGCTAAAACATAGTCCCCGACTGAAACTTTTTCATCCACGAATTTATAAATCCTTTCATCAAACCCTTCGTAGCGTCCGCATATAAAAACCAGGCGATCATAATTTTTCGACAATTTTTCTGCCATGCGTTGATCAAACTTTTTACCGGCCGGATCCATCGCGAGAATTTTTAACCTGCCTACCGGTAGGCAAGGTTTAGAATTTTTAATTTTTAATTTTTTACCATCCGAACCTATGGCTCCGATCTTTTTCAAACAATCAAAAATCGGCTGGACTTGTAAGACCATTCCTGCTCCTCCGCCATAAGGGCTGTCGTCCACACGATTGTGTTTATCCAAAGTAAAATCGCGAAAATTATGTGAGATAACTTCAATCAAGCCGTTAGCTTCCGCTTTGCCTAAAATACTTTTGGAACAATAGTCGTTTATGATTTCCGGAAAAATTGTGAGAACTTCAAATTTCATAAAATAACTAATATCCGACAAAAGAAGTTAATTCTGAAACTTTGCTTGTTATAGTTTCTCCCACTTCCAACCCTGTAACAGCATTGACTGAAAGAGTACGGAAATATGAGGGTTTAAGATGGTTTGGCCTCATGGCGTCCGCTGTAATCTCACGCATTTTTCTTTCATTATCAATAAAATAATTCTTTCCGGCTATTTTTATAAACATGCCAGGATAAACAGAATTTACATCAACTGTTGTTGTGGTGTCTTTCACATAATATGGCCATTCGGAAAGACCGATAGTTTTTGCTTTATATTTGGATCCGTACAAAGAAACAATTGCATCATTGGTTATCGGATATAAAGTATTATTTAAACCAACAACATACAATTTATCTGAACTTAGATATTTTACCACTTCTGAACCATTGCGATAAAACACATGATAGGGCGCTACACTCGGCTGCACCAAATTATTAAATGATGTTTGAGAAACAGCTTTATAATAATTATAACTTTCGTCAACATTCCAAGATTTAAACACGTCACCATCTGGATAATAGTAATAATTATTATTCTGATCCAACCAGTAAATAGCCGGCTTGCCAGAAACTTTAATTTTCAATTTTCCTTCTATAACAGTACCGTCAATAGCGGTAATTTTAGTTATGCTATTTTTAACTACATTAGGAGTTCCTGGAACATTCAAAACCGCAAACTTTGTAAAGTGGTTAACTAAAAAAGTAACTGTGCCGGCAGTTGGGTTGATAACCGCCCCCGGAATTAAAATCCATTCGTTGGTGGTCTCATTCAAATAATAAACACCCACATTGGAAATATCCGCCGGTAAATCCAGCCCTGAAAAAGTGATGTTTAAATTGTTAGAAAAATTACTAATAGAATTATTGTTGCTGTCTGTAGCGGTAATGACATAAACCCCGCCACTTATTATGGAACTTCCTGCTGGCAAAGTAGTATTTACCAAACTTCCGACAACCCTAAAAGTCGCACTGCCGGTAAAAGAATTTGCCGGAATAACAACCTGGACGGAATCTCCTCCTCCGACATTATAAGACAGTGTACCTTGTTGTGTTCCATTGATAACCAGAGGAACATCAATGGCATTAACAACAGTTGACACGGAAGAGCCTGCTCCGCCCCCACCCCCGCCTCCACTACTGCAATTACCGGTACTGGCCGTAACAGCAATCGAACCTGTTTCTATATCATCATGATTTTTTGCTTTAACATTAAATGTATAAGATGTTCCGCAGGTCAAACCGGAAAAAATATAAGACGTACTTGTAATCCAACCGGAGTTGTTGCCCGCACGACTAACATAATAAGCACTCGAATTATCATCGGCCCAAGAAATAGTGATTTGGGTAGCGCTGTTGGCAACAGCGGAAACCGATGAAGGATTGACGGCTAAAGTATATGTGCCTTCCGTGGTTGTAATATAAGTAGACGTAGTGTCTAAATTAAAGGCAGCCACCCTAAACCAATACTGTGTATTTGGTAAAAGAGTATTAATTATTGTGGAAGTGGTATCAACACTTGTTGTAGCGGTAAAAATAAAACCTGAAGTACTGGCGGTAGATTTTTCTATTACAAAACCATCTTCGTTATCAGAATTATCTGTCCAAGCAATAGTAATTGATGAGGTGTTGACCGAAGAAGTGGTGATATTAGAAGGAGGAGTAGAGGTACTCTTTATCATAACCATCTCAAAATAATAATCGTCACTAGAAAGGATTTTGGTTGTTGAAGTGGTTATGTAACCATTCTTACTAGCTGTCACAGTAAATGGATTATATCCACCCTCAGTAGTCGAAGCAGGTGAAGAACTAGTCATTTTCCAAGCCAAAAAATATTGATTTAAATCCATTGAAGACATACCTCCGTACATCCTGGTTGTGGAAGTAAAATTTTGACCACCATAATTATCATGAATATCAATAATGACATTGGCTAAAGGATTATCATCGCTGTCTTTTGCATATGCTGAAATTCTTTCATAAAAATCTATATTTCCAATTCCATTTATTGAGCTGGAAGCCAAATAAAAATGTGAAACACTTACTATATTATCACTATCACTAGTTGAATAAATATCATAATAATAATTGTCATAAAATTGTAGAACATGTACAGTATTATTTTGCGAATTTTCCGCAAACCAAACACCATACCCACTATTACGATTTATACCCCATTCAATTTGATTAAATGAAGAATTATCAAGTTTAAGAGCGGCAATAGAAGCACCATAAATTTCAAAATCTTTAATGGTAGTACTACTAATACCTATTAAACCAATCCCATATTCATAACCTGTAGCATCAATTATAGAATTTTCACCACTACCCCTATTTCCTCCTAAAATCGAAAGTGAAGAAGTGCAAAAAGTTGAAGAAGATATAATAAATGGTTCAATGTTTCCAACGGATATTAAGACTTCATCCCCTGTACGAACAGCATCGTTTAAATAAAGCGTAGAAGTAATATCATAATTTTCATAATCAATCATTTCGGTTGTAGCAGAGGAATCAATATCTATACTACTACGACGGACGCCACTAAAAGCACCGACATCAGCATTTGAACCTTCCGGACCGCCTGCATCTAAATAATTACTAAAAGGCGCTAAATCTAAATCATTACTAGAATCTGTATCCCCTGTTTTAAAAAAAGGATAATTGGTAAAACTATTTGTAATTGTACTAATGTTATTACCAGAAAAATCTTGATCAACAAAATTATTTTCAAAATTCCAAAAACCATCATAATCGGAATATAAATGACTTGAATAACTAGAAGTATTAACTCCTAAAACATAGGCATCCGTACCTGAACTAGTAACACCAACATTAACCCAAAGATTATAAGTAGAAGTAATATTGGTATTATATCCCACATCTTCAAAGGGGGGGTTACCAAGATTTTCTATAAAAAGACCATCTGGACCAGAAACACTATCGTCATTACTAAAAACAAAAGTATTGTGATTAAAGATTAAATTAGATGTTCCTTCTCCGTGATACATTGGATCGTGTTGATTCCAAAATATTGCACCCTGACTTATCTTTAATTTTGAGACATCAACATAATTATGATGATAATTAACATTTGCAAAACCCGCAATACCCATTGCTCCTTGAAAATATCCTGAAATAACACCGGAATTAATATACTTAATAGTATTACTAGCTATAGTAATTGTAGTACTTTCATTATATCCATCAATATCAATGGATCCAGCATATTCATCATTTCTATAATTATAAATTAAATTTTCGCTAATAAGCGCCGTACCTACTACATCAGAACCCGCCCAATAATAAATACCATACCCACTACCTTCATAAGAAACCTTAAGAAAATTATTTGAAATTGTAGTATTTAAAAAACCACTAATATTAATACTGTTTAAATTTTCATTATAGGAAACATTAACTGTGCCCGTACCTCCTAAATTAATAGTTCCTGTAACAAAAGGGGTAAAACCATTATTAGTGACAGTCAAATCTGCTGCCTCTTCTGAATAATACCATGATATAATTTCTATATTATTAAAAAAACAATTAGTAATAGTGGTACCCGTGGTCATATTTATTTGACCTGTAACAGTACTACTAGGACCAATTATTGCTCCGCTATTTTGACAATCAAAAGTAACATTTTCATGTCCAAAAAAATCAATCGGATAAACCTCAGTAGTGGACGCATAGTCCGTAGGCACATTGATGGTGTCCCCATTATTAGAAATATCAATTGCAGCCTGGATAGTAGTCGTCACTACAATCACTTGAGGATCAGCCGCTAACACAGTATTTATTTTAAATCCAAAAAATTGAGGTACCAAAACCCCAATAACAACAAAACCAGCACTTAATAAAAAGTAGCTTGATATTCTCCTAAAAATATTCATAAAAAATATTAATTATTAATAGGATTATATTATATCATAAATAAAGATACCTGCCCATACTTGTTTTTAAAGCCAAAAACAAAACTACCCCGCCTAGTAAAAGTTCGGGGTAGTCAAGTTGTTTATAGTTTTAGATATCCAAGTTATCAATAGCACTTGTATCTACGGTTTCCTGGCGTCTCGGACCACGAGTACTGCCTTCCGGTTCATTGATTTTCAGATTAACGCGAGCGTTGTTTTTCGCACCAACGATTTTAAGTAAAGTGCGGATGGAACGAGCGGTTTGACCGCTGCGACCGATAATGTAGCCCATATCCTGAGGATTTACATCCAAAGTGAGCAAAACACCTCTCTCGTCAATAGTTCTTAGAACCTTTACATCGTTAGGATTGTTTACAATCGCTTTAACGATAGCTTCAAGAAATTGTTGATCTTGCATAATAGCAAATCTGTTTAATAATTAAATCGTAGCTTTCGACTCTGCTACTTTAGTTAACATTATAATTTTTTTTATTTCTTTAGTCAAAGAACCTATTGGGGACAACTTATTTAGCTTCTGCATTTTTCTTTTTTTCCGCTAATTTTGTTTGTCTCTTTTTGGAAAGAAAAACCGATTTCATCGGTTTACCGCCGATAATTTTATTTTTTAATAATAAATTATGGACAGTCGGGGAAGGAACAGCGCCTTTTTCCAACCAATATTTAATACGGTCGGTTTTGGGCAAAAATCCGTTTTCTTTATTATGCGGATTATGAGTTCCCAACAATTCAACATATTTATCTTGAGTGTCTCGGGCTTTTTCCGAAACAATCAAACGGTAAGTAGGATATTTTGCTTTACCCACTCTTTGCAAACGAATAGCTAACATAAAAACCTTTTTTATAATTTTAATAATTTAAGTGACTGTTTTGAAAGCGTTGCTATTATAACAAAAATCTCTCTTTTGTCAAGAAGAACCCCCTTTTAACAACATCTTTAATCGGATTCGTTTTTTAAAGTATCTTCTATTTTAACGCTCAACATTTTGGAAATACCGTCCATACCCATAGTAACTCCGTATAATGCATCGCAATGATGCATGGTAACACGATTATGAGAAATCACTATAAACTGCGATTGTTTACTTAATTCGTTCATAATCTTGGCAAAACGTAAAGAATTTGCTTCGTCCAGCGCAGCTTCAACTTCATCAAGGACCACGAATGGCGAAGGATTATAATTTAATATCGCACAAATCAAAGCGATAGAGGTTAAAGTGCGTTCTCCGCCGGAAAGAGCGTTTATACTTTTAATCTTCTTACCCGGAGGGTTAGCCGTCACATCTATACCAACCAAAATTTTATCTTTCTTTTTCGGTTTTATATTTTCACCACCCAAATCTTCAACCAAAGCAGACATGGCGTCGCCGGAAACAATTCCTTCTGGATTTTCCGAATTTTTTTCTTCGAGCTCATCGGAATAAATTTCTTGCAAATCAGCATCGCCTCCTTCAAACAAAATTTTGAAATAACGATTAAACTCGCTTTTTATTTTTTTGAAAGCGGCCACGCGTTTTTTCTTCATGATTTCATCCAATTCCAAAATCATTTTTTCCAAATCTTCTATAGCTTTCTTAAGGTCGTTTATCTGACCGGTAAGAAAATCGTAACGAGTTTTGGTTTGTTCGTATTCTTTGACAACTTCTTCATCAATACCGCCTATCAAACTCAATTGATATTTATATTTTTGAATATTACCGGCCAATTCTTCAACATCTGTTTGTTCTTCGGATTTTTTAATTCTTTCCACTATCAAACTTATCGCTTCGTTCAGTTCGCTTTTTACTTCTTCGTTTAAGGATTCTTGCTTGGTTTGCACTTTGGCCAAATCTACACGTAAATCATTACGCTTACCGGTAAGATTATTTAGATTATTTTGCACGCTCTGCATTTCTTCTTGCAAAGAAAAAACGCGCTGTTTTTTCTCTTCTTCTTTTTGATTAAATTTCTCCATTTCAGCGCTTATAATTTTCATTTTGCTTTCGCTATTCGCCAATTTTTTCAACAACGATTCTTTTTCCACAGCGAGTTTTTGCATCTGTTGTCCGTATTCTTCGGGACTCAATTTCAAAAAAGAAAGTTCTTTGTTTAATCCGGCGGCTTCTTTTTCTAAATTTAAATCTTCATTGGTCAAAAATTCGCTTTTGGCTCTGGCGGTCTTTATTTCCACTTCCAAATTCATCAATTTGGATTTAGCCGCTTCCAAAGTTCTTTCCAAATCCAAACTGCTTTGTTGTTCAAAAACCAATTGTAACTGCAAATCTTTAACTCGCTCTTCACCGGTCAAATTAACTTTTCCCGAAAAACCGAGATTATTTTTATTTTGTCTAAAACCGCCTTTCATCACACCTTGTCTCTCCACCAAATCTCCTTGCAAAGTCACCATACGTGCTTTTCCGATACCAACTCTTCTGGCTGCGCTCAGATCACGCACTACCAAGGTATTACCTAAAACAAAAGAAAAAATATTATCGTGTTTCTTGTCGTATCGAATAAAATCCAAAGCGCTACCCAAAACATCTTCATGTTGCAGTAGTTCTCTAAAACTATCCGTGATTTCTCTGGAAGTAACTTTATTCAATGGTAAAAAAGTCGCGACACCGAGACGTTTTTCGCGCAAATATTCTATGGCTTTTTTGGCAACTTCTTCATCTTCAACCACCAAAGAAGTTAAGTTATTCCCCGCCGCTACATCCAAAGCTAAGCGATATTCTTCTTCCACTTGCCCCAATTCCCCCACTAAACCATAGATCTTCCCCAGACTGGCTCTGGCTTCCAAAACCGCTTTGACAGTTGTTAAACCGGAAAGTTGCAAATAGTTTTGCTCGGTTTGACTTTCGAGCATTTGATTCTGCAATTTATTTATTTTCAGAGACCTCTCGGCTCTGTCCGCATAAAAACGTTCCAATTCTTTTCTTTGTTTTGATTCTTCGTTTTCCAACCGGGTCAATTCGTTTTGCGCCGTCTGTAATTGATGCATCAAATTGTCTCTTGTGCTCTGCAACTCTTTGATCTTATTTTCCAACCAACCTATATTTTGTTGTCCTCGTTGACTATACTGCGTATGCATCTGTCCGTCGACGATAGCCACTTCTCTTTCCAATCCGTTTTTTTCTCTGGCCGCTTCTTGGTATTTATTTTGTAATTCGTTAAAATTTTCTTGACGAGTCGCAGCGCGAGCCAATTCCGCCAATTCTACTTGAATGTTTTCCAGATTTTGTTGAACTATTTTGATTTCATTCTCGGCGACAGTCAAATTTTTATTTAATTCCTCTTCTTCATCGTGATTGCGCCAATACAAATGCAAATAATATTTTTCTTGCGTTTCACGCAAAACCAATTCTACTTCTTGACGTTTTTCCAACTTTTTTACCTGTTTATGAAGCATTTTCAAATGCGGTTCAACTTCCGCTATCAATCTTTCGGCATTATTCATGTTTTCCAAAGAACGATTCAATTTCAATTGTGATTGATGACGTTTGATTTGAAATTCCTTGATACCCGAAGCTTCATCTAAAAAATCTTTTCGTTCAGCCGAACTGACGGTAAGTAACTGATCTATCGTGCCTTGACCGATAACTCCGTAAGAATTTTCCGCAAACTGAGCTTTGGCCAAGAGTAGATGAATATCAAAAAGACGCGCCGGAGCGCCGTTTATCAAATATTCGCTATCTCCGTCACGATACAAACGACGAGTTATGACCACTTCTTGATATTCGGGCAAAATTCTGGCATCACTGTTATCCAAAGTCAAAACAACTTCGGCCATACCCATTTGTCCTTTCAATTGAGAACCGTTAAAAATAACATCTTCGCTTTTTTTCCCGCGAAGTGTTTTCATACTTTGTTCTCCCATTACCCATCTGATAGCATCGGAAATATTGCTTTTCCCCGAACCGTTTGGTCCAACCACGCCGGTAATACTAAAACGACCGCTCGAAGGCGGCATAAAATCTAAGACGGTTTTATTTGCAAAGGATTTAAAACCCTGAATTTCCAATCGTTTCAAATACATACGGTAATATTATACAATCTAAGCTCGGTCTTGACAATACTTCCTATAGTGGATATAATCGACGGCTATGGAAAACACAGCCAAACAAATCAATTACGAAATTCTACAAGCCAAAAAAATCTTGATAATTCCTCACCGCAATCCTGACGGTGACGCTCTCGGATCTATTTCGGCTTTGGTGGAATATTTAAATTCTCGAGATATAGAGCCGGAAATTTTTTGTGTTACCGAAGTTCAAAACAAATATTATTTTTTACCACATTTGCATTTGATAAAAAACGATCCGCTTATTTTTACCGATCCGGATATAGATTTGATAATAGTGGTGGACACCGGAGATTTATCACACGCCGGCGTCGATCAATATTTAAAAAATCATCCGGCTAAGATTATTAATATAGACCATCATGTTACCAATCCTCGTTACGGTCATCTGAATATGATTTTTCCCGACGCTTCGGCGACTACCGAAGTTCTGTACAGTTTTTTTCGATTTAATAGTATTCCCGTTGATCACCAAATAGCCACTTCTCTTTTAACCGGTCTTATCTCCGACACGGAAAATTTTACCAATGGCGCCACTACCAGCTCATCTATGTCGGTAGCTTCGGAGTTGGTTCGTTACGGAGCCAATTACAAACTTATCAACAACTGGCTTCTCAAAAATAAAACATTGAATATTTTACGTTTATGGGGAACGGCTCTTTCTCGTTTGAAAAAACATCCGGAAGTTGACCTGGTTTATACTTACTTGTTGCAGGAAGATTTCAAAAAATACGAAGTTGAAGAAAACGAAAGCGACGGTATCGCTAATTTTCTAAATAAACTTGACGGAGCAAAAATTTCCCTTATTATGAAAGAAACGGCGGAGAAAAAAATAAAAGGAAGTTTTCGAACAACTTTCAACGATACTGATGTGGCCGTATTAGCCAAAAAATTGGGCGGCGGCGGACATAAAAAAGCTTCCGGTTTTACTTATGATGGTACGAAAGATGATGTTTTAAAGAAAATCGAAGAAATACACAAAAATTAAAATTGGTGTTATAATTAAATAAATAAAAATTAAAATCATAAAAACTTTTTAATTTTGACCTACATTTTATTATGAATAAACAAAAAACATTAGATATGTCACCGACCTCTCAATTTCTAATTCCAACCGTAGTAGAAAAGACTTCCTACGGAGAACGCGCTTTTGATATTTATTCCCGACTGCTTCAAGATCGTATTATTTTCATCAGCAGCCCGATAGACGATCATGTCGCTTCCGTCGTTATCGCGCAACTTCTTTTCTTGGATAACCAAAATCCGGATAAAGATATCAAGCTTTACATAAATTCTCCTGGTGGTTCTGTTACCGCTGGCATGGCTATTTATGACACTATGCAATATCTCAAATCCGATGTCTCCACTATTTGTATCGGCATGGCCGCCAGTATGGCCGCGGTACTTCTTGCTGCAGGAAAAAAAGGTAAACGTTTTGCACTCCCCAATTCCGAAGTGATGATCCATCAAGTAATGGGTGGTATGGAAGGACAAGCCAGCGATATCAAAATCCACGCCGAAAGAATCATCAACATGAAAGAAAAATTGAATAAAATATTATCCAAACATACCGGGCAAACCATGTCTGTGATTGAAAAAGACACGGACCGCGACCATTTCATGTCAGCAAGCGAAGCCAAAAAATACGGATTAGTAGATAAGGTTATTGAATAAGTATGTCAGTCAATTCCGATAACACAAAGAAAATCCTTCGCCAATTTGCGAAGGATTTATCTTTGTTAAAAAGCAAACAAAAAGAAACTATTGAACGAAATATCAAAAAAATTGAAAAAAGGAAAATAGATGATATTAGAAAAAAATTAAAATAATATGCAAAATGAATACGAAAAATATAAACCCCAAAATGAGATGGCTGAAAACAAAGAGGTTTCTCCAGAAGTAAACAAAGATAAAGAAATCAGTCCGGAACAGGCCACAGAATTAATTCAACAACAAGTTGTTGAAACCATAAATATAGGTGAAACAACATTAAATACGACCATGAAAAAAATGGAGGCTACCCCCGAAGAAATCGCCCAGGCAAATAAAGATCTTTCGGAAATAAACAACGAAATTGCAGATCTTGGTGAAACCACAACTCAAGAAATCACTGAGTCTACGGAAAGTTCCTCTGAAAAATATGACATTCTTCCAGATGAAAGTCCGGAACATTATATATATAGAATTTCTAAACCAGTGGAAGTAAACAAACTTACCAAAGGAAAAGGCAGGGAAAAACGTTTTTTGCAAAAATTAAATGAAGAAGAATTACAACAAATTATAAAAAACATTTCGGAAAAGACAGATACAGATAAAAAGTTCGACAAAGAAAAAAATCTAAAAAATTTAGCAAAAATTTACTTAGATGTTTATTCGGCTGGAAATTTCTCTGACCCGAACAGAGAAAGAAACGCACAATCTTTTTCAGAAACTGATCAAGGAAGAAGTTTTTTTTATACTAGAACTATAGGGGGAGATAATATTCCTTATTCAGAAAGTTTATTTTCACTGCCAATCAACACTGAAGAACATCCTTCTGTTAAGGAATATTATAAAAAATTATTAGATAATAAAAATATATTATTACTTGGCGGAGGTGATTCAATAGAAGATTTATTGAAAGATCCTGATATCAAACCCAATAAAATAATTAATGCCGACCCTTTTCTCAAAAAAGAATCTTTTGATAAAAATCCACAAAGCAACTATTATAATTTAGATAAAAAAGCAGATGATCCAGCTCTACCTGATTATTTTGCAGAACAAAATATCAAAGCTGACGAAATTTGGGCTTCATACTCCGTGCCTTTATATTTAAAAGATGCGAAAGAAATTACAAATTTATTTGCAAATATAAAAAATGTTTTAGCGGAAAATGGTACTTGTCGTATTTATCCCCTTTCCACAACTTTTAATGAAAATCTCGAAGAAATGAATAAAGCTTTAAAAGATTCCCTAAAGGAGATGATAGATACTGGGGAATTTAATATAGAAAAAACAGGACAATTATTAACAATAGTTAAAATCAAAAAAGATAACCTAGAAAAAAATACTGAAATTCCACCTACTATCGACAAAAAAGAAAATACCGTTATATCAATGACGGATTTAAAAAATATAGCAACACAAACGGGTGAGACAATTTTATATCATGGCGGTTTGCCTGATAACATTAGTATGGATAGTATTGATCTAAACAAAACTGATTCTAAACAAAATAAAAAAGGTAAAACTTACGGAGGTTTTTATTTATCTGACGAAACTTCTAAAAATTGGTCTGAACAATATGCAAAAACAGGCAGTAATAATGTGCATGGTTTTCTCGTAGATAAAGGAAGCCGAGTGTTGGAAATAACAGATAGAGATATAGATAGACTTTCCCAAGAAAAACGTGATGAACTTGCCAAAGAGTACGATTTGGTAAAAGGTAAAGATTTATTAGGCAGAACTCAATTTGTTTTACTTAATAAAGACATAATAAAAGGATTGGGAGTAGAAAAAATAGAAGACTAAATATTAAAAAATATAAAAAATGGCTAAAATTAGCCATTTTTTAATATTTATCCATAACCCCCCTTGACAAAACCTTCAAAGTATGCTATAGTATGCAGTTGCTAAAGATCGTTACAGCCGATTCTTTGGCCGCGGAAAAATGCTTTGTTTTTCAAAAAAGTATCTTTCCGTAACAGACAAGCATGGAAGATAGATTATCGGGAGCATTTGGCTTCGGCTGAATCTTTTCAATGATCTATCTTCTCGTTACGGATTACCAAGGGGGGGAGACCCTCCCCCAAAAAGTAACAACCCCCGTTCGCGAAAGCGAGCGGGGTTTTATTTTACGGTGTCACAGTCGTATTGGTTGTTACGGGAGTATTAATCGTTTCATTATCAACTGTCAAACTAGAAGTAGCTAAAGGTAAAGTCGAAGTCGCTCCCGGACCAACCAAACAAATTTTCGGCAACGGACGATAATAACTGGTAAAAGTACGTTCTATTTTTTCACTGGTACTGGTAAAACGAGTATAGAGAAAACTACTAACTGCGCCGCGAAAAGCATTTTGACATTTTGTTTCTCCGGGTTTTAATTCTTCGCTGACTTTTTCTATCGGATCACCGGATGGAATCCAACGCGAGACGATAGGATGAGTGTAAAAACCCTGTCGACCATCCGACTTACCCCAAAGTAAAAATTCCAATTTCTGTTTTTTAAAATCTATTTTTGTTTGCAACAAAAGATAACTGCCGGTGTCATTTTTAAATCTAAAATCTAAAATAGGCTCGTAAAGCGCGGCATCGGTTCCGGGATTTTTATTTACCGGATCGGCATAATAACTGACGACCAAACTGTGGTTATGGCGTTCTGTAATATCCATACCTGAATTCATCGCCATACGAAAAAGAGTTGTTCCGATTTGACACATTCCTCCGCCGATTTCTTTTTCTATTTTATCGCCTTTTATCACTTCTTCCGGCAAATAACCGTTTTCTGCTGTAAAAGGTCCGGCATATTTAACAGCGGAAAATTCTTCATCCGGAGCTATCAGAGTTCCATTGAGACGCTCCACGGCATGCGCAATATTTTTTATACGATTACTATGACTGTCCAAGAAAGTAGAAATACCCGTACCCAAGAGGTCTTTGATCCCTAGATCGTTTATCTGGCCCAATTTCAACTCCGATTCTGTTTTTTCCACAATCAAACTTACCGCCGGAGTCGTTGTTCTTTGTTCGCAAGTTCGCTGTTTAAAATTATTTGTTATTTCAGTTATAGATTTTTCTATATCCAAATTCAAACCTTTTTCTCCGCTTTTGAATTCTCGCACTTTTCCGTCAACAATAGAAAATTTCGGATTTTCAACCGGCACATCCACGATGCTTTTGACGCTTTGCAAATAAGCGACAATTTTTTCACGATTGAGATCAAAATACAAATTACCACCATCGTCTTTGTCGGCTGATAACCATTTACTTATCTCTCCGACGCGAATAGTAAAATCTTCCTCGTTTCCTTCCAGGTTTTTATAGCTCAGAGTCAAATCACCGCAATTGATCAATTTTTGTATTTGTTCTTGTCGATTCTGTAAATCTCCGGAAAGAACTTTTGGCAAGAATTGATGACGTTCTATTTTAACGGTTTCCAAATTTAGATTTTTCAAATTTTTCGCCGTATCTTCGGTAATTTTGTCATAATCGAAAACTTGACCGATTTTTTCCGAAACAATTTCGTATTTAAGTGGCATCAGTGAAGTTATTTGTATATCGGCATTATGAGCTTTATCTTCGCTTTTATCCAAAGATAAGCGTAAATTTTCCTTAAAATTAAAAGTATCAAATTTTAAATCAAATTCTGTTTTTTTGTTTTTTATCAAAAGCCATAATGGATCGACATATTGTCGCCAACCGGAACTCTCTCTACCGTAAGACATAACTTTATTTACAAATTCTTCGCTGTAAAAATTGATAAGCGGCAAGCTATCTTCCCCTCTTATTAACACTGTCTCCACTTTGAAATCGCGACGATCGCCGTTTTCCAAAAGAAAATAATTCAAATCTTCGGCCATCAAACGATCATTGAGGTTGTCCACGAAATTTTTCAATTCCTCTTTTTTCATACCGCCCAAATCATAAGCGCCCAAAAATATTCCCGGATAAACGCGATCAGTATAATATTTTTTATAAACAAAAACACTTGCGATAAAACAAGCGCCTAATACCAAAACAACGGCTAAAATTTTGAGAATTGTTTTTAGTCGTTTTCGAGGTTGTTCTTGCTGGAGAACTGGGATTTGCACACCCGGAATATTTTCCATATTATTCTTCAACTATATATACGGGAATATTCACATCGCTTTTGGCTTTGGGGATACGAATAGTCAATAATCCGTTTCTATATTCCGCATTGGCATTTTCCACTTTTACATCCGTCGGCATGACTATACTGCGAGAAAATTTACCAAAATAACACTCTTTGTGATGATAATATGCGCCACTTGGGATATTACTATAGCGCTCTCCTTTGATAGTTAGTAGATCATTATGCAAATGTAATTCCAAATTTTTGGCCAATGTGCCAGCCATCGGACATAACACAATAATTTCAGTTTCCGTTTCCGCCACATCTGCGCTTAACTGCCCTATTTCATTATTATCTTCCGATGTCAGAGGTTTAAAAAAATCCTCGGAAAAATAATTTTCTGGTTGCAAATCCAAATTCAAATTGATTTTAGTAAATTTATCCGACATATTCATATTTAAAAACCGCCTGTTTCCAAGCGGTTTTATTATACAATAAATAAGAAAAAGAGGCAAAACTTAGGCATTGGCAATAGTGCCTTTTTCACGAGCGCTTTTAAACATAGATATTTGGTCTTCCACTCTTGTTAATCTGTCTATTTCAGCCGCAGACGGATTTACCTTGCTTAACAAATTACCTCTTTCTCGCAACAAATCTCCCAAGGCTTCCCTTGCTTCATTGTCAAAATCCGTAGATGATAAATCGATAACCGGAACATCCTCGGACATTCTGGCGTTTTTAAATTTGAAATTTTCCGCTCCGGTCGGAGCACCGTTAGAATCACGCATAATTTACAATTTTAAATTTTATTTAAAAATAATAACATGTTTTACTTGAATTGACAAAATTTATGTCACAATAACCGCTAATTTTATAATTTTATTTCTTTGGTTATCCCGATATTTTCCAGAAATTTTTTATCATGCGAAATTACCAACAAAACTCCTTCATAATTATTCAAAGCGCTTTCCAATTTCTCTATCCCTTCCATATCAAGGTTATTTGTCGGTTCGTCCAAAATCAAAAGTTGTGGAGGTTTATTTCCCGACAACAGACAAGCGAGAGCTGCGCGAATTCTTTCTCCCCCGCTCAAAATTTCGATTTTTTTATTTACATCAATACCGCGAAAAAGAAACCGCACCAACATTTCTTTGGAAATTCCTTCGGTCAAACCGGAAAGACGCACCATATTTGTCAATAAAGTTTCTTCTCCTTTTAGTACAGTCGTGTCTTGATCCAAATAAACGACATTTTCTACTCCGATTTTAATTTCACCTTTTTGCGGAACCAATTGTCCGATTAATAATTTCGCCAACGTGGTTTTTCCCGAACCGTTTTTCCCGCTCAAACAAAGTCGTTCCGGTCCGTAAATTTCCAAATTAAAATCATTTAAAATCTTTTTTTCTCCGTAAGCAAAATCAATTCCGATTGCTTTTATTACCATCTTATTCTTCGGCACGTAAGTTTTTGGCAATTTGATAACAATTTCGTTTTCCGGAGATATTTGTTTTTTGATTTCTTCAACTTTTTTCGCAATTGAAGCCACTGTTTTTTGATGTGTTTTTGTCAAACGAGAAGCAGTGGCTTGCGCCGTGTCTTTCATCAAATTAAGCATGGACTTCGGCATACCTATTTTTTGTCTATCTGTAATCCCCTTTTTCATCCTTTTTTGTTGTTTTTCTTCGGTTTTTTTCGCTTGTTTTTCCGCTTTTTCTTTTTTCTGTTTAGCGGATACGAATTGCCTTTTCAAAGCTTCTTTTTCAACTTCTTTTTGATATTGGTAACTTTCGAAATTTCCACCATAAATTTTCAAACCTTGCGGAGTCAATTCCATAATTCTATCCATTAAGTTCAGGAGTTCGCGATCGTGACTCACTATCAACAAACCTTTTTTCCAATCTTTTATCATTTGATAAATCACTTCTTTAGACTCGGCATCCAAATTATTTGTCGGTTCATCCAAAATAATAAATTCGGGATTTGAAGATAAAATTTTCACCAAAGCGATTTTCATTTTTTCGCCTCCGCTAAGTTCGGAAATATTGCGATTAAAATCTACGTCTTCCAATTGAAATTTTTTTAATATTTTAAAATCCGGTTCATCCAAAAATTCACTAACGGTTTTATTCGTATTTAAACTGAAATCCTGAGGTAAATAAGCGATATTTTCTCCGATTTTCAAAGAACCGTTACTCAAACTAATTTCTTTGACTAAAATTTTTAACAATGTCGTTTTTCCAACCCCATTTTCACCAACTAAGCCGGTTCTTTCTTTATCTAAACTAAAAGACAACTCAGAAAATATCCGCGTTGAATCGTCTAAACTATAGCTTAAATTGTTGACATCTATATAACCCATAAAAAATCATCAAAAATATCACCTTGAATTATAGAATCTTTTCCTTGACTTAGCAAATATTTTTTGCTAAAATTTCCCTACGCCTTTGGAGAGGTGGCTGAGTTGGTCGAAAGCGGCACACTGCTAATGTGTTGTCTCGTTCTCAAGACGGGACCCAGGGTTCGAATCCCTGCCTCTCCGCATAAAAAATCACCGTAAGGTGATTTTTTTATACGGGGAGGAGAAAGCAAAAAGTTTTTCTTTCGTCGGGGTGAGAACGCCGGAGCGATATTTTATGAGCTTGTGAGCGAATAAAATCGCGAGGCGGTGGCTAGCCCGAGGAGTTGGAAAACGACGAGAGGCGAAGCCGAATCCCTGCCTGCCTCTCCGCCAGATGTCCAAGTTCGAACCGAAGCAGAATAAGTGTTTTTGGACAATAAAAAACCAATTTCTTAAAGAAGTTGGTTTTTTTATTACTATTTTATTGTTTCTTATTGAATCGTTTAAAATAATTATCTATCTCATCCCTAAGTTCAATTCCTACTCGTTCAAAACAATCTAGTAAATCTTTATATGTACCCTTACCATCAAGAAAATCCCAAAATTCATCGGCTACTTTAAGCTCATTATCTAAATCAAGCATTCCTCGCATTGTCCATCGAGTATAAGGTTCTGGTTCGTAGGGATTATATGGAATTGCGATAAATGTGTTTATGTCAGCTTTTGGATTATTTGCTAAAATCACAGCAACCCACTCAAGTAATGTTCTTTTAAACTCCTTGAATCCTCCGGCGTTAGGTTTTGCAGTTTTAATATCAAATAAATAATAACCTCCGTCTTTTGACTCAAACATCAAATCCACTTTGGTAGGCTTTGCTTTTATCATCTCGCCAGATTGGCAAACTTTTCTTATTCGTTCTATTTCTTCTTTTTTGTTTGGTGATGTTGTCGCTGTCGTTAATCCGTCAATAATTTTCTGTATTTCTGCTTGTGCGCCAGTGCTTATCCGATCTCCGGCAGTAGCCTGACATGTAGCCATTTTGAAATTCTTTTGTGCTAGAGCCAAGCCAACTGGTTCAAAAATACTTGTTCCAAAATTAGTATTTAGAGAGTGGATAAATGAATAAAGTGCAAGTCTATCTTTACCCAAAAGACGAGTATGGAAAGGCATCGAAGCCGGTTCCGGTTTGTAATTTTGGAATTTATTTCTGAGACTTGCTTTTAGTACATCCTCAACATTTTTAACTTGTTCTTTTGATAGTGCCATAAAATTATTTTGATTTAAAATGAAAAATTATTTCGGAATATGGATTCCTATCCCGTTCTGTTCGATTCAAAACAGGTCTTTTAAATTGATTTACAATCTTCATTCCAGATTTTTCAGCAATTTCTGGATAAAGATTATATTTATCGTTTGCAACAAGGAAAATATCGTAATTTTCCTTTAAATATTTCTTGCAATTATTTAGAACATCAGCTATTCCCTGAGCATATGATCTGCGAGCCTCCTGTCCTTGCCCTTTATAAAGCGGACCGATTTCTAGATCATCCTTTCGTTTAAATCCGAGCAAATCGTAAGCATAAGCGTGTTGCTCGTGATAATCTATTTGTCCAACATAAGGAGGCGAGCAAAATATACCTGAGATTTTTTGTTTTTTAAGAATCTTTGCAAATTCCGGATTCTGCTTTTCAACTTTTTCAAAAATATCCACAGCTCTTGAATCACCAGCAATAGCTGAGTAATGGACTGGTTTTCGCAATCTTTCAAATTCTTTTATTCTTGAAACAGTGTCGTAAGCATAGCGATTAAGCATTGTTTTGATTGAAAACAACGGCTTGCAAATCTTTTTATGCTTGTAGCAATAATATGTAGTTAATTGTGGTTCTTTTAGGGTAGCAAGATCACTATGTGTTGTAGCTCTGCATGACCTAATTGTTCGACTTAAAATTAAAGCCAGAATCTTTTTTGTTTTTAAATCTTTCTCTTGTTTTATGGTATTGAAAACATGATCAATTTCTTTTCTCACACTATCCATAAACCAAGTATCCAAAAATGACTCTGCTTTATCCTGTTTCAATTTTATTGAATATTTTTTAAGTAATTTTTGATAGGTAGGCAAAAACTCTTTTTCTTTCTCTGATGAAAACTTTTTTTCATCAAAATTTCCTTGGTTTATTTTGTATTTAAAATCTGAACCGGGAAAATGCTTGTTATTAAACTTTGCCAATTCTGCCAACAATTCAGTTTCAAACTCCTGGATTTTATTATCATGTTCAAAAGTATCAATAGCCGAAAGCATTTTCTTTATCGCCTTCTGTAAATATTCATGATCGTAATTTGTTGCTTTACAACTTGCAATCATGCAATTAAATTCGGACACATCAATACCAACAGAATGAATACCCATTTCCAATGATTGGATAATTGTTGTGCCAGAACCAAGAAAAGGGTCGAGAACTATATCACCATTTTTAAAATAAACTTCTTTTTTAAAATCATCTGTATGGGAATCAATAAAATATTCAACAAGTTGTGGAATATATTTCCCTTTATATGGATGTAATCGATGAACATGCTTTGTTGTATCTTTTTCTCTAAGATTATCGAAAGATAATGCCCAGTTTAAATCATCACCGAGTTGCTTCTTCCAATCAATCTCTCGTTTACCTTTCCATGATTCGTAATACTTTTTCAAATCATTCAAATCAATAAGGGTTGACCCATTTTCTCCAAGTTTCTTAACCTTTCCATACTGAACAAGGTAAGAAATATTTGTTGGTGATACTTCTTTTTCAAGGTAATCCGTCGCCCATTTTGATGCTTCGTGTATTGTTACTAATGACATAAGTTTATTTTAAAATTCTTTTCTTAATACTCCTACGACCTTTCCTTGAATGACAACATTTGATTCGTAAAATGGCTTCATTGTTTGGTTTGCCGGAACAAGTTTTATCCTATCCTTTTCTCTGTATATTTTTTTGAGTGTTACTTCGTTTCTATCCGGCATATACGCTACCGCCTTTTCTCCATCATCTACTGATTGCTGATCTCTCACAACGACGATGTCTCCGTCCGATATTCCTTCTTCAATCATACTCAGACCAGAAACTTTGAGTGCGTAGTAATCATGTCCCAGGGAAAGCATACTTCGCGGTACTTCTATTGGTTTTGGGTCGCGGATGGCTTCAATTGGACCACCAGCAGAAATAATTCCCATTAGAGGTATCATTACTTCTGGAACCCTGTGGTTGTGCAAAGCGTTGATTGATCGTTTTTTTCCTTTATCCACCAAAAGAAGATTTTTACTTCGCAAAGAATAAACATGCTGATGAATTGTTGGCACTGAACGCTTAAAAAACTTGGCTATTTCTACCAGTGAAGGTGAGAAACCATTTTCTTGGCGATATTCCCGTGCAAATTGTAGGATTTCGGCTTCCCGTTTTGTAGGTTTACCTATTCCAATACTTGACTTCTTCATATACCTAGAATTATAATACCTAAAGATAACCTAAACAAGAGCGGGTTATCCACACTATTAATAAATTAACAAAACACTATGGAACAAGACAAAGAAATTTCGGCAATGAATGAAATTATTGCCTCATTAAACAATTTGGATGATGGACAAAGACAGAGGGTTATGAAATATGTACTTGAACGATTTGGTGCTACAACCAATTCCCTAACAAACCCCTCAACATTTTCTCCGGTGTCTCAACCCGCTCCTCAATTCGATGAACTTGGAAGCAGTCAAGCCACAAGAGTAATTGACATCAGAGCTTTTAAAGAAGAAAAATCCCCCCGTTCTGCTATTCAAATGGCGGTTCTGGTCGCGTTCTATCTCCAAGAACTAGCTCCTTCTGATGAAAGAAAAGCAACTGTAGATTCTGGAGATATAGAAAAATATTTTAAGCAAGCAAGCTATAAATTGCCTTCTGGTAAAAATGGAGCTGCAGATACTCTCACAAACGCTAAAAAGGCGGGGTATTTAGAGATAGCTGACCGTGGTACATATAAACTAAACCCTGTCGGATATAATCTCATCGCCCACAGTTTGCCCAATGGCGATAGCGAGCTAAGAAAAACCAGGACCAAGGTAAAAAAGGTAAAGAAAGCTAAAAAATAGTTATGGATTCTGCTAATGACAACCTAGCAGAAAAACTGAAAGCCACCGAAAAGCTACTAAAAAGAGTTAATTCAATAAAATCTAAGCAGCTCGGTTCGACTTCGGTTAAAGATGAGATAAAGGCTTTTGTAAAAGCCTATTTTGAAATTTTACAGTCCGATTTAAAGAATCGAAATATTTCAACAGGTGATCTTGATATTGCAATGCAAAATTTAATAACTCTTGCAAATACCAAAGCTCTCACCTCGAAGTACAAAACTCTACTCAAGAAAGTTAAAATGGAATTGGTAATAGTAGAATCATCGGGAACATACACTAGTCGTAATAGAGACGCGGGAGTACTAAGTAATGGATATGAACAAGCTATATTGAAAATCCTAAATCAAATCGTTCCTGCTATTGGTAATTCATATCAACAAGTTTTGAATGATCTGAATTCTCCAAGAATTTCATATAGAGGCACTGTTGCCGAAATAAGAGAGGTTTTAAGAGAAACTCTTGATTACCTCGCTCCAGATGAGGATGTCAAAAACATGAAAGATTTTAAACTTGAAAAAGATATGACAAAGCCAACAATGAAACAAAAGGTTCGTTATGTCTTGAGTAACCGAGGAAAGTCAGAAACTGCTACAAAATCTCCCGAGGATGCTGCTCATATTGTTGATGATGGTGTAGAGAGGTTGGTTAGATCAACTTATAATCGTGGGTCGTTATCCACCCACACAACTACTTCTGACAGAGCGGAAGCATGCCAAATAAAAATGTATCTTGATACAGTTCTTTGTGAATTATTAGAGATACATAGCAAAAACTAAGGAGCCACTCATAGTAGACGGGGTATATGCGTGACGAAAGTAAATTTACATAAAATAATCTATCTCATTCTTTCCCTTTGTTGATTTCGGTTGAGGAACTTCAAACCATTCAGGATGTTGTTTAAACATATCTCGTAATTCTTTTATAATTGGATCAAGAGTCCAGATTGTGAACCGTCTAAATTGCCGTTTTGGTTCTAATTTCGGGACATCATCTCCGCATATAAAATCACCGTAAGGTGATTTTTTTATACGGGGAGGAGAAAGCAAAAAGTTTTGCTTTCGTCGGGATGAGAACGCCGGAGCGATATTTTATGAGCTTGTGAGCGAATAAAATCGCGAGGCGGTGGCTAGCCCGAGGAGTTGAAAAACGACGAGAAACGAAGCCGAATCCCTGCCTCTCCGCATAAAAAACCTGCCTATAAAGGCAGATTTTATATTAATCTAAATAAACATTGAAACAGTCTTTTATTTAAAGTATACTTAAAAATGCCTTATGCTTTTAAATTACGAAAAAATCTTATCATTTTGGAATTTGGATTTTTCCGCCGTCAACGAAAATATTTCTTTTTATGGCAGTCCGGAAAGATCAAACTGGCGCGTCGCAATCACGAGTAAGACCGGTCAAATTTATATTTTGGAAAAAATAAACCCCTCTATTGCTCCACGTAAAGAAGAAATTGCGCAAAATATTCTTTTTCTCCAACAAAAGAACGCTTCTTTACCTCTTGTTGTTTATTTGAAAAATAAAGATGGCTCTTTTGTCAGTGAGATAGAAAACGAATACTGGATTTTATCCCCTTTTATTGTCGGCATACCGCTTGATAGAATTTCCTATCTTGAAGATGGTTGGCGTGGTGAAATAATGGCGGATTTTATTTTAAATTTCAAAAACACGGCCGATAAAATTTTTATTGAACCAAAAAATATTTTTTCTCTACCCGAATATGTTGAAAAAATTTACGCGGATATGGAAAAATTCAATCCGAATGAAAAAAAAGATTTGGAGCCGGTAATAAAACATTTACAAAAAAACTTCTTTCAAATTTACGATCAAATTCCGGTCGCTTTTTGTCATGGCGATTATCATCCTATAAATATTATTTGGGGTGAAAATCGAATAAACGGCGTGATAGATTGGGAATTTTGCGGTTTCAAACCGGAAATGTACGACGCTGCCAACATGGTCGGATGTCTCGGGATGGAACATCCGGATACCTTGAATAAAAAAATAGTTTTAAATTTCTTACAAAAATTCAAACAAGCAAAATTTTTTTCTCCTTTGAGCTGGCAATATTTCATCGATACGATTATTGCGTTGCGTTTCGCTTGGTTGGCGGAATGGCTACGTAAAAAAGATATTGAGATGACAGAACTAGAGATAGTCTATATTTTATCGCTTTTGGAAAACAAAGAAACCCTGAAAAAAAATTGGAAACTATTTTAAAAAATACTCGTATCAAACGAGTATTTTTTAGTTCTTTAATTTATTTTGATTTTATCTCTCAGGTTCATTATCGGTTTTTCAAACAACCTATAAATTAAAAACGATAAACAAATTGTCAAAATCCAAAAAATAAAAAATTTCAAATAAGCCAAGCCGTCAGTCGCAGATCCGATCAGGGTGTTCGGACCGAAAATCTGCGGCAATAACCATTGCCTGACTATGGTCAAATTCACCAAATACATGGAATATGAAATAACACTGATAAAAGTAACAACTTTCACCAACCAACGATATTTGCAAATTTTCCATTCCGACAAAAAAGGTAAGAAAAGCAAGACGGTCAAAGATTCAAAACCGTATTGCCAGACGGCGTTAAAACCAACAGAAGTAAACACGTGCGAATAAACGGATAAAACAACAAGAGAAATCGAGCCTACTGTTAAACAAGTCTTTTTGTATTTATTCCACAATTCATTATAAAAAAAATACAGATAGGCTCCGATAACTCCGTACATCAAACCATCCAACCGATAAACTACCACTTTACGATAATTGGCATCCCAATCCTCCGCCCCTATTCCCAGACTGAAACTGGCCCATCTCATCAATAAAGGTCCTATCAAAAAAACCAAAGCCGAATAAAGAACGGCTGTTTTTTTATCTTTGACCAATTTAAAAATAACAAAACATAAAACCGGGAATAACAAATAAAACCATTCTTCCACACACAAACTCCAGGCCTCGGGAAAAAAGATCGGATGAGGGCTCACCCAGTTTTGCAAGAAAAAAAGATACTGTCCAAATTTTTCCGGAAAACTTTCATTGACTGAATGGTGCTTTATTGCCAGAAAGAAAAGCACGAGAAAATAATTCGGCAAAGTGCGAAACCATCTCCTGATCCAAAAATTAAATAAATTTTTAAAATTCCATTCCTGACGAACTATCAATTTCAAAAGAATACCGCCAATAAGGAAACCGCTCAAAACAAAAAAAATAGAAACACCATCAACCCCCGGCCAATTGGAAGAAAAAAACGTAAAAACTTTTCGCGGTAAAAGTATGATACCGTGGCTCAACACCACCAAAATTATCGCCACGGCGCGCATAATATCCAAACCAAAAACTCTTTGATTTTTTTCTTGATTATTTTCCATAAAAAATGACGAGTTTAGTATACCACAATATTTCCAATTTCCGCCAAAAAATTTGATTGTCAAATACATATTTCCCTATACTAAGCCAAATAAAACCATTGACAAAATCAAGAAAATGTGCTATACTACTCTGTTGTTTTAGTACCTTAAAATCTTTGGAAAATAGGAGAAAAACCATGAACAAAAAAGTCATCGTTGCTTTTGGCCTCTTTATCACCGTATTACTGCTTACCTACATCATCGGGGGATTTTACTGCGGCCACAAAACCGTTTACCGCGATCACAACCTGATGGTGGCAAAAAACCAGCTTGAGAACATCAACTGGAAAAACTACTGTGAATTGAGAGAAAAAGACATCAAAGGAATAACCTCTTACAGTTTCGACTGTGGAGGTAAATTCGATGTCGAATCGGAAAAGTTCAAAACGGCGGTTGAAGACTTTGCCGCCAGAACTCACGGAATAGTTATTCTGAAACTCTATACCAGGTTATCCAACCAGGTATGGAACGAGGCCAGGATGGAGCCTATTTCCATCTGGGCGTTTGACGCCCTATGGCTGTTTCAGTAACCTTTTCTCCATTCTTTATAAGCCGCGCGTTTTGTCGCGGCTTTTTTTATTTTTAATTACAAAAAACCGGCAAGCACTGCTTGCCGGATGAAGACAAAAAAAAGTCTCAAAACTCAAAGGTTTTAGCTTCTCCGTTTTTGATAAGTTCTTCTTTTATCTTATCAATCATGGAGAAATCCAAAACTTTCAAAGTCTTGGTTTTTTCTTTTTTAACCCCTACATAGGGATAGAAAATGATACTCGGCTTGAGAAATTCTTTAATCAGAATTCCCCAAATCCATTTGAGAAGCTTTTCTGTAAATTCAGCAGCCTCTACCTCTGTTTCAAAAGCGGCCAGATAAGAAAACAAAGTTTCATACTTACCAGTAGGTCCATAGGAAATGATTAATGAGAATCTCGAACTATCCCCTCTGCAGATACGAAACTCCAGGTTTTTAGGGGATGTAAAGATTGCGATCATCTGAACCAGGGAAATATCCCAGGATCTTTTCGGAGATTTTTTCATTTTTTCCTCCCAAAATGAAATGGTAAAAAGAACTAACACGGGATTATAGCATACTTTTTTATTTTTGACAAGGGTGTTGAAAGATAACCTATTTTCGGTTATACTGGAAATACAAAAAAGAAAAATATGACTAAATTTATCAAAATTTTTCTCTTGATTTATAATATAATTTTTATCTTATTTTTTGTTTCCAACATCTTTGATTTTGATTTTGGTTGGCATTTGCGATTCGGTAAAGAATGGTTGGAAAACGGATTTTTTCCTTATACTGACGGTTATACTTACCCTCATTTGGGTCAAATTTGGGTTAATCACGAATGGGGCGGAGACCTGCTGTATTGGATAATTTATAAAAACATCGGTTATTATCCGTTGGTTTTGGTAATTCCTCTTTTGGTTTTAGCCGCTTTTTGGATAGCTCAAAAAACTTACGGCAAATACGGTTTGGAAGCGACACTGGTAACGACTTTTCTGGTTTGGGCGGATTATCATATTTTTGCTCCTCGCTTAGCGATGTTTTCTCTGATTTTTTTCGCTATTTTTCTTTATACTTTGCAAAACATAGAAAAAACCAAACTTTATCGCTTTTGGCCGCTTCTTTTTTGGTTGTGGTCTTTTTTGCACGGAAGTTTCACGCTCGGTTTCATAGTTATCGGAATTTATTTCACCGGAAATTTATTAAATTGTTTCTTCCAAAAATATTATCCAAGATTGGTATTGGGACAATCTTGGAAAAAAGAAACTTTTTATAAAGTTTCGCTTTGGGGGTTGATTTCTTTGGTAGCTATTTTCATAAACCCTTACGGTTGGCTTTTGCCGAAAGAAACCGTTTCTTATTTTTTCTATGATTTTTACAAAACTCACGTGACTGAGTGGTTGGCGAGTAATACTTTTCCTATTTTTTGGAAGACCGGCTTGTTCATCGCGCCGGCTTTGGTGGCTGTGTTTTGGCAAGTGAAGAAAAAAGTTTTTTCCTGGGCGGAATTATTGCTTTTTTTGGGACTGCTTTACATATCTTTCAAATATAAACGTCAAGTGATTTATCTGGCTTTATTTTGTCAGCCACTTTTCAGTTCTTTTTTGGCGCAAATCAAAGAATCTTTCTTGGCAATTCCGAAATGGAAACTATTTTTGGAAAATAAAAACACAAAAATCACCGCTTTTGTCATCGGAATATTTCTAATACTTTATTCCTGTCAGCTCTATTTCCCTTATATCAAAATATACAAAGATGTCTGGCCCCATATAAAAGAAATCGGCCAATATATGCCCGTGGATGCCGTAGAATTTCTAAATCGGGAAATAAATTCCGAATATAAAGTCAAAATCTTTAACGAATTCGGCTGGGGAGCCTATATGAATTGGACATTGCCGCAAGGTTTGGTTTTTCTAGACGGGAGAGGAACCGCCACTTGGAAAATACCAGGTTCAGATATCACAACTTTGGAGACTTACTATAACTGGCGTTATTATCAAAACAACGGTTTGAAAGAAATTGAAAAACAAAACATCCAATATGTGATTTTGGAAAATATGAACTCCTTCACTCCACGAGTCAATCGCGTCAACAAATGGCTTTTCACTTCCGCAGCTTTGAAACACGCCACGACTTTGGCCGATGACAAATTGGAAAAAGATTTGAAGATAAGCGAAGATTGGAAATTGATTTATACCGACGATCGCGCCAATATTTGGAAATATCAACCTATTCAGCCCGAAACAAAGTAAGCGCCCACACTTCTATCGCACCGGCTTCCTTGCAAACTCTGGCCGCTTCTTGCAAAGTGGCACCGGTAGTAAAAACATCATCAATCAAGACCACTCGTTTTTGCGGGAGGTTTTTTATTTTGAAAGCGTTTTTTATATTCTCCATTCTCTCCTCTCTTTTCAACTTGGCTTGTTGTTTGGTTTTTTTAACCCTTTCCAATAAATCCGTAACAACAAAATCTCGTTCGGGATAATATTCCCGGGCTTTAGCCAAAAATATTTCCGTCAATTCTTTCGCCTGATTAAAACCGCGCCAGCGTTCGCGAACGGAAAATAAAGGAATAAAAGAAAAAGTCGTATTTTCCTCAAGCCAAAAATCATTTCGCCTAAAAACTTTATTTTTAGAAATCATTTCATACCACAAATTTTCCAAATCTTTCATAAAACCATATTTATAATCATGCAGTAGATCGGAAAGCGGAGAAGGTTCATAAAAAGGAAAGAACGAAATTACTCCATCAAGAAAAGACTCTTTTTGGCAACAACTACAAACAGAACCTTTTTTATTTTCTATTTTACAAATCGGACAACGCCAAATCCCTTCATTATCCAAAAAATGACGATGCTCAAGGCACCACCATTGCCCTTCCGCCCCGCAATCCACACATTTTTTGGGAAACAAAAAATCTTTTACCATTGGTAATTTTTCCAAAATAAATTTTATCATATTAAACAAAAATCCGTCCCGATTTTATATCGAGGCGGATTTTTTAAAAAATATTATTTCCATTTTACATTATCCACCAACCAGCCTTCGCCGTTTCTAACCAAAGAAATCTCAGCTTCTTGATTGTAATTTTTTACAACTCCGCCATTATTTTCCTCGCGAGAAGTAATGGCGCGAATAGTCGCTTTTTCCGCCGTAATTTCTGTCACAGTAACACTGAAAGCCTCGGTTGTAACTCCGATAAACTCCTTGCCGGTATTCATACCTTCTATTCTTTTTGCAAAAACATTCCAAAGATCTTTCGTACTCAAAGACTCTAACTCTTTCAAATTTTGTCCGGGGTTATCCGTAGAATAAGATCCGTATCTTTCAATAAAAATTTTAGCGATACTTTGCGCAGCCGATTTGATTTTTTCTTCTTCACTTAAAGGAGATACGGCAGGATTGATTCCTATTGCCGTCGGTACCGTACCATTGGCAACAATGGCGGTATCGGTTTGACCGCCGACAGTTTGTTCTTGGTTATTCTGTGTATTCTCCCCGCTATCTGTATTTCTTTGTTTGGAAAAAACTATCAAACCGACACTTATCGCCAAAATCAACAGAACCACTATGCTAATGATAATAAAAATTCTCGCTCTTAAAGTCAAATTCATATTTTTATTCTTTATTTAATAATTGTTCTTCAAATTCCTTTTTGGCTTTTTCAATGGCTAGTAATTGTTCCGGATTGGTGGTAACTATCTGATCTTCGAAATTAGAAGCCAAAACTTGAATACCGGCATGTTTACTCCCAGCAAAGAAAATACCTTGACCGACGGAAGAATTTAATAAAAACATCCTCTCACTATCGGTTAAAGCAAAAGACTTTTGCACTAAATCTATGGCTGTCGGAGACTGTTTGAGCAATAATTGCAAAGCGGAATTGGTAACAATCGGCTGTCCGTATTGAGAACGTAAAAAGTCGTTAACATCTTGAGTAATAGTGGTTATACCGAGATAATATTTACGACAACGTTTCACTAAAGCGAAGATAAAACTCGCGCTATCCTCTTGTTGCATCAACCACCAGGCTTCGTCTATCACCAAAATCCTTTTCTTGCGTTCCGAGCGAACTATATTCCAAATAAAATTAACAATAGTATAAATGGCCATTGGACGAAGTTCGGCTTCCAAATCACGAACACCAAAAACCATCAATTGATTATTCAAATCAACATTGGTCGGAGAGTTGAAAAGCCCGCTAAATGTGCCTTCGGTAAATTTATTTAATTTCAAAACCAGCTCTTCGGAATTGGTCATCCCCTCCAAAACTTCCTGTAAATCTTGCATGATAGGAGCTTGTACAGTATTCAAATCCGCATCTCGAGTAATATCTTTTTTGGCGTAAGTTTCCAAAAGAGCTTTATCAATAACGGAATCTTGTTGAGTGGTTAAACCGCCAAGCATAATTTTCAATAAACCTTTCACGGTAATAATGGCGCTACGTATAACATCTTCAGTGCTCATTTCCAAATTTCCCGTTTGTTTTGGTAGATCAAACGGATTAATTTTCGCTTCCGAAGACAAAGAAATATTCACGTAAGTTCCGCCGACAGCGTCACACAGATGTTTGTATTCCATTTCCGGATCTATAACTATAATATCTACCCCCATCATGAGCGAGCGTAATATTTCCAATTTTATCGCATAACTTTTACCCGCGCCCGAACTGGCAAAAACCACCATATTGGCGTTTTGCAAAGAAAATCTGTCAAAAACTATCAAGCTGTTATTGTGTAAATTGATACCGTAAAAAATCCCATTGTCGGAAGTAAGTTCGGCGGAAACAAACGGAAAAGATGCGGCTATAGGCGAAGAATTCAAGTTAAAAGGAATATACAACTCATCGTTACAAATCGGTAAAGTGGAATTAAAACCTTGCTCAGCTTGATAAAAAACCTTATGAGTGATGATGAGTTTTGAACCAAAAATACCTTCCACATCTTCTGAAAGTTGATCTAATTCTTTTTTATCTTTGGCATAGAGAGTAACATAAAAACAAAATTGAAAAAAATGTTCGGTACCTTGCGTCAGATTGTCGCGTAATTGTTCAATATCCCTCAAAGCGGTCTCGCGTAATGGGTCGCGCGGAGCGCCTTTTTCTCTATCAGCGCTCAATTGAGCTTCCAAAGCTCCAACTTTATTTTTCAACTGTTTCAAAATAACCGCTGATTTAACCGGATAAAAAAACATACCGATATCCATGGTTGAAGCCAGATTAATAACCGGCGAACTCCAACCGATACTGATATAACGAGGATAAGCGGAAATAAAAATCGTTCGGCAATAAATGTCTCCCAATTGCAAAAAACTACTTTCAACTCTGAAAGCTGCCGGAGATATCAAATCACGAATGGAAACTTCGCTTTCCCGATAAACTCTTTCTTCCTGCAAAGTCAACAATTCCTCCTCTACTTTTTTCTTGAGTTGACCCTGCTCTCTTTCGTAAATGGTAGTTTGATTTTTTTCTATTTTTCCGCTTATTGGTTTGAAAGCCATATTTTTTGATTAAGATTCAACCCTCATATAATCCACTGGCGCCAAAGGCTGATTTTGCGCAATATCCGGATTATAAGTAGAATAATATAATTCAATCAATGCTTGAGTATCCAAGCGTATAACATCAAGATTCATCCCGGACAAACCGGCTTCTATCAATCTAACTCTGGCATCCAATTCTCCTTTTCTTTTTTTGAAAGTTTCTTCTTTCAAACGAATCAAATTTATCGGATTCAAAGCATCGCCCAAACGAGACCAAAAACTTTTTTTCTTGTTAGTCATAGGATCGTAAGGCACCACAACATAAAATTGTTTTGAAGTGATATTACGCAAAGTCACCGTCTCATTGATAAAAGATATATAATCGGATATCTGGGCTTTCAGCAATTCGTTTTCTATCTGCTCCCGACGAGCTTGCAATGTCTCCATATAGGGCCTGATATTGAGTTGTCGAGATTGAATACAAATCTGCAAAGGGTGATCCAGAGAATTCAAAAACGAAACATAGGAAGAAATTATAGCCTGCTGTTCTTCTTCGTTGAGCAAACCGAAATTAACGCTACTAACCATCAATACCGCTCTTAAAGTACCGTCTTTCATCACCACAGTGTCATTCTTGACTTCCGAAATCGGCACATGAGCCTGAGAATTCGGTATACTTTTTTTCTTTTTTATCGATTGTTCGTTTTTCATAATTTTTAAATATTTTTTTCCTCCGGACCGTAATAACCTCCGGTATTAACTGCCAAAGATAGTTGCCTGATTCTGCTTCGGCTTATTTGAGGCGCGATTTGTTTTTTGGCCATAACCGGCAATTTGTGCAACTCTTGAATAGATTTCAATTCCGCATCAGTATAACGTCTATCCCAAATACGTAAACTCGGCCGACGTAAAGTTTGAAAAATATTCAACAAAAAATAATGAAATGGCTGCCCGTTTATTTTCACAAATGCCAAAATTAAAGCCGAACCGCCAATAAGACAAAGTAAAAAAATAAACAAAGCCGTATCGGCCAATTTGTAAGCCACAAAAATAACCAGAGAAGCGGTCAATAAAATCACAAACTGTCTGGTGGTAACCGGACCGATAATTTTATCTTCTACATCTATAAATTGCGGCACGACAAATTGATCCATATTTTTATATTTCCTTTTCCATTTTTATCAAAGATTTTATTTCTTGAAAACTTAGGTTGTCTTCTTTCTTGGGTAAACCGGACAACGGGATGCCTTTATTCAAACTTTCGCAAACCGCTTCCAGATATTTTTTGTAAAGCGGACTTTGTTGCCAAGCTTCCAGTGCTTCCAAATACAAAAGAAAAGATTCTTCTTTGAGATTGATAAATTTTTGTTGCAAACGAGATGTCGCTTGTTCCAAATCCGAGGATAATCTTCGAAAGTCAATAACGGTAAAATTCTTTATTTCTTCTATTGGTCCGAAAGTGACATTTTTCGGAGGTAAAATATCCCCTATCGGAGAAGAACTGTTTATCTTATTCGCTTTTATCAATTGATTGATATTTTCCATTTTCGGCTCAGCTTTTTCTATCAAGTCGTCAAGCGATTTAATTTCTTTTATTTCTTTGTTGAACTTCGGTTTATGCACAAAAGAATTAAACGGCGAAGAGGAGCTTGGCAATATTTCTCCTTCAGGCATCGGCAACTGATTTTTCTTACCCGGAATTTTTTTTAAAGGTCCGTAAAATTCTTGTTTTTCTGAAGAAATACTCAAAATTTTATCTTGAGCAATTTTGATAACTTCTTTTATTTGATTATTGTTTAAATCCGCCCCTCCCAAATAAACCGGCTGGCGCAAAACGTCGCTTAACTGCTCGGAATTTTTGATGTCTTTCAAAAATAAAATTATATTATTTTTCAAATTTGAAGCGGCCTGATCCGTCAATTTGAAAGAAAGTTTTTCCATCACCTCTTTGGCCTCTTCTTCTCTTTTATTGAAAGAACCGTGTTTTAAATTTTTTATTTCTTCATCTTCCAAAGGACTTTTTATATCTTCTTTTGTCCAAACATTTTGCGAAGAAACAACTTTTTCTTTTTCAACTTTAACAGTCGGCGAAACGGGTCGTTCATCGTTTTTTTTCAAATCGGAAATTTTCATCCTCGCGAATGTTCCGTCTTTCTTTTTAACCAAAATTGTTTTATCTTGATTCATAATTTCTTATTGCGAAAAATCAAACATTTGTTCGGCAACTTTTTTCACTTCTTCGTCACTCAATTTCTCTAAAGCTGTTTTTTCTATATATCCGGTATTCAATAACATTTCTCTCAACAAGGTCGGATTGGCAAATAATTCTTCTTTACTCATAGTAGTGCTTGTTCCCTGTCCAGATCCGGATAATTGCGTATTAAGCGCATTTTTAAATTCTACAGAATTAAAGACTTCCTGTCCGATCTGTTTCAATTCTTCGTCGGTTACACCAACCAATAAATCCTCGCTAATACCCGAAGAAATAAGAATCTTTTTAATTTGTACCGGATCGTTAAAATAATCGGCGGGATTTAGTATATAACCTTCGGACTGAGAATCTTTGATCCATGATTCCAAAATTTGTTCGGTTTTGGTTTCTCCGCTTTCTTGATTACAAGAAGATCCTTCGGCGCAAATAGGATTTTTCCCTTGCAATATTTCTTCTTTATCTTTTATACCGTCGCTGTCGGTATCTTCCAGATAGGCGCTGGTATCATATATATAAATCTCTTCAAAATCGTTCAAACCGTCTTTATCCGTATCTCGATAATGCAACGCTTCGGTCGGATCGCTAAATTTTTCTTTTATCAACGTACTCGGAACAGCATTACTCAAAGCATAAGGACGATATAGATTATTTCTCAATTGAAAAAAACTCAAAACCAAAAATAGTACGGCAAAAATAAGCAAAAATACAAAACCGAACTTTTGCTCCAAAGTTAAGCCAGTTTTTTCCTGGTTTTCAGCCATAATTAGATAAATTTTTTCACTTTTATATTATACCATTTTCTCATTTTTTGAGATAGTGGATAACTGAAACAAGGTAGCTAAAACAAAAACTCGCCAGATTATGGCGAGTTTATTATTGAAAAAAGTCGCAACCATTCCTCTAGACTTAATTCTTGGGCGCGGATATTTTCGGGAAACTCCATTTTTGCAAAAGCTTCATCTACCGTTTTTTTGTTTTTATCGCCTAAATAATTTTTTAAATTTTTTATCAATAATTTACGTTTATTGATAAATCCGGCCCTAACAAAAGCAAAAAACTCTTTTTCATCTATTTTTGGCAATTTTTTTTTCAAAACTATTTTGATAACTGCTGAGTCAACTTTGGGCGCAGGATAAAAATCATTCCTAGAAACAAATGCGATAATCTCTGGTTCGCCAAAATATTGAACAGAAATGCCCAAAACTGATAAATCTCCAGGTTTAGCACATATTCTCTCCCCTACTTCTTTTTGAACCATCACCACCATACTTTCCGGCTTATTTTCTTGTTCCAAAAAAAATCGAATTATTTGTGAAGTTATTTGATAAGGCAAATTCGCCACAACTTTATACTTTCCCATTTCTTCCGGTGACCTTAAGGACTTTGCAGATTTTATGGATTTTTGACTATTTAACACATTCCCCCAAATAATTTCCAAATTTTTATACTCTTTTTGTTTTTCTTCCCAATAAGGTTGAATCTTTTTTTCTATTTCATAAGCCATTACTTTTCCCGCCTTTTCACAAAGCGAAAATGTCAAAACTCCGAACCCCGGACCAACTTCTATCACTTCGTCTTTTTTACTTACATCTCCGGCTTCAACCATTTTTTGCACTACTTCTTCGTTTAATAAAAAATTCTGCCCATACTGTTTGCTCGGACGAAGACCATATTTTTGACAGAGATGTTGAAGATAGTCGGGATTAAACAGTTTTTCCATACTTAACATAATAATTGAGATAACGACAATCCCAAGTAATCAAATTGATTTTTTCATATTCTATCATACGCGACTTTTTCCAATATTTTCCTTCGGCATCTATATGATTTACTTCTACTCCCTTGTCAAAAATATTTTTTAACGTACCTAAAATGAAAATATCTTTTCTTTCATTCTCAATAATAACGGCACCGTAATACTTTTTAATCTGTTTAAATATTTCCCACATGGTGTCGCCAAGCTTGATTTTATTTTTTATTTTCTTTAGTTGTCCTTCTTTTTTCATCATTTTCAAAACAAAATCCCGGCTTTTACTGGCATAAACTCTTTTGACGAACTTTTTATTTATCACGGTATATCCGTCTATTTGCATTTCTCTTTCATTGGCTATTAATAAAAAATTTTTATTTTCTGCCAATAAAATACCATCAGTATTATAATTACCGCAGCCACTTTCTCTTTGAACTCTGATCAATTTGTTCAAATATTTTTTCATATTGGATGATTATTTATTTTAATCCGGCATCGGTATACCTGTTACTCGCATTCCACATCAACCAACCGGCGTTTGCGTATTTTTCCACTACTTCTATTTGCGCGCGAATTTTTTCCGCATCATAAACAGCTCCCATATCAAAAGCCTGGATCCACGGTCGAACTTGCGCTCTTTTACCTTCAAATTTAGGCGCTCCGATTTTCATTCCGTTTTCAAACACAAGACCTGGATTTGCCGCAGGATTTATCAAACCCAAATGACCGGATGGGTAATGAGATGGATACATCATAGGACAAACATAGTCCACATTATCAACCGTATCCGCAATTCTCTGCCCGATAGACATATCATCAACCCCGTTTTTTTCCATTGTAAAACCAAATAAATCCAGAGAAATCCAAACAGGGTCATTTTTAAAATTATTGTTTAAAAATCTATAAAACTCTCCCATCACTTCATATTTCTTTTTACTTTCTTCATCATAAAGCGTATCGGCCATATTACCATCAGACGGGAACCTCACATAATCAAAATTTATTTCATCAAAACCGAACTGTATTGCTTCTTTGGCAATCGCCAAATTATATTTCCACACTTCTTTTTTGGTCGGATCAACCCAGCTCAGACCTTTCTTGTCGCGCCACAATCCTCCACGTTGACTTTTAATAGCCCACTCCGGTTTTTTCTCGGCCAAAACCGGATCTTGAAAAACGGTTTGTCTGGCAATAACATAAATTTTTTCCGCGTGCAATTTTTCAATCAATTTTTTAACATCACCTAAACGATTATCTTTATTTTTTAACGACACCACCAAAGGAACCTGGCTATCATACAAAACCAAACCGCTGTAATCTTTGATATCAATCACTACGGCATTGAGCTCGGTTTTTTTGATTAAACTTATCATTTGCTCCATTTTTTTGGAACTCCCGGCCGAATAAGCGGTTAGATATATTCCTTTTACTTTTATCAAAGGATTTTTTACTCCCGCAAAATGGCGATTTTTTACATTTACCATCAGCATGGCGTTATTCATACCTTCAATATACGAAACAGTAGAAGAAGACCAGACTAAAATAAAAAATCCGGAAAAAAAAGAAGCTATCGCCAGCAAACAAAAGTAAAAATAATCTTTTTTGTTTTCGGAAAGTTTTATCATGGTTTCACCTTGTCTTAATAATTGTATTTTATCAACTTCCACATTAACCAACGTAGTCGGTTTTCGCAAAGGTAAATCTTGTCCATCAACTAAAATATCGGGTTGTTTTTCTTGGTCGATAAAAGTGTTTGTGATATCTTCAAATTTATAAATTTCACTTTGCCCTGAAAGATTGGCTGAAGTCGCCACCAAAGGTCCACCGAGTTTAGCTGTAATTTCTCTTAAAAAACCGTTTGCGCTTACTCGCACAGCCAATTTACCCGAAGAAGAAACCACTCCGTATGGAAAGGCTTGCGGATTTTTACAATATCCTATGATAGTTAAAGGACCGGGCCAATATTTTTTCGCCAAATCGTTTAAATTTTTATTCCAAACCAAATATTTTTTCGCTTCTTCAATACTATCAACTATCACCAATAACGGCTTACTATAATCTCTTTTTTTTATTTGAAAAATTTTTTCCACCGCCTCTTTATTTTTTGCGTCACAACCCAAACCATAGGAAGTTTCGGTCGGAAACACAACCGTTCGCCCAGCTTTTAACTCAACAATAATTTCATCGGTTTGATTTTTATTAAAAATTTTCACATTCAACTAACTTTATAACCCTGTCTACCGGCAGGCAGGTTTCAACTTTTTACTTTTTTATCCACTCCAAATATGCCCGTGAAAACGGCAACAACTCACCCTCGAGCAAACTTTCCGGGTCGGAAGTTTCAAAATCAGTTCGATGGTCTTTGGCCATATGATATGGATGCAATACATAAGAACGTATTTGATTTCCCCACTCAGCACTTTTGTATTCTCCGCGCAATTCGTTTCTTTCTTTGGCCAAACGTTCTTCCTCCAACCGATGTAATTTGGCTTTGAGAATTTTCATCGCTGTTTCTTTGTTTTGTTGTTGCGAGCGTTCATTTTGACAAGACACGGAAATATTAGTTGGAATATGAACTATTCTAACAGCGCTATAGGTCGTATTCACACTTTGCCCGCCTTTGCCTCCACTCATAAAAGTATCTATGCGCAAATCTTTAGGGTCTAACTCTATTTTAACTTCTTCATCTAATTCCGGCATAATTTCTATTAATGCAAAAGAGGTGTGACGCATTTTTTCCGCATCAAAAGGAGAAATACGAACTAACCTATGAACACCGTGCTCGGATTTCAGATAGCCGTAAGCATAACGGCCTTTGATTTCCAAAGTTACGGATTTATAGCCGGCTTCTTGCCCGCGAGATTCGTCTAAAATCCTAGTTTTCCAACCCATTTTTTCACTAAAACGCAAAACCATTCGAAGCAACATTTCCGTCCAATCTTGAGCTTCTGTCCCTCCGCTACCGGCGTGCAAAGACACTATGGCGTTATTTTTATCATAAGGACCGTTAAGCAATAAATATAGTTCGTATTCGGAAAACTCTTTTTCCAATTCTTCCGTTTGTTTTTCTATCTCTTCTTTCAAAACAGGGTCATTGGCTTGCGATAAATCCAATAAACCGTTTACTCGATCGGACAAATTTTCCCATTTATCAACTTCCTTTTTAATATCTTGATAATCTTGTGAAATAGTTTGAGCGTTTTCAGGATTAGACCAAAAATCCGAAGCGGCCATTTCTTGCGATAATCGCTCCAGTTTATTTTTAAGTTCTTCAATCTTCAACAATTTTTTTCCTTCTTCAATTTTATTTTTTAATTCTTCTAAATTCATAAAATTAAAATATTTTATCCGCGCCAACCGTCACCAAAAGCGTCAAAATACCGGCAATAACGATACCGGACAGCACATAAGGCCAAGATTTTTTGAAAGGTATGCCAAATACAAACGCCGCCAAAGCGCCAGTATAAGCTCCGGTTCCCAGGATCGGAATTCCTATAAAAATCATCAAGCCTATCAGACCGTATTTTTGGTAATCATGAGCGAATTTTTCCTGAGCACGGTTCAAAGTGTTTACCCATTTGGAAGCCAAAAAACCTGATTTCTTGGAAATCCAAGCATGAAATTTGTCAGCCAATATTAAGATCAAAAGCACCGGTATAAAATTACCAATAATAGAAATCAACAACACTTCTACAGGGCGTAAATGATAAGCAAAAACTCCAACCGGTATGGATAAACGTAATTCTCCAAACGGTATCATGGACATAAAAAATGTCGCGATTTCCGGAGGAAATGAAGCAAAAAAATGAATGAGTTCTTTAAACATAATTTAATTATTTTTTTATTTATTCTATCACAAAAATACAAAAAACAAAAATTGTTCTTTATACCTCTTTTTTAATCAAAGAAGCGGAAGTTAAAAAAGCTAAGATAATCATTCCGCTGTAAGTGGTATAAAAATAATGATCAAAGAAGAAAGCTGTTAAAACTATAATCCAAAGCGGTAAAATTGCTTTATTGTTTTTGAACACTTCACGAAAGAAATAAAAAGCCAAGCATAAAATCACTAACGCACCAATAATCCCCCACTCCGCCAAAAACAAAAGATAAACATTATGCACTGGCTGATAAATCCAGGGAGTCAAAATAAGTTTCTGGCTGAAAAGCGCATAAACATAATTTCCCGGACCAACACCCAATATAGGATGAGCTAAAAATATTTCTGAGAAATCTTTATATTGATCAAAACGTTCACTGATAGCCCTGGTTTCCAATCTGTTTTCCGCCAAAATCCTGGACTGCCAAAGAGGAAGACAGATTGTAGATAAAATTAAAATTAAAATTAACGGCGGGATTAAAATTTTCCAGTTTTTAGCTTTTTCCATTAACAACCAAATAATCAAACCTGATAAAAGGGCGATAAAAGACGCTCGGGAAAAACTAAAAAACAAACCGGTAATAATAAGCAACTGTCCGACGGAAATAAACATTTTTTCTTTGATCTTCGGAAAATAACCATAAAGAAACAAACCAACAATAAACGCAAGACTCAAATAAAATCCCAAATCATTGGGCCAGCCAAAACTGCCATAAGCCCGCAGCCACCTGCCACCATCAGTTGCTTGCAAAACCGCCGCACCCAAGTCGCTTGGGTAATGCTCTGCTAACCCCAGCCATTTATTCTCCCAAGTGCGTTGGAAAACAAACTGTTCAATAGCCAAAAAACTTTGAACTATTCCCCCGCCCCAAAGTACCATCAATATCTGCCAAAAAGGAATTTTGTTTATCAATAATGTCAAAGAAAAACAAGCAACACCAAGCAATAAAAATATTTTATATTCCGCCAACTCCCGATTTAGCGGAGCAACGAACAAATATAAAACCAAAAAAAATAAAAATAGCGCGGGACGAATTATTTTCATAATCCTTTCTTTTTTATCGCGCGCTTGATTGATATCTAACCAAAAAGTTTTATTTGAAATCAAACGGAAAAAAGTGATAATCACTATCAACCAAATCAAAATTTCTATCCCCGACAAACTTTGACTAAACCATTCAAAATAATATCCGCCTAAATATGCGGGTTTGTAAATCAGCCGAGTTTGAAAAGGAAAAAGAAAAATAACCAAAAAAGATAAAAATTTTACAAATTTATTCATACTAACTTTATTAACCTGCCTGTCGGTAGGCAAGCTTTATAAACTTTCAACTCGTTGTCGCCACTTTTCATAATATTCTTTTCTCTTGTCATTTTCATGAAACTTCAACATATTATCGTTTATAACTACACCGGGAAAATTGAAATTTTTATCGCGGGTAGACATTTTTATTCTAGCCAATTGAGCTTCTTTGGCTTGTTTTTCCATCAAATCTCCATAAACGCCTTGCCACATTTTTTCTAAAACATTTTTTATAAATAATTTAAATCGTCCGTTCTTTATTTCTTTGGCATAGATAGATAGTTCAGAAGAAAATTGAGGTAAATAATCAAACAGCCAGTCGTTATCGGCGATTATTTTCCGACGATAATCTTCAGGGTCGTAAATCGGAATCAACACAGCTAACCAATAAATCAAATAAACGTCTTCTTGAATAATTTTTATATTTTGTAAATTTAGAGAATCTTTGGAGATAAAGAACGACAAACAAACTCCGTTTTTGTTTTTATTAACTCTTTGACCAAACAACAACAGAATAAGATTGGAAAAAAATCTTGCCAACCACAATCTTTTCGGATCGGTTATGATAAAAAAATCAATGTCGCTTTTTTGAGTTGCCGTGCCAAACGCCAAAGAATTACAGATAAATACAGTTTTAATAAAAGGTAGCCAACTTATTTTTTTACAAGCTCTTGCCGCTTTTTTTAACTTATTTTCATTTTCCAGAAGTCTCTGTCTACGAAATTCAACATTGTTTGACTTGTTCGGCAAAAAAAAGTACCCGTCTTGAAGAAAAATTTTTTGTTCTTTGAGTAAACCCTCTATAGTTACTTCAAAATCGCACCGGGTCGTTTTTTGTTTCCATAAAAATTCAAACAACTCTTCTCTGGTCAAAGGATAAGAAAAAAGTTCGAAGAAAGACAATGTTTTTAAGATGGCATTTTTTATTTCATCCATAGTTATATTATATAATAATACATTCTGAAAGAAAATGAAAATATTAAAATATTTGAGTATTAATAATTTTAAAAACCCTCCGACGAGGCGGAAGGTTTTTAAAATTATTTCTTATTTTGTTTTTTATATATCAGCACCTGTTGTCCCCATGTCAAAAGCGTGGAAAATAACCAATAAAGAGTCAGTCCTGCCGGAAGTGTCGCACCGATAAATACAGTCATTGCCGGCATAAAATAAAGCATTTGTTTGTTCATCATAGCCATCATCTGTTCGTCTTTAGCCCCCTCATTTATATTCTTTGGTGGCTGTTTAACTAACATGGCTTTGGTTTGAAAAAATTGAGCCGCCCCCGCCAAAACCGCCAAAACTATATTGGATTTAGCCATGTCAAAAATCCAAAAAGAAATATTATTTAATTTCCCCGGATTATACATGAAAGCATAAATGTCTTTACCCAAATTATCGGCTATTAATCCGTCACGCATCACCATATACAATGCTATCAAAACCGGCAATTGAATAAGTAAAGGCAAACAAGAGGCAAAAGGGTTTACCTTATTTTCTTTATAGAGTTGCATCGTGGCCGCAGCTTGCTTTTGTTGATCGTTTTTATATTGCTGTTTAATTTCGGCAATTTTCGGCTGTAAATCTTGAACGGCTTTTTGCGATTTAATAGAAGAAGACATCAAAGGATATACCGCTGCTCGAACTAAAACGGTTATCAACAAAATAACCACACCGATATCATGACCGGGAATAATATTGTAAAGCAAAACAAAAATATTCAAAATCGGCTGATACAAAATAACGTGAAAAAGATAAGAAAACATATGTTTGTTTTTTATTCTTCAACTTCTTCGGTTTCTTCAACTATCGCTTCTTCATCGTTGATTTGTTGGTTACCGCCTTCATCTTTGACATTTATAGTCCAACCTGTCAAACGTGAAGCCAAGCGAACATTTTGTCCATTCTTTCCAATAGCCAAAGAAAATTGATCTGAAGGCACTGAAACTTCGGCGGTTTTTTCTTCTTCGTTCAAACTAACGGAATTTATTTTGGCCGGAGCCATAGCATTCATAATATATACGGTAGCATCATCATTGTATTTGATAACATCTATTTTTTCTCCGTTTAGTTCTTCGATGATGGTATTGATACGTCCACCGCGTTGACCGATACAAGAACCTATCGGGTCAATAGAACTATCATCGGTAGACACCGCGACTTTACTGCGATAACCGGCATCGCGAGCCAAACCTCTGATTTCTACCGAACCGTCGGCGATTTCCGGGATTTCTTGACGAAATATTTCACGAACTAAATTTTCATGACTGCGAGAAAGTATTATCTCCGGACCGCGAACATTCATAGCTACCGAAACGACATAAAATTTCATTTTGGCTCCCGGACGATAATGTTCATTGCGTACTTGTTCTTCAAGTAATAAAACACCGGTCACTTTTCCCAAATCCACCAAAACCTTTCTGGATTCCGCGCGTTGAATCGTGCCAATAATAATCTTGCCTTCTTGATCTTTAAAATCTCCGAAAACCATATTCCTCTCGGCTTCGCGAATTTTCTGAATGATAACTTGTTTAGCTGTTTGAGCCGCCATACGACCAAATTCATGAGGAATTTCCAACGGAATTTCCAAAACATCGCCAAGTTTGGCTTTTTTATCATGTTCTTTCGCTTCTTTCAGCATTATTTCGGTTTTAGGATTAAATCGAGGCAAATCCGCAATTTCTTCTTCGGTAAGCTCTCGTCCTTCTTCACGAGCTTTTTCACGTCGAGCAAAAAGCTCTTCTTGAGCCTTTTCCAAAATTTCTTCTTCAATATCTTCCACTACGGTTTTAACATCCCACATTTCCACACCGGCGGTTTCCGGATCAAATTTTACTTTGATATTTTGTTGTTTATTGCCAAAATCTTTACGATAAGCGGCAGCCAAAGCAGCTTCTATTGTTTCCATAACTACTTCAAAGGAAAGGTTTTTTTCCTCACAAAGAGCTTGGATGGCTTTTACGATTTCAGATGACATAAGATAAATAAATTAAAAAAATTAAAAATTGAAAGATTTTAAAATTTAGTATAAAAAAAGCAACTTTTTATCAAAGTGCTTATGTTTATATATTATCATAATTTAGCCATACTGTCAAATTACGGCTTATTTCCGGCCAAAATCACTTTACCTTTGGGTGTATTACCTGAAATAACTACCCTGTCGCCAACGGATAAAAATTTGTAAATTTTCTCTGCGTTTTCATAAGCAATATTTACACAACCGTGACTCATCGGTTTAATGCCAAATTGATTATGCCAATAAGCACCATGTAAATAAAAACTTTTTTTAAATTCCAAATTCCACTTGGTATTGGGATAATTATAAGTACGCCCTTGATAATTAACTGTCGGTCTTTTGCGTAAAATTTTAAATTCTCCGTTAGGCGTATCCATGCCGACAACACCGGTTGAAACCGGAGCTTTACCGACTTGTACATTGTTCAAAAACCATTTTAACTGTTGGGTATTTTTATCAACCTCAACATGACGAGGCAAACTCTTATCCGCTTCGCCTTTGAGCGGGTTATAACCGTTTTCCACCTCCAAACCATCATCATATCCATCATTGTCTGAATCTTTATTTTGAATATCCGTGCCAAGTTGCAATTCCAATTCATCAGACAGACCATCCATATCAGTATCCAAAACATCCGCCGCAAACAAAGGTAACGGAAATAAAAATAACAAAGAAATAATTAATATACGAAACATAGTAATCTAAAATCATCAATTCATTCCACTATTATATCACCTTTTTGATCTGTCCTCAAAACTTCCATACCCGCTCTTTGTAACCTTTTGAGAACTCGCTGGCTGGGATGGCCGTAACTATTTTTTCCAACGGAAATAATCGCTTTTTCCGCATCGACAGCTTTTAAAAAATTTTCCCCACTACTACTGTCACTGCCATGATGTCCCACTTTAAGATAATCACTTTCAAAAGCCGAACAAACTTTGGTGGACGTCGGGCAATATTTCAAAAGCAGTTGGTTTTCCAAGTTATTTTCCATATCCGCGGCAAAAAATACGGTGGTAGTATTATAAGTAAATTTGAAAACCAATGATGCATCATTATCCCCTTTCACCGGCAACGCGGGGTCGGGATTGAAAAATTCCAATTCAGCCCCATCCAAAACATATTTTGCATTGTTTTTTATTGTGAATATTTCCGCCCCCTCGGACAATAAAAGTCCTTTCCAAGACAAAAACAAAGGTTCGTTTTCTTTTTCCAAAGTATTAACAAAAATATTTTTGACTTCATAACGTTTCAAAACATCCAAACATCCTCCGTAATGATCTTTATCCGGATGGGTAACCAAAAGATAATCTATCTGTCTGTCAAAAAAATCAAACCTTTCCCCCAATTTACGTAAGATTTTTTGATCAGGTCCGCAATCAATCAAAATTTTGGCTCCGCTTTCTAAAAAAATCAAAGAAGCATCGCCTTGTCCGACATTCAAAAAAACCACCTGGAAACTAGGTGGTGGTAAAAATCTGAGGTAAATCAACAAACCAACACAACAAAGTATAACCGCTAAAAATAAAATTTTTGATTTGAAAGACACAGATTAAAAATTTATTTCTTCGCCAATATAATTTGGTTTACCCAAACTTCGTTTTCATAAATCATTTCCTCTTTTTCAATAACAAAAGCCAATTGCGACAAAATTTCGCGGATTTTATCCGGACGATGGTAATAAGATTTTATCTGGATATCCCCGACTCCGGTTTTTACCACTGGTGGTTCTTTTTGATTTATATTGGTTACCAAAAATAATCCTCCGGGTTTGAGCACGCGATAAACTTCGTCAAAAAACCTGGTTGGATCTTTCAAGTGCACCACCAAAAAAGCCGCCGTAACAATATCAAAAATATTTTTTTCAAACGGCAAAGCCTCGGCATCCCCGACAACGGTTTTGATTTTAGAATTTTTCTTTTTCAAAACTTCCAAAATTTTTTCCGAAACATCCAATGCCGTTACTTGTCCGCCGGCAAAAAACAAAGGCAAACTTACCCTGCCCGTTCCCGCGCCGACATCCAGAATAACCTTGCCTTTCAAATTTTCCGATAAAAGCGACAAAAATTTACCTTTTTCAAAACTATCCAAATATTTTTCTTTTTTATCATAACCCTGCGCGGCCAAGTCATAACCCTCTTTAGAAAACAATACTTTTATTTTTTTAGACATAAAAATAAATTTCTAAACCCTAAGTCCTAAATTCTAAACAATATTCAATATTTGAATTTCTAGATTGTTTAGAACTTAGAAATTAGAGCTTAGAGCTTTTTGTAATTATTAAAAATAATAACATATAACACCCCAAACAAACCAAAAGCGGTATTCGCCAATTTATTACTGAAAAACCCAGACCTCCTATTTTCTCCCCAACCATTATAACATAGCTTAGACCCAAATTGGTAATCCAAGCCGCGACTTGACCCAACGGATAAAAAACCACTGCCAAAAAAATAGATATAAAACTGAAAAACATTAAAAAAGGAATCAACCAAATTACCAAAACATTGGCCAAAACGGAAAACAAAGACAAATAGCCAAAGCTGTAAGAAATCAAAGGAAAAGTAAAGATTGTCGCGGCCACGGTCGGTAACATAAATTCTTTGATGATAAAATCGAATTTTTTGTGAAATTTTTTGTATTTTATTTTTTCTTCCAAAAGAGGAGTAAAATATATCAAACCTATCGTTGCCAAAAAAGATAATTGGAATCCGACATCCCAAACCAAAATAAGAGGATTGACTAGAGCTAAAAGCGTCGCCGCATAAACCAAAAGCCGAAAAACATCGCTTTTACGCCCCATTTGCTGAGCTAACAATAAAAGTCCGCCCATCAAGCCAGCGCGCACGGCCGAAGCGGAAGCTCCGGTAAAAACCACAAACAAAAAAATCAAAACCAAACAAATCCAGAAAGCTTGTTGGCGGTAAAAACCAGCATAAATCAAAACCCCCATCAAAATCCAAACAATAATGGTGATATTATAACCGGACACTGCGACAATATGAGTGATACCGGCCCGACTCAGATTATCTTTGAGCTCAGTATCAAATCCACTCCGTTCTCCGTATAAAATACCGGCAGCCAAAGTGCTTTGCGGTTCAACCCATAACCGTTGCGTCAAACCGTTTAGCTGTTTTTTGAAAGATAAAATAGCTGACATAATTCTATTGCCCCTATTTTTTTCGAGCAAATCTATTTTTTGTGGATAACACACGGAATAAATATTGCGCAAGGCCAAAAATTTTTGGTAATTGAAATTATCTTTATTTTTGGGAGATTGCAAAACACACTCAATCTGCAATTTATCTCCATATTCATACTCCGGATAAGATTGGCCTTTAAACAAAATCTTGCCGTAAGTTTTTTTATTTATTCCTTGTTTATCAATCAATAAATCGTCAGTTATCTCATATTCACGATAACCGACTTTTTTGTTCGGCTCATCGCTAATTATACCGACTATACCGTATTTATCACCATTGTAATAAGAAATAAAATTTTCATTTATCTCCGGCAAATGGTAAAGAACCCGACAAATTCCTAAAATAAAAAACACCCCAATCAACAAAAACAACCTGATTATCTTTTTCTCAAAAAAAATCACGACAAAGAATAATAAAACAAAAATTGAAACGTAAAAATAAAATAGTGTCGTCCGTGGAATCTCTATGATGGAAAAAAGACCTGTTGCAAAAACAAAACAAAAACAAAACGCCAATAGCGTCTTGTTTTTTGATTTAATAATAGAAGACAAAAAATCTTTAACCCCTCCCATATGACTTTATAGACTTTATGGACTTTATGGACTTTATGGACTTTATGGACTTTATGGACTTTATGGACTTTATGGACTTTATAGACTTTATGGACTTATATAACTATATTCACCAACTTCCCTGGTACATAAATAACTTTCTTCGGCTCTTTTCCGTCTAACCATTTGATAATCTTGAAACTGCTTAAGGCCGCATTTTTTGCGTCTTCCTCCGTTATTTCAGCGGTGGAAAAATCTATAGTATCACGAACTTTTCCATTAACCTGAATCACTAAACTTAAATTGTTTTCTTTGGACAATTCTTCATCATATTTCGGCCAAGCGCATTCCGCTAAAATATTTTTACCGCCGATATTATTCCATATTTCTTCGCACATATGGGGCGCAAAAGGAGAAAGCATCTTCAATAAAATTTCGTATGCGTCTTTACAAATTTGGAGTTTTTTATTCATTTCATTGACAAGCTCCATCATTTTGGCGATAGCGGTGTTAAAACGCATATTATCAATATCATCTCCGACTTTTTTGAGAGTTTGATGAACGGTTTTAGACAAATCGTCTTTAAGCTTCTGATCTTTGGTAAGCGGAGGAATTATTTTTTCTTGTAAATTCCAAACGCGTTCCAAAAATCTTTTTACCCCTACCAAACCGTTGGTATCCCATACAGCGGCTTGATCAAAAGGACCCATAAACATAATGTAAGTACGGAAAGTATCAGCACCGTATTCCTTCACTACATCATCGGGATTGATAACATTTCCTTTACTCTTGCTCATTTTTTGTCCGTCAGAAGCCAAGATCATACCGTGGGCCGTGCGTTTTTTGTAAGGTTCACTGACCGGTACCAATCCCAAATCGTGTAAAAAGATATTCCAAAAACGAGAATACAACAGATGTAACACCACATGTTCCATCCCCCCATTATACCAATCAACCGGCATCCAATATTTCAATTTATCAGGAGAGGCAAATTGTTTATCGTTTTTAGGATCAATATAACGCAAAAAATACCAGGAACTACCGGCCCAGTTAGGCATCGTGTCGGTTTCGCGTCGCGCCTTACTTCCGCAACGGGGACATTTCACTTCCACAAATTTCTTGACTTCGGACAGAGGCGATTCTCCGTTGTCGGTCGGCTTGTAGTCTTTGACTTTCGGCAATTCAAGCGGTAATTCTTTCTCGGAAATAGCAATCCAACCAGGATTTAATTTTTCACCTTCATTGGTAAAATTTTTGGCATTAGCGCAAGCCTGACAATAAACCAACGGAATTGGTTCACCCCAATATCTTTGACGGGAAAAAACCCAATCGCGTAATTTATAATTTATTTTTTTACCACCGGCTTGAACTTCCGGACCGGACAACCATTCACAAATTTTTTCTTGCGCTTCTTTTGTTTTTAATCCATCCAAAAAATCGGAATTAATATTTTTCCCTTCTCCCGTAAAACACTCTTTTTCTTCTTCGGTTAAATTTTTATCATCCAAAGGTTCTAAAACTTTTTTTATCGGCAAACTGTATTTTTTAGCAAACTCAAAATCGCGTTCATCGTGCGCGGGTACGGCCATTACTATCCCGGTGCCGTAATTATTCAAAACATAATCGGCTACATATACCGGAATTGATTCGCCATTTACGGGATTTACCGCTTCCAACCCAGAAAGTTTGACACCAGTCTTATCTTTGTTTAGTTCGGTGCGTTCCAAGTCGGATTTTTTCTTACTATCATTGATATATTTTTCAATCTCATTCCAATTTTTGATATATTTTTTCCATGATTGTAATTTATCGTGTTCAGGTGCGATAGAAACATAGGTCACACCAAACAAAGTATCGGCTCTGGTGGTAAACACTTCTATTTTTTCTGTAAGTATTCCTTCCTCTTCCGTTTCCACACCAAATAAAATACTAGCTCCAATGCTTTTGCCTATCCAATTTTCCTGTTGAGTTTTTATTTGTGGTAAATAATCCACATCTTTGAGACCATCGAGTAATTTATCGGCATATTTGGTAATAGCCAACATCCATTGTTCTTTATTACGTTTTTCTACATCTCCACCACAACGTTCACATTTACCATTTACAACTTCTTCATTGGCCAAACCAATTTTACAACTTAAACACCAATTAATAGGCATATTGGTTTTGTAAGCCAAGCCGTGTTCAAAAAATTTCAAAAACAACCACTGAGTCCAACGATAATATTCCGGAGAAGATGTATCAACTACTCTATCCCAATCAAAAGAAAAACCAATCATCTTGAGTTGTTTGACGAAATTGGCAATATTTTCTTTTGTTACTTCTGCGGGTGGTCGTCCGGTTTTGATGGCATAATTTTCCGTCGGTAAACCAAAACTATCAAAGCCTATGGGAAATAAAACATTACAGCCGTCCATGCGTTTTTTACGCGACACTACATCAAGCGCGGTATATGGTCGCGGATGACCGACATGCAAACCAGCACCGGATGGATATGGAAATTCCACCAAAGCATAATATTTGGGCTTCTCAGAAGTATCGGGAGCATGAAAAACACTCTTTTCTTCCCAAACTTTCTGCCATTTTTTCTCAATTTTAGCAAAATTATATGATTTCATAGAATAATTATGATTTTTGTTTACTATTTGATATTTTGCCTTAATTTTAAGAAAAAAGCAAGGTATGGCTAATTTTGGCTAAATTATTGACAAAATCGCTAAAATATGCTATATTATATTGTTATATTCCTTACTTGGGATATAATATAAATAGATAAAATTTGTTCTTTAACAATTGAAAGTTAGAAAATATAAGGAAAATTTATATATAGGGATATACAGCATTACAAACTTCTCATAATGGAGGAACATCATGAGAAACTTTTTCGCCTTTGTGATCGCAGTTGCGATCACCCTTGCCTTCGTTGCTTGCGACAATGGTATCAGTCCGGTTGATAACACTAACATCACGGACAATGACAACGCCGTAAACGACGATACTACTGATGATGTCACGGACAATGACACTGTTACCTTGAAACCGTTCACTATTAAGGGTGCGGTTGCCAAAGGCCCGCTCGTAAAAGGTTCGGCTCTGTATTTCACGATTCTTTCTGAAATTGGTGAACAGGAAGGGCTTATCCTGAATGCTACCACCGATGATGACCTCGGCCGGTTTTCTTACAAAGTGACCGCTGATGTTTCCCCCAAAGTGGTTGGGAAAGTTTGCAAAATCAGTGCCACCGGTTATTTTTACGATGAGATCGGTGACAGATTGAGCAATGCGCCCGTCACTTTGGAAGCCCTGTTCCGGATTACGGACACAGAAGTGCAGGATGCCAGAATAAATCTTCTCACTCATATGACAGTCAAGCGTACGCTTGCGTTGATGAGTGATGGGACAATGCTTTTTGAGGATGCTCAGGCGCAAGCCGAAAGTGAACTCATCGCGGAAATGGGAGTTTTCTATGCTCCCTCGGATGAGGATCCTAAGAAAAAAGCCATTGAGATGGATCTGACCAAAGATCCCTATCCGTTGGCCATCGCTTGCATCTTCGGACAGAGTGCCTATAACATCGCCAAAGACAGTGCTGAATTTTATGGGAAGTATCAACAGCTTCTCAATGATACTGCTGCTGATCTTTCTGATGGCGTGCTGACCGATAAGACAAAAGAAATCATCGTTGCTGGTGAACAGGCCCTAGATGCTGACGCATGCGCCGCTAACCTCAAGAATTATCTTGAGGAAAAAACCGGTGAAACTCAGACTCTACCCAACCCCAACGAATCCGTTGACACCAACAAAGATGGCGTTCCCAATGTCTCTGATCCGGATGTTGATGGAGACGGGGTGCCAAACGAAGATGATTGTGTGATGGGAAAAACGGATTATAAGTTAGTTTTTGTAGCCAAAAGTGTTTTTTGCATATCAAAAAAAGACAATACTTGGTCTTGTTACACTCTCTCACTTGGAAATGCTTATGGATGGGGAAATGAAACATGGAAAAATGATTTTTCCATGGTTGCTAGTGGCTCTTCACACTTTTGTGGTATAGATACGGAAAATATTTTATGGTGTTGGGGGCACATTGATGAATCAAGCCCTAATTACCAATCTACACCGATTGAAAATACTGGTATATGGAAAAACTTATGGGCCGGTCAAAATCGTTTATGTTCTATTTCGGATATGGATACTCTCTATTGTTGGCAGGGCTTAATGATTGGAGAAGGTATAAAAGCTAATGATGACACAAACTGGTCAAATTTATCACTCGGAAATGACAAATTCTATGCCATTAAAAGCGATGGGACACTCTGGGGTTGGAACTTCGAAGAAATTCCTGTCCAAATCGGTACAGATCTCTGGAAATTCTTTTCGAACACTTCCCTTTATGCCGTCAAGACAGACGGCACACTCTGGTATGTCTCAGATTTTCTTTCTCCTGTTCAAGTCGGCACTGACACGGACTGGGAGTCTGTTTACGGCACTTGTGCTGTTAAGACAGATAATTCACTTTGGTGCTGGAATGAATCTGATATGACCCCGGCAACCAAAATTGATTCAATCGGTTGGTCCTGTGGACAATGGCAATTTATCTCTCACTACAAGAAGGTTGATGTAGAAACACAAGAACTTCTTTGTGGTCTCAAAACAGATGGTTCGCTTTGGTGTCTGAAGGACGGAGATCTTATCTACATTGAAAACCTCCCGCTAGAATAATCTAACTTTCAATTCTCTCGCCCGTTCACTTCTGTGGACGGGCTTTTTTGTAAACATTAATCTTTTGCACGAATATACACAAATGAACTTTGAATATTGAATATTAGCTATTAAAACATCCCGATTTTATATCGGGATGTTTTTTGATTTATTTATCTCTTTGTATTTTTATCACTTTATCAACATATAATCTTATCTCTTTCTCTTATGGGGTTGGTTCTTCAGCTGGTGGAGTCTCTTCTTCAGCTGGTGGTGTTGGTTCTTCAACTGGTGGTGTTGGTTCTTCAACTGGTGGGGTTGTGGTGACTATTTCTTCAGTAGTAGATGGTGTCTCAACCATCCCTTCTTCCCCTCCTTGTAAAGGAGGGGTCATCACCTCACCCTCGCCTCCTTCTTGAGGAGGGGCTGGGGGTGGTGTTACTACAAACTTTCTCTTTGCAATTACCATCCAATCAAAAGTAGAAGAAGATATACCACCATTTAATTCTTTAACCACAAAACCTGTGGCTAATTTTTCTTTGACATATATGCCACCACATTCACCTGTCAGAGTAATATTAACTTTGAGCGGCTGAGTTTCGTCAATGAGTTCGCAAGTATCAGTATCAAAATTGATAATTGCTTCGCCATTTATGAGTTCTGATGAACTAGAAAATACAAATTCCGAATATGGTGATTGCATAGCAAACATTTCTTTGGTGTTACCATCGCTGGTTTGGATCCTGGTGATAAATTGACCATTTTCATCAATCGCCCATTTATTATCAACACCTGTAATATTTTTTACATTTAACAGTGCATAATTTTGTAAATCTAGATCTCCGCCAGAATAAGTTAGACTTCCACCAGATTGTTGAACACTTAAAGTTGTAGAAACCGCTTCGCGTAAAGCCTCAATTTCCGCTTGTTGAACCTTGGCTACTTCTATTAAAAATGCCGTTAATTTTGGATAATCAACTGATTTATAGGTAGTACTTACATCAGTATAAACAAGTTCAGGTAAAACTAATTCTAATTCTTGAGCCACAACACCAATCTGTCTTCTATCATCATTTGTAGGATAAGTAGAAGTGTTCCAATAATAATATATTCCCCTTAAATTAGTTAAAGCTTCTAAAACATTTTTTTCAGCATTGATAGAAATAATTTCTTTTTTAAAACGAACATCTGATTGTGTACACGACCCAAAACTACTATATAATATGCCTGAATTATCAACACAAACTTCATGAGTTCCGTTTCCACTTAAGTTAGTTATTTGAGCTGAGCCATTTATATAAACACCTAATTGACCAGACGCACCCGCATCGACAACTAATCTCCAATTGGAAACATTTACAGCTCCGATACCTACTCTGGTAGCTGAGGTACCCGAACCACGGACATGCAAAGCCGGATTACTTGTTTGTCCAGAACCACTAAAACCTATTCCTAAACTACTACTTATACTATTTGTATAATATTGACCCAAAGAAAATCCATAATTTATATTATTACTAACTTTTGCATTGTCGCCAATTGCATAAGAAGATGTATTGTTCATTCCGATTGTTGCACCAGCTCCAAGAGCATAAGAAAAAACAGATCCTTCATCTACTATAGATTGCCAACCCAAGGCATAACTTGAACCACCTCTGCTCTTTGCTCCTTTTCCTATAGCAACTGCATGATTAACAAAATTGGGAAAACCTAACACAGTATAATAACCAGCCCAAGCCTCTTCACCAAAAGCAAATGAAGTAACACCCCCAGCTATTGCTTTATAACCAAAAGCGAAAGAATTATTACTTACTACATTACCAAATAAACCTCCACTTAAAATCTGGCTTTCTTCACCGCCGGCAAAAGAATAATATGCTAAATTTGTAGTTGTAACATTTTTACCAAAAGCTATTGAGTAGGCTCCACCAGCGTAACTTCCTGTGCCAAGAGCAAAAGAACTTGTACCCATAGCAGTATTATTATTACCTATAGAAAAACTGCCTTGTTTTCCAAGAGCCGCAGAACCATAACCCATTGCTATACTGCCATCATTATTAATACTAAAAACATTTATACCAGTTGAAGAAGCAAAACTAACTATAGATGAATTTCCATTTTCTGTATCTCCTACCACTCTAAAAGTTGAATTTAGACTATTCTGGCTACCCACAGCAAAAGAACCTCTTATATAAGAATTATTTGTACCTGGATGACCGACCAAAGAAACTCCAATATTGTTTGTCGTGTCATATAGTTCTAACACACCCCACCATTTATTTCCAATATCTTGATTCATAACAAGAGCACCGCCAACACTAGATGTATTGCCAGTTAAAAGAATGCCGTCATAACTATTCATAGTATGGACATGTAATTTGGTCCAGGCAGTTGTCGTCCCAATCCCCACATTTCCATTATTATCAATTGTCATTTTTTCCGTTAAACTCCCTTCATTATTAGTATAAAAAGCTAAACGACCGGTGGAAGAGCTGGAACCATTCAAAAGACCGGCAATACTAGCAACTGTACTAGAACTATTAGAACTAATATTTCCATAAGGATCGACACTAGAATTTATTATGGAAATAAAATCAATACCTGGTCCCATACCATCGGCAGAGCTGACGTTTCTTCTAGCCGAAACTTTAAGAGCCGTATATTTAGAATTACCGCTTGCACTTCTTTCAAAAATCGGAGCTTTATCATAAGACGTGGCTACAGTATGCAAAATTCCACTTGGACTAGTTGTGCCAATACCAATATTTCCACCATCTTCAATGAATAAACGTGTAACTCCGTGTGTTCTAAAACCAATAGGTAAATAGCTACCCAATACAGCATCGTTTGCAATATAATGAGCAAAACCTGTATAACCACTTGAAGATACGTTAGAAGAAATTGATAAAACTCCCGTACTACTAACAATGTCAATTGAACCGCCTTCAACGTGTAATTTTGCCAAAGGTGTAGAAGTTCCGATACCCACCCTTCCGTTTTCTAATATATTTAAATTATTTGATCCTTCTCCGTTCGCTTGAGTATAAAAACCCAATCTTGTTCCGTTTTGTTTTATAGACCAAGTACTTGTGCCGATATTTAAATTATCCACCCAAAGAGCATTCCATCTAGTCGTAGAAGCGCCGAGATTATAAACACTCATATTTCCTGTTCCTCCAGTCATATCCGGAATAACGTTGCGTAAAGTAGAAGTGCCGGCTACAGATAATAAAGTTAAAGGACTAACTGTCCCAATCCCAACATTACCACCCATAATTGCCATTGTGTTTGAATTTGTAATTGTATTATAAGCATCACTTAAAGAAATACCGAAAGAATCATTGCCGCTAATTGTCATTCTTCTTCCAAAAATCGTAGAATAATTACCAGAAATTGAACTATCTTCAGCACTTCCAATAAAGGAAAAACCGCCTGAAATATTATTTGATCCACCATTTGCAATAAAAGATTTTGAACCAGATACTGTGTTATAAGTTCCACCCCCTATAGAAGAAGCTTCTGATCCAGATTCAATTTTATTTTGATAACCACCAGCAATAAATGAAAATGTACCTGTGGTGCTATTTCCATTTCCAAATGCAGCGCTCCAATTACCAGCAACCACATTAGCATTCATCGCAATACCATATTTATTTGTTATAATTTTAAAAATACTACTCGTCACCCAATTTTCTCCTCCATTATTTACCAAAAGCTGTCCAATATCACCACTGGGCAATCCCCCGCCCAAATCACTCCAAGCCGTTCCGTTGTAATATCTAAACTTGTGGGATGTTGTATTGTAATAAAGATGACCGTCTATATTATTAACACTATCCAATTCCATATTTGAGCCCAATCTCGGGATCAAAATACCACGTTGCGTTGAAGAAACTTCAAACGCCACGGATGTTGTGGAAACATTTATGTTATGGCCGATTGCAACCTGTCCGGAATTGAAGACGACGAAAGAAGAAGTGGCTACGCCGTTTTTATTAAAATGTATAAGATCACCAGTACCTAATTGTATTCCTCTCAACAATGCACTCGAAGTAAGATAAGTTGAAGTTATGCCAGTAATAAAATTGGAAACATTCGGAACACAAAAACCTACAGAACCGTTACACCCACTATAAGTTCCCGGTAAACCCTCATCAGTTGTACATGAAGCGCCGTCGTGAATTTCACAGGTCAAACCGTCGGCATTACAATCATAATATCCGGTTTTACAAACACTGCAATTTGTCGCTCCTGGTTGAGAAGCCCACTTACCGGCCACACATTCGGTTACACGATTCAAGGTATTGCAAGATGATGAAGGACTACACCAAAAACTTCCGCTATTATCACAATACGGAGCTGCCGCATCCAAATAATCACAATCCACAACATAACCACCATAAGTTCCACCTCCGTTATTATTTGTAGAATTTACCCCAGGAACCAAACCAAATAACGTTGAAGAATTATACCACTGAGCCACACTGCCACTTAAACCGCACATTACTTCGCCTGGTCCAGCCAATTGACCACTATACGTAGTAGGGCATTGTTTAGGATCAGCTTTCCAATTTGCCGCTTTGGAAATATCAACAAAAAATACAAAAGCACCTAACACAAACAAAACAATCATTATTGTTTTTATCAAAAAGTCTATTCTCATGGTTGTTTTGGATCGTATTCTCATATATTTTATTTGCAACAACTTATAGCTTTGGAGCTCACACATGTGGAAAGCCAGCCTTGTCCTCCACCGACAGTGCCCGTATATTCCCAAAAAGCTCCTAGATAATTTAAAGATGAAGTGGTATATCCCCCGCAATCATTGGCATAAGCTGTATAACCAGGCGGGCCTTCGGCAATCCAAGCTTGAGGTAATCCGGAAAATTTACTAAAATTATTTACGCGAATGAAAGAAATTATTTCTCCACTAAAACAGAAATGATAACCTGGGTAATAATAATTACAAATAGCATTGGCTGCTTGGTATCCTTTTAAAATTCCAGAACTAAAATCTCCATTAGTGGTTATAGGCGTTGTAGTAACATCGGTTATCGGGACAACCCAACCCAAAGTCGGATCAAAACAATTTGTTCCATTAACATCACAATATAGATTCGATCTTATTCCTGAATTATGAGTCGAAGTTGCTTGAAAAGCGACTTGGGCCGTGAATGTAGCGTTGGTCACATTCAAATTTGTAATTGTAGAAGATGTGATTGTAGCATTGGCAATTGTCGAAGTTCCGATATTTGCAGTAATGATAGTGGAGCTAACGATGGTCGCTTCGTCGGCAAATAGATTTTTAAACCATCCAGTCAACCAACGTAATAATGAATTACCCAAACTATACGTTTCCGTAATTTCCGGCATAACATTGTGCATGGTCGATGTTTGAGTTATTAACATCTGACCGTCAACAGTCAAGGTCGCGCCAGGCGTGGTAGTACCTATACCAACATTTCCATCAAACGAAACTATTTTATTTTGATACCACCTAATAGTAGTACTATTATATGCATAACCTAAGTAGCCATAATTGAAAGTATTATCATTTCCACGAGCTCCTATCTGATAAATAGTAGTGGAATCATCTTCTTGAAAATTTAACATAGCCCTAGCCCAACTTCCGATAGATGGTGAATCATCTTTTCTAACAATGACACTTCCATTATTTAATAAAACACTGGTAAAATTACCATCAACTTCCAAAGAAGCTCTGGGGTTAACTGTGTTTATACCAACATATCCACTAGTAGATGAAACAAAAATCGCCGACGTAGCTGTAAGAACATTTCCGTTTGAAGCATAATAGAGAATTTGTCCTCTCGTGCCGGAAGGAATCATTCCAAGTGATGAAGTGTTAGTCCATTCCGGATAGCCAGAGGAACTAACCATGAGAATTTGCCTTTGAACTCCGGCATTTCCGTTAAATCTCAAAACGCCGTTTTCAATATGCATCCCTCCTTCAACCATTAACATCGAATCCCAGCCGTCATCGCCGGTAGTTGAACCGATAGCTAAAGTACTGCTAGCAAAAAAAGAATGACCACTGGCTGCAAGCATAGTGTGCGGTTGAGAAGGATCAAAATTTTCATAATAAAGACCTACAGCCCCGTTGGACGTAACTCCGGTAAAATCCATATTTCCAAAACCGCCTAATAGATTTCCATTGGATCCATAAATTCCAAAACCGCCATAAGTACCAACATCCATTTGCACATTAAGCGCATAATTTAAAGTCGTGGTATTAATACCCACTTTCCCATCCGCACCCCAAACTCCCAACGGAAAAGTTGTTGTCATATTAAACGTGTGTTGACCAGACCAAGAAAAATCTTGCGTTGTACTGACAGTAAATTCATATCCACTCAAATTCAATCCGCTTCCGGCAGTGTACACTCCCCCGCCAGTATTTAATTTCGTCTCACCCCAATAAAGATCACCGTTGTAATTATAAAATTGATTAGGCGCGGACGAAGTGGCAGAGGTTGAAGTCATAAATACTGTGCCGTCATTTTTCACTATAAAAATATTTGACGAAGTCGCATTGCCAAAATTTATCAAATCGCCTTCACCATATTGTCTGCCCCAAAGCAGAGGTGAGGTGGTGGCAAATATAGCTTCAATACCAGTCACAAAAGTTGAAGTGGCAATAATACACTGACAAGAGCCGTTATAAACACCTTGCAAACCTCCAGCTCCGGTACAAGTTGTCACTCCCACATTAACTTCGCAACCATCACCGGCTCCAGGACCGGAGGCATTACAATCAACATAATTCGTATCGCATTGGCAAGTACAAGAAGCACCGATATTATTATTGGCTCCGACAGAACAATTGGTAGAATTGGTTTGCACTTCGCAAACACTCGGCGTCGCATCACAATCTTGATAACCGGAAATACAATTATTTCCGCAAGCCGAAGTTCCCCAAACATTTTCCGTACACACGGTTTCTTTGTGATTTGTTCCATAACAAGTTTCGTTTCGATCGCACCAAAAGTTTCCGTTATTATCGCAACGCGCTCCAGCTCCGTCGTCAGTAGCAAAACAATTTATCAAATAACCTCCGGAAAACGAACTTGAATAATTAACGTTGGAAGTAGAAGAAACCGATGGTGGAATCAAGCCGGCAGTGGTAAAACATTGAGCCGTACCGGACAAATCACCGCAAATATTTTGCGGTGTGCAGTTTTGTCCTGGAAATGACGGACTGGTAGCCGGACATAAAGCGGGATTAGTAACCCATAATTCCGCAGCTTTGGTAACATCAACAAAAAATATAAACAAACCAAACACAAACAACACGATCATTATCGTTTTCATCATCAAATCAAATTGTGTTGCTGTCCTACTATACATATTTTCTTTTTTGTAGCTTTACAAACTTTATAACTTTATGAACTTTATAAACTTATTTTTTATTTACAACAAGCTATAGGTTTGGTAACACTACAATTTACTAACCAACCGGCGCCGCCGGTAGTATTTTCAAATTCCCAAAACGCGCCCAAAGCCGACGGACTGCTGGTAGTCCAACCGATACAATCATTGGCATTTGCCGTATATCCGGGCGGACCGTTGGCAATCCAAGCCGTTCCTGCAAAATTGGAAATATCGTTGTCATCATAAATCATTTTGATAATATCCTCGGCAGTGCAAAAATGATATCCAATATATTGACTGCGACAAATATTATCAGCGGCTCTGTAACCGCGAAGTGTCCCGGTGGAAAAATAACCGTTGGTTACCCCGGTGGTCGTACTCATTTGTAAAGCGGTAGAACCCCAACCACTAACACTGGGATCAAAACAATTATTTCCATCTTTATCACAAATCTGTCCGGCCATGATAGTGTTTGAAACCGTCAAATTTTCCGTATAAAAATTGGAGGACGTGGCGTTAACGGCGTTTAAATACGTTATTGTCGAACTGGTAATTGTGGCGTTTTCAATAGTCGAGGTTCCGATATTAGCATTGATCAAAGTAGAACTCACAATAGTCGCTTCGTCGGCAAACAAATTTACAAACCACCCTGTTAACCATTTAAAAATTGAACTTCCTAAACTAAACAAACCATTGGTTTGAGGAATAATATTTTGAACCGTAGAAGTTTGAGTCACATTTAAATTACCATTCACATTCATATCACCAGTGGTAGTTACACTATTAAAACTGATATTTCCCTCATTGTCCGTTACCGGAATATAAGCGGTCGTTGTCGGTGTAGAAGTGGCTTCCAAACCGTTTAAATATCTAGCATTAAAAGCATATGGCACTGTTGCGATATGTTTACGCGGAGACAAAACTTGTCCTTCAACCGTAACTTGCAAATAAATTACATCGTTATTCTTAAATATTTCCGAATCAAGCGGAGTAGTGCCTGGATCTCCGAGTAATATACTAAACAAACCACTACTTGGAGTAACAGCATTGGTTGTCGCATAAAGCGCACTTCCGCCGGTTGAGGTATTAAACAATTCAAAGGTCATTGTCAAAGAAGTACTGGCGGAAATTCCGTTTTCCAAAATTTTACCTTGATAACTGATAATTGAAGGTGGATTGGCAGCATCAGATTTAAGAGACAGTAAAACAAAAACTGTCACTACTGTCAGCAGTCCTATGACTAGTTTAAGTTTTGTACTGTAATTACCCATATTTAAATTGCAAGATTACAAGATTGCAATATTTAAAGATTAATAGCTTTTGCCGATTATTACTGTTCCCTCCTTGGATGCATTTGGAACATCCAAAAGTAATAATCGCTAATAAACTATCAACTTATTGTAAAAGACGATCAATACTCCCCTGAGTCAAAATATGAGCCAGCGATGTAAGTGTTTGTAATGTCGGATTAACATTAAAACCACCTTCCAATTTTGCCAAATTGGAAAGCCTCAAATCCGCACTGCGCGCCAACATTTCTTGAGATATCCCCTTGCTCAAACGTAAACGCTTGAGATTGGCGCTAAATTTTTTTGTATCTACTTTCACACGAATAACTTATATATCAATATAATGATAGTTATTAATAGAAAGCTATTTTTAGATATCAATTAATAAATAGCATTTTATAACTATCAATATATAGAATTATAATATCATAAAAATCGATTTTTCTGAAAATAAGAGGTGTGGATAACTATAAGTTTATAAAGTTTACCCCGTTAAATCCCCGTAGGGGTCTGCCTTTGGCAGAATTTAACAGGGGTAAATAAAGTCTATAAAGTCCGTAAAGTCCCAAAAATATCAACTAAACGACCGAAATGATCGGTAGAATTTTCAATTTTTAATTTTACAATTTTTAATGAATTTTCAATTTACATTAATTTGTCATTCCCGCCTACGAGCGGGAATCCAGTGGTTTTTTTTATATTTCCTGGATCCCTGCTGCAGTTTATCCGCCTATGGCTGGCAGGGATGACACTGCAATCCCCCATCGGGGATCCCTCTTTTTTTACTATGATTATATTGATATCAATATAAAGATATATACCAAACAACAAAAAATCCCGTTTTCACGGGACTTTATGGACCTTATAAACTTTATGGACCTGCCTACCGGCAGGCAGGCTTTACAGACTTAAATATTTTTATCAATCATTCCTTGTAATTTTTCTTTTTGCACTCCTCCGGTAACGGTTTCTACCGGTTGGCCGCCTTTAAAAACAATAAAAGTCGGAATACTCATGACATTATATTGACTGGCCACATCACTGTTTTCATCAACATTACATTTAACTATTTTGATATCCTTATCTTTGTTATCTTCTATCAATTCTCCCAAAACTCCGAGCATCATTTGGCAGGGTCCGCACCACGGAGCCCAAAAATCCACTAATACAGGAATATTTGAGTCTAAAACTTCCTCCTTAAAATTAGTTGAGCTTACATTATTTTCCATAAACAAATTAATTAAATTCTAATTTTTTCTTTTTACTTTCTTCTTTATAAACTTCAAATACATCGCCTTCTTCAACTTTGAGTTTACCTTCATATTGCGCTCCGCATTCATTACCTTCCATTATCTCGCTTACGCTCTGACGACCCATCTGTATTTGAGGTAATTTACCGATACCAATATGTTCACCTTTTCTTTTAATTCTAACTTTGGCATCTTTGATAATTTTTCCTTTTTCCACTCGACCGCCCAAAATTTGTTGATTTTTATCAGAACGAAAAATCTGCATTACTTTGAAAATACCAAGTTCGACAATCGTAACTTCGGGATTTAACATTTTTTCAAGTTCTTCTTCGATATAATTGAGCATGTCATAAATAACCTTGTATTCTTTGAATTCTATACCTGTATTTCTGATCATTTCAGCAGCAAGTGGCATAGGAGTAACATGAAAAGCAAAAAGTTTAGCATTGGCAGTCTGTGCCAAAGTAACATCATCGGCTGTAATATTTCCCAAACCTTTTCCAACCACTCTGACAGACACTTCTTCGTTTTTCATTTTTTCAAAAGCGCCAATAATAGCTTCAAGCGACCCGAGCATGTCGGCTTTGATAACTACGTTAAAATATTTTTTACCTTCTTCTTCGTTGGCGGAGTCATTGGAAATTTTCACTTTTTCCGCACCGGATTGTTGTACTCTTTTGGCTTTGACATCAATCAACTGGGCTTCATTTACCGAACCGACATCCAAAACATCTCCGACTTGCGGCGCAACTTTAAAACCCAAAATTCTCACCGGTGTACTAGGACCGGCTTGCAAAATATTTTCTCCGCGATAATTTTTCATCGCGCGAACTTTGCCATATATTTCTCCGTTTACCACTAGAGGATCGTTGTTGATAAGCATTCCTGTTTGAACCAAAATCGTAGCTACCGGACCCTCGCCTTTGTCAACATGAGCCTCAATAACCGTTCCGGCGGCAGACCTGTGCGGATTAGCGCGAATTTGTCCTTCATTAATATCAGCTAAAAGTAATAGGGTATCCAACAATTTATCTATATTCAAATTTTGTTTGGCGGAAATTTCCACCATTGGCACTTCACCGCCCCATTCTTCCGGAATAATACTGTATTGAGATAAGTCGGTACGCACTCGTTGAGGGTCGGCTCCTTCTTTATCTATTTTGTTTATCGCTACGATAAAAGGAAGTTTAGCGGCTTTGATAATATTTATAGCTTCCACAGTTTGCGGTTTTACACCATCATCGGCTGCAACCACCAAAATGGCGATGTCGGCAACTTTTGCACCTCGGGATCTCATCACAGTAAAAGCTTCATGACCCGGGGTATCAATAAAAGTAATCGGGCGTTTTTCTTTGGATTTAGGATCGGTCCAAACTACTTGATAAGCACCAATATGTTGAGTAATACCGCCGGATTCGGTATCAATCACATTGGTATGACGAACCGCATCCAATAATTTGGTCTTTCCATGATCTACATGACCCATCACCACAATAACGGGAGCGCGAGGAGTTGTGGCTTCTTGCGTCAAAATATTTTCCAATTTGGTCACATGATGGCTATCTTTTTCTTCGTCTTTATTTTCAGCTCTATCAACTTTGAAACCCAAATCTTCGGCAATTATCACAGCCGTATCATAATCCAAATTTTCATTTTGCGAAACCAAAATACCATTTTTCATCAATTCCACAATGAGTTTATTCAAAGGCAAATCCAAAAGTACGGACAATTCTTTAACTGTAATTTTATCCGGAATTTTTACCACCAAATCGCTTTGCTGACGCATTTCTTTTTCCAATTCTTTTTGTTTTTCTTTTTCTTTTTTTTCTCTTTCTTCCAAAACAAATTTTATGCGACGCCATTCTTTTTGAATTTGGTTGGCGACTCTGTCATCAACTTTTACCGCTCGTGCACCAATATCAAAACCAAACTCTGGCAAAACTTGCAAAAGCTTCTGAGGATGAATTTTGAGTTGTCTGGCTAAATCGGTTACATTCATATAATAAGGTAATGAAATTATAAAGGTAATCATTAGAAAAGTCAAATATTTGGGCTGGCTTTAGAAAAAATCAAACAAAGCGATTATTTTGGCCAAGTTATTGACAAATTTGCAAAAATATACTAATATATACCGGTTCCAATCGGAACAACGTGTTTTTTAACAACTTCACAAAAAAGGTGAAACATGGAAGAGATGTTGCTGAACCTTCAAAAACAGGGTTTTTGCCCTATTACAAGGAAAAAACTTACAGACACAGAAGTTATCCGCTTCGTTGGCAAAGAAAAAACTATTTTTCTCGCAAAAGAAGCGGTGGAAATGGCGGCGAAAGAACTTCGTCTTGACAGTCCTCCTTATCAAATAACTTCTGTTATGGAACGGAACGCCGGTATTGTCGGCGTGATAAGTTATAAGACGGTTAAGAGGAATCTGGCTGCTCAGCTCTATGTAAACACAAAATTGACAGTTCGCGAACTGATTGACAAACCCGATGACATGCGGCCGAGCCGCGGTGGCTACAACAGGCCATAATAAACACAAATAAACACAGTTCTTTATCGAGCCCCCAATTTATGGGGGCTTTTTTATTTAAAATGCTATTTACTTATTTTTTACTCCCGTTTATAGTATTGTCATATGAAAATAATCACTAAAAATAATTTTGAACTCAAACCAAATACTTTTGTGTTGGTTGATAAGCCGGTAAACTGGACTAGTTTTGATGTGGTTGGTTATTTACGAAAACTATTTCGCCAACAATATCCGGATTTAAAAAAAGTCAAAGTTGGTCATGCGGGCACACTTGATCCTTTTGCTACCGGACTTTTGATTGTTGCTTTGGGACGCGAAGCTACGCGAGAAATTGAAAATTTCAAAAACTTAAATAAAACTTACGAAGCGACTATCAAACTTGGGGAAATATCTAACACGGGAGATAATACAGGTAATATTCAACCTTACAAATTAAGTGGCTTAAACAAAATAATCTTCAATCTAAAAACCTGCCTGCCGGCAGGCAGATCTAAAATCTTAAATAAAACTGGACAGACACCCGCCAAAACTGAAGTAGAAAAAGTACTTGCTAAATTTATTGGCCCTCAAAAACAAACTCCTCCAATGTTTTCCGCCAAAAAAGTCAATGGTCAGAGACTTTACGATTTAGCACGCAAAGGTAAAGAAATAAAAAGAAAAGCAAACAAAATTGAAATTTTTCATATAAACATTTTAGACTATCAATATCCATTTCTAACAATCAAAGTTATCTGCTCCCCCGGCACCTATATCCGCACCTTAGCCGAAGATATCGGAAAAAAACTCAAAATCGGAGCATACTGCCAAGAACTGAAACGTACCGACATAGGACATTACAAATTGAATGATGCCATAGAATTACCTTTGAAATAAACAAAATTGACAAAGTAACCTGTTTATGATAAGATAAGTATACAAAATTAATTCATTAACAATCCAGATTCCGGAGGTTGAAGACCCATATCGCTGTTTATGAATTTATCCTTTTGTAACAGAAATCCGATTGATTATGTTAAATTTAAATCTTAATAACAAAACTTCGAATTCAGCTCTGTTGAGCCAAAAAATATTTTTGGCAGTTTTGTAATTCTTAAGATAAAAGGATAAAAAGCAGCTTTATTTGGCCAATAATAAGCCAATTATTTCTTTAACTTCCCAAAATTTTGGGATTTTTTTATTTAATCACATATGAATACTTTATACGCCGTTGGCGGATCTATTTTGTGCCTTATCGCCGGTACCATTATCGGTTATTATTGGCGCAAAAAAACCGCTTTAAAAGCCGCTAATTCGGCTGAGGCTCGTGCGGAAAAAATGCTTGAAGAAGCAAAAAGCAAACACCAATCTTTAGTTTTGGAGGCCAAAGAAAAAGCTGTCCAAATCATCGACGAAGCCAAAAAAGAAGAAAAACAAATAAGACAAGAGCTCTCTGCCACTCAACAACGTTTGGAAAAAAGAGAAAACATGTTTGATCAAAAACTTTTAGAGCTTCAAGATAAACAACAAAAAATTCAAGAGAAAGTTGATTTAGTAAATAAAGTAAAAGAAGATATAGAAAAAATCAAAGTTCAACAAGAACAAAAATTGCAACAAATCGCCAATTTGACTCCGGAACAAGCCAAGGAAGAACTATTTCGCAAAATAGAATCCGACTCTCAAACCGATTTAATGGGTCGGGTAATGAAAGTAGAAAAAGAAAGCAGTGAAGTTTACGAAGATAAAGCTCGTGAAATCATAGTCGGGGCTATTCAACGTTGCGCTTCATCCCACGCCGCGGAAACAACTTCAACAGCCGTAACTTTACCAAGTGAAGAAATGAAAGGACGTATTATCGGTAAAGAGGGTCGCAATATCAAAGCTATCGAAAAACTCACAGGTTGTGAATTGATTATTGACGATACTCCCGAAACTATAACCGTATCCGGTTTTTCTCCTATACGCCGTCAGGTAGCCAAACTTGCTTTGGAAAAATTAATGGAAGATGGACGTATTCAACCTGCACGCATTGAAGAATTTGTAGAAAAGGCAAAACAAGATTTAGCTCTCGATATCAAAAAAGCCGGAGAAGAAGCCCTTTACAAACTGGGCATAACCGGTTTAGATCCAAAAATGGTAAGTATTGTCGGACGTCTTAAATATCGTACTTCTTACGGTCAAAATATATTAAATCATTCCATGGAAGTAGCCTACCTTTCAGCTCTTATCGCCGGAGAATTAAAATTAGACGAAGCTAAAGCAAAGAAATGCGGTTTCTTTCACGATATCGGAAAATCAGTTGATCAAGAAACTCAAGGTTCTCATCCGGAAATAGGTTATGCCTTACTTAAAAAATTCAATATTGATGAAGAAATCGCACAAGCAGCTTTAACTCATCACATGGATAAAACTTATAACATCTTTTCCACCATAGTAAAAGCTGCGGATGCTATCTCTTCTTCACGCGTAGGAGCTCGCAAAGACAGTTATGAACAATTTGTCGCTCGTTTGGAGGAACTGGAAAAAGTGGCAAGCGGTTTTCCGGGTATTGAAAAAGTTTACGCTATTCAAGCCGGACGCGAAGTTAGAATTTTTGTAAAACCAAATGAAATTGACGATTATGCTGCTTATCAATTGGCCAAAGATGTTTGTCGTAAAATTGAACAAGAACTACAATATCCTGGAGAAATACGCGTTACTATAATTCGTGAAACTCGCGTTGTAGAATACGCTAAGTAAAGCCATTTTTTGACTGTCTCACAGACTCATAATTTTGACTTTTTAAATCAAAACATAGGCCTGTGGATAATATTTTGCCTTTCTATAGCCAAAATATTTAATCTGTGATATCATAATAATAGAAATTTAAGTATTTAATTTAATTTATTTTTCTATGAACAAAGCAGAATTAGCTCAAGTTCTATCTGAAAAATTGAACATTTCCAAGAAGGAGGCCGAGGATTTTGTTAATACAACCGTAGACACCATTATAGACACCATGAAAAAAGGTGAAGAAGTGGTCTTAACAGGTTTTGGTGCTTTCAGTGTGAAAGTTCGCGCTGGTCGCACTGGTGTTAATCCGCAAAATCCGACTGAAAAAATTCAAATTCCGGCTGTAAAAGTTCCGAAATTTAAAGCCGGTAAAGCTCTCAAAGACGCTTTGAAAGCTTCATAATCAATTCAAAATAAAAAATATCCCGACTTTTAGTCGGGATATTTTTTATTAAAATCTTGACATTTAATAAAAGACTTGTTATAATAATCTTCGTTAATTTGGCCTCATCGTCTAATGGTTAGGACACCACGCTTTCAATGTGGTAATAGGGGTTCGATTCCCCTTGGGGCTACGGGCAAAATAAAGAACCAGCGTTTTAGCTGGTTTTTTGTTTTGTCCGTATTTGTCCGGGGAATCGAAGGGTGCGAATGAGCAAGGAGCGATAGCGACATAGCGAGATGACGAAAATATATCAGTGACATATTTTCGGGCACCCCGGACGCGATTCCCCTTGGGGCTACAAATAATAAAAAGATTTGATTTCAAACCAAGTCTTTTTATTATATTAACAAATACTTTATTCTAGAGTATTATATCCCCATATGATAGAATCCAACCAGGAATACGAAAAACAAACATTTACCGGCTTGAATTTATCCTCAGCTAAAATAAATTCCAGTATTTTTACCGCCTGTATTTTTAAAAAATGCAATTTCTTTCAATCCAATTTATCTAATAATTCTTTTATTGATTGTTCTTTTGTCGATTGCGATATTAGTATGACGACACTCAAAGAAACACATTTTAATAACACTACTTTTAAAAACTGTAAACTGATGGGAAATAATTTTGAATTTTGCAGGATTGATTTCAGTTTCTCGGCAAATTTTCTTAGTTGTGTTTTGGAATTAACAAATTTTGGCGGAGTAAAAATGCATGGAGTTAGTTTCAAAGGTTCAAATTTAAAAAAAGCCGGTTTTATCAGAGCTAAACTGACAAAATGCGATTTTAGCGAATGTGATTTTGAAGAAGCGGTTTTTGATGTCGCCGATCTTACCGAATCCGATTTTAGACAAGCATTTAATTACGCTATCGACCCGAACAAAAATATTTTGAAAAAAGCGATTTTCTCCATGCCGGACGTCGTCGGTTTACTGAGATATCTAGATATTAAAATCGAAAATTAAAAAACCGCCAATTAATTTTGACGGTTTTTTATTTCTCCAATTCCGCGCTGACCTCCAACCATTCTTCTTCTCCTTCTTCCAAAAGCTTTACTATCTCCCCCATCCGCTCATAATCTATCAAAAGAAATTTCTGAGAATTACAGATTTGTCTTTTTAATAATTTTTCTTGTTCTTTTCGAAGTTCTTGTAAATTTTCTTCTATCCTTTTCAGCTTTCTTTTCAAAATTTTATTTTCCTCAAATTTTTGTCTTTTGTCGTTTTCATTTTGACCGTTCTCTTCTTTTGAATTTGGTTTTACTTCCGCTTCTTCTTTATCTACTTCTTGCTCCAAACGATAAACATATTCTTCGAAATTATATGGCAAGCGAAGAACTTTGCCGTCTTTTACTTCCACTATCAAAGTAGCGACAGAATTGATAAACGTGCGGTTGTGGGAAATAAAAATAACCGAACCGACAAAATCCTGTAATGCTCTGCCCAGCGCTTCCACGGTTTCAAAATCCAAATGGTTGGTAGGTTCGTCAAGCAACAATACATTGCTTTTGGTCAATAATAAACCGGCCAGACAAAGTCGAGCTTTTTCTCCACCGGATAATACGCCGATTTCTTTTTCCAAATCATCTTCGTGAAAGAGAAAATTACCGGCCATTTTCAAAACTTCTTCATCGGGAATATCGCCCGAAGCGTTGGATCGTAAATAATGCCAAACTTTTTCTTTAAAATTAAGTCCGGCCGGCACGTGCTGAGCGTAATAAGCCATTTTCATACCGTAGGACCATTTGACCGTACCGCCAAGCAGTTTCAATTCCCCTGCCAATGTTTTGAGCAAAGTTGTCTTACCTTGTCCGTTATCTCCGACAATCGCCACTTTTTCACCTTTATCAATATCCAAATTTATATTTTCCGCTACAATTTTATCTTTGTAACCGATAGACAAATTTTCCGTTCTCACTAAACTTCCTTTTTTATATTCCACTCCCGGAATCAAAATTCTGACACGTTCAAGTTTGTCATCAATTTCCACTTTTTCCAATCTTTCTATCGCTTTTATTTTACTTTGCGCTTGTTTGGCTTTGGAAGCTTTGTAACGAAAACGATCTACAAAAGCCTGGAGATGTTTTTGTTCGCGATCTATTTTTTTATTATACAATTTTGCAAAAGCCAAACGTTCATCTTTGTATTCCAAAAACTCATCTATCGGTCGCGGATAAAAAAATATTTTTCCGCGTTCCACTTCCAAAGTTTGTTCGCAGGTTCTCTTCAAAAACTCGCGATCATGCGATACAACCATGTAAGCGCCTTTGTAATTTATCAAAAATCTCTCCAATAAAAGTTGTGTATGCACATCCAAAAAGTTTGTCGGTTCATCAAGCAAAAAAATATTCGGCTCAGTTAGTAACATCACAGTCAATTTCAAGCGCATCAAATAACCGCCGGATAAAGCGGATATCTTTTTATCTAAATATTCTTTGGTCAAACCAAATTTAAAAGCGATTTTTGCGCAACGCCAAGTTTCTTTTTGTGAACTATTTTCCAAATATTCCAAAACCGTTTGATCGCCATCGATAACTTCGTGTTGTTGTAGATATCCCAAGTGTGCAATAGAATGCAAAAAAATACCACCACTATCAGGTTGTTCTTCACCCACGATGATTTTGAACAAAGTAGATTTCCCCGCCCCGTTCCGACCGATTACACCGATTTTTTGTTTTTCATTCACCGTCAAATCCGTAGCCTCAAAAACAACCTGTCGGCCGTAAGCTTTGGATAATTTTTCAATTGTCAGAAATGTGGACATATATGTGAAAGAATATCAAATCCGAAGTTTTATGTAAAGAAAAAACCCTCGTATATCATTTGCTAAAAGCATTTGAAATACGAAGGTGTGAAATTAAGAAACCAAAGATGATTTCTTATGACTTGTTTTTTAAAAATATATTAGCAGTAATTGCCGCACGTAGCTCCTTGGAATTCTTATCCTTTTGACTATATGATGCATCAAATTTATCTTTACTATTTTTGATTCCTTCGAGTAATTTTTGCACATCTTCTACCGACCACCCATCAAAACTTTTATTTAGTGTTTCGAGCATACTAGGATTGTCGTAATTAAATTTGTCTTTATATATTTTGTTAAATTCAGCTTGTTTATCTGTATTTTTAGATGTTAGGGTTGCAATATAAGTTTCTAGTTCTCCTACAAGTTCTTCATATTTATAACTATTATCGTAGTAAGGATTATTAACATAAAAATCAACTCTGTCGTCAATTTTACTTCCCTCTTCTTCTTTAATTGAAATTTCTTCTTGTTTAGACATATAGTTATCTTTTAATTAAAAATTAACTTTCTTTATTCATAGTATATACTTTTGTATTACCTTAGTCAACAAATAATGTATTCATGCCACTAATAATTTTATAAAATAATTTCACAAATTCTATGACTTAGCCAATTTTTCTTTAATCACAGCTAACTCTTCACCCGCTTTAAACGGGGAATACATATTGTGTTTGATCTTTTTTATCCCATTTTCTAAACTTACTTTCAAAACAGAAAGACAATATTGTTTCAAGGCCTGTTTGATTTTTTCCAGATCTTTTTCATTAAACACATCTTCTTTTAACCCCAAAAAATTATTTTTATAATTTATATAATCAATAACCATTTTCTTTTTCAAATCTTTGTCTATTAGTTGGTAAACTATTTTTGCCAACATATCATCTTCCATAGCATCTTTGTACAAACTCGGCAAATTCTTGTTTCCGTGAAAAATAAAATCTTTGGAAGCGGAAAAATTGGGATTGAGTATGAGATTGTAAGCAAAAAGAAAATAATCTAAAGCATACAACTGCATCTGATTTTCCAAAAGATTCAAATCGTATTTTTTAACCTCATCTTTTCCGTGTTTCTTCAAAAATAAATCAGAATTGTTATTGGAAGCCCAAAAAGGGGTTTTTTGGGAAATCAACAAATCTATTTCTTTTATTATATTAAAGGAATCATCTATTTTATTACCAAGAGAAACTGAAATAACTTTTTTTAATTCTACCAAAAATTCATACTCTTTAAATTTTTCCTTTTCTAATATTTTAATCATTTTTTTAACATCTTTTCCTAATTTAGTATCGGAAAGTTTTTGTGCATCAAGTGCCTTAAGCATGTCAGAAAAAAGATTAAAAAGTGAATTTTTAAAATCTTTTTGCAAAGTTTCTTCTAATACAAAAAATGGGCAATTTTTGATTACTTGGAGCTTTTCTATTATCATTTCTAAAGGATTTTCCATAAATAAACGTTATATATAATAAAACTATTATATCAACAATATACTACAAAGACAACTTTTTCTTGTAACATTCCCCCTCTCTGCTGTATTATACCTTTGTAGTAAAAAGTAAATTAACCCCTACTAATTTATGACTATACAAGAAGAACTGTCTTTGGTGGAAAACGCCAAAGCCGGCAGTAAAAACGCCGTATCCCTGCTTTGGGACGATATCACCCCGAAGCTTTACGGTTATTTAATGAACACTCTGCACGATAAAACTTTGGCCGACGACATTTTGCAAGAGACTTGGCTCAAAGCTATTTCCTCTTTGAATAAATTCCAACCAAAGGGTGTGAAATTCAGCTCGTGGCTTTTCGCCATCGCTCGCAACGAATGCCGACAATATTGGCGTAAAAACGGAAAAACTGTAATTTTGGAAGAAGATAACAGTATGGAAAAAACTCCGGATACTTTTATCGTCAAAGAAAATTTAAACGACAAAATATTAGTAGATGAAATTTTGAAAAAACTTCCGGAAATAGATCAAGAAATTTTACGTTTACATTATATTTCCGAATTTTCTTTTAAAGAAATCGCGCAAATATTGAACATTTCTCCGCTTAACGCTCGTTTACGTTCTTTTCGCGCTTTATCCAAAGCCCGCGCAATTCTTTAATTTAAAAACAAAATAATTTTAAAACCATATGTTTAATAAAAAAATATCCGCTAACTTCACACGTTGGGGAGAAAAAACAAAAAAACTTCCCGATAATAACGAAGCGTTAAAACAAAAAATACTAGACTCTTTACAACCTGTTCATGAAATAGCCAAAAAGAAAAAACCTTTCGCTTTCCGTTGGTTATTCTTAACCGCTGTGCCGGCCTTAGCGCTGTTTTTAACAATTAGTGTTTGGCAAAATTCCAGAATAGAATCTCTTTCATCTGTGGAATCTGTTGATTTTTATGAAGGAGAACAAGCAGGTCAAACCGCTTCCTATGATGCAAATCTCGGTTTAAGTAAGTCTATACAAGCAACCGGGCTCGCTCAAGAAGAATCTTTTGTGGAAAGAATCGCTGACAAAATCAGTATGCCTGAACCCGAGCCGATGATCGGACAACCTTCTATCTATTATTATAACGAAAGTTCGGATATCACTGACACGCGCGAATATCTCAAAACAACTTTTGGTTTAAATATCAAAACTCGCAATGTGGAAAAAATGCACACTCGCCTCAAAACTATTATCCGCGGTTATGACGGTCGCATAGACAACGCTAATCTGAATGAAAAATATGCCAGCATCGGTTTTGTTTTACCGAAATCCGCTTATGAATCTTTTGTTGAGGAAGTTACTGAAATGTTTCCGGAAAAATTCATTACCGTTTACAAAAACAGCACCAATTTATTGGGGCAAAAACAAAATATTGAAAAACAAACGGAATATACCAGCTCTACTTTGGAAAATTTAAAAACCGAACGGGCCGATAATATCAAAAAATATGATGAAAAAATCGCTTCTTTGAATAAAGAAATTTCTCGTTTGGACAATTCCATGTATGCTTTGGTAGCTCAAAGAAAAACCGTTTCTTCAACCGATACGGAAACTCTCAAAAAAATAAACGACCAAATAAATTATTTGAGTCGCGTACGTACCGAACGCACTTCCGAATTAATGAGAGCCATGACTCAGCATGAAAAAGATTTGGATTATTTTGACAACCAGATAAAAAATACGGAAAATAATTTGATTGAACTTGGCAAACAAGATACAAAATTGATAAATAATGTAGAAACAGTCAACGGAACAATCACAATAAGATGGATAAGTTTGTTTCAAATTGTAAATTTGTATATACCGATTTACAAAACATTGATCACTGTTTGTATTTTAATAATAATCGGTTATATTTTCCTTGGACGTAAAACAAAAGAAATAGAATTGCCTTAAATAAAATCAGATAAAAAAATACCCGTCAAAAGCGGGTATTTTTGTTACTTATCCCCAAGCATGATTTTTGCTAAAATGAGACAAAAAAACGCCAAAAATACGTTTTAAAATCATTTAAAAATAGACAAAAATATGCTATAATACTTCATAGCTAACAAAAGCTTAGAGTCTGATTTTGCCTGGGGGCACTGTCGGACCCACTCGTTCTTTAACCCCCGAAAAAATGTATCGTTAGTATAAGGTAGAATTGTCTTTTCGTCTTACCAAATCTTTTAATATATTTTCTCTTTCCGGTTTTTTTCTTTTGTTTTTTGTAACTTTTAATCGATTATCGGATATCGGACAAGTTCCGAAAAACAATTCTTCTTTTTTTCTTTATGTTGAGAACTAACTAAAAAGTTCTCGACTGAAGCTCGTCAGGTTTTGGTTGTAAACTAATCAGAAGTTTACGCCCTAAACCCGTAAGGTTTTCAGTTGGTATCGCTGTGGCGATTCCCGATTGAAACTCGCGAGTTTTCGGGTTATTCCGTAAAGATACAGTTGTATTTCTGCAAAAAATACCGACACCTCAATTGTCGAAAAATTGAGGGTTTGCACCAAGAGCGCGGTTTGATTGATTTGATTCTTGCGTCTATTTTGACTGCAATGAATCTTTTCTTTTAACCGCCACTCCCAAGTCCAAACCTTAAAGTGTTTTTTCTTTCTTTATCATCGATACTTTTTTACCCGGCGCTTTCGCCGGTTTTTTGTTTTTTAAATATAATAAAAAATCCCGTCTCTTCAGAGAGAAGGACGGGAAATTTAAAAAATAATTAATTAAGGTTTTACTTCGATTTGCGCCGCTCCCCCACCATCACAAGTAATATAACTTTTTCCCAATTTATCGGCAGTGACTATGGTATAACTGTAAGCTCCTATGTTATACAACCTGCTCATAAAAACTATTTTTCTTGTTTTATTATCTCTATTATCAAGCATAATTTTTGCACCTTTCTTTACCACCAAAGAACCGGGACTACCATGACAATTTAAAAATTGAAAATAATAACCAGAAGTTTGATAGGAATTTCTGGCTTTCAAATAATCACTAGTGGCCGATAAAGAAGTAGAGGAAGTTTTAACAGTAGAGGCTTTTTTAATAACAGTCGTCTTTTTAATCGCCGTACCAGTAGTAGTGGTTACACTGTCTATTGTACTGGTAACAACATCATCAACAACCTGAGTTGAACTGCTATTATTCCAAAAATCATAAGGGGTATCTTCTATTACTTTATTTTCACTTTTAAAAGTATGGAGGAGCCAATAAACCAAAGAAATTGCTACCAAAATAAAAACCAAAACTATGGTAAAATAAGGTCTTTTATCGGGATTTTTAGAGTCGTTTTCCGGATTCGAATTGGAGCCCGACAGATTGTTTAAATTGTTTAATTCCATATTTTTTGATTAATTATTACTTTTATTTAAATTAGCATAGATATTCGGAAAGGTCAATTGCTTTAACCATCTTGACTTTTGGGGAAAATAATATATAATATTTACACCTACGTCAGGGTAGCTCAGTTGGTGAGAGCGAAGGATTCATAACCCTTAGGTCGGGAGTTCGACTCTCCCCCCTGACACTTCTGTCCACCCCGTCGCCCCGGTCTCGGACACCTGCGGTTTCCGACGGTCGCTAGCGCTCCCTGCCTTCCACCATCGGGGTGTCCAGCCGTCCGCCTACGGCGTCCGTATTTTGTAAACTGTTTTATGAAAATTTTAGCTATTGAAAGTTCATGTGATGACACTTCAGTCGCCCTGGTAGATTGCTCTGCGAAGGGTTTTTTTGTAATTG
>Ga0116154_10000233_pt1 | contig 80615 bp, 80 predicted proteins | sample AD_UKC030_MetaG_FD_89898 | JGI IMG/M metagenome (GOLD analysis project Ga0116154, IMG submission 89898) | Active sludge microbial communities of municipal wastewater-treating anaerobic digesters from USA - AD_UKC030_MetaG | ecosystem: Engineered > Bioreactor > Anaerobic > Digestate | place: USA... | reverse complement strand
CATTGGGTTTCAATCCGCGCCCCGCGATTGCTCACGGGGCGACGTACGGTCCCATTGGTCAGATTGTCGACGCTCAAGTTTCAATCCGCGCCCCGCGATTGCTCACGGGGCGACGTGTGAGTGCAATCGCCTTATCCCGTGGTTGCGATGTTTCAATCCGCGCCCCGCGATTGCTCACGGGGCGACTACGACCAGCCCAACAGGTTTGGTCGCAGGGAGTTTATGAGGCATTTCCGCGAACTTATCCAGTCCGGAGATCTGTGCACCAGTTGGATATGTCAATGAACAGCACGATTGTCCCAAGGAATGGGGTAATCCCGCTCGCCGCGAAACCCTGGGGGATAAGCCGCCACTTGAGGTTCGCGGAGAGGAGTTCATAAAATGAGGGGTTCAGTGAGGTCCATAGGTTTGCCGACACCGTAATGCTCGGTTTTCTGGACAGAGATTTCATCCAGGAAATAGAACCGCAACGAGTCCTCGTCATCTTTGATCTCCTGAAGCAACCGATGGCGGAGTTGTATCCATTCGGTCTGACCGACCTGGCATTCAAAGACGCTCTTTTGGACGCGGACACCGTAGTCTTCGCAGGCCCGCGCCACTCGGCGCAGCCGGCGCATGCCGGGTTTGTCGGCCGTTGATACATCGTAAGTCACCAGGACAAGCATTGGGGATTCCGTTGGGTTATTTGGGGATGAACGGCACGTAATCCTTGATATCGCCACGAAGATAACGGGCGAGAATTCGCGCCTGGATGAAAGGCAATTGGCCAATCCGCAGGTTCTGGTCCAGCAACGGATGGTTGAGGTTTTCGCGTTTGCGCTCCTGATAAGCGGTGATGACGCGTTTGCGTCCGGTTTCGGTGAACTCGACCGCGCCGCCTTCTCGCAGTTTGAAGTCCTCGGGGCCGACCTGATGACGATTGACCAGAGTGACCGCGAGCCGGTCGGCCAGCCACGGCCGGAATTCCTCCATCAGATCGAGTGCCAGGGCGGGTCGGTTGGGACGTTCGGCATGGAGAAATCCGACAAAGGGATCCAGGCCGGCACAGGTCAGCGCCGCCAGACAATCATGACGAACTAAAGCATAGAGAAAGCTGAGAAGGCAATTGATCCGATCGCGAGGCGGGCGCCGGCTGCGGGTGGCGAAAGCAAAGGGGTCACGTTGTTGCTTCAGCAGCAGGGTGAAAACGGCGAAGTAGGATTGCGCTCCCATGCCTTCGGCGCCGCGCAAGGCATCAAGGGACTTGGGGGCCGCCAGGTCTTCGGGTGTCCAACGTCCCAATTCCTGGATCTGCCGGGCCAGCGATTCGGCCGTAGTGTCCAGTTGCGATCTTTCCTCGGGTAGCTCGGTTTCGCGTGCGGCGCGCAAAATCGAGTTGCGGCTGTTTTGGAGCTTGCCCGCAATGATGGCCCGAGCGATCGCCGCGCATCGAGCCGGGTCATCGGCTACCCGGAACTGGGCTCGTCGCAGGGTGACGCTGGTGTCGGCCACCCCCGTCATGCGGGCTTGCAGGTAGCCCCACTCGCTGAGGAAATGCACCGCCACACCGTGTTCCCAGCACAAGTCCAGGGCGGGCGGCGTCACCACAATCTGGCCAAAAGCGCAAAGGGACTCGAGATGGTGGATGGGAATCGCGACCTTGCGCCAATCGGTGGCTTTATCCCTCGAACGCTGTTCAGGCGGCAGATCCTCGGCATAGACCGGCACCTCGACCTGCAAGGTCAAATGATCGCGGTTCACGAATGTGCCAGTAGTCGTCAGGTAGAGCGTGTTTTGGATGATCTCGGACATCGGAATCTCAAATCTCATACAGAGTACGAGCCAGCCGATCCGTCCGGCTGTTGACGCCGGTGGCCTTGGGCAGGCAGATATCAAACAGCGAACATTCCTCGCAGGCCCGTCTGAATAATGCAGACGGCATAACCGTTGATCTCAAAAGCGCGTGCAGGTCGCGGGCAGCCGCCTCCGTTTTTTTCCGCAATTCCGGAGTGAACTCGACCTCGCGGCGGCGTTTGCTATCGGCGTGAAAAATCGCGCCCCGGGGGATCGACAATTTGAACATTTCTTCCAGGCACAGCGCCTGGGCGCAGACCTGGACGTCGTCGTTCTCCCACTGACGGCGCTTGCCGAGCTTAAATTCCACGGGAAAGAGTGAGCCGTCGGATCGTTGTTCCACGATGTCGCACTTGCCCGAGAGGCCGAGGCGTTCGGACCAGACCGGCAAGGCGCGGAGGAGTAGGATTTGAGATTTCAGATTTGAGATTTGAGATTCGTAGCCGGACAGGTCGGCGTGCTCGTGGACGATGTCGCCGCGCAAGGTGTGCTGGTTGGCCTCGCGCGAGCCCTCTATCAGCTTCAATGCCGCTCGCCGCGGACAGTAGAGGAAATCGTTGAGGAGGGATAGAGGTATGGGATCGTATGTTGTCACCAGAGGCATTTGATCTCGAATAGCTTAAACGCGTTGTCGGCCGAGACCAGTGTCAGCCGCTCCAGTTGGGCCTGCGCGGCAAGCATGCGGTCGAAGGGATCGCGGTGGCGTGTTTCCCAGGCTGCGGCCTTGACGGCATGAGCCGGCGAAATGCTGAGAGGTTCCATGCCTTCATCCATGATGATTTCCGGCAAATCGGCCAGATCATCGGTGGGTAAGAGCAATTTACCCAGACGATGTTTGATGCCGATTTCCCAAATCGAGGCGGCGCTGACATAAATGCCGTTGTCGGGATGGGCAATCGCTGACACGGCGCGCGCGCTCAGTCTCGGATGTTTCTCGAGCCACCAAAGAAACACGTGTGTATCGAGCAGGAGGTTCATCCGGCGCCCTCCCAGGCCTTGAGCTCGCGTTCGGGCAACGGTTCGAAAAATGTTTCGGGCGTGGCAAAGACTCCTTGGTACCGTCCAGGACGTCGTGGGCGGTGGCTTCCGAGCGCCACAATTTTGGCGACAGGCTTGCCGTCCTTGGCTACGACCACCTCTTGGCCGCGCCCGACCTGGCGGAGCAATCGGGAGAAATGCGTCTTGGCTTCGTGAATATTGACCGTGATCGCCTTCATGATGAAATTAAGATGGACTAAGCAGTGGACTAAGTCAATCCGCCACCACCTTCAACGCCGCCCGTTGCGGGCAGTCAAGCAAGCCGTCGAGGAGCGAGAGGGATAAGGCCTCCCGCTCCCCGGAATCTGGAGTCGGCGATTTCTGATTTCCGATTGAGATCACAGGATTTCGAGCAGTTCAATTCCCGCAGGCAGATCGTCTCGATTGATCTTCAAGTGCGGCTGGTAGTCGGCAAAATTGCGCGCTGGCGCTGCGTCCTTCGGCCGCCCAATTGCAACCCGTTCGAATAGCTTGTGCGCGGGGGCGTTTCCGAGCGCAGTCTGATGCTTAAAGACGATGAGTTTCTGGGGGGCCATCGTGCCACGCGAGGCGGAACGATCGTGGTCAAACATCTGGGTGAGCGCATCCCATAATAACTTGAGATCGTCTTCGCTGAAGCCAGTTTCCGTGGCGAGATGCGCGCTGATGAAACCGTGGCATCGATAGAGACCGTACGGAATGAGGTTTTTGCGGCCCATGGTTTGATTGGGAGAGTCGGCCTCCTTCGCTTCGGTTACAGCCATGCGGGTGATGCTCAGATCGAGCGGCAGGATGGGATCAATACTACGGCTGAAGCTCAACTGGACCGGACCCCGCACCTGGCCTGCGTTTGCTCCGGTGGACATAACTGCGCCGAAAGTGCGGACGTCAAAGTATCGTTTGCACATTTCCGCGCGGGCGGATTGCACTTGTTTGCGGTCGGCGGTTTTCTTCTTGCCGTCCACGTCATTGCCAACAGCCTTGTGGCCTTCGAGAATCTTGTCGTTCAAAACCGAACCCTGCTGGACAAAGATGTCGAAGGGCGGTTGTGCGTTCTTGGCAAGAAGGACAAAGTTCCGTATCTTTCGCTTGAGGCAGACATCGGAGACGAGACCATGCATGTCCTGCGGATCAATGCGCGGGGAATTGGCGGCGTCGGGATCGCCATTAGGGTTTCCGTCTTTGCAGTCGAAGAGATAAACGAAGTCGTAACGATGGTTCATATTGAGATGTGTCTTGGTTTTGTGATTTAAAATTGGGGTTTTTCCATTGAATTATGCGCCAGCCGGATTCGCATTGGCTTCAGCTTCCTTTCGTTCCGCCGAGCGGCGGCGGTATTCAGCTTTCTGGTGGTAGTAACCGAGGGCGAAACGACCCTGGCCTTCAAGATCGAGCGTCGCGGGAAAGGCATCTCCCAGCGCGTTGGCAATTGCCTCGAAATCCTTGGAGACATTGCCCGCCACGCCACCTTCGGCTTTGGCAAGGTGGAACTGCGCATTGCGGAACAGGCGACCCATCACCAGTGCCGGTGTGGTACTGGCGCTGGCATAATAACGCTCGACCACGCCGGCGTTGACACTGCCGAGCGCGAGGTATTGGAGACGGTCAAAGACTGCGAACAGGCGACCGCACAGGTAAGCGGGGTCGTGGGATTCAGGATTCAAGCATTCTGTCATGGTGTAGTCTTTCGTTTGAGTATTATTGTTTTTTGAATTGGAAGAGCGGAGCAGGCATGCCTTGACGAGCGCAAGCCGGGCAACAATAGCGGCTTTCCGTAGCGCATCTTCGCCTTTCGGCTCGATTTGCTGTCGTTTCAAAGCGGCTGCGAGCACGGATTGCGGGAGTGGGGCACCGCGCAAGGCGGCATGGAACAATTGTGTTGAAACCTGTGACGGTAATTCGTCCAGTTCCTTGCGAACCATGCCATAAAGCAGGGCGTAAAATTTGAAGTCATGCTTGATGCCCACACCGTCCGGTGCGACAATGCTGAGGTCTTCAAACCATTTGGCGATGTGTTGACATACTTCGGGCACGGTGCTTTCAAGCCAGTCACGCACCATGACGCGAGCGCCGTTGCCCGAAAGGCTCAAGGCGTAGTAGGCGTTTTCGTTGAAAGTGGCGGGTGGTTGGCCGGCATGGACGGATTTTAGCAGGTTGGCGACAGCATTCTCATCCGCGTTCGCGAGAATGTCTATTGGATCGTAATCCAGCGGCTTGCGCGTCCAATGTAGATGGACGGTGTTGTTGAACACTAGTTTTTGCGCGCGGCTATTCTCGATAAGGGCATTCAACGCGGAACGAATCTTCAACTCAGCCGGAGCCGACAATGCAGCGTTTTGCGCCTGTTCCAGGCCGAAGGAGCAGAACGAGTCTTTGTCGAAACTGATGAGGTTTGTGCCGGTTGCGAGACCTCCCGGAACACCTTTGATCTTTTCGGTGGTATCGAGCGTGTCGGCCAGGATACCAGTGGCAACACAGATCCGGCGACTCCGGGCTTTTACGCCAGTAATCGCCTGCCTGCGGCGGTTGCGCCAGAATGCCCTGAGGTTTTCCTCGTCGAGGAGGCTCGCTCCGTCCACGGAGAACGTCGTGTTGTCGGAAGGTTTGGCTTTGGCGGCCAGCAGCTGGCGGTGCAGTTCGGCGAGACCGGCCTCATCACGCAGGAACGTGAGGATGGACTGCAACCGCGGGGATTCATCCGGACAAGCCGCAGAGGCTTCTTCAAGGAGTTTTTGGAAATAGGCATGCTGAACACGTCGCGCTTCCGCCTTCTCCATGGCCTTCCCATCGAGTAGCAGGATCGCTCGTTCCAACGTGTCGCAGAGGAAATGCGATTTCGTGCCTTGGTTCAGCTCATTGGGAGAAGTGAAAGGGCGAACGAGCACTCTGGGGCGGGGCTTCTTGTCGTCGGGATTTTCCAGCAACGGAATGGGGCCCCCGGCGAGTTTGCCGTTCTGGTCGAGCGGAATGAGCCAGCGAACCGCGACTGTTTCAAAATCCGCGTCACCGAGTTGCTCCCGCTCGGCGTAGCCAATGAGGGCTTGGAGCATCATGCCGCACCTCCGAGTTGTTGTTTCATTTCGTTCCAGTCGGGGACGTTCACAATCCCGTCTTTGATTCTGGCGGGGAACAAAGTGATCCGTGGGTCGGGCTTTTCCACCTTGCCGGGCAGTTGGTCCTTGGACACATCGAGGTTGAACACGTCGTAAAGCATGAGGCCGAGGTCGGTGTCGGGATTGAGGCCGGGGGCGACGCGCATGGCGGATTCGTCAGCCAACTCGAAATGCGCAGGGAATTCACGGCAGCCGAAGCAGGGTTGGGCGAAGCATTGGCCCTTCTCCGCACGGCGTTGGAACATGGCGAGATACTTGACGGGGGTGTCGTCGCCGTTGTCTTCGTCGCCGGCCGGAACGCGACGCGGCAAGCCGGCCAGCGGGGTCAGATGCAAACTGGCTTCGATGACGTATTCCACGTCGCGCAGGGCGAGCGTGTTGCGCTGGGTGCGGTCATCGTCGGCCAGCAAGGGTGCTGGATTACGCGGCGAGAGGCGGGATTTGACCTCGTTACGCCGGAAAGCGAGAAAGCGGATGGGTTTCTTGACGGCGATGCGCCGGATGCGCCAGCGGAATTGAGGCTTGTATAGAATGGCCTCGAGCAAGCCGCGGGCGGCGCTCGGGGTGATAACGGCGTAGCTCACGCGTTCCACTTTCATTTCGGGCCGGGTGAAACAGGCGAGGTCGCCCCAGGCGCGGAGATGGATGGTCATAAGTCGGTTCCTTTCATAGGCAATAGTTTGCTGCGTCTAGATGGCCAAGGCCAAGGTCTTCGTCGTAATCGGAATTCCAAACCCAGAAGTCCCAATCCTCGGCAGGCTGGTAGAGGTAGCCTTTGGCCTGTGCGTCGAAGAATTCGCCCTGGTAAAGATTCACGGAGTAACACTGGGCTTCGCGGCATTCGGCACCGGTCAGGTGTTTCTGGACGCGGAGCTTTTCAGCCAGATCCGTGCCCCGCTTCCATTTCACGAGCACGGCGCGCGTTTCGTTGCCGACCAACTGACATTCCCGCGCTGCCTTTGGGAAATTGAATTCCTGGCAGGCGGCGAACACCGGATCGTTCTTGAAGGATTCCGGTCCGAGCAGACCGTAGAGTTCAGCAAAGTATCTGGCGTAAAAGGACGGCTGGTGAATGCGCGACTGCGCCTGGTCGAACCGGGAGAAAAAGCTTTCCGTGATCTTCATGACTTGTTCGTAACCTTTGGGTAAATGACCGCCGTCCTTGGGCCGGAACACGGTCACCGGGCAAGGACTAGTGTGAAGCCCCTCGCGGTTGCAGCGGCCGGCGGTTTGGATGATGGAATCCAGCGGGCCGAGCGCGCGAAAGGCGACGGGGAAATCTACGTCCACGCCCGCTTCGATCAGTTGTGTGGAAACCAACCGGCAGGATTCGCTGATGCCGGGATCAAGCCGGCGGCGGATTTCCTCGAGCTTTTCCTGACGGTGCGCCGGGCACATCCGGGCCGAGAGATGAAAACAGGCGGACGGTTCGGTTTTCCGCACCTGTTTGAATAATTCGCGGGCGTCCCTGGTGGTGTTAACTACGCACAGCGCCTGCGGAACGGCGGTCAGTTTCGCCGCAAGTTCGGGCCAGGCGATTTCTTCCTGCTGTTTCGGGAGAATGATGTTTGTCCGCCGCAACGTTTCAGCCATTGCGCCGGGATTGGACGAGATTTCAACGGGGGTCCAACCATACGGAAGCGCATTTCCGGTGGAGGCGAAAGCCGGTTGTGTGGCTGTCATGAAAACAGCCGTCACGCCGTAATCGCGGACAAGCAGGCTCACGCTGGAAAGAAGCGACGGCACGAGGCAAGTGGGCAGTGTTTGGACTTCGTCGAAGAGAACAACAGAACGACCGATGTTATGCAGCTTGCGGCAATCCGAGGGGCGATTGCTGAAAAGGCTTTGGAAAAACTGGACGTTGGTGGTGACGACCAGCGGAGCGGCCCAGTTTTCCGCCGCGAGCCGCGCGCGACGCAACCGTTCCTCCTCTGCGTCGCGGCCCTGGTCTTCCTTTCGCTCGCGTGGCGCGACAGCGCTGTGATGTTCAAGCACGCAGTCGGGGCCGAATTCCAACTCGAACAACTCGCGATAGACCCGGGCGGTTTGCTCGATGATGCTAGTGAACGGTATGACCACAATCACCCGGCGGAAACGGCGCGGATCAGCCTCCGGCACCCGGGCGTTGTGGTGAACGATGTGTTGCAGGGCGAAGGCCAGGGAAGACAGAGTCTTGCCGCTGCCTGTGGGCGCGGTCAGCGTGAACAGGCCCGGCGGCTTGAAGGCGGCCTCTATACAATCCTTGAGTAATTGTTGGCGGAGCGTAATGACCGCTCCGCTTCCGGACTTGGACGTCAGATGATCTTGAAGGATTTGCAGGGCGCGCTCCGGTTGAAGCCCTGGCGTGCGACGTTCAGATGTTTGGACCGGATTGAAATGCGCCTCCGTGTCGAGAAAGTCGGCGTCAACGAGGCAGCTAAATATCATCCTCGTCCGAAGAGATTCCTCAAACCACTGGTCTTTTTGAATTGGACGGGGTGAGTAATGCGGCAACTTCAGTCCATCCCGCTCAAACCGTGATAACAACGTGCCTGTATCCTCCGGGCATTGTCCGGTCAATTCAAGCCGTCGGGCAGAGTCGCCGAAATCGGCGACCGTTGTCTTCAAAGGTGTTCCCGCCTCGCCATCGTGCAAGGCTGGGATGCCAGTGTGGTGTCCGTCAGCCGCAAAGGCCACGGTCAAGGCTTTCAACTGGGCCGCATACGCTGCTCCGGCGGCCCAATGATTCAAGCCGTGGATCGCAGGATTGCGGAGACGTGATAGAAATCGTTCCGCATACTTTCCCAAGTCATGGAGCAGTCCGGCAATTTGTGCCTCTTCGTCCAAGCGCAACGGTTCCGCAAATTTCTTCGCTAGCGCGGAAACATTGCGGAGGTGTGTGGAAAGTCGTTGCCAGTGGTCCAGGTCCGGATCACGTGTGCCGTTCGGCAATTCTGCCGTATGCGCGTAGAATCTTATCATGCTTGGTCTGAACTGTTCATTTTCGGCTTTGATTTCATCGCCTGAAAGTCATTTGTTTTGAATGATCTTAGCAGGGGGGGTGTGACAAATACGGTCACTCCCCTAAATTTCTTTCCGATTTTTTCGGGACCACTACCAGAAGCAGCACATCCATTTATACCATTGGTTTTGAAACAGATGCGCAGCTCTTGACGCGATATGCGGCTGATATTAACCTTGTTTGCTGGTCGCTTGGCGGCTGGCATCCTGTCAATAGAATTAGTTGCCTCGCTTGACCGCAGCCAGCTGGTAATCAAAGAGGATATTGCCGAACTCGGACGGGATTCGGAACTCGGACAATCCAGCGCGAGTTTGCTGCGCCAGGTGATCAGCCATCTTAACGTAGATGTCGTACGGATGGATGGCAACCTTGCGAGCCCAGCTTTGGTCGATGATCTGGACGAGTTCGGCAGAAAAATACCGAGGCACCAGACACTCCTACACTTTAGTCCAACGAAGAAACCAAGAGCTGGTCTTCTTGGCCTGACAGAACGACAAAAAGATTCCGCATCACTCCTTCTCATCGTGAAGGCAAAACAGCATTCTCCTCATCCAAACGCTGCAACATCCTGGCGCATGGAAGATTACGCTTGGAATTTTTGACGACAAATCCGAGCTGAGTCAATCATGGAAAGTGATTTTTCGCGTGGCAAGCATTACCAATGGTGATCCTCGCCTCAAACGTATTTCACTCTCCCCGTGACGGATCTGCTGGTCCGTGCGACCGTTTCACCGAGCCGGATGCTTTGCCACCTTAGACAGCTAGCCCGGCAGCGAAATATCGATACCTCATCAAGCCGATCAATCTACAACACACCGGTAGAACACCATGCTAAACCTTGGGCAAGGTATAAGGGTCGCGGTAGATCCGGCCCAATAGGGCAGCAGCCTCGGAATCGTTCGCAATCGTCTCGCGTTCGCCATCCCACTGGATTCGGCGGTTGACACGATAGGCGATATTGGCGAGGTGTCCCGGGATGCTGCCGAGGTGTCTGAGTTCGACGTCGGCGTTGGGGAGTTTGCGGCTGCGGATGCAGTCCAGCCAATTGCGTTTGTGCGGGAAGAGGTACTGTACAACACAACACACTCAAATCGCTCGACCGAATGACGAGGAGCGCGGTCAGCCGCATATTTCAGGGCGAACGTCCTCGGCGCGCTCCTCGTCATCGGTCAGCTTTGCGTTAGCCAGTTCGCACTGTGAAGGCGTTGCGCATCATTCTTGTTTTTGCGGTAGTCCACTTTGTTGTGGCCTTTGGTCTGTTCCTTCGTTCTTTTGGCAGCACGATGCGTCGTTTTGACAGCGGTGAGATGCCGAGCACGTTCGATCGATTCCTCGGAATAGTTGTACATGTGCTATGGTTTCCATTTGTGCAGGTGGCGAAAGTGACGCACATCGGAGGCGGTGGTCCGGCTGAGTGGCTATTATTAGTGGCCAGTAGTCTTTTGTGGGGGCTTTTCATTTACGGCGTCATTTTCGGATGCCGACGGTTGTGGTGCTCGCGACAGCCGAGGCACGGCTATGGGAGCGTGGCCTAACATTTAGCTAGCAAGGATTGGAGCCTTGGATCAAGACTCAATGATGTTTTCGGCAGCTGGAATGGATGCCGGTGGCACACCGACGCTTTCCGGGCATAGGTCTCTTGGGATTGAAAAAGGGTGTGGTTGGTGGATTGGTTGGTTTTTGTTCGTGGTGTTTCAGTATGTTCGCCATGTTTCACTGACATGCCATAGAAGGGATCAACTCACTGGAACCCCAATAAAAATGGGCCTAAAACCTGCGTTTTAGGCCCGAAATTGGTTGCGGGGACAGGATTTGAACCTGTGACCTTCAGGTTATGAGTCTAAAGCTGCATGATTGATCTCCAGTCAGTTATACGGCTTTTATGCAATTTATTTGGCAATTATTTGGAAACGCCCCTAAAGTCTTTCACAGTATTGCACAGTCTTTCAAAGCGTTGCACAAACTGAACATATGTCTCTGGAAATCCGAAAATCGAGTAAATGGTGGTACGGGGTGTTCATGGTTAACGGCCAACGCACCGTCATCAATCTGGGCGTTCCCATCACGGGTCGGCGTCCCCCCAAACGAACCATGCTGGGGGATGATGAATTTGAACGTTCCCGGGGCCGGGCCATGCAGGCCTACGCCAAGCAGCGCAAGAAAATGGATGAAGACCGAACCGGTGAGAAGGCCCTCACCAAACTGGCCGAGATGAAGACAGGGCGGGAGGTTTCCTTCCCCATGCTGATCGACCTGCCTCAACACTGGGAAGCGATTCCACGACGCAAGACCCCGGATGGACGCTATGCCCACCAGTGCAAAACCACGTTGGAACGGTTCGCCGCGTTCGTGGTCGAGCGTCAGCGGGGGGCCGATGAGTTTGTGTCGGTGAAACCGGAGACGGCCAGGGCTTTCATGGCCGCTGAAGAGGCCCGAGGGGTGTCCCCCAAGACCTGGAACGACACACTAAAGCTCTTGAGAGCTACCTTCCGGCATCTGCATCCGCACCTCAATGACGGGAGCAATCCATTTCATGGCTTGGTGACCAAGGCGACCGAGACGGTCAATCGGGAGCCATTCACGGTCGAGGAACTCAAGGCGATTACCGAGGCCTGTGCCGGGGATGACTTCATCCGGCCGATTATTGTGACCGGCATGTGCACGGCCATGCGTCGGGGCGACTGCTGCATGCTGAAATGGGACGATGTGGATCTGAAGGCTGGATTCATCACGGTGAAAACGGCCAAGACAGGGGAAACGGTCGATATCCCGGTGTTCCCGATGTTGAGGGATGAACTACAGCGGGCGTTGGCATCAACCGGGGGCAAGGGATGCTGTTTTCCGGAACAGGCCCAGATGTATACCACCAATCCCGACGGGATTACCTGGCGGGTGAAGCAGGTTCTGGCCAAGGCGCTGAAATCGCCGACAGGCCCGAACACGCCTGAACCGTCTGTGTCCACCGATGAAGTGCGGACCAAAGGACTGGCCTACATTAAAGGCCTGGGCGAGACGTCGAAGGCTGAGAACATGCGAGTGGTGTTCACGGCATACGTGGACGGGCAGAACCTCAAGGAAGTGATGGCCGGGACTTGTTGTAGCCGAGGGACGGTGTCAAATTACCTGAATGAACTCGAGCGTGACACTGGTTTTCCCATTCTGCGCGGGAAACAGCGGGCATTGAAGACCGACGGATTACAGACGGAGCGGGAAAACGGGAAACGTCGGGCGTCGGTTCATGATTTCCATAGTTTTCGGGTGACTTGGATCACGCTGGCCTTGGCGGCGGGTGTGCCGTTGGAACTGGTCCAAAGGGTGACTGGCCATCGAACGGTTGCGGTCGTGATGAAGCACTACTTCCGTCCGGGGCGGGAAGACTTCCGGCAGGCACTGAATGCTGCGATGCCGCAATTCTTGGTGAACGGACATAAGAAATCAGAAACCAAGGGCGAGGTGGTATTGTCGCCAAAGGACGAGATCCGAAGGATCGTCGAACATGTCACGCCCCGAACATGGAAGAAGGATAAAGCGCGAATTCTTCAATTGCTTGAAATTGTATAACAACGGCGTGGTGAGTGGTAAAAGAGGGAAGTGGTCAGACGATTATCAGCGCGCCCTTGTTGCTGATCGCATTGAGAACCTCACATGAGCAATTCGGTGCCATATCAATTTCTCGCCGATCTGGTGTTGATCGTGCACTTCGCCATCGTTGTGTTCATCATTGGCGGCCTGGTCTTCATTGGGGTCGGCGGTTGGCGAGGCTGGCGGCTGGCGCGATTGCTTTGGTTTCGTGTTATGCACCTGGTGGCCATCGCTGTGGTTGTCGCTCAAGTTTGGCTTGGGAAACTGTGCGCGCTCACAACGCTGGAAATGGGGCTCCGTACCAAGGCTCATGAAACGACATACACAGGAAGCTTTATCGAGTATTGGCTGGATCGCTTGCTGTTTTTCGAGGCGCCCACCTGGGTTTTCACTCTCGCCTACTCGGCCTTCGGGTTGGCGGTCCTGGCCGCCTGGTGGGTCTTTCCACCTCGATCAAGGTCTCGTGCGCAATCAGGCGATGCTTAAGCCTTCCCTGCCTTGTCAAAATCCCGGCATTATCCTTTCGGCATATAGCGGGAATCGTCCTGCGGGGGGAGATCATTTCTCCGTGTTTCCTTCTTTGGGAGCTTTCCTCTCGATTTTGCATCGAGAATCATCTCATACAAAGCCGTTGGCTCGGGCATAAACTGCATGTGGAAGGGTGTGCCGCCGGTTCCAACGGCCACAACCGTTCCGTATCCCAGTAACCTGCCTAAAAGTGGTTGCCTCAAGAAAACCGATTCAATGTCACCTACATTAAGGATAGCCACATTTCGCGAAATAAAGCCGCTCCTGATTGCCAGGGTGTTGGTTGTCAACCTCACAACGTTATTACGGTGTGCTAGCCATATCACAATGAAGAAACCTGCGTTGGCTATTAGGAACAGCATGATCGGCAATGTAATGAGCCATGTTAAGTGAGGTGCCGAATTGGGCTGCATCTGCCGAATCGGCATCATGATTATGTTGAAAGATAAATAGAGAAACCCTAGCGGAAAAACGCTTATCACCAGGGCAAGGAATGGGAGAACGAATATGCCATAGTGCAGTTTTTGCTCGTAGATTATGTTGTCTTTTTCAGGGGCCATAATGGTTTTCAAGCACTGTATAATGCTTAAGATTCTTGCCATTTTCCCATTGTTCTTCAAGCAATTATGCTAATTATTGCTGCAGCCTTGTTGGCTGCATTGGCTACGATGTGGTTTCGAAGTGAGATTGCTGGAAGTCATTGGCCCATGGATCATAAGAGAATGAACGCCTTTACACAGGCGGGCTGCGGTTTCGATTATCTCAGACAGACCTTTGACGAGTGCTGAATTCTGCCGGGTACTAAATGCCGGGTGTTGTGGGTAATCATTTGGCCTGTCCAGCGGCCTCCGCCACCGCCCGCACCATGGCTGACCGTCCGTCGTATCGATCCGCGCCAATGTCAGATCCCGGTCCACCGCCCCATTTCCCCGGCGGTTCCGGTTCCAATCCATCAATACGTGCGTGCTGGAACCGGCAGCGATCGGCACAGGATTTCGCGCGGCGTTTTGGATCACTTCGGCGAGCTTGGCCACAGTCCAAGCGTGCAGTTCTTTGTGGAAAAGACCTAGCTGCGGAATTTGGAGCGTGTTCTTCGGATTGAGAGCCGTCATATCGAAACTCGTGTGCGTGTGGCTGGGCAGCAGGAGCAAATCATCTGCTTGCCAGCCCTCGGCCCCAAGGGCCAGCGCGACCGTTTCGCGGAAACCGGGAGGAAACGCCAGCACATCGGCGGTCACCAGGGCGCGGCGTTTTTCGCCATCACGAAATACCAGCGCCTTCGCCCATACACGATCGTGCACACCTGTAGCGGGTCGGCTCATCCGTTCGCCATAGCCACCAAGGGCGGCCTTCATCTCCAGCGGTGGGGTCCAGATCGATGCGCGCGACGCCAGCTTGAAGTGGCGCGGCAGCCACATTTAAGGCCGTGAGGGCAAACAAACCAATCCCGGCGACTAGGTTTTCAAATGACATTCTTGGTTCAAAAGGAATATATACAAACCAAAATGAATCGAACACCAGAGAATGCCGAGAATTGTCCTGACAGACTCACCCCGGAACAGGCGATTGAAATGGCCGTGAAAGCTGGTTTTAAAGCAGGAGTGCACCACAGCGGGGAGCAAGAGCGACAAAGCAAGAACGTCTTACGTGCCCTCAAGGGAGACGCTTTGGTAGTCAAGGCTGTTCGGGTATGCCACGAACTCGATGATTTGATCAGGAACTTGGAGAAGGCAAAAAATCGCCGAGGTGTTTCGGACAAAATGTTAAAGGCTGCATGGCTTTCAGTATCGGCTGCGCTCCGAGAGGGTGTTCGCGCAATGAATACCCATGCAGCTAAAAATCCTCGCCTCTTTGGTTTTGCTGCCAAGGCATGTTATTGGCCTGTCATTAAGTCACCAGGATTGGGCTTTGTAGAGGAGGAGCAAAACGAAAAATGGCTATTTGCCCAGTTAAAAATAGGTACGGAGGCCGAGCTTAAAGTCGTAGGTAGCAAGTGGAAAGCAAATGACAAAGTTGGAGAATTAGCAGTCCATTTATTGAAAAGAGTCATTAACGGTCGGCTTTTTGAGGATCCCTTAGATGACGATGATCCCGCTGATGACCGAAAAGCAGCCCAAGAATTTCGCAACAGAGTATCGAAACTCCCTCCGCTCAAGAAACGTGGGGCCTGGAAAAAGTACTGGGTTTTGGCCGAGGAAATTCTTCTTCGTCTCTGGCAGGATCCGGTACAGCGGCAGAGGCTCTCACTACTTGTAACCGCGCAGTCGAAACAACAAAGTCCGGGCCGAATGAAGGCATATCTTTTTTCAACACTTAAGGAACGGTTTGCTAGTATGGCTGGACAGTGGGATGCCTAAAGACCACGGATTCGGACAGGTCAACTGCTGAATCTCAAAAGGGAGTTTTTTGTTCGCAAGCCGGGTGCTCTGCAAAATTTGTCGCCAGGGACGGTGACAGTCGCTGCTATTCCCGTTTTTTGATCCATAAAGAAACAGTTTTTTTGATATTTGTATTATATTGGTAATGAGTTAAATGCATATAATGGTCTTTCTTTAGCAGGCAAATATTATTGGAAAATATAGGTTTTGCCTGGCCACATTTTATTCTCCTAGCGGATCGATAGATCCATGCCTTTTCCTGATTCAATGGTGAAATAGATATCTGTATCATATTGCTGCGTAGTTATTTAGAATTCATAATGTTCCCAGTGCCCAGAGCAAATTAGCCATCTTTTTTTGCAGGTATTTTTTCTTCTTCCGACCAGCAATCGGAGTCATGAAATACGCATCATACTGTATAACAATGCGTTACGTTGCAGGAGTTGCCCCCTATTGCTCCTGCAAAGTGGCTTAATGGAGAGTGATGTCGTGAAATCGAATGATATCACAACTGATGATGCGAGGGGCAACATGCAAAGCTGCATGGGACTGCTCGTTAGACGATCGATGCCAGATTGTGCTGCAAATGTCCAAAGCTTGTCGGCTACTGGACTCATTGAGCAGACGGATCCAGCGCTGGTGTTGTCCGTAATTTTCTGAATTCCCAATGACCACACTCGAACAAATCATTCAAGCCGCAATGGTTGCCGATGCTGATCTTCGGCTTGCCGCTTTGTGTGTATTGCAGAGGAAGGCCCATGTCACTGACACCAGCGACGAGATCATTCAAAACGAACCTTACTTAACCTGCCGAACTCTGGCGCAACGCTTGGGGGTTAGCCCCTGCACGGTTTGGCGTTGGCAGCCCCCGTCGCATGACCTGGGCGGTCGCCGTCGTTACCGGTTTTCGGAAGTCCAGGCCTATCTGGCCAGCGACGATTTCGAGCGCCGGGCCGCGGCCTTGCGGGCTGAGCGGCGGAACGGTTTCGCTGCAAAACGAACAGACGAGCAGTCACAGGCCAAACCCGACGGTACAGACGAATGCCAACAAACGGCAGGCCCGGCCAGGTGTAAAAAATTCCGAACAACTACTTCCGAATGACTACAAATTTTCGCTTTCAACCTTGTCCTAAAACCGGAAATGGCGTGCACCGCTGGTTATTAAGCCAAGCCAATCGCTGCCGGCTCGAAGGCATGCAGCCAGAAACCACCCACTCGGTTCTGCGGGACGGCACTCGCGCCTGCGGGCGGACTGTGCCGGATTCGGAAATCAGGGCGGCCGTAAAAACGGCCTATGAATCGACCTGGTCACCGATTCCAAGAAGCCATACGCCTGGTGCCCATGCATGTTCGCCTTCATCGGCATGGCCCAAACCAAACCAAGACTCCATCGAGAAGATCACCGCCAGCGGCTTCGGCTTGGCAGATCTGTGGGAGGAATCTCCGGTGCGCATCGAGGACAACCGAAGCCGGGCGGAGGAACTGATTACCGCCCTTTTCCCCGGCGATCCACTGCTGTGCATCGCCAAAGCCAAACCGGCTGATGCAAAGACGGCGCCACGGTCAACGTGGATCGGGCAACTTGACACTTCGGCCCTCATCGTTCCCTCGCCAATGTCGGCACTCACGGGCAAGACCAAGGACGGACGTGAGTCATCACGGTGTTTGGAGAATACGGGACCACGCCGGTTCCTGGTCATTGAGTTCGACCAGGGGGATTTAGATTCACAAGCCGGCCGAATCTGGCACCTGGCCCAGCTTGCTCCGCTTGCGCTTGCTGTTCATTCCGGTGGTAAATCACTGCATGGTTGGTTTCCGACTCATGGTAAATGCGAAACGGAGCTGAAAAGATTCATGGCTCGCGCCGTGATGATTGGTGCCGATCCAGCAACTTGGACGAAATGCCAGATGGTAAGGTTGCCCGAAGGTCAGCGTGAGGATGGCTCCCCCCAGCGTTGTTTTTATTTTAATCCCGCAATCCTTTAAACCTATGCCAGCTACCACATGGACTCCCGACGCGGTTGCCGAATTGCCGGATCCAGTCAATCAAGGTGAAGGGGCGACTTCTCCATTTCGGCCTTCCGACTGTAACGGAACACCCCACATCGTTCTTCCGGGCAGTGAAGTGAGCATCATGGCAACCGCATCGAACCTTTATCAGATCATCGCTCCGACTCATCAGCTCTTTGTCCGTGGCAAAGTAATCGTCTTCCTAACCCAAAACCTCACTCGGCAGCTAGTGATTGAACCCTTGCGCCCAAGTGCGGCTCGCAGTTACTTCGAAAAGTTCGCTCGCTTCTTTGCATGGCGGTCAGGCAAGGATGGCAAGCCGGTTCTAAAGCCAACGGTAATACCGGAGGAGACGGCCCGGGCACTCCTGGATTGTCACATTGCCGCAGAACTACTGCCGCCCATTAAAGGATTGGTCAATTGTCCTCTACTCACAGAAGTCGACGGTCAACTAATCGTCAGCTCGAAAGGCTACGATTCCCGGACTGGAATGTTGGTGCTAGACGGTAGCCAGCCTGAAGATGTGTCTCTGCCCGAAGCCGTTAAGTCGTTAGAGCAACTGCTTATCAACTTTGAATTTCAGACCCTATCGGATGCGTCACGGGCGATGGCGGCGATGATTACGCCCGCGCTCAAAATGGGGGATTTGCTCAAGGGACATATTCCGGCGGATGTGGCCGAAGCCGACCAGTCCCAAAGCGGGAAAACTTATCGGCAAAAGTTGATTGCCGCCATTTACAATGAAACACCGGCTTTGGTTCCTCAGAAACGAACCGGGGTGGGCGGGATCGATGAAAGTTTTTTTGAAAAGCTCGTTAATGGCCGTCCTTTTATCCAATTCGACAATATTCGGGGTGAGCTGGATTCCCCGGCTCTTGAAACTTTCCTTACGGGGACTGGCTCATTCCCGTGTCGCATACCGCACTGTCGCGAGATCGAGGTCGATCCTTCTCGGTTCATGGTGCTGGTGACCAGCAATGGTGTTGAGACCACGCGGGACCTTGCCAACCGTGCAAGCATCGTGCGTATCCGCAAGCGTCACCAGGTTCAATTCCCCGACACCCTGGGTGAGGTCACCAAAAGACAATCCCATTATCTGGGCTGCGTTTTTGCAGTCATTCGGGAATGGCACCGCCAAGGAAAGCCGCGAACCCAAGAGGTGCGCCATGATTTTCGCGAGTGGTGCCAAATACTGGACTGGATCGTTCAAAACGTCTGTGGGATGGCACCGCTCATGGATGGACACCTGGATGCACAGCAAAGGGTAAGCAGCCCCATTCTCACCTTTCTGCGGCGGATCGCACTTGAAATAGAATTAACAGAGCAGCTTGGAAGTCCTTTAAGCGCGTCTTCCATTATCGAACTAGCCAACAATGCTGACCTAGTAGTGCCCGGACTAAGCCGCGACGATACCCTTAACGAGGAAAAGGCCAAGAAATTGCTTGGCATGAAGTTGGGAACTGTTTTCAAAAAACAAAACACCATCGAACTCGATAACTTCACTGTTACTCGAAGTGAGGAAACACGTTCTCGACAGGAGGGAGGTTGCTATTGCCTCAAAACTTACACCTTTGATCACAAGTCCGCAGTAACGCAGTAACTGCAGCAACCCCTACAACCCTATGGAAAACGGTACCATTTTTCTAAAAGTATTGAGGGTTACTGCGGCTACTGCGGACTGTATCGGCGTGGACCGTGCCGAGCCCAGTGGGCGGCCTCTTGGTTCTGCTCTGAGACAGGGGGCCAGCCCTCACTGCTCCCTTGGCATTTTTCTGTTAACGGCAATCAATCAATACACATCACTCTTATGCGCAAAGAACTCAAATTAACTGTCAAGCACCTCAATATTGAGCAGCTGAAACCACACCCCAAAAACCCCCGCATCCATCCCGAACCGGGATCGGCGGAATGGGAGTCTCTCAAAGCCTCCCTGGAGCACGATTACTTTGATCCGATCGTTTGGAACGAGCGCAATGAGTGCCTGGTCTCGGGCCACCTCCGGGCCAAGGTCCTGGAAGCCGAGGGGGTCCAGTCTGTTGATGCGGTGGTCGTGGACTACGACGAACCGACTCACGAAGCCCGCATGATCGCGGCCAACCAGCAGGTTGGGTCCTTTGACGACGGCCTGCTGGCTGAACTGCTGGCCAATTGCCAACAACCAGCCTTGGCTGGCATGACCGATGCCCAGCTGGCAGCCGTCCTCGAACAGACGGCAACCGACCAGGTCCCCCCAGAAGACTTCAAATCGGTCGATGAAAGCCTGCCGACCGAATTCCGGTGTCCGAAGTGCAACTACCAATGGAGCGGAAAGCCATTATGATCAACACCCCAATTTCCGAACTGTACGAACTGCGTCGGGCTATCAACAATGTGGATCTTGCCTTGGCCACCATGCTCGCTTACCGGGCGGACCTTTCCCGCCGCGCCCAAGCGGTTAAGACCCTGGCAGGTCTGCCCAAACTCGATCCCCAACGAGAGGCTGAAATCGCCTTTCGCTATGATTCGATTGCCCCGGGATCGGTGGCGATCGCAGCATCCATCCTCCATTACTGCCGTGATAACCATGAACAAGCCCCCCTACAAAATCCCAACTGTAGCCGAAATTGAAGCAGTGCCGTTGAACGGTCTGAAGGTGGTTTCCACGTTCAGCGGCTGCGGCGGAAGTTGTCTTGGTTTCCGGATGGCCGGTTTCAACGTGATCTGGGCCAACGAATTCATCCCGGCCGCCGCTGAAGTCTACCGACTGAACCACGCGGACACGATCCTCGACACCCGGGATATCCGAAAGGTCCAGCCCCAGGACATCCTCAATGCCACCGGCCTAAAACCCGGCGAACTCGACGTATTCAACGGCTCGCCCCCCTGTGCCAGCTTCAGCACCGCCGGGAAGCGAGAAAAGCACTGGGGCAAGGCCAAGAAATACAGTGACACCGTCCAACGGACCGATGACCTGTTTTTCGAATACGCCCGGCTCCTGGAAGGACTCAAACCCAAGGTCTTCGTGGCCGAAAACGTCAGTGGCTTGGTCAAAGGCGTCGCCAAGGGTTACTTCCTCGAAATCCTCAGGAAACTGAAATCCTGCGGTTACCGGGTTGGGTGCAAGGTCCTCGATGCCCAATGGCTCGGGGTTCCCCAGGCCCGCCAACGGACCATTTTCATCGGCGTCCGGGAAGACTTGGGCAAAGAACCAGTGTTCCCCAAGCCATTGCCTTACCGCTACACCCTGCGAGACGCGTTGCCGTGGCTGGTCAGGGCTAAATACGGGCCGACCTGGAAACAAGCTGACTCGCCCTGTCCTACGGTCAGCGCGCACGGGTCCTACAACCCGGCCACCAGTCACCAGGGGCTTGAACTGGTTGAAGCCAAGGTTATTCAGGGGCCTCAGGGCAATGGGTGGAAGGCGGGCAAAGACCTCACCGATGGCCCGGCTCCAACGGTCCTGGCTACGGCGACACAATCGATGTTGGTCGAGGCTCGGCTCAAGGGCGGGACCGGCGCGGCCTTCGAACAGAAAGGCCAAGCCTTTGACCTCGACCGACCGTGTCCGACCGTCCTGGGCACCAAACCCAATCAGTTCGAGGTCGATTTCAGCGGTTTTGCTATCGCCAAGGAATGGGACCGGCTGAAACCGGGTCAGGCCTCGGACAAGTACTTCAACCTGGTCAAACCCCACCCCGATGAACCGTGCCCCACGATCTGCGCTTCTCATGGCCACCCCGGCATCGCATCGGTCACCCACCCCACTGAAAGGCGCAAACTCACCATCGACGAACTTAAACGGATCTGTTCCTTCCCGGAGGACTTCCAATTGACCGGCACCTATGCTCAGCAATGGGAACGCCTCGGAAGAGCCGTGCCGCCAACGATGATGTTCCATATCGCAAAAACAATTCACCATGAAATCCTCTCTTAAAATCCCCAAGCATTGGACCTTTCGGAATCAGGCTGTCGCCAAACACTTCGACCGCCATGTCCGAGAACAACTCCCCTGGTATGGCCTGGCTACCCAGGCGATGGCCAATTTCGGACGCCATTACATCCCCAGCAAAGGGATGGTCTATGACATCGGGGCTTCAACCGGCAATATCGGTCTGGCCATCAAGGACACCGTCGACCAACGCCAGGCCCGGTTCATCGCCATCGAAGAAAGCCAGGAAATGGCCGACCGGTATCAGGGACCGCCCGAACTGGTCGTGGCCGACGCCATGGCCTATGAGTATGAGCCATTTGACTTTGCGGTCTGTTTCCTGGTCCTGATGTTCCTGCCGGTCCAGGTCCGGGCGGCGTTCCTGCACCGTTTACAGGAGTTAACCAAGCCCGGCGGCGCCCTCGTGGTCGTTGACAAGGTCCAAATGCCCCCCGGTTATGTCGGGACCGCCTTCAGCCGGCTGACGCTCCAGCAAAAGCTCATTACCGGCACGCCCCCAGAGGCCATCATACGCAAGGAACTGTCTTTGGCGGGCTATCAGCGCCCGCTGGACCCAAAATCACTCCCAGCATCGGCTCGGACCTTCTTTCAGATGGGCGAGTTTGTCGGCTGGATCATTGAAAAGGAGGAAACTCATGGAACGATTGCCCGGTGAGTCAACCCAAGCCTATGAGGCATTCAGAACCTATGCCGGTCTGGGGCCTGGTCGATCGACTCGTGAGGTATGCAAGCGTCTGAACAAAAGCATAGCCTTGATTGGAAAGTGGTCGGCAAAGCACCACTGGGTGGAAAGGGCAGCGGCTTTCGATGATCGGTTGGACCGGATCACCCAGGAAGCCGAGGAAGCCAAGCTGATCGAGAAGGCCGGGGAGTGGGCTGAACGGATGCAGCACACACGGGAAGAGGCCTATCAGATGGCCAGTCGGCTGGTGGAAAAGGCTGAGGCCATGCTGAAGTTCCCCTTGGCTGAAACGATCAGCAAGGACGGCAAGACCATCATCAAGCCGGGGCGCTGGACCTTCGCGGATGCCGCGAAGATGCTCGACGTGGCCCATCGGCTCAAACAGCTGGTCACCGGCCTGCCGACTGACCGGCATGAACATTCCGGACCCGAGGGCCAACCCTTGCCCGTGGTAAACTCTCAAGTTCTGTTCTACCTGCCCAACAATGGCCGCGATAACTGAACAACAGCCGGGGACCGAGGAATCGGTGGCCATCCGGCCTCAACCGGCCCAGGAACGGTTTTTGACCTCACCGGCTGACATTGCCATCTACGGCGGTGCTGCCGGTGGGGGCAAGAGTTTTGCCCTGTTGTTGGAACCAATCCGGCATTATCACCGGCCGGGTTTCTTTGGGGTGATCTTTCGGCGTCAGGCGACACAGATCAAAAACGAGGGTGGCCTCTGGGATGAGTCCGAACAGTTGTATCCCAATCTGTCGGCCATTGGCTCACGGCACCAGTTGATCTGGACTTTCCCCAGCGGGGCACGGTTGCGGTTTGCGCACCTGGAGCATGAGGAAGACAAGTTCGGCTGGATGGGGGCGCAAGTCGCCTTCATCGGTTTTGATGAACTGACGCACTTCACCGAAGGGCAGTTCTGGTACCTGCTGAGCCGGAATCGGAGCACGTGTGGCGTCAAACCGTATGTCCGGGCAACCTGCAATCCGGATCCGGATTCCTTCGTGGCCCAGTTGGTCAGTTGGTGGATTGATCAGGAAACGGGCTTTGCCATTCCGGAACGCGCGGGCGTGATTCGATGGTTCATTCGGAGCGGGGATGACCTCTTGTGGGCCGATTCGAAAGAGGAATTACTCAGCCAGCACGGAGACTCGGTTCACCCGAAGAGCCTGACCTTCATCCCGGCCAGCATTCGGGACAACTCGATCCTGCTCAGCAAAGACCCAGGTTACATGGCGAACTTGACCGCCTTGCCCCGGGTTGACCGGGAACGGCTCTTGAATGGCAACTGGCTGGTTCGACCGTCGGCGGGTCTCCTGTTCAAGCGCCAGTGGTTCGAAGTGGTCGATGCCATCCCGGACAATCACAATGTCGTGCGGTATTGGGACCGGGCGGCGACTGAAGCCCGAGCGGGGACCGATCCGGATTGGACGGTGGGCTTGAAGATGTCCCGTGGGCGCAACGGGATTTTCTGCGTGGAAAACATCGTGCGGTTTCGAGGCACGCCAGCACGGGTCGAGGAAACCATCCGGAACACGGCGCAGGCTGACGGACATCAAGTGAGGATCGTTCTGGAACAAGATCCCGGGCAGGCAGGGGTCGCGGAAGTCAACTACTACATTCGGGCCTTGGCGGGCTACGCGGTCCGGGCCAATGTGGTGACGAAGGACAAGCAGACCCGCGCCCGACCGGTATCAGCCCAGAGCGAGGCGGGAAACGTCAAGCTGGTCCGGGGGCCTTGGAACGAGGCATTCCTGCGGGAACTGGAAAACTTCCCGGAGGGAAACCATGATGATCAGGTCGATGCCTTGAGTGGGGCCTTCAAGAACCTGCTCGGGACACACAAGATCTTCGTGGCGTGATCGGTACCGGCACAGCGGGTCCGTAGGGGCCGATACGTTTTTTTTACTTTAGGGGGTCATGTAAATGCTTCCCCTCATGGTAGGCTGGTCCCACTACAGTTATTGTTGCGACTCCTCAGGAGCGAGGACAACTCGAAATCCCAGAGTGGCCAACTTTGTGGTTGGCCCAAAGGCCTTGCCGCGTAAAGCCGATCGACAGAGCCCGGCAACCTCGTACCACGCCCCACCTCGGTAAACACGAGACGTGCCTGAGGCTGGACCTTTCGGATCCATTTGACTCCCACCACTGTAGGGACCGTACCAACTCTGAGTCCACTCGAATACGTTCCCATGCATGTCATACAAGCCCCAGGGATTGGGCTGCTTCATGCCAACGGGATGCGTGGTGCCACCGCTATTGTCTCCGTACCATGCGTAACGAGTGAGATTAGTGTAGCCCGGATCATCCCCGTAGCTAAACCGTGTTGAAGTCCATGCTCGGCAAGCGTACTCCCACTCCGCCTCCGTGGGCAGTCGATACGCGCTGCCCATCGGAATTAGACCCAATGCTCTTTCATGCCGGGTGAGCATCGCGCAGTAATTCGTGGCAGAGAACCAATCGACCTGTTCCACTGGCCGACTTGAGTTGCCGATAAAACGGCTTGGATTACTCCCCACTACCTTCCGATACTCCTCTTGGGTCACGGGATACTTACCCATCCAAAACCCTCGGCTTATCGTGACTGCGGTCTGCGGTCCCTCATTGGTCGATCTGCCGGCTTCAGTAGTTGGACTGCCCATCCAAAAGGTTCCAGGCGGGATGAATACCATCTGATTCGGGGCGGCAAAGGCAACAGCCCGATAAAACCGCTTGTCTTTTGCCGGAGCAGACTTATCGACCCATAGAAAGGAGCTGGCAGGCAATTTGAGGAATTCCACGCAGCTCCATGCGCTTGCATTGTTCGTCTGGGCAAAATCGGTGACGCATTCCACGGAATAGATGGTGTCGATCGTGCCCGTGATGGTCAGCCCAGCATACAATTGAAGGTCAAGATCGGCAGGGTTTTGAGCGGACGTCGGCAACTTTCCCACCGCGAGAACCGTGGCCATTACCAATAAGAACCGAAAAAGTTTCTGGAAGTGGGTCTGCATAACCAAAATGTAAAGGTTGCTTCGCAGCCCAGCCTCAGCCGGAATTCATCAGCGAAGTCCATCGACAAAACAAAAGTGAATCACCGGCTTGTCTGGGAAATTACGCTCCTTATCGCGCAGGTTTGCCTGCCACGCAAGGGAATATTCTCCTGATGAAAACCAACGTAATCCCAGAGATCATTGCATGTGACGGACCGGTTTTTGTGTGGATAAGATATTCTATCTGCATTAGGAGGCTCTCTTATGAGTCTCGATACAACGATCAGTGCGGATGGAAAAGGCACCGGTAACGCGACGGTAGGGGGATCACAGCATCCGGTAGTTCTGCGAAATGGCCACCGGGCGCTGAGTGCCGATGAGTTCAGCCACCTGGCCGACGTGCCGCCCGAGATCGAGTGGTTTGCCAATATCGTCAATCCAAGGACCCGGAAGGCCTATCGGATCGACATTGAGGACTTCAGGCGGTTTGCGGGCATCCAGAAGCCCGAGGAATTCCGCACTGTGGTCCGTGCCCATGTCATCGCCTGGCGGAAGACCTTGGAGCAACGCAATCTCTCCGCGGCGACCATTCGAAGGAAGCTCTCGGCCTTATCAGCGTTGTTTAACCACTTGTGCGAATCGAATGCGGTGTTCTTCAACCCGACCCTCGGTGTGAAACGGCCCAACGGCGGGGCGAACGAGGGCAAAACCCCAGCGATCAGCAACGACCACGCCCGGGCATTGCTGGAAGCACCTGATCCGACCACCCTGAAGGGCCTGCGGGACCGGGCGATTCTGTCCACGTTCCTTTACCACGGCCTGAGGCTCCAGGAACTGTGCCTGATGAAGGTCAGGGATATTCAACTACGGAGTGGTGTTCTCCATTTGAAGATCCACGGGAAAGGCGGGAAGTTGCGGTTCGTCCCGGCCCATCCTGGCACCTTGGAACGGATCGATGCTTATCTTGAAAAGGCAGGGCACCGGGATGACCTCGACGGTCCCTTGTTCCGATCGACAAGGTCAAGGCCGGGGAAGGCGAGCAGGCCGTTGTCCCCTTCAAACGTGCACCACCGAATCGTGAAAAAGTATGCCCGGCGGATTGGGGTCGGGGTGCGAGGCTTCTGCGTTCACTCCCTGCGTGCGACGGCAGCGACGAACGCCCTCGAGCACGCGGCGGACATCGCGAGAGTCCAGGAATGGCTGGGCCATTCGAACATAGCGACCACGCGGCTATACGACCGGCGAAGGACCAGGCCGGAAGATTCACCGACGTTTAGGGTGGTGTATTGAGGGAAAACCAGGAATCCCGTGCATTCGTCAAGCCGTAGGTCACGTCCGTAGTAACCGTAGCAACTGCCGACCGGGTTCACACGCTTGGCGCGAGGGGGAAGAGGCCTGTTCAAAAATAGCATTCCGAAGCACCGATGTCAGGATTTTGCCGGTCCTTCCATCAGCTGAGTTCGATCGCATGCTATTTCGCCACCGATTGATGCCCAAGCAACCCATTCCTCGGCTTTCGACCGCTTGGCAGCATCCTTGGCTAAGGATTCAGATCCCAGGCCAAAAACACTAAAATAGCTTGCCACCCGCCCAGAGCGGCGTAAATTAAACTTCATTGGAGCCGACGTAAAAGCAGTTCTCCCTAACCGGCGTCAGCCTCAAAGGCAAATGCCTATCAGTCAGCAATTTTGGCAGGTTCTTACCTCCCTGCTTCGCCGCTCGACACAAAACGGCTTTCACATGGACCTGGTGGCCTTAGCGATGTTGCTGGTGCATCTTTTGGGAGTGACTGCCCGAGCTGCTGAGGAAACCAACTTCACGTGGACAGGGCACTACCGGCCTTTTTGGGGCGTTGATGTTGGGATTGAAGGCGCCTTCAAGGCCAACGTGCATGCGGTGGTTCAGAATTCTCTGTCTTCCGAAGGCGCTTGGCTCCGGCATTACTCCGTCACTTCAGTGAAACTGGAACTTCCCTTGAGCTACCTTGCTTATGCGGTGCCGCCAGAACCTGATCCACCTATTCCGCCTCCTATCTCTGAAGACTATTTAGTGACTTTGGAGTCCTCGGATTTCGATTTGACTTATCATTCACCGCCCATAGTGGGTTTTGGGCCAGGCTCGTTTGTGATTGAGGCCTACTCGCCCGCTCAGGGTTACTCTCTCTACATTTTTCTAGGCCACCCTCGCAGACAGGTTTTTTCCACACCAAAAGGCGCCACATTAATCATTGGCGGCACCTCGCATACTCCCCCTGATGCTTTCGTGCTGACCGTGGGATCGGGTGTCACTGGAGTAGGTGGTGTTGGCCAGTGGCCTAGCGCAAGTAACTTCCTTTATCCTGTGGGTTATGATTGGACCCACCTTCCGCCAGCTTGGGGAATACCCGACTGGCCCGATAACTGGTTCGCTGTTCAATGTCGAGCCTTTCAGGATGACGACATATGGGCTAGCTTGTCCCTGCACCGGGTCACGTACGAAGGGTTGGTGGCAGACACCCCAAGCGACATTGATGCGCCACTTATGGTGAAGCCCGATGCCGCCATACTTGCCCGCATGCCGCCGCTGGGACTTGGAGTGGTAGCTGATGGAGTAACCCCCGTGCTGCTTAAGATCGAAGCTCACCCGTTGACCACGACAACTTACAGAATTGTGCTTGATTCTCGGACGGGTTCGGTAGATTTGAGCAATAAGATCAGTGTGCTTTCAGAGGGCGCTTTCAAGTTGGGCACGACCATATCCCTCTCGCCGACGTCCACGAGTGCATTCGCCTATATCCAAGGCATCGACCGGCAAGACCTCACCCTCGGCGCGGATAATGAGGTTGTTGTCGGTGTGTCCCTTCAGACTCTGGATGGCAAGTCCGTGGCGACAACGCACTTAGGAATTAGGCGACCACCAGTCGTGCTCGTGCACGGAATCGGTTCGACGGCTAAGTGGGAATTCTCGCAGCCGTTCTTGGACTGGATGTACAGACATTACCCCAAGGACTTTGTGCTGCCTATCGAGTATGGGGTGTCCGGGCCAGATCATGACGACCCGACGCTGAATATTCGCAGTCCTCTGATCGAATGTGCCCGATTACTGCATGGGTCTTTGCTCGCGGCCTTGGAGTCTCCCACTGCGACAATTCGACAATCCTGGGCGTTTACCCGCTATGACATCGTCGGCCACAGTCAGGGAGGGCTGATCCTGCGTTACTTGGCTCAACCTCAGCCACTAGGACTGATGATACCAGCTTTTTGCGCTCCAGAAAATCTCCACCGGGGACGGTTTGACCGCCTGATCACGATCGGATCCCCACATAACGGATCCCTCAACTACTTCTACATGAACGCTACCTGCCGGCTGAGCCCGTTCCCATTGGACAAGCTCGCAACTTTGTGGTTCGACAACGATGGAAACCATAAATTCGATCCGTTTGGCAGAGAAATTGAGAGCATCAACTCCCCTTATTTCGTCACCGATCCTGCCGCTCGCTTCCACTGCATCCGATCGACCATCTATGATGGCAGACCCCCCGGCGAGGCGGATCGACCGTGCCCCAAGGGTTACTGGGTGCTGGATCATGTGCTTCCGGAGGATCGAGGACTTCGGTCGCTGTACAAAACGCTCTGGCCAGAAGCTCCTGACATTCCTGCTAGTTCACCCTTGCGAAAGGGCCATTTCGTATTGCCGGTTGGTTCGGACGGGGTGGTGGACTTTGATAGCCAGCGAGGGGGGTGCACTACCAATGTGACCGATCTTCGAGAGCTAACCAAGCGCGATTTCGCGCATCTGTTCTACTTCTGGAAAATGAACCCCGGCTACCGTGTGACCTTCGAGAAAGTGTGGATGCCAGAGATTTTTCCACGTCCCTTGGGCAGAGACCTGTTTGGCGTGAAAGACGACTCAGAAAGCCAAATCGACAGTGCCCATGTTGCGGATACTGTGTGCAAGCTGTTGAGGGAGGCCAAAACCGCGTTTGGGCCATTCCAGAGTGCGATTCCCAGGCCAACTGCCTTGAAAGAGACGATCGAGGCTCTCATCAAAGCAGGCGTCGGCAAGCCCCCACTTTTCCTTGACGCCCTGCAGCAGACTCCTGGCACGTGGCGTATCTCGGTTCGATCTTCATCGGCTCCCCCAGTGAAGGGGAGCATGGTGTGGTCCGCAGTGCACTTCGGAGTCGCCGGCCTTGATCTGGATGGATTTATTTTGGAGCCTGATGCCACTGGCGGAACCAGTGCCACCCTCAAAGTTACGCCGGCGCTGATTGGCGATATCGCGGTAGCTGCGACGTACCAAGACGCTGCCGGTGAAACCCTTGTCACCGTACCGTTGAGGGCCTATCGGAATGACGGAGGCGCATCGCTCGTGGGGATTTCATTGGTCATACCAAATCAACTACTGCGCACAGGACAGACGGTACCGTTCGCTGTGTCCGGCGCCTATTCCGACGGTTCGCAGCGGCTCTTGTTTGCAGTACCGGACGACGGATTCGTCTATGAAAGCTCCGACACCAATGTCTCCATCCTGCACCCTAATGGCATTATGGACGCCCTGCGCAGCGGATCCTGTAACGTGACAGTTCGTCTAGGAACTTTATCCGGAATGTGCACTGTCACTGTCGTGCCGGCAAACGATGACTTCCTGCAACGCGAGACGCTCATCGGCCGTCAAGCGGCAGGTTCGAACCGTAATGCGACGAAAGAGGAAATGGAGTTGAACCATGCCGGCAACGCGGGCGGGCACTCCGTTTGGTACGAATGGCTGGCGCCGATCCGCGGAGCAGTCGTAATAGACACGATTGGGAGCGATTTTGATACGTTGCTGGCAGTGTATCAAGGGGACGCTCTAAATCGGTTGACCACGGTATCCAGCGACCGTGGCAGCGCAACCAACGGAGCCAGCAGGCTTACGTTCCAAGCGGCAGCAGGGGCCAAGTACGCGATTGCGGTGGACGGAGCTAACGGGGCCTCCGGCAACCTCATGCTCAACGTTGACTACGTAGGTGGGGAAATGTCTCTGAAGATCTATGATCCTAAGATAGAGGGTAACACTTTCAGTTGTTCGGTTGTCACGCAGAGCCTCAGAACTTACACGCTTCAGTTCAAGGAACTGATAAGTGATGAGAAGTGGATGGACGGACACACAATGGGTGGGAATGGAAGCACGATTGTACTTACAAATCGGTGTGATGCCATAGGGGGTAGATTCTACAGGATTCAAGCCCAATGATCGACGCATAGCTGTTACTACTTAGCAGTCCGTTAAGGAAACGTTATAAGGAAGCAAACCGGAGCACCTACGAGCATTGAGTGTGGAAACGGGATCCTGTAGCCGCTATCTTCAGGCTCAATGGATTCGGTCAGCCACATCTCACTTTCCCTCCGAGTCCGTGTGCATGCTTCCTGCGCGCTCTCCAAACAGCTGCTGCACTTCTGGATCGGAGAAAAGGCCTTCCAGCAACTGCACAAGTGCGTCATCGAGTCGGGTTGCCAACCGGGGACGCGAACCTGGTGTTCCTTTTGTTGTTCCTGGGCTCTGGGTTGTTTGGCGCCTTGCCGACGTTGGTTCATCCCACACTTAAGGCAGCGCCCTCACGCGGTAAAAACGTGCCTCACCCCTCAACGGAAGCTGGACCAGGAATCGCCCAGCCGCAGCACCGGTGATTACCGCATCGGACTCAACGATCCATGGGATTGGAGGATTTAGTGTACCGGTGCTTTCCACGATAAAAGTCGACGGTGCAAACCCAGTGGTCTCAACAACCATCTTCGTGTGACCAGTCTCCACTTGAAGGCTCAGGATCCGCATCTCACTCTGCCCTCCAGAGTTGCGAATCTTCGCCACAAAAGAATCCGTGCCGTATATACCACCTCCATTGAACGTGGTATCGAATCCACCAGAAATCCAGGTCTGAGATGTGGTTCCGCCGCCTACCAGGATATTGCCCGCAGCATCCACATCAATGCTATTACCCCAGTCTTTAGCGGCTCCTCCCAGATAGGTTGACCAGATTCGCGCTCCAGTAGGGCTGAACTTCATCACAAACGCATCATAGAGACCGTCCATCGTAGCATCATAACCTCCACGGACCCTGCTGTTGAAACCCGTCTTTCCAGTTACTAGGATGTTGTCTTCACCGTCCACAATGATGCCGCGACCCTCTGTGCGCCATCCAGAACGGGGTCAGTCAATAGTATATTGCATTTTCTTAATCTTGCAACGTTGCCATTATGATAAACGCGCCATGAAGACCGGCTCCCACGCTATGTTCGACTACTAATGTATAAACATCAATAATGTCAATACTATGTTACTATTGACTGATCCCGATACGCGCGATCACTGAATCCCCGGTGCGCCAGGAGCGGCTGGAGAGCCTTTGGAAAGGGGTGGTCGGCGGACTGGTCCTGGGCTCGAAGGAGTTCGCGGCAAAGGTGCTGATGCCCCGGGGTGCCGATACGGACTCATATCCGGGGGTAACATATCGAGCGTTGGAACGGCGTCCGGAGTGGGCGGCGATGGTCAGAGGCGGTGGAGGCGCACAGGGACTGGGTGCGCGACGGGGTCCTGTACACGGCGGTGCGACACCTGGGTTATCGACTGGTGGAGGTGTATCGGGGCGTTACAGGACTGAAGTATCCGGCGGCGGCGCAGGCGGTGAAGCGGTTTGGGCGGAGGCTGGCGGATGACGCGGGACGGGAACGATTCGTCCGGCAATTGCGGCGTGCGCTGGAGAGGTGACACGCTGGCGCCCGTGGTGCGAGATATGCGCGATGCGGAAACCAGCAAGGGCTCCTGGCCAATGCATTTGTTGACTATCGTGACCCTATTGTTTTTGCCTGCTAATTGCCGTATTTATTCTTGTTCTCATCCCACCATTTCTGCCAATTCGCCTTTTCTTTACCCAGATCAACACCGGTTATCTTGTACAGAGCGTAACCTCCTGCGTAATACTCACATTTGTACGAGCCTGTTAATCTCCTTTCGGTGACTATTTCGAGTTCGAGTTTAAGTTCGATATCTGGCATGGGTACGCTTACGCTCTTAGTCATTTCGACAACCCCAGAGGATGAGATATTGACATAATTTCCAGATGTTTTATCGCCTTTTCCAGGAACATAGTACTGTATTTTATCGACTGGTACGCTTTCATTTATTATCGGAAAAGATTCAAGAATTAGGGGAATTGCTTTCACTGCGCTTGGTCCCACGATAGCGAGGGCAGTGGCGGCATATCCTGCCGCAAGACCGCTTACACTCGGTTTCCTTAAGACGCCCATGAGTTCAGTAATTAAGGATGTGTCTGCGCGTGCCAGAATTCCTAGTGCGGTTGAGGCTTTGCTTCTAACTTCATAATCGCGATCCTCAAAAAGGGATATTATCTGTTTGATCGTTTCTGCTTTGCGAACAATACTATTGTTGATCATTGCATCGCATAGGTCGTGGACCGCTTCAATCTTGTCTTCCGCTTTAGTCGATTGTAGAGCAGCGGTTAAAACATTTTCAATTCGGGTCCATTCTTCCACGGTCAAAGGCTTTGAGCGTTGTTGTATCGACTGAAGCGAATAATCGCGCTCAATTTCCTCGCAGGTCTTATCGCACGCTAATCCGAATGCAATGCTTATTGCCTCCTCATCCGCCTGATCTGATATCCTGTCTAATCGCTTCACTTCCCCTTGTTGCTGGTACACTTTGACAGTCCTTCCGTCGCGGTCTTCAAGCTGCATCTCGGCTGCAATAAGATAGATAAAACCGCTGAGCTTTCTCGTAAGTGTTAATTCCAGTAGGCGTGCCCTGAGCACGAAGTCAGAATTGCCTTCAATACACTTCATACTCTTGAACGTTCCGCGTTTCCTTAAATAGTTAACCAGGGATTCCTTCAGCTTCTGCGAATCTAGCGCCCAAGGTGTCGAGCGCCATCCATAATTGTTCTTCACGGGTGCGAATTCAATCCGGCATGAAGCGGGCAACTGAGTCAATGACGTGCGATTTGGATTGGCCGATATATTTATGGGTTTCGTAGACGCACACCCGGTTAAAAAGAACGAAAACAATAATAGAAAAGCGGCAGCACATTCATAGCATGCTATTCCCATACTTGAAAGGCATGTTCTCTGTGTGGGATTATCGCGGTGGAATATGCTGGTATTATTCATAGCATGTTTTGCGGTCGAAATCACGCTGTGATTGTTTATTGGCTTGGCTTTGAGTCTTCTTTTAAAACTAATATCGGTATGCATTTATTTATCGTGCGGATAATATTACATACCTGCAACTAAGGCTGCCGGGTATTCATTTCGGTTTTGTCTTCATTGGTATTGATTTCTTCAGTGAATTCTGTCGTCATTCTTCTCTGAACTACTTGCGGCGAACGACGCTATGGTTCTTCTCATTAACTATAACTGACGAGCTCACATCCAGCGGAATAATCCGACCAGAATGTGTGAAGTCTTGTACGACTAAATAATACACTTTTCCCGGTTGAGCAGTAACAAAAACCAGCTGATCGTGAAAGTCCTCGTACGTCCGAGTGTAAAAAATTCCTTCGGGCGTATAATTTACATCAGGATAATATAGGCCCGCAGTTCCTATAATAAACTCGTAATCCCCAGGCGTGACCTCTATTACGTCATTGGTGATACTGCCGTGGTAATTTTCATATTGCCAGGAATTCGGCCCCACCTCTCTTAAGGTACCGCTGATTCCACGAAAGTACAGGTTTGGTGCACATGCAATGAAGGCGATGTGGTCGACGGGTTTTTGATCGCCGCTATAGTATTGCTGGGCACTGCTGCGAGGATAACCTGCACTAGGATCTCGGGTTGTTGGGGCGGTCGACTTGCAGCCAACTGAGATTATAATGATGCAAATGCTCTGCGATGCTATGCTTAGAACTGATAGGAATATGCTTTTAAGGCTATCACCGCTTAAGGGGAATTGCTTTTGCCTTGGGTTCACTTGGAGGAATATTATACCCCTTGCCGGAGGGGCGCAAGCGCGTTATAAGGGTTTTCTGCAACTCGGGGCAGCTCAGGTTATTCGGTGGACAGTTCTCCGCGCAAGTGGTTGACATCTGGTAGTGGCTTTGAGGGTTAATTGTTTTTCATAGGTGCAAGGGATTCGGCGTGTGGGAAGAGTAGATGCCAACGGTCATTACGATAGAGGGTCTCCAAAGCTAATAGTGCCTCGTCACCGTCCAGACTCCAGAACTGCCCCCGGCGTTTGAAGCGACATTGGTATTGACGGCAGGTGGATTCAATAGCTCCGGATCCCAGGGGTTCGCCAGCCGTCTTGGCTTGAGCATAATCCATCCGGTGCTGATGGTTTTTGACGTATTCAATTTCGCGGCTCAGCATGGTTTTTTGGTTCTCGGTCAAATGCGTCAGGGTCTGTTTCAGGTGCTCGAGCCGGGACAGGAACTTCACCGCACCATCCGTGCGGTTTTCCAACTGTCGGAACAAGGGCTGGACCCAGGCCCGGGCTTCCGGGGTGCCTTGGCCGTGAAGTTCGTGAGCGACCTCCCAGAGATGCTCTTTGAGATGCCATAGATCCAGGCGGTGGGTGGCGTATTGGAAGCGATCCTGAGCATAATTCCAAATCCATAGGGCGCCATCGGCGATGACCAAAACCTTGTCGGCCTGCAGGCAGGAGTCCGCGTTGCAGGGCCTCGGCATACAACTGCCGATCAAAGGCTTCCAGAGCAAGCCGGGTCGCTACATAGCCCCGCTCGGTGATGATGGGACGTCCCCCGGCGGTGCAGCCGCGTTGGTCCAACCGAAAACTGGTGCCCACATAAACCCAATGCCAACGGGAGATTTCCAGCCCCTGCTGGATTCGTCGATTACGAGGTCGGCTTACAATGCCAGGTCAACGGCAAGCGGGGTAAGGCTTGGACCTTAATCATCGCTTACGAACCTGATGACACCTACACCGTTTGGCTGGTGGAGGGCCACAGGGAACGGTCGGCCGAATCGATGGTCCTCGCCCGGGTGGAGGACGTTTACTGTGACTGCCTCCAATCGGTCATTGAATCGGTTTACGATCGGGCCATCGAAGAGCACAACAGCGGTTTCATTCCGTTGTCATGAACCAGTTCACTGTCACCCGGTATCGCCACAGCCGGTTCTGGGCGGTGCGGGATTCGGCTGGGGACCTGGTCTGCGTGTGCGTCTACAAGCGAGGCGCAACCGAGGTCGCCCGGCGATTGGCCAATCTAGCCTGCGTCAACCAACTCCAAGAAACGTCATCGGCCTACAAACCCCCTCTATGGACGCCAAAGACTTTGGCAACCGATTGATTGCTCGCCGGTGGGCGCAGAACGAGGTGGCGGACCTTAAACGGCTGGGAGCCGAATACGTCGCCCGAGACGATAAGCGGCACGAAGCCATTTTTGTCCGCCGCCGACAACGGTCGGTGATTTTCCAGGATACCCGGACGGGGCATTGGACTGAATATCCGTATCCACAGGTCAATCCCCGGCATTGGGCCTACGACCTGATCCAGGCGGCTTTAGATCGCTGATGCCATCGGCCTTTTCCGGCCCGAGACCGGCCGAGAACCGGTGCGAGGGCTGTCGAACGCCACCGTCGCGGGTGAATAGGCGGTCGCGGATCCCGAACAGGCCTAATCCGGGATGTCATGGAATTTCCGCGATTCTCTTGGACACTCTCACCCCATCACCGTAACGAGGCTCATGTTGGGGTGCTGCCGATACTGATCGACCAGCGCTTGCTGAAGCTTTGGTTTTAGCGCCGGGTGTTGGCCTCGATCGGAGCGCTCTTTGCGCTGGAGCACCCGGACCGGATCCTTGGCCTCGTTGCGGGCGGTGTAGTACCAGCGCTCGATCGTCGAGCGACCGAACTGCACCCACTGACCGGAGTGGGGGTGACGCCACTTCTGGGCAGCCAGTTGACCGAGTTGGACTTGGATTTCGCCCCGGCCGGGCGGCGCGGCGAGCAACGGTCCCACGTGGTAATGCAGCCACGGTGATGAAAGGGCCGTACAAAAGCGACCAGTTGAGCGTGGACCACATCATTCCGCGCGCCGTGGCCCCAGAACTCGACAACGTGATCGCCAACCTGGAACTGATGCCCAGCCGCATGAAGTCGGCCAAGCGAGACAGGATCGGTTCCCGACAACATGACATGGCCAAGAAGTTGCATCAGGCCGGATTGCTGGGCAGGAAAGGGATGGAGGCCGTGTTGCGGTGAAATCGCAGCCGTCTCCATAGGTCGGATTGTGCGTCCATTCCCTCCGGGCGACAGCGGCGACGAACGCCCTGGAACACGCGGCGGATATTGCCAAGGTTCAGGAGAAATAAACCATAGCCTAATTAGCCTACCCTCGCCGAAGAGTAAAAGGCAAAGCCGCTTGTGATTCCCAAAAATAAGCTCATGAAAACAATAAATGCTGCACTTCAGATCCCGTCACTACCCGGAACCCTTAGGCTCGGAATATCAGATAGACGTGTCGTCATGCTGCAATGATCGCAAAAGAACCGGCATTGATGTAGCGCTGCGAATTAAAGAGCGAGCGTGAGGCTGGACGGTGGTGAGGAGGGCCGTTGGAGTTGAGACGAGGAGCTCAGAAGAAAGCGGCTTGATGCTGCGTTAGGATTTTGGAGATCCTCCGCGATCCAATTCCGCGAAGATCAGCTCAAAGGAATGCGTCCTGTCTGTCCCTGGGGTTGTCCGGGGACCGTCCACCGCCATGGATACTACGAACGCTACGCCGATCCGGAAGAGACCCAGAAGGAGAGGATTCAGCGTTACCTCTGTCGTCCTTGCGGTCTGAGCTTCTCGGTCCTTCCACCTCACCGATTACCCTATCGATCCATTCGCGCTGAACGGCTGCAAGCGGATTTCGACAAGAGGGCGGAGATCCAAACCCAGGGTCTGGATCCTCCGCCCCGCGTCGTGGAGGCCGGTTGCCTCCAACGAGCGTGGAGTGCCTTGACCAAGCGCGTAACCCCCCTCAAAGACGCCTTCGGACAACTGGTTTCAAGCACGGTTTCCGACGGTGCCTCACTCTGGGCAAGCTTGCGTCAGTCATTCGACTCGGTGGCAAAGATGCTCTGTTTTCTTTCCGAGCACCACCGTATTTCGCTCTTGGGCAACCACCGATGCCTGCAACCGCCTGGCTGAATGTTACGTTGGACCGCAGGGGGTTATCCGTCCCACACAACGGTGTTTTTGGAAGAGGGGCGACGGCGTGAAAGGCTCCGTGGCGCATGAAAAACACCTCTACATCGGTTCACGAGGCCATCGCCCTGCGGCGGTTGAGCCTGGTTCAACAAATTATCGAGCTGATTCAGCAGCATTGGCCCTTATCGGCCGCGCTGGAACAGGTGGCCTCTGCTCATCCCCTGCCTGGGGACGCCGACGCTCCCCCTCAGTTCGTGGCCCAACGCACCCTCGAAGATTGGTATTACGCCTTCAAGAAGGGCGGTTTCGAGGGCTTAAAACCCAAACGGCGGTCCGATCGGGGCAAACCGCGCCGTCTCTCCGCCGCCCAACAGCAGTGGATCCTGGAACGGGTTCGTTCCTTTCCCGGGGTGCCCGTCAAATTGCTCTACCGGCAATGGAAACAAGCCGATGCCACCCTGCCGGCTCTCTCGGCGATCTATCGCTGGCTGGAACAGAACGATCTGGATGCCCAGGGCCGCCGCTACCTTTTGCGCCAGAACATTCCCGGTCCCACCAAGGCTTTCGAAGCCCCCGGCGTTAACGATCTCTGGATCGTAGACTTCTCTCCCGGTCCTTTCCTGGCGCTGCACCCCAAGGCGGTGGCCACTCACCTGTGCGTGATCATCGATGATCACTCTCGATTAATCCCGTATGCGTCCTACGCACGAGCGGCCGACACCCAGGCGCTTTTGGGTTGCCTCAAAGAGGCTTTGCGGCGCAGGGGGTTGCCCAGAAAGTTGTATGCTGACAATGGGGGACCCTTCGTCAACAACCACCTCAAGATCGTCTGCGCCAACCTGGGCATCCGGCTCATCCATTCCAAGCCTGGAAAACCATGGAGCCGTGGTAAGGTGGAGCGGGTTTTCCGGACCTTGCAGCAGGATTTTGAAGCCGGCTTGCGTTTGCCCGGCCAAGGGGTTGGGTCTTTGGAGGAACTTAACGGCAAACTCGCCCGTTGGCTGCAGGAGGTCTATCACCCTCGCCATCACGATGGCATCGGCGAAAGTCCTCAGGATCGTTTCGCCCGAGCTTTGCCGCTTCTGCGTCCCTTGGATCCCCAACTGGACCTGGATCAGCTCTGCTACACCCGCATCGACCGAGTCGTGCGCAAAGACGGGACCGTACGCATCGACAACGACCTCTACGAAGTGAATCTCGCTTTGCGCGGGCTCAAGATTCAGTTGGAATTGGATCCCTGGGTCATGAACCCGATCCTGGTCCGCTATAAGGGGCAAGACTTCGGAGCCGCCCGCAAGGTCGATCGCCATCTCAACAGCCAGATCCAGGGAGGCAGGTCCAGCCATGAATGATCTCGAACTCTATACCCGAAGCTGGGGCGCCACCGCCGTGCCTTTCGGTCCTTTGTCCGAAACCCAATGGGTGGCGATTGCTTCGCAGCAACGGGCCGTGACTCTGCTCAACCAAACGGTGGCCTTGCGTGGCGTCATGCTCTTGAGCGGAGGCAATGGCATGGGCAAGTCCACCTTGGTCGGCCGTTGGGTGCGGCAGTTGGAGAACCGGCTCTACACTCCGGTCAATCTGACCCAAGCCACTTTGAGCAGCAGTGGACTCTTGGCCAGCCTGGCCCGAGGAGTGGGCAAACGGGCCAGCATGCGCCGGGAACGCAACCTGGATGAACTCTCCAGCTACCTTTCCGAGCACGACCGAGAGACACTGGTCATTATCTTGGATGACGCGCAAAACAGCTCCCACAGCACACTGGAGGAGCTTCGTTTGCTCCTGGGACTCAACCTGCCCAGCCAGCCCACCTTCGCCCTGGTGTTGATCGGCGATGAGTATCTGTTGGGTCAACTCCAGTTGCGTAATCACCGGGCGCTCTGTTCCCGTCTGGGCGCTCATCATCTGCTCACCCCCTGGACGTTGGAGGAGATCCAGACCTATCTCAAAACGGGGTTGGAAGCGGTGGGGATCAATCGCTCGAAGGTCTTCGAGCCGGCGGCGGTGGATCTCTTGGTGCGGGCCACGGCGGGCGTGCCGCGCAGCGTCTGCCTTTTGGCCCGGGCGGCCTGGCTGGAAGCGGCTCGAGCCGAAGCCAGGGAAATCAACGCTCAGACCCTGCAGCAGGCCATGGAACAGGTGCCTGGGCTGACGGGCCTCACCCGCCACAACCCATGATCGAGCGGATTCAACAGGCTCACGCGTTGTATTGCCGCCTGACCGGCCAGCGCGTGAGCCTGCGCTTTGATCGGGAACGGCTTTGGTATGAGCTCTTCCACGCCGGCTTCAACGAAGCCGACCTCCAGAGGGTCATCCGCTATCTCCAGCGGGAGATCCGCCAGGCACGCAGGAATGTTGGCGCGCTCAAGCTCTCCAACCTCCTGCAGGTCGACCGCTTCGAAGAAGATTTGAATATATGCCGCGTTCAGCTCTACGCGCCCAAACCTCCGGCTCCAGCACCTCCCACTCCACCGCCAAAGCCCGAAGAACGAGAGGCGACGCGCCAACGGGCTCTGCAGCTGCTGGCCAAATTACGCACCGAGCAGGGGCTGTAGCGCCCACGGCCCATTCCGAAGCCGCCCCCACCCGCCAACGCCTTACCGTCTCTCGGTCCGATTCCGAGAGACCAGCGACAATCCTCCTCAAGACTCTTATCCTACGCCACCGCGCTTTTCACCCCACGGCCCAATCCGCTCATCTCCCCCGTTGCTCCTCAATCGACTCCGCTCCTGCCTCCACAGATCAATTCGCTGCTGTACAGCATTGACAGTCTTCGATATTTCTATACATAATAGTATTCATGAAAAACTGCGCAATCCGTTACCTTCATTGCTGTAAATTCATCACTTGGCTAATCTCAATTTTTGGAGCAACCTCGATTATCACATCGCTAGCACAAGATGTTAAGATCGATGGAGTGAACCAGCAGGGTATATTATCCTGGACTGCCCCAATCAACTCCGACTGCTCGATTGAGTGGGCGAACATCCTTTCTCCATCTGCTTTTTCCCGTCAATGGATAGAATCTCAATACATTTATATTACCAATAGCCATAATGAAATTACAGTGCCCACGCTATACCGCATTCAATGTTGGTCTAACGGTCTTTTCGTTAGGCCTAAAGTAGCTCAAACACTGGTTTTCAGCTGTAAAAATGCATTCAATCATACTTGGGAAGAGCGGTATAGTTTTGTTGGATTGGCGGCGATTCCAACGATGTCGAACAATTATGTGATTCTGAATTTGACTCATAATTACTCTGGTAACCCTCCAGCCGGTATTACAGACGATCAAGTTATTTTGATCCGGTCAACTGATGACTCGCTCTTTGCACTTAAAGATTTTAATTCGGAAATTATAGCCTGGAAAAAAGGTCCAGTAGGCACGACCTGGACGTATGGTGACACTACAGCTACGATCGAAGCCATTGAGAATGTCACCGTGCCTGCGGGAACCTACACACAATGCCTGAAGATTAAGAAGACAGATAAGGGCAGTTCCAATTCACCATGGTACGAGTGGATTAAACCAGGTTTCTTTCAAGTAAAATGGGTTGACTACCAAATCTCTCCAGCTAGTGCTGCTCCAGTCATCTATGAATTAAAGCAAATCCTTGGTCCTTAAATAGACACAAGGGATTCACGGTGGTCGCACAAGGACAAGATATCAGGATAAGCCGATCAGTATCCTGAAAAAGTCGGACTTCAATGCCAAGTCAACGGCAAACGCGGAAAGGCCTGGACCTTGATTATCGCCTACGAACCGGACGATACATACCTCGTCTAGCTGGTCGAAGGCCATAGGGAACGGTCGGCCGATTCGATGGTTCTGGCCCGGGTGGAAGATGTTTACTGTGATTGCCTCCAATCGGTCATTGAATCGGTTTATGACCAGGCCATCAACGAGCATAACAGCGGCTTCATCCCCTTGTCATGAACCAGTTCACTGTCAGCCGATCGGATTCTGCTCGCTTATTCATTGACAGGAACCAGAACTCTCCTGGAGTATATCCGTACTCGGGGATGCCGATTATTCATCTGCGATGGATATTAGGTTCGAGTGTCCAAATTGCGGCCAGCATTTAACCGTTGATGCTGAGGGGAGCGGGTTCTTGTTGCATTGCCCCAGTTGCGAAAAGCCAATTCGTATCCCCACTGAAACACCCGCGAGATGCACCGCCGACGTGTCTCGGAGTTTTAAGCGATCTTTCCCGTTGAGCCTTTTAATTTTGCTTGGGGCTGTCATTGTCGTTCTGGTCTTTTTCGGCATACCGAGATCTCTGAAACGTGAATCAGTGATTCCCGTGGATCAGTCGAATTTCTCGCTCACTCCAACTTCGCTGCAGAAAAGCCGGGCTTATTTATTGATTACGTGTGAGAAACTCGTGGGCTGCTTTCAGCCGCTGATTCACCTCAGGCAGCAGCAGGACTTCAGCGTTGCGATTAGGAGCATTGAAAACATTGATCGAGAGCTTGAAGGTCGTGATCTACAGGAAAAAATTAGGAACTGCATTCGGAAGCAACAGGTGCAATCTGCACGGCCATTGTATGTGCTGCTGGGGGGCGATGACGTCATCATCCCGATTCGCTACTGCCAGGCTAAACCTCGAGCCACATCGGATATTAAGGCCTGGGTTCCGAGTGACCTGTATTATTCGGATACGAGTCTTGGCACCTGGGACGCAGATCAAGATGGCCGTTACGGTGAGTTGGGTGACGATGATAGCCAAGTGTGCCTTGTGCCCTCCGTCTGTTTAGGCCGTATTCCGGTGCGTGAAGCAGAGGAAGCCACCGGTTATGTGAATAAAGTCCTTTGCTACGAAAATCAAGCACAAGCTCGACAAGGCCATTCGTTCCTCTTCCTGGGCGGCCCGGCCTATATGGGCGACACCTACCGGCGTATCGTCTTGCCGGGATGTCCGGACTCACGTGCCGTGTTTCTTGGTGAAAAGCCATCGACCTCGATCGCGAAGGAATTTGAGGCTCTGACGCCTGATAATGCCGTTCGCTTGCTGAACAATGGCTATGATATGGTGACATATTCAGGCGAAGGTAGTGAACAAGCATGGGGGTGGTCCAATGGGGCCTTTGGGATAGCCGAGGCCTGGGCTTTGACCAACATGCAGTGCTTAAGTGTTGTGCGGAGCGGCGGCTGCAAGACGGCTTGGTTTGACGGAGCTAACGATCCCTGTTTAGCAGAAGCCTGGCTGCGTAATTCTCGAGGTGGCGCAGTCATTTACGCGGGTTTTGCCCGAGTTTTGTGCCATGGTCCGGTAGCCGGAGGAGGACAATACCAGGATGAGTATTATCGAAAACTGTTTCGCACTCCTGGTATCAGTGTCGGCCAGGCGTTCATGGAAATGAAGCAGAGCATGGCCAAGCGCAGCGAAACCTCACGGTGGCATCAGCACGGTTACATGTTACTCGGTGATCCAGCGATCGTCCCCGTTCGTTTTCCCAGATAGGCCAAGTCAGAGGACAAACCAGCATTCAGTTCGCCCTGTGGGTTTGAGAGCATAAACCCCGTGATTGCGCAACGGATTCCCCTGGGAGCCGAATACGTCGCCCGAGACGATCACCGGTAGGAAGTAACCGTCCGGCGGAGCCGTCTTACGCAGAGGGGAGAGGGTGTGGCAGGATGGAGGGGTGAAACGACCATCATCCATAAACGGCACGGTCCGGCGACATCGCACCCCCAAAGAGATCGCTGGGATTTTCAGAGACCACCGACGGAGCGGGCTTTCGCTGCTGGCCTTTGCCCGAAAGGAGGGACTGTGCTACGCGAGCCTTTTGCGCTGGAGATCCCGGCAATGCCAAGAAGCCAACGTTCTGGTGCCGCCAGCACCCCAGGCTGATCCACGATTTGTTCCGGTGAAGATCGAGGGTGAGGGGTTGGGCGGGGATTACGTCCTAAGCTGGCCCGCAGGACGTTCCCTGAAGATCCCGCTGCAATTCGAAACGGATTCTTTGCGCCGATTGCTCAGCGTGCTGGAGGCCGTGAGATGATTGGCCTCTTGCCCACGACGGCGATTTTCCTGGCCACCGCACCCACGGATTTACGCAAAGCGTATGACGGGCTGGCGGTCTTGGTGCGCCAGAGCCTGGGTCAAGATCCCCTGAGTGGCAGCCTGTACGTTTTCTGTAATCGCCGAAAGGATCGAATTAAGATCCTCTTCTGGGAACCGGGGGGATATTGGTTGTGCGCGCGACGGCTTGAGGCCGGGACTTTTCGGTGGCCGCAAAAGGAGGGAGCCTGCGCGTGCTACCGGCGCGAGGAACTCTTGCTGCTCTTGGGAGGCATCGATCTCAAGCAGACCCACGAGCGGAAGTGGTATCGACGAGAGGCTGAAAAGAAATAGATTTTTCGCTGGACTCTGGAACCGATCTCAGCTTTTCTGGTTCCCAGATGAGCGAAACGATCGAACTGCAAGGACGAAGCTGGCGCGCCCAGCAGATCCAAGAGATTGGCCAATGGGTGAGGGAAAACCCCGGCTGGAGCCGCTACCGGCTCTCGCGCGAGCTCTGCACCCGGTGCGGTTGGAGGCGCCCCAACGGGCAGTTGGCGGACATGGCGGCGCGTAGTTTCCTGAATAAGCTCCAGGAGCGAGCCCTGATCCAACTGCCCCCCTGCCGGCGGGAGAGTCCCAACCGCATGAAGCACCGGCGGCTGGAATGCGTGGCGGTGGACACCGGTCCGGTGGCTGGAGAGCTCCGCCAGTTGGGAGCCCTTCAGCTTCACGAGGTGAGTTCGGATCCGGGCCGGCGCGCGGTCTTCGAAACGCTGCTGGCCACCGAGCATTATCTGAGCTACCGCAGTCCCATTGGAGAGAACCTCAAATATCTCTTGTGCACCGAGCAGGATCGTCCGGTGGCCGCCTGGCTTTTCGGGGCGGCCGCTTGGCGATGTGAGGCGCGGGATCGGTGGATCGGCTGGAACGATCAAGAGCGAGCCGCAGGCCTCCATCGACTGACGAACAACACCCGCTTCCTCATCCCCCGGTGGGTCCAGGTCCGTGGACTGGCCAGCTGGGGTTGGAGCCGGGTGAGTCGACGTCTGGTGGAAGATTGGCAGTCCAAGTATGGGCATGGGATTGAACTGGTGGAAACGTTTGTGGATCGGAGTCGGTTCCATGGGGGCGCTTATGCGGCCAGCAATTGGTTGGAGGTGGGGCTCACCCAGGGACGCAGCCGTGGGGATCGAGAGCGCCGGATCCAGGTTCCCAAGAAAGCCGTGTTTGTTTATCCGCTCAGCCGCCAGGCTCGCCAAAGGTTGTGCCGATGAGCGCGACTCCAGAGGAAATGTTGGCGGAGGAAAACCAGCGGCTGCGCCAGGAGAACGAAGCATTGCGAAACCAGCGGAACACCCTTGAGTCTGAGAAGGAGGCGTTGCGACTCCAGCGGGATAGCCTTGAGTCTGAGAAGGAGGCGTTGCGACTCCAGCTCCAGGAGCTTGAAGTCATTCGGCGCAACCTGGAACATACGGTGGCTGTTTACAAGCGGTGTCTCTTTGGTTCTCGTTCGGAAAAGATTGATCCCAAGGAACTGGAGGCCCGGATTGCCAAAGCAGCTGCCGAGGCCCGGGACCAACTGGCCCAGGAGAAACGCCCGGGAGATCCTCCCCCGGAAGCCGAGGAAGAACAGCCTGAAGAGAAGGCGAACCCCTCGGCCGATCAAGCCAACCCGCCCGCAGATCAACCGGGCGACCCACAGAAAGAGAAGAAACGCCAAGCCCGCCCGCACGGCCGGGGTGGTTTTCCCGCGCATTTGCCGCGTCGCCGGATCGAGCATCCCGTCGATCCCGCCCAGGCCGTCTGTGGGTGTTGCCCGGATCATCCGCCCCTGATCCAGGTGGGGGAGGATACGTGTGAGAAACTGGTCAAGCTGCCCGTTCAATATGAGGTGCAGGTCCATGTGTATCCCCAGATGGCCTGCCAACGATGTCATGAGGGGGTGACCAGCGCGCCTCGCCAGGACAATAGCCTCCGAGCCGATGTGAGCGTGATCGCCGATGTCGTGGTCAAGAAGTACGTGGAACACCAACCCCTTTACCGCCAGCAACAAGCCTTTGACCGATTAGAGATCCCGATCAGTCGGCAGACGCTCTGCGATTGGACCGGCTGGTGCAGCGATCAAGTCGAGCCGATCGTCCAGGCGATGGCCGACTATATCTGTGCCCAGCCGCTGATCCAGTCCGACGAGACCCCGGTGCGGATGCAATTAGCCAATGGCCAGATGGAGACGGCACGACTCTTTGCCTACGGATTGCCGTGGGCGGAGGTGGTCTTTGATTTTCGAACGGACAAGAGCCAGAAAGGTCCCAAGGAGTTTCTTCAAAGGACCAGGGCTGGCTTTTTACAGACCGATGGGGGCAGTTCGTATGTGCCGGTGTTTAAAGCTCTGGAACTGTTGCATGTGGCGTGCATGGCGCATATTCGTCGAGGTCTATTCGAGGCTCGATCCGACGCGCCCCTGGCTGTGGATTTGTTGCTGGCTGCCATCCAGAAACTCTATCGGATCGAGAGCCAGGCCAAGGCGATGGGTCTGTGCCTGGAAGCCCGTTTGCAATTACGGCAGCAGGAAGCCAAGCCGATCTTTAACGACGTGGGCGATCTCATCGCCACGCTGCGCAAGGATGTCCTGCCCAAGAGCCCATTGGGCCGGGCGCTCAGCTATGCGCAGCACCAATGGCCGGCCATGGCTCGATACCTGGAGGTCCCTCAAGCCGAGTTGGACAATAACTCGACCGAACATGGCCTCAGAGGAGTCGTGCTCGGTCGCCGTAACTGGCTGCACGTCGGCCAGGAAGCAGGCGGAGAGAAGGCGGCCCATCTCTTCTCGCTCATGATCACCTGCAAGCGGCTGGGGGTCGAACCTTACGCCTACCTTCACGATATCCTGCGCCGGTTACCCACTCATCCCAACAAGCACATCTGGCAGCTCACTCCCAGGGGCTGGAAGGAAACCTTCGCGCCCAAGAGCCCGCCGCCCAGTCCCAGCGACTGAGTCCCACCCACTCTAGCCTTAACTGTCAGCCGGTTCGCTCGCCTCGCGCAATTACCCGACGCGCCCCGCGCCCCACACGGTTCCGCCGGACGGTTACGGTAGGAAGCCATATTTGTCCGCCGCCGACAACGGACGGTGGTCTTTCAGGATACCCCGACGGGGCATTGGACTGAACATCCGTATCCACAGGTCAGTCCCCGGCATTGGGCCTACGCACTGATCCGGGCGGCTTTAGATCGCTGATGCCACTGATCTTTTCCGGTCCGAGACCGGCCGAGAACCGGTGCGAGGACGATCGGATGCCGCCGTCACGGGGAAAGAGGCGGGCGCTGATCCCGAACAGGCCTAATCCCGGATGCCATGGAATTCCCGCGATTCCCTTGGACATGTCAGGAACGCCACCGTAACGAGGCTCATGTTGGGATTAAACACACAAAAAATGAAGCCTATGACAAACACCGTAGAAACAACGGAGGAACCGACCAAGAAGACCACCCCGAAAACCAAGACCACGAAAACACAAGACCCGAAGGCCGATACAGCACCGGCTGCAAAAGACAAGACTCCAAAACCGGGGAAAGTCAACAAGGCCAGCGCCGAGTTGGGTGACCGTCTGCCGACGACGATCGAGGAATTGAAGGCGACCAAAGGCGGATTAGTCTGCTTCCTATTCCTTTCCGGTAAGGAAAAGGCGGAGATCGCCAAGGAACTCAAAACCGCCTTCGGCCTGGGCGACACCCAGGCGGTTAAGATCGTGCGGCGAATGAGCGGCCGGGCGCGGTTTTTCCGGCGGGTATTCGAGCTAATGGCGGCGAAGTAAGGAACAGTCCAGCGACGTACAGGCCCCTGGAGAAATCCGGGGGCTTTTTTTATGCCCTGATCGGCCGAGGAGGCCGCCATGAGACAAGCTGCGCGGACTGTGCGCGTTGCGTTGCTATGTTTTTGTTGCCAATCATTCATCCCAATTTACACTCCGTTGCGTGCGAAATAACTTGCCCACAATCTTCGTGGTTCTGTTGGAAATGGCTGTTTGCTTTTCCTGTGCGCAAACCCCGGTGCCTCCTCTTGCCCAGCTCAAGAACGCGGCCGAAAAAGGCGATCCAATTGCCCAGGATCGACTGGCTGACGCCTATCAAAGTCGTCTTGATTTTACCACAGCGGAAGTCTGGTATCGCAAGGCCGCCCAAAAAGGCATCCCCAATTCACAATACCGCTTGGGGTGCAAGCTCTATGAGCGGTCAACCAAGCCATGGTCGGCAAAGGAAACGCGGCAGGCCGAAACCGAGGAAGCGATCCAATGGTTTCTACGGGCGGCCAACCAGGGGCATTTTGAGGCACAAGTTCAGCTTGCTTCACTTTGTACCGATGGCAAATACCTGCCTCAGGATAATGCGGAAGCTTACAAATGGCTCACGGTGGCCATGCGATCTCCCACGCCGATAGTACCGCGTGTGCACCGAGACAATCTTATCCTCAAAATGACCCAGGAGCAGATTCAGGAAGGGGAAAGGCGGGCCAAGGCTTTTGTTCCGCACAAGACAACCGTAGATGAGCTGCCCGAGCCTGCTTTTCTAAAGCAGATTAAGCTGAATGGCATCACGGGTATCGGCAACAATCGGTTGGCGATGATCAATGGGAAACCTCTGGGTGTTGGCGAGCAAGGATCAATTAAAGTCGCCAATCATTCTCTCAATATCCGCTGTGTCAGCATTCAGGACACGGCGGTAAAGATAACCGTCGAAAACTACTCAGGTTTTCTCCTGCTCCGAATGCCGGACTAGAAACCGATGGGTCCCAACAACTGGCGAAGCCTTCCGAGCAGTTTTTTGTCGAGACTCTTCTCATCGGTGCGAATGTCGATTGGCATTCGGCTTGCTGGATTTAACCTTCTCTATGGCAAGAAGTAGAAGAAGGAAAAATGATCCGTTGGAACTGATTGCCCCCATTGCGGGTTTAGTGATGTTGGTAGGAATGGTCTCGCCCAAAGCCCGTGAGGCCATCTTTGCCGTCAGCATCGCCGCCTTCTGGCTCATGGGTATATTCCTGGTAGGATTGATTTGCTTCGGCATTTACAGATGGACGACACGATCGCTGAGGTCAACTTCGAGCCGCTCACTCCCTGAATCATCTTCCGATGAGACAAGTTCACTTTCTGTGATCGTCCCTGAAATGGAAGTTCCGAACCAAACTCGAAACACCCGGCAGAAGTCAATAGCTGAGCTTCTGGAGCAACTCCACTCTATCGATTGGTTCCAATTTGAGAAGCTGGTTGCGCTGACTTATCGGAAACTGGGCTACATGGTGACCCGGAGAGGCGGAGCAAATCCTGATGGGGGCATTGACCTCCTGATTGAAAAGGAGGGGCAGCGGACAGCGGTCCAGTGCAAACACTGGAAAGCCTGGAAAGTGGGGGTCAAGGCGGTGCGTGAATTCCTGGGGGCTCTGACCGATGCTGGAATTCAGAAAGGGATTTTCATTACGCTTCGAGGCTACAGTTCTGAGGCAAGGCAATTGGCCGAAAAGCATGGCATTGAAATCGTCCATGAGGTGGGGCTGGCGAAATTACTTGAGGCAACAGACGCCAATTACGATCCTGAAACGCTGGCGATCCTCCGGGATACATCCAAGTACTGTCCGAAGTGCGAACGGGAGATGGTTTTGCGGACCGCCGCTAAAGGTGCGGGAGCAGGCAAACAGTTCTGGGGTTGCTCAGGCTACCCGAGGTGTCGGTATACGATGCCCGTGTCGGAAGACTAAAAGCCATCGATCTCTTTTGCAGAAATGAGGGAATCGATGCTACAAAATTGAGCCGAAGAAAAATATGGGGGTTGGACCGTATTTGACCAACCCCCTATGCTTAAATCTTGAGGTAATGGATCCGGACAACATTCATTTTTGGGCGAAGACCACGAAGAATGCCGAGGGAATAGATATGCCCGGCATTTCTGTCTATGACCACTGCCTCAATGTCGGTTGCGTGGCGGAGGCGCTGATCGCGGCGTTGCCGCCACGCGTGCAAGCCTTGCTCCCGCCGGGCGCGGTCACACTGGCGGCGCTGCATGACATCGGGAAGATCACGCTTGGCTTCCAGGCCAAGTGTCCGATGTGGCTGGAAGACGACCGGTTGCCGAAGTTCTCACCGGGCGAGATTGTGCTATCCGTTTCCGATCATGCTTTGGTCAGCCAGGTGTTCCTCCAAAATTCGCTTCAGCCTGCGCCTGCCCGGCTCTGGGCCGCTGCCGTTGGTGCGCATCATGGTCGGCCGAAAGGTAGAACTGCGCAGTTACCCAAAAGCACGCCGGAAGCCCTCGCCAAATGGGCGGAGCTTCATCGCGGCAAACTTGCTCGGGAACTTATTTCACTATTTGGCGCTCTACCTGACTTACCGCCTGATCCTCGCTTCGTTCCGCATCACTCCGACCTGTGGCTTCTCGCAGGACTCATAACTGTCGCGGACTGGATTGGTTCGAACGAAACGTGGTTCTCACCCAAACGTGGGCTGCCACAGGAAGTTGCCCGGCAGCAGGCGCGGAGCGCGCTGGTTCGGATCGGCTGGCCGGGTGGGCGGCTCAAGCAGACCGACTTTGCGACCGCATTCTTCGCCGGACAGCAAACCCCTTTCATCCCGAATCCGCTGCAACAGGCCGTGGTGGAGGCCGCACAAGCTCCCGGCGTCATCATCATCGAAGGCCCAATGGGCTGCGGCAAAACCGAGGCAGCCCTGTTCGCCGCACAGCAATGGATCGCTGTCGGCCCCAACCACGGAATCTACTTTGCGCTCCCCACCCAGGTGACCAGCAACCGGATTCACAAGCGCGTCGAACAATTCCTCCGCAATACGCTGGTGGACGAAGCGCCGCTGCGACTGGCCCACGGAAACGCCTGGCTAGAAGACGATTTCGATCTTCGCCTCCGGCCGACGTTCCACTGGCGATCCGATAGAAGCAGTGACGACCCCGCCGAGAGTGTTCGTGAATCCCGCTCTTGGTTTGCCTCGGCCAAACAAGCACTACTGGCCACTTACGGTGTGGGCACAATTGACCAAGCTCTTCAAGCCGTGGTGGCGGTGAAACACTTCTTTGTCAGGCGTTTTGCCCTCGCCGGCAAGGTCGTCATCCTCGACGAAGTCCATTCCTACGACATCTACACCGGCACGCTCGTCGCGGCGCTCATCCGCGAGCTGGTGAATCTCCGCTGTTCTGTCGTCGTCCTGAGCGCCACGCTCACCGCCGCCCGGCGCAGGGAATTGCTCAAGGGAGCGGGTGTAATCGAAACCGATTCGCCGCAAACCTACCCGCTCATCACCACAGGCGTAAACGGAAACGCCCGACACTTCGCCCCTGACTGGAAATCGAAACGCCGCATCGCTCTGCGTCCGGCTGTTATCCCCGAAGCCGAAACTGTTGCCGAGCTTGTCCGGCGCGCCGAGGCCGGTCAACAGGTTCTCTGGATTCGCAACACGGTGATCGAGGCGCAGGAAGCATTTCGAGAGGCTTGTTGCTCAGCGCGTGAATGCCTCGTGCGCGTCGGCCTGCTGCACAGCCGGTTTCCCTTTCAACGCCGCGCGCAACTTGAGGACGACTGGCTGGAACGGCTCGGCAAAAACCGTCCCGCCGATGGGCCAGGCTCCATCCTCATAGCAACCCAGGTCGTGGAGCAAAGCGTGGACATCGACTTGGATTTCATCATCTCCGACCTCGCTCCCACCGATATGCTACTTCAGCGCCTCGGACGCTTGTGGCGGCACGAACGTCCCCACCGCCCCACCTCGCAACCGGAGTTTTGGATTCGCCTACCGGAGTTGCCTGCCAATGCGGATGCCGGCGCATTGAAAAAGTCCTTCGGACGCAGTGCCCGCGTCTATGCGCCTTATGTCCTCTTGCGGACGATGGATGTCTGGCAATCGCAAACGGAAATCAATCTCCCAGCCGATATCCGCCCACTGCTCGAAGCCACCTACGCCGAACCGGACAAGAACGAGGCAGACGCCTGGAGGGAAGTCCATGCGGAATTGGAAACCGAGAAGGCCACCCTTGCCGCCAATGCTGCTGCCGCCACCCGTGTGCTGGGCAATCCCGTGCTCGCCGACAAGGAGGAAATCCTCACCCGGCGCAAAGGCCCTCCCACCACACCGGTCATCCTGCTTCGCTCCATCACGGGCGGGCTCAACGGCCTCACCACGCTCGCGGCGCTTGATGGCTCGCGCGTCGAAATAAGCGAACACGAATGGCGGCGTGCCCATGCCCGCTTCCTGCTCGAATGGATGGTGCGCGCCCCGCATTGGATGGTTCCCGCGAATGCGCCCCGCCCGCGATGGCTCGACCTGCACGGTCCTTCCGATGCTGTGGTCGCCGTGGTGCGCGACGACGGGCGCTGCCTTTTCGGCGAAGACGTTTCCCCGATGACATACGATCCGCGCCTCGGCCTTTTTGCCGAACGCGCTCCACAACCCGCACCGCAAACCTGGAAGGACGACGACGATGAATTTGACTATTGACCCTTGGATTCCAGCGCTTCGTGCCGATGGCCGCCGCGAACTGTTCAGCCTCCAAGACCTGTTCGCCCAGGCCCACAACCTGCGCGACCTCGCCGCCAAGCCGCACGAACGCATCGCCCTCATGCGCCTGCTGCTCTGCATCACCCAGGCCGCGCTCGACGGCCCGGCGGACGAAGCGGCATGGGAAACGTGCGAACCGCTCATCCAACCGCGCGTCCGCGACTATCTGGCGAAGTGGAAGGCGGCGTTTGAATTGTTTGGAGACGGTCAACGGTTTCTGCAAGTGAAACCAGGGAGTATCGCCGATCCCGCCCCAGTCATGGAGAACGAAGGCATCACGCGACTGAACCTTTGTCTCGCATCTGGAGAGAGCAACGCCACCCTCTTTGACAATTCAGCTTCGGATGCAAGAGAATTCAGCGCAGCCCAAGCAGCACTATACCTCCTGACCTACCAGTGCTATTCACCATTGCTTGGGCGCGGCTATAAGGGGCGTTCTCCGTGTGCTGACGAAAGCATGCTCCATTCGTTTCTTCTGGGCGAAAACTTGCTTGGAACGATCCACCTGAACCTCTTGACCTTGGAGACAATCACCGACTGCTATTCACCATCAGGTGCAGGCCGCCCAGTTTGGGAGATCAAACTTACCAAGAAGCCTTCAAATACAGAATTGCATGCCCTTACTCAAAGCTACCTGGGCCGTCTTGTTCCGCTCGCGCGAGCCATTTGGCTGGATTCTTACAGGACTATGACCCTCGCGAACGCACTGGTTTACGAAGGCATGGAGGACTCGGGCTTTCGGGAAGCTACTGCAACGGTCGTCGCAAGGAACTCCAAGGTTGTGCCTTTGAGCATCCGCGCAGACAAAGCGATTTGGCGCGAGTTGCCCGCGATCTGCGTCAAGGGTCGGCAGACGGACGGCGTCTCAGGCCCGCTGGCCTTGCGCAATCCGATTCCCGATTCCGGAATTACCATTTGGTCAGGTGCGATGATCTTCCCGAAGAAGAACGCGAAGATCGAGGATGTGGTTGAATCCACCTACTCAATCCCGCCGGGCATGTTCACTGAGTTGGGCCGTGCCGCGTATGAACGAGGCATCGCCCATGCGGAGGAGCGCGAGGGCGTCTTGATTCAAGCGGTCAAAACCTACGCCGCCACCTTGAAGATTGGCTCTCCCGCCTACGATCGCGCCCGACAACAGTTCTGGACACGCGTCGAACAACACCTGCCTGCCCTCTTTGCTCTCGCCCGCAACCCGGATCTTTTCGCCGACATCCCCAGCAGCGATTGGGGCATTGCTGTCACCGATGCGGCGCTCGGAGCCTATGAACAATCTTGTCCGCGCCAGAGCCCACGCCAGATCGAAGCCTACGCGCTCGGCTTGCGTAAACTTGCCTATCGTCCGAAACCAAATCCTGAACCCAAGTCCAAAGCCCATGAGTGAAACCAAACGTACCCCCAAGGATCGCGCCGCCGATTTCGTCGGCGCGCTGCGCCGCGCCTGCAATGACCGCGGCAAACTTGCCACCCTCCGTCGCGGCCTCACCGAGAATCCGCGTCTGCACGTGGACGCCTGGCCCGTCATTGCCAGCCTCGGCGGCGACATCGGCCAGCCCGCATATGTGGCCATCGCGGCGCTCTTTGCCATCCATCCCGATGAATCCACCGCCCGCAGCTTTGGCGAAACTTGCCGTCGCCTTGCCCAAGGCGACAGCAAGGACATCGCGAAGAGCTTCGAGCACCGCTTCCGTCGCCTGCTTGCCTGCGACAGCGTCGAGGATGTGATCGGCCAGCTTCGCTCCTGGATTCGCCTCGCTGCCAGCAAGGGCATTGGAGTGAACTATGAAAGCCTCTTTGCCGACCTTTGGAACTGGCCGTGGTATTCGGACGACATACGCATAAAATGGGCCAAAGCCTTCTGGCAATCAGGCGAAGCCGCCGTCCCCGAGGCGATTCCAACCTCCAACCCCGCATTTGTATGAGTACGGCAACCCTTGAGACTCCGACCGCCACCCCCACGCTGCACCTCACACAGATTCTCGTTTCCTACGAGGACGCCATCCGTCTGCTCCGCATTCGCGACACCTACGATTGGCACCAGCGCGTTTGGCAGGCCTTCGGCGGTCGAGATGGCCAAGTCCGCGACTTTCTCGTCCGCGTGGACCGAAAAGAAGAAGACTATCGTGTTCTGATTCTTTCCCGCTCCGTTCCCGCTAAGCCCGATTGGTGTCCCACAGATTGCTTCGGCACCAAGGATATTCCCGAGCGTTTCTTCGCGCGCACCCGCTACCGGTTCAGCCTTCTGGCCAACCCAACCTGGAAGCCGGTGAAGGACAAGGACGGCAACTACATCGCCGACGCCAAGAAACGCAAGCGTCGCGCGATTACCAAACGCGAAGATCTGATCACCTGGCTGCAACGCAAAGCCGAATCTGGAGGCTTCCAGGTTTCTGCCGACTCGCTTCGGACCCTTCCGCGTGGCCAGGAATACTTCCACAAAGACAGGCGCTCGCACGGCACGCACACCGCCGTCGAGTTCCAGGGTGAACTTACAGTCACCGATCCAACGCAGTTCCGCGTCACCGTCGCCTCCGGCATCGGCTCGGCCAAGGCCTTCGGCTTCGGCCTGCTCGTGTTGGCACCGATTTCCTGATCTCTCAACAATCAACTTTTAACCCTCAACAAAACAAAATGAAACTGATTGAACTCCACATCCTCCAATCGTTCCCTGTCTCCTGTCTGAACCGTGATGACGTCGGCTCGCCCAAGACTGCCGTCTTCGGCGGCGTCAACCGCGCCAGGCTTTCCAGCCAGTCGCTCAAACGACCGATTAGACTCGCACTTCAAGAACAAGCGCCCTCCATATTTGCAGGCGAGCGCAGCAAGCTGATCATCATCCCACTGGCAGATCGGATCGAAAAGATCGGCGTAGAACGCGAACGCGCATTGGAGCTTGCCCGCGCTACGGGGGCTTATTTGGCAACATTGGACGAGAAAGCTGCCGCCAAGGGAGTCGAGAAAGTGAAAACCCTCATGTTTCTTTCTCCGGCGGAACTCGACAGCATTGCCAAAGATCTCGCTCATGCGTCGAAAGCAGCGCCCCCGGCCGCATCACAGCCCGACGAATCTGGCGCGAAGATAAAGAAGAAGGGAGACAGCAGTCTGGACGTAGGCAAGATCGCAGCAAAAGCCTGTAACAATGTGGCGCTTAAAGACGCGGCAGACATCGCTCTGTTCGGTCGTATGGTCGCGAGTGATCATTCCATTACGGTGGAAGGGGCCGCCATGTTTGGCCATGCTCTTTCCACACACAAGGCCGACAACGATCTGGATTTTTTTACAGCCGTTGATGACCGTCAAAAGGAAGACCCCACCGTCGGCGAAGAAGATCGGACAGGCAGTGGAATGATGGGAACTTTGGAATTCTCCTCCGCTGTCTACTACCGCTACGTGGCACTAAACTTGGATCAACTATTCTACCAGACAGATCGAGACGGCAAACCAAGCGCGAATCTGAGCAGTCTTCTTGGGGCGGATCACCTGTCAATTCGGCAGAAGATCGTCGACGCCTTTATTCGCGCCACGCTCATGACCGTTCCCGGCGCGCGGAAGAACTCCATGAACGCCCACACCCTTCCTGGATGCGTAATCGGAACATTCAAGTCCGCCGGACAACCCGTCCAGTTGATCAATGCCTTCGAAACGCCCGTTCGCCCGAAATCCGGACTGATGAATGCCTCTATCGAAGCCCTGAAGGCTCATCACGCCCAACTGAAGGAAACGTGGGGTATTGCCTGCGATGAGGAAGTGATCCTGCCCAACAAGAACCTCAACGCCTTCTGCGAGGCCCTCACCAAGCATGTTAGCTAACGCTTGCCTCGCCCTGTTGCTCGACGGCCCCATGCAGTCGTGGGGCCACGCCTCGCGCTTTGAACGCCGCACCACGGCGCTTCATCCAACCCGTAGCGGGGTGTTTGGGTTGATCGCCGCTGCGATGGGAATCAACAAACACGACCTAGACGAAGCCGACCAACTGGCTCGGCTGCAGCCTTTGCGTATCACCACGGTAACTCTGCTCCGCCGCAATCGGCGCGGAGACGAACTGCCGATTCTCCGCTTGGAGGATTACCACACGGTCGCTTTTACCCGCGAAGCAGGGGCGAATGCATCAAGGGTGGCCAAACTGCTGGCGAAAGCAAATGGTCCCATAACCGCTGAAGATCGCGATTCCGAGATCAAGCCTACAAAGCGCCACTACCTCCTTGACGCCCGGTTCGGCGTGCTGCTCGAAGGCCCAGCAGGCTTGATCGAAGAAGTCGCCGCCGCCCTGAGCAATCCCAAGTGGGGTGTCTGGCTCGGGCGCAAGTGCTGCCTTCCCGCCAGCCCGGTGCTGGCAGCCCCGCCCGGCAAGCGGGCAAATGTCTGGCCGCACCTGCTCCAGCGCGCCGGGTTCGCCGGAACAGAATCCATAGAGCAATTCGACCACGTTATAGAGACCGCGCCCGGCGCCGCCGGCTCCGACACGATTGACGATGCGCCGCTCGGCTACGGCAAGTCCATCGGCGAGCGCCACGCCCCGCGTTGGATTCGTCGCTTCTCCAAATCGCCATTCGCAAATCCAAAATCCTAAATCGCTCATGCCCTTATTCGAACGCCCGCCGCTGGAAACCCTGGCCCCGGCCAAGGACCGCTGGACCCCCCTCTACCTCGAACACGGTCGGCTCGAAGTGGACGATTCAAGCGTGAAATGGATCAGCGCCGACGGACTGTTCTGTCGCCTGCCCGTGGCCACGGTCTCGGCACTCATCCTCGGCCCTGGCACCACCGTCACCCACGCCGCCATGAAGGCTTGCGCTGAGTCCAACACCCCCGTGTGCTGGACCGGCGAGGAATCACTGCGCTTTTACGCCTTCGGCCTCACGCCAAATCACACCAACGACATGCCCCGCCTCCACGCCGAGGCGTGGGCGGACAAACGCCGCCGTGCCCAGATCGCTCGCGCCATGTTCAAGATGCGATTCCCCGATGCCGACGTGGAAGGTAAACCCGTCAAGGAACTGCGCGGCATGGAGGGTTTGCGTGTCCGTGCTCTCTACACTGAACTCGGCCTGAAGCACGGCGTCACCTGGAAAGGCCGCAACTACGACCGACAGAACTGGGACACCGCCGACAACATCAACCGCGCCCTCTCCGCCGCCAATGCCAGCCTTTACGCCCTCTGCGCCGCCGTCATTTGCTCGCTCGGTTACGTGCCAGCGCTCGGCTTCATCCACGATGCCGGCACACTCCCATTCGTCTATGACGTGGCCGACCTCTACAAGCACCTCACCAGCATTCCCGCTGCGTTTCTCGCCGTCCGGCAGGACCCGAAGGACGAGGGTGATCTGGTGCGGAAACTGTTGAAGCAACGAGTCGAGGAGGAACGCCTCCTGCAACGGATGCCAAAAGATCTGGCCGCCTTGTTCGATACCGCCGAAGCCGCCCCCGTCCAGGCTGGTGGCCGCCCGCCTTCGGCTCTGAGCTGATTCCATAATCCGCAATCCGCAATCGAATGACCGTCCTCATAGCCAATGACACTCCACCCGCCATTCGTGGCATCCTCAAACGCTGGTTCTTGGAGCCTAAGCCCAATGTCTTCGTCGGAACAGTGAACCGACGTACCCGTGACAAGGTGCTTGACTATGTAAAGCGCAATGCGAAAGGCATGAGCCTGCTAGTTCTTACCAGCGAGCCCAATTGCCAGGGATTTAAGATCGAACGTTGGGGCGAACCCGACCGGCGCGACACCGAGATTAGTGGCCTCTGGTTGGTGGCCGAACAATGGGTAGAGGCAGAAAACCAGCCCTTCTAATCTCCGGAAAAAGCTCGAAAACGGCCGCGTAACCTGCTGGTATTTCAGTGTTCTCCCCACCCGCGTGGGGATGGTCCGAAGAGGTAACGTTCATCGACGTAACCGCCTTCGTTCTCCCCACCCGCGTGGGGATGGTCCGGAAAAAGACAGAAACAAAACAAAGCAAGAAGCGTTCTCCCCACCCGCGTGGGGATGGTCCGAGCTGTGCCTCGGTGATTCCTGCCTTCACGCAGTTCTCCCCACCCGCGTGGGGATGGTCCGCGGGCTCAGGAACCGGGTTTGGGCATCCGTGCGTTCTCCCCACCCGCGTGGGGATGGTCCGCTCTTAAGGCAATCCAAGCGGCGGCATACGCGGTTCTCCCCACCCGCGTGGGGATGGTCCGGAACACGCCGAATCGTTTTTCAACCACTACGAGTTCTCCCCACCCGCGTGGGGATGGCTTTATTCGGATTTATGGCCATTTTAGAACTTAAGACTAGGCGTCATCAAAATGGTGTAGCTCCTTGCCGATCCCAAAACAATGCCAACTTGCCAGGTTTGAAAGGCCAAATATTTGGCAAAAATTTGGCAATCGATCACAGCGTTGCAGAGTATTGCAGAGTATTGCACAGGGAGGGAGTCGGGCGGTGTCGAGATCGTAACCCGTTAATAAAAAAGGGCTTTCCTGATGGAAAACCCTGGAAAATTGGTTGCGGGGACAGGATTTGAACCTGTGACCTTCAGGTTATGAGCCTGACGAGCTACCGGGCTGCTCCACCCCGCGTCTCAAAGGATCTCCTTTTTAAATCAGCGGCAGGATGGGTGCAAGGGTTTTTGCGTGTTTTTTTGGATTGCACCGGTTTTTGGGTACCGGCCAGTGAAGGACGACTGACGGGCAGGGGGAGGCCGGGCACAAAGCCATGGGGTCAACGTTCGCGGCTTCGGACTTCGATATAGGCCCAGAGGATGCCAAGGAGAAGGCCGGCGGCATGGGCGGTATTTGCGATCTTGCCCACAAGTCCAAATAAGCAGAGGAAAAACCAGATCAACATCATGATCACAGTGCTGGGATGCAGAAATAATCCTGAGAGCGGGTCCAACCGACCGCGAATCCAAACATAGCCCAACAGCCCATAGACAACGCCGGACATGCCTCCGAAGTTGGGGCCTCCGACGAGATACTGGCAGAGGTTGGAGAAGATGGCGAGGCCGAGAAATAACGTGGCGGTGCGGAGGCGGCCGGTTCGGAGTTCGAGCATGGTGCCGAGGTCGAGAAGCCACATCATGTTGAAGATAAGGTGCATCCATCCAAAGTGAAGGAACACCGGGGTGACAAGCCGCCAGATTTGGCCGTGCTGGATTTCGGTTAACGCGCCGAGGCGATCCAGAATTCCGCCCATGGACTGATAACTGCCGATGAACAGCCAGCCGACATTTCGCATGTCCTGTCCGAAGCGAGAGAGGAAGAAGACCACCCCGCAGACGATGATCAGGGCCAGGGAAATGTATCCGTAACCCGGGGTGTTGGTGGACCGCCAGAGGATGGAGCCATCGAGGACTTTCTTGCGGTAAGCCCGGTCGGATTGTTCGTTGTGCGACCGGCGTCTGCGGGCCTCGCGGGAGGCGGCGGCGTATTTGGGGTCGGCGGATTGCGCCTGGAATTCTTTGAGGAGACTCCGGGCTTTCTCCAATTCTTCTTCCGCATGAACCCAGACACTCCAGGAGCCGTCTTTTTCGGATTCGACAAGGTTGTCGATACCCTGGACGTAAAGGAAATCGCCAAAAATCCTGGCGGATTCCTCGGCGTTCAGATGACCAATCATCCGCATAACAAAGGATTTGGGGTTTATTGGGTTTCCGGAGAGTCGGCTGGGGGGGTGTCTTTCATGAATCGATGAACGAACACGTAATACATGGCGGCAAGGATGAGGACAGCGCCGCCGATCCAATAGGACAATCGATGGAGGTCATGGGCGTTGGCGCCGGCTTTGATCCCGAACCAACATAGCACAGCGCACCAAAGGGCGGATCCGATCAGGGTGTAGAAGCTGAATTTCATGTAGTCCAGGCGCACAATCCCGGCGGGGAGGCCGATGAGATGGCGGACCACGGGGAGCAGACGGGAGATGAAAACCCCCATGGATCCATAGCGGGCGGCCCAGCGTTCGGCGCCTCGGAGTTTTTCCTGGGTCACGAGGATGAGGTATCCGTAGCGCATGACGAGGGGGCGACCGCCCCAGCGGGCGATGGCGTACATGACGGTGGCGCCGATCCAGGAGCCGATGGCGCCGGCGATGACAATGCCGGTCATGCCCATGATGCCTTTGGTGTGGGCGAGGTGGGCGGCTGGGGGAATGATGACTTCGCTGGGCAGGGGGACGATTGAGCTTTCGATGGCCATCAGGAGGGCGATCAAAGGGTAGCCCCCGGTTTCCAGCGTATTCAAATACCAATCAATCAGACCCTTGAACATACGGCCGCATTTTATCGGGAAAAAACCGGCGGTCTGCAAGCTTTCGTGAGGAAAAAAGGCGCTGATTCAAATCATGAGTTCGCAGGAGGACGAGGATTTCGCAATTTGGAAATTGTGGTTGTGATCGAAATTAAAAGCTGAGGCATCTCGGAATTCGATCCCGATGACGAAGACGATCCCGATGACGAAGACGATCCCGATGACGAAGACGATCCCGATGACGAAGACGATTACGATTATGATTATGATTATGATTATGATTACGAAGGAGGCAAGGAAATGCGAATGGCGGCGAGGGATTGTGATGAGCAGAGTTCCACAGGCACGGGGAGATCCCTGCGATAGACGGCCTTAATGATGTCCCTCGGGGGGTGGCTTGGGGGGGTGACGGTGATCGGGGCCTTTATCGCCCGGACCAGGACCGGGGCCGGGACCAGGACGGCCGAGTTCCTCGAGTTTGGTTTTTTGGGCCTCGGAGAGGAAGGGGGCCATGCGCTGGTGGGATTCCCGGATCAAGGCCATGGTATTGGTGCGGGTTTCCTGGTGGAGGGCGTTGATTTTGAGGGTGGTTTCTTCAAGGATCGGCTCGATTTGGCGGGCTTGTTCGGGGGAAAGCTGGAGCTCGGTTTTCAACCAGTTCATGATATTGCGGGAGACTCGATCCGGGGGGGGCGGTTTAAAAAAGGATTGCCGTCCGTAGTTAAAGCCAAGGACACCGCCGGCGATGAGGCCGGCAACAAAGATGGCGGCCAGGTAGCCCAGCAGTTTGCCTTTGGTCAGGTGGTTCATCGGTTGAGGGTCAGGTGGGTCAGGGTGTTGGCGTATTGCCATTCAGTTTCGGGCTGGGGATTGCCGTGGAGAAGACCCAGCGTGACGGAAGCCACCATGAGAATGCAGGCGCAGATCAGGCCGTGGCGCAATAGAGTGACGCACTCCCAGCCGTTGGAGGGCGTTTCACTTCGACGCCAGGCGGCCATGAGCCGGGCTTCGGTGGCAAAACTGAGCTCCTCGGACTCAGCCCGGTATGCCCGGGAGGCGGCCCGAAAAAGCCGGTCCAAATGGTTGTCGTTGATTCTCATGTTGGCTCCTTTAAAAGCAATTGGAGGTGTTTTTTCAGCTTTTGCCGGGCGCGAAAGGCGCGCACCTTGATGAGCGGGGAGGACCAGCCGGTCATTTTGCGGATATCTTCGATGCTGCGGGATTCGAGATGCAGCAAGGTGATCACCAGGCGTTCTTCGGGTTTCAGGTGTTCGAGCAGTTTTTCCACCAATTCGCGTGCGGCCAGTTGTTCGGAAGCGGGCAGTTCGTTGGCGGATGCGGTGAGGTTTTCGATGACGCGTTCCTGTTCCTCGGTCAGGTCGGACCATCGGAACTCGGGGCGGACGCGTTCGCGGGCGATCTGATTCAGGCAGGTGTTAATGGCGATCCGTGAGACCCAATGTTCCAGGGGGACCTGGCCTGAGAACTGGTCGAGCTTGGCAAATATTCTGGTGAAAACCATTTGTACGAGATCATCTTCGGAAACCATCCGGGTTTGGCGGCTGCGCACCAGTTTGATGACCAATGGATAGAGCCGCTGAACCAAGTCCCGGGCGGCGTCTTCGTCACCCTCGCGCACCCGTTGCAGCAAGAGATGATCGTTGTCTATCCGCTCCTGGCTGGATGGTTCCACTGTGTTGACTAGCACATCAAAGGTTTATGACCGTTCATTATCGAGCCGGTTACAGGTCATTATTTACCGGCTCAAGGCTTTCTCTGAAAGCGTGCCACATAAGCGCCGTCGGTTCCATCGCGGAACGGGATCAGTTGGCGTTCGGTGTGCAGGACATAATCGGGTGCCGCAGTCAGGAATTTGCGGACCAGTTGTTCGTTTTCCTCGGATTCGAGGCTGCAGGTGCTGTAGACCAGGGTTGCGCCGGGTTTCAGACGGCGGCTGGCGCGAAGCAACAGGTCAAATTGAATTCGGGACAGGCGCTGGATTTCCTCGAGGCGCAGTCGCCATCGCAGTTCAACGCGCCGCCGCATAACTCCAGTATTGGAGCAGGGCACATCGACCAGGGCCCGATCGAAGGCGGCTGTGGATTCACTTGATGGCGAGGGGGTTGGGGATGCGGTGTCGGAGGATAAAGGGATGTGACGAGTATGGACGCAGGTGACGCCGAGGCGGCGGCAATTGCTTTCGAGGCGCTGGATGCGGGTCTCGTCCGTGTCTTCGGCCACGATTCGGCCCCGGTTGTTCATGAATTGGGCGATGAGAGTGGTTTTGCCTCCCGGGGCAGCGCAGGCGTCGAGGATCTGTTCACCGGGTTGGGGATTCAGGAGGTGGACAGCGAGGAGGGTGCTGGGATCCTGGACATAGAAAGCGCCCTTCTTGAAACTCGGGAGTGTATCCAGGGGAGGATGTTCCAGAAGTTCGAAGACCAGGTTGGTCCCGGTCCAGTCAAAGGCGCAGGGGGCGGTCTTGATTTTTTCGAGGTCCCATTGGGGTAGGAGGTCGGTGGTTGCGGTTCGGAGGCTGTTGATTCGGGCGTAAGTGCTGGCCGGGCCGTTGTTCCAAGCCATGAGGAGAGAAGTATTTTCGGCGTCCCAGCGCTGATTCCAGCGTTCGTAAAGCCAGTGGGGATGGGAGTAGCCGAGCCAGGGATGGGTTTTTTTCAGGTCATCGAGGAGGAGCCGGGTTGGATCAAGTTCGCGGCCATAGGCGCGGAGGACGGCATTCACGAAACCGGCCTGGGCGGTGAAGCCGGTTTGACGGGCTAGTTGGACGGTTTCGTTGACGGCGGCGTAGGCGGGGATTCGGTCGAGCCAGAACATCTGATAAAGGCCGAGGCGCAGAAGGATTCGGAGGCCGGGTTTGGGGGGGCGTCCGGTTGTTTTTCGATCGATCAGCCAATCGAGGGCGATCTGCCAGCGAACCACTCCGAGGACGAGTTCGCGGACGAGCGCCTTATCGAGAGGGTTGAAGGGGCATCGATCAAGCGCTTCGTTCAGAAGCGTTTCAATAAAGGCCTCGTGTTCCTCACGCTGGCGCAACAAATTTACGGCAATTTCTCTTGGTTTTGTTGCAAGCACAACTCATAATTGCACAACCTGGGCAGCAGGAAACAGCGAATTATGAAAGAAGAGCTCGAGAAAATGGTTGCCGCCGGCAAGATCAGTCGGCTCCATGTGGCGCCGCTACTGCAACTGATTCAGTGCGGTTTCTGTTCGCATCGAAGCTGGGGGTTCGGCCGCATCACGACGATGGACACGGTTTTTGGCCGGTTTACGATCGATTTTTCCTCCAAGCCTGGCCATCAGATGGACTTAAACTTTGCCGCGGAATCGCTTAAACCGATCCCCAAGGACCACATCATGGCCCGCAAGGCGGCGGATCTGGCCGGGCTTCGAGAGATGGCGGCTCTGAATCATCTGAACCTGATCCAGATTGTTCTGTCGAGTTACGGGGGCAAAGCTACCATTGAGCAGATCCAGCAGATCCTGGTCCCAGACGTTATCACGGAGGATTGGCGCAAATGGTGGGAAGTCGCGAAGCGCGAGTTGAAGAAAGACGGGCACTTTATCGTTCCAATCAAGAAGACGGACCCGATTCTTTATCAGCCTGAGGAAGTATCCTTGCAGGCGCGGCTCCTGAAGGCCTTTCGTTCCGCCAAGGGGCTCAAGGCGAGGTTGGTGCATGCCCACGAGCTTTTTAAAAGCCGCCAGGACCTTGATGACGCGTCGGCGGCCATTCAGGAGATGGTGGAGACCCTCAACAACGACATTGCGAGTCACCAGCGCACAATCCCGTCCCTGGCCTTGGAGGCTGTCTTTCTGCGGGATGAGATCCAATCCACGCTGAATTTGCCGGTTCCGGCCGATCAGGTGACGGCGTTATCGATATGGCAACAGGCCCAGAATTTAAACCAGGTTCTGGAACAGATCCAAAGCGTCAGACACAAACAAGCCCTGCATTCGCTCAAGGACTGCATGCCCGAGAAATGGGTGGAGTCGTTATTGGAGGTGATTAATACCGTTTCTCCTCGGTTATGTGCGGAGTGCGTTCAACTGTTGGTGCAGGAAGGTCATCTGGAGGTTTTGAAAGAAACGCTGGGCCGCCTGATCAATCATCAACAGGCCAGCAGCGATCTGTTATACTGGCTGGCCAAGGAGCGATCAGACACTTTTGCCGATATTATTGGTCCCGAGGTATTTCGGGCGATTTTATCCGCCGTCGAGCGGGATCAGTTCAACGAAAAACGATCCAATCGGCTCCGAGACCTATTATTGGATGACCAGGAGTTGCTGCTGGATCTGGTGGAGTCGGCGGATATCGATCTGATTCGGGATCTGACGCGGAACCTTCAGCTGTCGCCCAGTTTTGACGATATGGACAAGCGGTCTTTGCTGGCGCGGATCATCAAGCATTTTCCCGCGATCCAGTCGATGGTGTCCGGGGATCATGGCACCCGTCAGGATGCGCCGTTGATGGTTTCATGGGAAAGTCTCGAACGTCGGCGCAACGAATATGGGGAGTTGGTGCACAAGAAAATCCCGGCCAATTCACGCGAGATCGCGCTCGCCCGGAGCTACGGCGACCTGAGGGAGAACCACGAGTACAAAGCCGCCAAGGAGATGCAAAAGCTCCTGATGCGACGCAAGGCCGAGCTCGAGGCCGAACTCGCCCGCTCAAGGGGCACCGACTTTGTCAATCCACGCACCGATGTGGTCAGCATTGGCACGGTGGTGGAGGCCACCGATTTGCTCCATCAGCACAAGGAAAAGTTCACCGTCTTGGGAGCGTGGGATTTCAATTCCGAACGGGGCATTATCAGTTATCTGAGCCCGGTGGGTCAGGCACTGCTGGGACACGCGGTGGGCGAGGAAGTGGATCTCGAGGTGGATGGTGTGGGCAAGCATTACCGCATCGACAGCATCAGCGCCTATCAGGCTCCCGGCATGGTCCCGGTCGAGACAGCCAATCCATCGCCCGTGGCCCAGGGATCTGCTGTGGTCTAGTGTGGTGTTTGCGAAATACGATGCCTTCTGTTGCGCCTCCCTTACAGATCCATTCCGGATATGCGCGGTCGGCGCGCCTCGCTCCTGACCAAAACTCCTGGCTGCAGAATGCATCGTATTTCGCAAACACCACACTAGGGGTCGGTCTGACAGCGGGGCGATTTTGGGTTGGGGCTGCGGAATGAATTCCGCGGTCCATCTCAGGGTGGGGCGAATTCTCGATCGATGCTGCGGGATGAATTCCGCGGTTCGCGATCCTCTGAGGGCAGAGTAGTTTTTCTGAATCGACAGCTGCCGGACGATTGCCCATCCTCTGGGCCGGCATGATGGCTCCAAACAGTACCGGAACCGCCGCGAGCTCGAAGTCGGCCATTTTCTGGCGTCGACTGGGTTCTTCCATCCTGCTTTGGTCCCTGGTGTTGGGGGCCTTGTTTTCCGGCAACGCCACATTGTCGGACTACGTATTTCTGCTGGTGATGCTCGGTTTGTCCGCTTTGGGATTGATTGAGTTTTATCAGTTGGTGGAACGGACCGGATTGCGGTGTCACAGGAATTGGGGAGTGCTGGGCGGATTGTTGTTGATCGTCTGCAGCTTTTTCTATTTATCGGGGCGATCGGGAGCCGAGGTGATCCCGGCTAAGGCGAACGATTTTGAAACCAGTTTTCTGATCTTGTTTGTCCTGGGATTGGGTGTTCGCCAGTTGGTGTCCTCGAATCCGCAGCATGGATTGATCGCGATGGCCACGACGTTATTGGGCTTGATGTATGTGCCGTGGCTGCTGAACTTCATTCAGAAAATCACCTTTTTTCCGGGGATCGATGGGCGTTTTTATCTGTTGTATTTTCTGGTGGTCACGAAACTGAGTGATTCGGGCGCCTATGCGGTGGGTTCGTTGTGGGGCCGGCACAAAGTGATCCCGCGGATCAGTCCGGGAAAAACCTGGGAGGGGATAGGCGGGGCGGTGGCGGCATCGACCCTTGCGAGTCTGGTGTTTGTGTGGCTTGCGCCGGATCGGCTTGCGGGGATCACGATCTTGCATGCCCTGATACTGGGGATCCTGTTGAGTTGCGCGGCCATTGTGGGGGATTTGATCGAGTCCCTGCTCAAGCGCGAGGCGGGGATCAAGGATTCCGGGGCCTGGTTTCCCGGGATTGGAGGCATTCTGGATTTGACAGACAGTCTGCTATTCAATGCGCCATTGATGTATCTTTATCTCCGGCATATCCTGACCGCTTGATCATGAAAAACGTGGTGTTGTTGGGAAGCACGGGTTCCATCGGACAAAACACACTCAAGGTCGTCGAAGATTTCCCCGGCCGATTGCGGTTGATTGGCCTGGCGGCTGGGAACAATGCGGAATTACTGGCCGAGCAAGCGCGCCGGCATCAGCCGCTGGCGGTGTGCTTGCACGATCCCGAGAAGGCCGTGGATTTGCGGGAGCGGCTTCAGGGAAAGACCGACGTGTGGCAGGGTCCCGAGGGATTAGTCCATTTGGCGACACTCCCCGAGGCGGATCTGGTTTTGATCGCCATTGTAGGCACGGCGGGTTTGCAGCCTGCCCTGGCGGCCATCCGGGCCGGCAAGGACATTGCCGTGGCCTCGAAGGAAATCCTGGTGATGGCCGGCGAGATTGTCATGCGTGAAGCCGAGCAACACCGGGTCCGGGTGTTGACGGTGGATAGCGAGCATTCGGCCATATTCCAGTGTCTGGATGGGAAGCCGGCAGACTCGGTGCGGCGGCTTTGGCTCACGGCGTCGGGGGGGCCCTTTCGGAATACACCCAAGGAGGAGTTTCCCCGGATTACCATCGAGCGCGCGCTCAAGCATCCCTCCTGGAGCATGGGCAGAAAAATCACGATCGACTCGGCCACGCTTTTCAACAAGGGCCTCGAGATGATTGAGGCCCGGTGGTTATTCGGAGTGGAGATGGACCGGGTGCAAGTGATGGTGCATCCCCAGAGTATCATTCATTCGCTGGTGGAATTTGTGGATGGCTCCTGGCTGGCCCAGTTGTCGAGTCCCGACATGTGTCTGCCCATCCAATACGCCTTAACCTATCCCGAGCGGATCGCCAGCCAGCGTGTGCAAACGGATCTGGTGCAATTGGGCCAGTTGACATTTGAAGCCGCCGATAACAAGCGATTTCCAGCCTTGGATCTGGCTCGCCAGGCCGGCAATCGAGGCGGCACATTACCTGCCGTGCTTAACGCCGCCAACGAAGTGGCGGTGCAAGCCTTTTGCGAGGGCAGACTGCGCTTTGATCAGATCAGCGACCTGGTCGCCGGGGTGATGAATCAGCACACGGCCATCGATCATCCCGACTTGGACCGGATTCTTCAAGCCGACGCTTGGGCGCGCCAGACGGCGATCGGACGGGTCTGCGGCTGATGGTTTTCAGCGCGCAGCGAGCGGACCGTGGCAGCTGGCCTAACGAAGGGCTGGATTTCACGCGCCGGGGTCATCTGCGCGAAGATTTTTGCATCGCTGCGATGTCAATCCGCAATCCGCAATCAAGCGAAGCCAGTTCGCGATCCGATCAGGGATTAGACTCTGGCTGGGCGGATTTTCGGTTCTTTTTGGCTTTGGAGTCCCGCAGCTCGTCCTTTTTACGGAGCTCTTTCTCCGCGGCTCGATTGACGATCTCCTCGGAATCCTTGAATTCCCGTTCCGCGAGGCGGACGCCGGGCAGGTTTTGTTTTTCGACTTCGACCGCGTTTGAGGCGTCTTCGGGCGTCAACAGGACAGTCGGTCTGAGGAGAACGACTAATTCGCTGCGATCACTGGTCTTTTTATCGCTGCGGAACAAGGCGCCGAGGAGGGGGATATCCTTGAGCACCGGCACTCCGGAGCGGGTTTTTTCTTTGGAGGATCGGATGAAACCGCCCAGGAAAATGGTTTCGCCGTCACGCACGGACACGGTGGACGAAGCCGTGCGGCTTGAGGTCAGGGGCACATCGTTATTATCGATTTTGGTCGTGCCGGAGATTTCGTCGATCGTCTGATTCACCTCCATCAACACCAGTTTATCGGGGGTGATGAAAGGGGTGACCTCGAGGCCGATGCCGACTTCCAACTGCTGGTATTGCGAGCTGTTACCGTAACCGGCGCCGCCGTAGTAGGAGCCAGTGATGTAAGGGACGGTGCGGCCGTTGAAGAAACTGGCTGGGACGGCATGGGTGGTTTGGATGCGAGGTTTCTGGAGGACGGTGACCGATCCGCTCGAGGCCAGGGCATTGATCGCCATATCCAGGTCGCCCCGGAAGTTCATGAAATAGCTAAAGCCACCCGGCCAGGCGGTCGTGAGATTGGTGTTGATGGCGTCGAACAGGCTTTGGCCGTTGTTGACCGCTCCCGCGCCGGTGATGTTATCGCGAGTTTTGGGCTTCTGAACCATGGAAACACCGAAGACCAGGTTGTTATTCAGGGAGACATCGATGATGGCGGATTCGATCAAGACCTGGGCGAGCATGACATCGAGTTTACCCACGATATTGGTGATAACGCCCATGTCCTGTTTGTTGGCATAAACCACAAGGGAGTTGGCGCGGTCATCGGGGATGATGCGGGCGTCTTCGAGGACCTGGAGGTCGCCGCCGGAGGCGGCGCGGTTGACGATTTGGGCGAGGCGTTGTTGGAAGGAAGATTGTTGTCCGGGCTGGCCCGCCTGGGTGGCTCCCAGTTGCCCAGTCTGGCCGGGGCGTTGGAGCCCGCCACGGCTGGTGGCGCCGGTGCGGCGGGTGCTTGAACCTCGGGTGCGCATCGAGGTGCTCCCCTGGGCGCCTGTCCGGCTGGTAGCCGTGCCTCCGCCGCCGCCTCCGATCAGGCCGCTCATCACGTTGTAGATGTCCTCCACCTTGCCGTATTTGATGGGGATGACTTCGAGTTTGTAGTCCACCTGCGGAACCACGTCGACCTTGTGGATGATTTCCATCATGCGCTTGATGTTGGGCGCGAAATCCCGAATGACCAGCGTCATGCTGCTATCGATCGGCACGATGCCGTTTGGGATCTTGGCGAAGGGAGCGAGGGTGGGTTGGACTTCGGAGGGAAATGCGTTGGTCAACTGGACCACCTGGGTGACGAATTCGCCTGCTTCAGGGAGTAGTTCGGGGGCCAATTTGGAAAAGGCGGCGCCTTCGGTGAGGACTTGGGTGGATTGAATGGCCTTGACGAAGCGTTCGCCTTCGGGGACGAGGCTGATTCCATTCAGGGTTAGGACGCTGTTGATGGCCTGAATGGCCTCGGTGCGGGTTAGTTTGCCGTTGGAGACCAGCGTGATGGTTTGGTTGGCAGGCAGGTTGCCGGGGCGCAGAATGGTGCGACCCGTCAATTCCGCATACATTTTCAGGATGTTTTCGAGGACGGAATTAGGAAAGTTTAGGTCGATCTCGCGCGGTTCATCGACCGGAGCGGCTGTTGTTGCCAAGTTGGCCGTGCTTGCCGGGGAAGGCACGATGGGGGGCTGTTGGCCTGGCATGAATCCGGGTGTCTGCGCCGGGGCGGCGGGGCCGGGTGGAATTTGGGCAGCGGCTCCGGGGAGGGTGGGAAAAGTCGCATTGGGCGCCGTTCGAGGGGGATTGGCCAGGACTGTGGGAGGCGGCACGGTTGCGGTGGAGGGTGGATTCGGAGGTGGCGTCGTAGTGGATGGAGCGGGAGTTGCGAGGACGGGGGCCGCAACGGCGGGCGCGTTTGCCGGTGCTGAAATGGGAATCGCAGAGACTGAGGAGGTCGATTGACCGCGCATGGGGACGGGGGCGGTGACAGAGGGCAGGGGTTGATTGGTGTCAACCGGTTGGGCTGGGAGAGTCGGAACGGCTCCAGCCGGGGGTTGTGTTTGGGACGCGGGAGCGGGTCCACGGCGAAAGCCAGGAGGGCGATTGGCGGGTATGGGCGGGCCCAAAACCGGATTCGTGGTTGCCCCGGAGGTCTGAACCGATGGCGGGGGGGGATTGGACGCTGGCTCAGCTCCGAATCCCAGCACCAGGGTCATCATCAGGCCGGCGACGGTTAGGGCTTTGATTCTGTTCACGGTTTTTTCCTCAAATCAGGTTTGTTCGTGGTCACAACCGAGGCCTTGGCCCGCGGGGCCGGCGGAGTTGTGGAGGGGGGTGGGGCGGCTGGTTTCTTCTGATAACTGGCCACCAACACCAGGCGGCCCATGAGTTTGCTCTTGGTCTGGTCCGGGCGAAGAGTCATTTCCTGCACGCGAATCATGGAATCTTCCGCGCCAAGGGCCAGCAGGTAATTGACCAGCTCATTGGGGCCGGTGGGATTCAGCCCGAAATCGACAATGGCCTCATCGAAGAATGCGTTGGTTTTCGCCGCGGTCGATGTCCGCATGTTGACTCCCGAGAACCGGACCTGTTTTTGCATGGCCTGGGCCATGACGGTTTGGCTGAGATTAACGGCATGGCTTTCCTCGGGAATGACGGCGCTGGCGCCCTCGAACTCCTGCAGTTGCTGGAGGTAATTGGTGCCTTTGGCAATTTCGGCCTGGTATTGGGCGAGGGTGCGACGGGCTTTCTCGAGATCGACCTGGTATCGCCGCCAATCTTTGAAGTGCGGCCAGACCAGCCACATGTTCAGCAGCGCGAACAACAGCGCGAGCACGAACACCACCAGGCGCATCTCCTGGGGTCGGAGGTTGAGGGATTGGCCAAGGCTTTTCATTCGATCTCAGTGACCGGGAGGTCGCAGCTGAAGTTCCAGGAGTAAGTCTGGCCGCCCGCGCCCGTTTGGGAGTTGGGAGAGCCCACTTTGCTGAAGACACGCCGGCCTTCGCTTGTCGCGCCAATCATCGCCTGGTTGAATTCGTTCACCTTGGTGACTTGGTCGGCGGGCACCATGCCTGAGACGACGAGTTTGCCTCGTTGGAAGCTGAGGCTCTCGAGGGTTAACTCTTCGGGGAGCAACTCCGAGACCACCCGCCAGCAGTCCAGGGCCGTGTATTTCAGATCCTGCCGCAGTTGGTAGACCTGAACTTTTGCCCGGAGTTGAAGGACTTTCTGGTAATCGGGCGTCAGGGCCTTGACGTGTTTTTGGACCCGGTTGTATTGATACTTGAGCACCTCGAGGGCGCCCAGGTAGACCAGGACGCCGATCAGGTAAAGAACCACCACAGCCCCCAGGCCGCGCATCCACAGCCGATCGGTGTATTGCTGCCGGTAACGGGCTGTATATTCGCCGGGCATCAGGTTGACCCGCGATTCCCGTTTCATCAGGCGGCGCGCGCTGAGAGACGCCAAATCGCGCGCAGGAAGGGGGGGCATCACGCGCGGGGCCTCGCCGAGCCACTCGTTCAGGACCGGTTCCCATACGGCCGCAGTTTCCGGATCGGCCACCAAGTGGCATTCGAGCTTGGATCCCAGCCAACCTTCGGCTTCGCCCGACCACGCCATCTGGCTGAGGTGGTCTGTCAGGCAGGCGGACCAGCGAGGGTCGCTGGGCAGAGTCAACAGGGCGATATACTGGAGAACACCCCGAGTCCACCAGGCGGCAAGAAAGGTGTTTTTGCCTTCAACGATTTTGGGGTAGATCCAGATGCTGTCGGCCTCGACCGGAAGGGTCAGCAATTGGTGTAAAGCGGGAAACTCGATCCGGTCAGCCTGGTATCCTTGATTCTCCAGTTGTCCTAGAAACGCTTCCACGAGGTTTCGAGCGACAATCACCACGATGACGGTTTGCATCGAGGGGGGAGTGGCTGGGGCGGTGTCGCTGCCGGTTTCGGGGGTCGGGGGGGGCGCCGCTGGCCGAGTGGCTGTCGGGACCACCTCGAGGCTCCAAACCACTTGCGCCACCGGGATGGGAGAGAGTTTCTCGAGTTGCAGCTCGACCATGGACTGCAACTCGTTCGGGTCGCAGGCGGGCAGTTGAACGACGCGCAGGTAGACCTGATCGGCCGGGAGCCAGGCGACGTTCAATTTGCGTTGCCAGAGCGATCGCCAGGTCTTGGCGACGAGAGCGGCCGGCAGGGGGGTCGAGGCAAGCGATTGGTTTTCGGCGGCAAGGTTTTCGTTGGCCCCGGTCAGGTTGAACTGCCAGAGATCCCGGGCGTTTTCACTCAGACGCAGGATGTTGCAGAGATGGGGAGGCGTGGCGGTTACTTTGCCCATACATCAGCCTTGGAGTCTCCAACCAACGCTCCCAGATGTTCCTCCACCTGAGTCACGCGGAGAACCTCTTCGATGGTGGTCGATGCATTGCGGACCTTGTTCCAACCATCCATGCGCAGCGTGCGCATGCCTTGTTCCATCGCCTTCTGGGCAATGGTGGACGCCGGGGCGCGATTCAAGATCATAGGACGCAATTCCTCGGTCAGCACCAGCAGTTCATAGATGCCCATCCGGCCCTGGTAACCCAGCTGCCGGCATTCCTCGCATCCGGCGCCGTGCCAGAACTTCGCCGTCGCGATTTCGTTCTCTGGAAATCCAACCCGGCGGAGGTAATCACGTTCCACCTTCTGTTCGGACTTGCAGTGGGAGCAAATGGTGCGGACCAGCCGTTGAGCCAGGACGGCCTCGACCGAAGAAGCCACCAGGAACGGTTCGATGCCCATGTCGATCAACCGGGTGAAGGCGCTGGGGGCGTCATTGGTGTGCAGCGTGCTGAAGACCAAATGCCCGGTGAGGGCCGCTCGAATGGCAATCTCGGCGGTTTCCAGGTCGCGGATCTCACCCACCATCACCACGTTGGGATCCTGACGCAGGATGTGTCGCAAGCCCATGGCAAAGGTCAGACCGATCTCGGGACGCACCGCGATCTGGTTGATGCCTTTCAACTCGTATTCGACCGGTTCCTCGATGGTGATGATGCGTTTCTGGACGGAATTGATCGTGCTGAGAAACGCGTAAAGCGAGGTCGACTTGCCGGACCCGGTCGGTCCCGTGACCAGGAAAATGCCGTGGGGTTTGACGATCAACTCGCGAATGGCCTTTTCCTCGGCCGGAGAGAATCCCAGTTTATCCAGGCTAAGAAAGATCTTGCCTCGGGTGAGCAATCGCAACGAAACGCTCTCGCCGTAAACCGTGGGGACGGTCGAGACGCGGATGTCGATTTCCTCGCCTTTGATCCGCACATTGATCCGGCCGTCCTGGGGGAGGCGTTTCTCGGCGATGTTCATGCCGGACATGACTTTGATGCGCGAGATGATCGCCGCCTGAAACCGCTTCAATTGGGGGGGCATCGGCGTCTGGTGCAGGATGCCGTCGATCCGGTAACGAATGCGGAGCTCGTCTTCGGCGGGCTCAAAATGAATATCCGTGGAGCGATCCTTGAAGGCTTCCCAGATGATCTGATTGACGAACTTGATGACGCTGGCTTCCTGGTCGCTTTCGGTGATTTCCTTATCTTCGCTAACCAGCAGTTCAATCGGTTCGTCTTCCTCCATTTCATCGAGGGTTTCGGCCCCGACGCCGTAGTATTTCTTTAGGGCCTTTTCGATTTCGGCCTGGGGAGCCAGGGCGAACTGGACGGGGCACTGGGCATCAAATTGGACCGCGCCCGCCATGGAGGCATCGAAGGGATTGCAGACCGCCACCTGGAGCACTTCGTTTTCGAACTGGACCGGCAGGACGTTGTATTGAAAGGCGACCTTGGTCGATATTTTTTGCCGGGCTTCGGTGCCGACGTTGATCTTGGGGAGGTCGAGATAGGGCCAGTTCAGGGCTGCCGCCAGTTTTTGAAGAAAGACCTCCTCTGTTATGCCGAGCTCCCGGCAGACAAACGCAAAGAAACTCTCCTGGGAGCCGCTTTCGACGGCAACCTTCCAGGCTTTCTGCCACTGGTCAAACTGGACTCGATTGGTCAGTTCAGCTTGAGCCAGGACACTGGTTATGGACTTGAAGGCCATGGGCTCGAATTACAGACGTTTTAAACAAGGGAGGCTAGGGAAAGTTGCGGATCGGGTCAAAAAGAATTGCCAAAATATTTGTCCGACAGGGCGTTGAGTCTTTCTCCCTTGCGCAGGCTCCCCGGATTTGAGAAACAAAGCGAGCCTGGGCATGTCGCAGGGCTTTTTATGAAGCAATTCGCCATCATTACCGTAATCGGAAAGGATAAAACCGGGGTAATTGCCCGTGTCACCAACTTCCTGTTTGAGCAGAAGGCCAACATTGAAGCCCTGGAGGAACAGGTCACCCGGGGCCAGTTCAGCATGACCCTCCAGGCGTCCTGGCGAAAAGACTCATGGAAACCCGAGGCGATTCGGGAGGGACTTGACCGTCTGGCGGCCGAGCTGGCCATGGAAATTCGGCTTAAAGCCATTGATCCTCAACGGCCTCAACGCGGCGCCATTTTTGTGACCAAGGAATCCCATTGTCTGGAGGGATTGGCCACCGGCTTTAAGAGCGGAGATCTCAAGGCGGATCCTGTTGTCGTGCTCTCGAACCGCCGTGATCTTGAGCCCCTGGCCCGGTCTTATCATCTGCCTTTTGTCTGCATTGAGAGCCCCGATCGGGCCGAGGCCGAGAAACTCGCGCTTGCCGAACTGGAAATGCTTGAAGTCGACTTTGTGGTCTTGGCTCGCTACATGCGCATCCTGTCGCCCAATTTTGTCTGGCGATATAAGAACAAGATCATCAACATTCATCCCTCGTTGCTTCCGAGCTTTCCCGGGGCTCAAGCCTACCGCCAGGCCTACGAGCGCGGGGTCAAAATCATCGGAGTGACCGCGCACTTTGTCACCATGCACCTCGACGAAGGGCCCATTATTGCCCAGGACAGTTACAAGGTGACGCCCAACATGACGCTGAAGGAGATCATCGCCGCGGGCCAGCGGCTGGAAACCAAGGTATTGGTGGACGCCGTCCGGCTATATCTGAGCAAGCGGCTTGACGTCTACTGGGGCATCGTAAAACAGATTTAGTTGGAGGGAGGTTCTGTGGCGGTGCTCGGCTTCCGACCCCGCCGGCGATGGTTGAACGTTCGATTGTGGCATTCATTTGAGGCCTATGATTGTTAGAGTCTGTTTGAAAACTGCAGGCGACCCTCGGAGTTTTGAAACAGGCTCTCAGACTGGACCCTTTATCGACATGATCGGCTTGGCATGAATGAGATCCCTCATAACCCGCCATCAGCAGGAGAGGGCGACGCCTCGTCCGCCCAGGATCTCCTGGCGATGGTTTACGATGAACTGCGTCGGTTGGCCGAGTGGAAGATGGCGAGGGAAATCCCGGGCCAGACCCTGCAAGCGACCGCTCTGGTGCATGAAGCCTGGCTGCGTTTGGGCGGGGACCGCCAGCCGCACTGGGAGAATCGCGCCCATTTCTTTGCCGCCGCCGCCGAAGCGATGCGCCGGATCCTGATTGATCGCGCCCGACGCAAATCCGCCGAGCGCCATGGGGGCGCTGGAGTGCGGATTGATCTGGAGAACCTGGATTTGGCCGCCGCGCCCGAAGACGCGCAAATCCTAGCGCTCGATGAGGCGTTGAGTCAATTGACCGCGCACGATCCGGTCAAAGCCGACTTGGTCAAGCTGCGTTTTTTTGCGGGGCTGACGTTGGATCAGGCGGCCCAAGTCCTGGGGGTTTCAACTCCCACGGCCAAACGTCATTGGGCCTATGCCAGAGCCTGGCTTTACCGCGCCATGACGGCGCCTTGACGGGGGAGAGGACCTGATTCAAGGCAGCCGGTGATTGAATTGGGATTTGCGTCTGACGTAAACAAACGTGCCCATGGCTGTAAGCAGGCCGATGAAACCCAGGCCGATGATAAAGGGCTGGCGCGCGACCAGTCCCAGGTCCACCAGCAAATAGCAGCCAAGGCCGCACCCGGCCAATCCCCCGACCAACAGACGCCATCGTGATCGGAACGGGGCGAGGATGGCAAACAGCAACGCCGCTATCACATAGGCCCATACATCGATGCGGACCAGGGCGTTTTCGCGATGGTTGATTGCATTGGCATAAAGGGGGCCCAGGGTGTGGAGGATGGCGAGGACTTCGAAGAGTTTCCCGGCCCGTCTCAGGTCGAGGCTCGAGGACCGTTCCGTGAGCAGCATCAACCCCAGGAACAGCAGTCCATTCAAGACCAGGGACAAGTTGGTTTGACGTTCGTCATCGAAGAAAGGCCAGCGATCGGCCTGGACCCCCAGCATGTTCAGGGTCGGGCCGTTGAGGGCTATGACATCGAAGCAAGCTACCAGAGTCACCAGCGCCACCAGATGGAAAGGCAGCGTCCAGCGCACTCGGCCTCGTCGTTCCAGAAACAAGGCCATGGCTTCCATCGAGATCATCGGCAGGCACCACAAGGCCTGGATTTCCGGTTTTTGTTCGAGCCAGTTGAAGAGCAGCAGGAATCCAAGGTAACTCGTGGTGGCCAGCGTGGCCGTGGTCCAGGCGAAACCGGTCATCTGCAGGCGCCAGAATCCGAAAATGGAGACCGAGAAGGCGGTGAGTGAGGAGGCCAGCACCTGCGTATTCGTGAAGCGACCGGGGAAAAGTTGGGCGATGTTTTCGGGGGTGTGATGGAACACGTGCCATTCGGCGAGGAGCGCCAGCGTGGTTGGGGCGATGGCGAGGGCGGCGCCGGCCAGGAAAGTGGCCGCCGAGAGGGTTTCCTTTTGTCGGCGTGCGGCGTGGCCGCCCAGCAGCAGCGTCAGGGTGAAAAATGCGGGAACCCACCAGCGCCAGGGAGCGGCCAGTTCGTCTCGCAACATCCAAACCGTGAGCACAGTGCCGACGACCGTCAGCCAGGTGGCGCCCGACAACAGCGTTTGAAGCGGCGTGATCCGCCGCGCATCGATGATCCAGTGATCCTCATCTGCCAGCAATCGCCGATGGATGACGGCCAGCGAATCGCGTTCGTCGCTCGAGATGATATTCTGGCTTTGCCAGGATTGCGCCTGGCTGGCGTAGTTGCTGATGCTCCGGCGGAGGAGGTCGTCGTAAAGTTTAGGTTTGAGGCGGATGGGTTCACCGACAAGAAAACGTCCGAGTTCCAGCGCGATATCCGCGGCGGCGGGGCGATCGGATGGATTCCACGACAGGCAGGCAAGGCAGATGGCTTGGAGATCTTCCGGCACGCCGACCGCCACGTCTCTCAAAAACGGTGGGGCCGTGGTGGCAATGGCTTCAAATACCTGGCGAATGTTGTCGCCGGCAAAAGGGGCTCGTCCCGTCAGGACCTTGAACATCAGGCTGCCGAAGGAGAACACATCGGAGGCGGGAGCGACGGATTGCCCGGCCACCTGTTCTGGCGAGGCATACAGCGGAGTGCCCGCAAAGCCTTGTCCCTGCTGACGGGCTTCCTCGATCGAGAGCGCCAATCCGAAATCCAGAAGCCGCGGCCGCAAGTCGGGTCCGACCAGGATATTGTCGGGTTTCAGGTCCCGGTGAACCAGTCCGCCCGCGTGGGCGACGGCGAGGGCGCGGGCGATTTCGCCCAGCAGACGCGCTTTCTGCTCGAAATTCAGCCGCTCGGCAAATCGGTCTACCGGGAAGCCCTCGATCCATTCCATAACGATGGCCGGAGGATCGGCCTCGTCCAGCACCGAGAAAATAGTAACCGCCGCGGGATCTCCCAGGGCGGCGGCCTTGCGGGCTTCGTCGAGAATGCGGCGGCGAACGGATGTATCGGCGCTTTGCCGCAGAATCTTCAAAGCGACCCGGCGATTCAGTTTCTCATCGATCGCGGCATAGACCGTTCCAACACCGCCCTCTCCCAGTTTGCGCTCGATCCGGAAACCGGGTAACCGGGGCCAGGACTCCGGGCCCTGGTCCTGGGGAGGCTTCGATGTGAAACGCATTTGCCGGACCCGCAGGCCGGCCCAGATCCGTTCGCCGGTCTCCTGGCGGATCCCTTCGGGCAGGGCGGCGACATAATCCCGGACCTGAAGCTCGTGGGTCTGGGTGGTCCGAAGCAAGAAGGCGGCGGCATGGGCCGCTGGATGCAGGGCCGAGGTCTCGGTGGATGCGGGGAGGATCTCCTGAAGGTCACTGCTTCGAACCGAGTCTTGGGAGCTCAAAAAGCCGTCAGCTGCGTCATGAGCCCGCAGGAGTGACACGACTTCCTGGCGAAGACCGGCATCGTCGCCGCATGCCTTCGCGACATACTCATCGCGCGCCGATCCCGGCGACAGTTCAATTGCCCGGCTGAAAACAGACTCCGCTTTAGCGGCTGGCTGATCCATAGATTCCACAATCCTCGAACCTCTCGATCTTTAATGAGACTAACCTTGGGAAAGTTCCAGGTCAGTTGAAAAATGGCGAAGATCGATGATCCCTTTTCGGCCTGAATTACGCATGTTCTTTTCGATAGGTTGACTCGCGCATGGTGCCGGGAAAGCCAAGCGATACGGAGTGTCAGAAGTCTCGCCGTGGGAAGGCAGGCGGCCCGCAAGCCGCTCAAAGGCCCGTTTGCTGAACAGGCGTCGCTGATTGATGATGTTCCGTATCCAACAATGAACCTGATGATGAGAAAGCAATCTCCCATGAAAAAAATCCATATCTTCAGCTTGATCGGCGCGGCGTTTTTATTCAACGCCTGCATCCCGTCCTTGAATCCTTTCTGCAGCGACAAGGACCTCGTTGTCGACAATCGTCTGGTGGGCAAATGGCAGGAACAAGGAGAAAAAGACAATCCGAGTGTTTGGGAATTCGACGGGGCGGATAAGAAGATTTATACGCTCACCTTGACCGAAAAGAAGGATAACAAGGACAAGAAAGGCAAGTTTAAAGCCCGGCTGTTCAAGCTCAAGGAACATTCTTTTCTGGATCTGATCCCTTCCGAGTGTGAATTTGCCGAGGATCAGGCGGACCTGGTCGCCTTTTCGGTGTTTCCTGGACACTTGCTCCTTCGCGTGCATTTGTCGGAATCCGAGCTGAAGGTGGCCGGAGTCGATTACGACTGGCTGTCCAAACATCTCGAAAAGAATCCGACCGCCCTGCCGCACCACCAGGAAGATGACCGGCTGATCCTGACCGCATCGACCGCCGATCTCCAGCAGTTCGTGCTGAAACATCTTGGGGAAGACGAGCTCTTTGAATCGCCGGAGACTTTAGGGAAACAGCCTGTGAATCCATAACCGGAAATCCCATCACAGCAATTGCCCCCCCAAGGACAGCCTGTCAACAAAGGGGGGCATTTTTGTCCCGAGGGTGGAAAGCCGCCCATTGCTGAGCGGATAATGACGGATCAACTTGCGGGGAAAATGTCCGGGATCATTCTATAAAGTTCTTGCCTGGAATGGCTCCCATCAGTGAAATGAACCCATGAAACATCATTTTTTACGGTGGGAACACCTTCTGGGTTTATGCCTGTTATTGGGAGCCTCCGGTTCGGCAATTGCGGATAGCGAGTTGGATTTCCCGTCGAACTCGCCCCTCAGGTTTCGATCCGATAAGAGTTTCAAAATCATTACTTTTGGAGATATTCATTGGGACAGAAACTGCGATAAAGATCAACAAACCCTCCGGGCCATGGACACCATCGTGGAGGCCGAAAAGCCCGACCTGGTGATTTACCTGGGAGACAACTGCGTAAGCGACAATTTGCGCGCGGTTCGGGAGGGATACAAACAGTTGACCGAACCGGTGGTGCGGCGGGGAATTCCCTGGGCAGCGACCTTGGGGAATCATGACGGTGAACACGGCGGCCTGACACGGGCCGAGGTCTATCGGTGCATGCTGGGACATCCGGGGAACCTGTCCCGCCCCGGACCTGCCAGCATTCATGGAGACAGCAACTTTATTCTGCCGATCATGGATCGAACCGGGGAGAAGCCCGCCGCGCTGCTGTATGTGCTGGATTCCAACGCTTATTACAAACAGGACAACCTGGAGACCTATGATTGGATTCGCCGGGACCAGATCCAGTGGTATCGGAAGGCGTCTGAGGTTTACCGGCAAAAAAACCAGGGCGATATTCTGCCGTCCTATGCTTTTTTCCATATTCCTTTGCCGGAGTTTGGCCTGTTTTACACCAACAAATCCCGCGTCGGGATCAAGCAGGAAGACGTGTGTTGTTCCGCGATCAATAGCGGTCTGTGCGCGACGATTCTGGAGCATCGGGACATCAAAGCCATTTTCTGCGGTCATGATCATGTGAACGACTACATCACCGGTTTCCATGGGTTGTGGCTGGGTTACGCCCGAGGGATCAGCTACAACACCTATGGACAAGAGAATTATGCGAAAGGCTCGCGCGTGATTGTCCTGAAGGAAGGCAAGGCGTCGTTCGACACCTGGCTGCGGCTCGAGGACAAGCAAGTCGTCAACGTGGTTCACTGCAAGTAGCGTTTTGGAGCGCGGCGGTCCTCAATCGCCTTGCCAGGGGGACATTCTGACAAAGCGCCTGAGGGCCATGCATCGCGGCGACGAACTCCGCAAGGCCGGGCCGCCCGGCCGGTGGTCTTTCCTGTGGCGCCCCCGGCGGCCGTGTCCTGCCGCCAATGGATTTCATAAGGAGAACGTCTTCACGCGGGAGCCTAAGGGTCCGTGCAAAAATAACTTCCGATTTTGGCGGGAGCGCCGCCGGGTCAGATGCTAGGCGCGTGAATGGGAGTGTATCCTCAACGATACTCGATCGTCCACGCAACAACGCAGATGACCCGGCGCCGCCCCGCCCCGGAGGGCTGCGAGGCTTTGGCTCGCTGGCTTCGTTACTCCTCGGTCAGAGACCGCTGCGGGTATCTTCCCTCGTCGAGCCT
>Ga0116154_10000232_pt1 | contig 80814 bp, 72 predicted proteins | sample AD_UKC030_MetaG_FD_89898 | JGI IMG/M metagenome (GOLD analysis project Ga0116154, IMG submission 89898) | Active sludge microbial communities of municipal wastewater-treating anaerobic digesters from USA - AD_UKC030_MetaG | ecosystem: Engineered > Bioreactor > Anaerobic > Digestate | place: USA... | reverse complement strand
TGTCGAGCTCTACCGCTTTGCGACGGCGCTGGGCTTTGACATCGTCGCGGCAGGCAAAGGGAAGAACAATCCGCTCAACATTTATGCCACCCCCGGAGAGTTGGCCGAACGCGCCCGAGCCCGTGACATGAGCGCGCGGATGCTCTGTGAGTTTGTGGATGGGTCGAAGACGGCGGTGGAAATGTGCAGTGTATCGAACGCGACCGGCCTGATGCCGGACATTCGGGGCATGCATGGGGCTGCGGCGACCCGAGATACATTGCACAAGGTGTTCTGTCTCGAGTCTCAGGGAGGCGTGTTGACCCGGGGGGGAGTGGTGGATTTTGCGATTGGAGTGCATCCGGGTGTCTTTATCGTGTTCACCACAGACCAGCCACGCCTGAAACACGGCTTGATCCAAAGAGACATGGGACAGGGTCCGAATTACCTCCTGTTTCGTCCTTATCATTTGTGCAGCATCGAAGTGCCGCTGACGGCCGCTCAGGCGGTGATCTATGGCGAATCATCCGGGCATCCTATGCGCCGTCCGGTTTCAGAGTGTTTGGCGATGGCCAAACGGGATTTGAAAGCCGGTGAGACGTTGGATGCCATCGGGGAGTATTGTTATCGGGGCTCGATTGACCGCGTGGAAGTGGCGCGCGAGGAAGGACTTTTGCCTTTGGGTCTTGCCAAGGACTGTGTGCTGAAACGAGACGTTCCCCGCGATCGACCTATAAGCTATCAAGATTTGGAATCGATGCCGGAAACCCTGCTCATGCAAACCCGCAAGATGCAGGATCACCTGTTGGCCTGAGCCTTCTGAGGGAGGCGACTTGAAGGGAGAGGTTTTATGCATTTGATCGGCTTGGATGTTGGGACGACGGGCTGCAAAGCCATTGTTTTTGATCCCGCTGGACATATCAAGGGTCATGGCTACCAGGAATACGAGGTTCACTGCACCGAGCCTGCCATGGCGGAACAGGACGCGGAGTATGTGTGGATTTTGTGCCAGGAAGCCTTGAAACAGGCGGTTCGGACCAGCGGAATCCGGGAGGTTGGGGCCTTAAGCATATCGGTTCAGGGCGATGCTATTATCCCTGTGGATTGCAGTTGCCACGCGCTGCATCCGGCCATTCTGGGCATGGATTATCGATCCGAGCCCCAGTCAAAATGGTGTGAGGACCACTTTGGCGGCTTCGAATTATTTCAGCGGACCGGCATGCGGCCGCATCCCATCAACTCGCTGGTCAAGCTGTTATACCTGAAGGAAAGACAGCCGGAGGTGTTCAGGCGGAGTCATAAGATCATGACTTACGCGGATTTCATCCTGGGAAAGTTCGGGGCCGAAGCAGTCATTGACTACTCGATGGCTTCCCGGACGATGGCTTTTGATCTGGCACAGCGGACCTGGTGCTGGGATCTTCTGAGCAGGCTCGATATTGATCCAGACCTTTTGTCGTCGCCGGTCCCATCGGGAACCGAGGTCGGCATGGTTCGAAAGGAAGTCGCGGACGCCGTGGGACTGTCTGGAAAAGTGCGCCTCGTCACAGGAGGGCACGATCAGCCCTGTGCTGCCATTGGAGCCGGTGTGATTCGGCCCGGTCGCGGCATAGTATCCACGGGCAGCGCTGAGGTATTGGCGACGACCTTTGCCGCCCCAGCGTTGACGCGGGCGATGTATGATGGATTTTATCCCTGCACGTTGCACGCCCGGGATGGTTTTTACTTCACGTTTGCGCTGAACCACGTGGGAGGACTTTTGCTTAAATGGTTTCGTGACGAATTTTGCGGCTGCGACGTCGAAGAGGCCAAGCGCGGCGGATTCAATCCCTATCAGATCATCGATGCCGGCATGCCCGATCATCCCACGTCGGTGATGGTGGTGCCGCACTGGATCGGCAGCGGAACTCCCACCTGCGATCTGCAAGCAAAAGGGGCGATCCTGGGTTTGACCATGGCCACAGGGCGTCACGAAGTGGCGCGAGCTATCCTGGAAGGACTGACCTTCGAACTGCAGATCAATTTGGAGACGATGCGGCAGAGCGGCATCGACGTTTCCCAGATGGTCGCCGTTGGCGGCGGGGCTAAATCTCCTCTCTGGCTCCAGATGAAGGCTGACATCCTACGATGTCCCATTCAAACCCCGCGTTGTCGCGAATCGGCCTGTCTGGGGGCCGCACTGCTCGCCGGAACGGCATCGGGTGTTTTCGCCAGTCTGGAGGAAGCCGTCAGCCAAACAGTGACTTTTGACCGCGAGTTTGTTCCGGACTCGAAAATGTCCCGGATTTACGAGGAACGACTGGCGATTTATCGGACGTTGTATCCGCTCCTGAAGGCTGTGAATCCCCGGCTTTGAGGATAATCTCGCATTCAAGGACAGAAACCTCTAAAACTCGCGCCGACTATGAAATCCCATTTAGCACTGTTCATGGCGAGTCTCCTGGTTCTTGTGGCCGGTGTTGGCTGTAATCCATCCGGCCAAGTGGCAGACAAGCAGATGACCATCGGAGTGTCCTTTGAGACGCTGCAAACCGAATTCTGGGTCGCAGCCTTGGATGCGTTCAAAAGCGAGTTGTCCCGGCAGAACATCAAAATGCTCGAAGCCATCGCCGACGGAGACGCCAATCGTCAACTGGAACAGATCCGGAATTTTATCACCCGCAAGGTTGATGGGATCATCGTGGTCCCCAAAGACTCCAAAACGATCCTTCCCATGATTAAAACCGCGAATAATGCCGGCATTCCGATGGTTTTATTCAACCGACCTCCTGATCCAAGCGAGGCAAAATCCGTGACGATTGTGGCGGACAACTATGCCATCACGAAAGCCACGGTCGAGCATATGGTCCAGCGCGCCCGAAAGATCGGAGGCAAATTCCAGGCCATGATCCTGATTGGGGATCTCGGAGATATGAACGCGATCGGTCGCCGGGACGGCTTCGAGGATGTGATGAAACAGAACACGGACGCCATCGAGGTCGTGGCGAGAATCCCCACGGAATGGAATCAGGAAAAAGCCCAGGCGGGAACTGTCAACGCCTTGCAAGCGCATCCAGGCATCAATTTCATTTTCGCCTCTTCGGACTTTCTGTTTCCCTCGGTCATCTCGGCGCTCAAATCGACGAGCAAATACAAAAAGGTCGGCGAACCGGGTCATATCCTGCTGGGAGGATTCGATGGGGACGCCACCGCTTATCAGATGTTGAAGGAAGGCTACCTGGATGCGGATGGGGTTCAAGACGTCTACTTCGAGGCCAAGACCGCGATCCAGGCCATCCTGGATCTGCGCGCCGGGAAGAACGTCCCGGCGCAAATCCAGGATCCCGGTTTTGTCATTCACCAGGATAATTTGCAGGAAATGTCCCCCCGGATGTGGGGAGCGCAAATTAAAAAATGAGCGATGTCTCCCGCGCCCGCTTCTGAAAACAGTGACGAATTCGCCGAGACCATGACTTGGGCCTTTCACCAACCGATGATGACGACGAAAATTCGGCGGATGGTCGGCTCGGAGTACCTGGTATTCTTTTTGAGCGCGGTTTACTTTCTGGTTTTGACCCCTTTTACCCCCGGTTTTTGCTCACTGGAAAACTTGGAGAACATCCTGTCGAGCCTTCTGCCCTTGTTCGTGGTGAGCGTGGGGCAGACATTTGTGTTGATCACCGGCGGGATTGATCTTTCGGTGGTATCGACGATCGGCCTGGCTAGTATCAGCGGCGCATTTGTCATGAGCCACGCCGGATGGGGATTGGCGGGTTCCATCTGGGCCACATCCGCCGGGGTCGTGGTGATGGTGCTTGTGGGCGTTTTGCTGGGAGTGGCAAACGGCTCGGCCGTTGCCTGGCTGCGGATGCCAGCCTTTATTGTGACCTTAACCACAATGATGTTTGTGAGTGGACTGGCCATCTGGCTGACTCAATCGCGCAAGATCGGGGGGCTGCCGCCAGGATTTGTATCGATCGGCAAGAACATCGGATTAGCCCTGCCATTGACCTGTTTGCTTGGCTGGCTGGCTCACTTCATCCTGGAGCGCTGTCTGATGGGACGATGGATTTTTGCCGTTGGACAGAATCCGAAGACCGCCCTGATTTCCGGGGTTCCCGTGCGGGGTGTTCTTGTCATGACCTATGTCATCAGCGGCTTTTGCGCGGCATGCGCTTCGATCATCTACACGGGACGGCTGGAGACGGGAGATCCGGTGTTGGTGCAGAGGATTCTGTTGGACGTGGTCGGGGCCACCGTCATCGGTGGCACCAGTCTTTATGGGGGCAAGGGGAAGATCCTATGGACCTTGTCAGGCGTTTTATTCCTTACCCTGATCGACAACAGCCTTAACTTGGCCGGTTTTTCGCACTTTGTCATCATGATGGTCAAAGGCTTGGTGATCCTGTTGGCCGCCGTTTTCGACTCGATCAAAAGCCGTTGGACTCAAAATGAGACTCCTCCTGTCGAAGAACCTGTTTAAGAATTGCTTGGAAAAGCCGTGAGCCCCCCTGCCCTATCGGTTCCCGTGCAGAGGAAAGGAGAATCCTCAGGGGAGGATTTGCTGATCCTCTCACAACTCAACAAGTCCTTTTTTGGGAATCCGGTGTTGAAGGATGTCTCTCTGGCTTTGGGCCGCGGACAGACGCTGGGATTAGTTGGTGAAAACGGGGCCGGGAAATCCACGCTCATGAACATCCTGGGAGGCAATTTTCAGGCGGACAGCGGCACGATGACTCTCATGGGAAAACCCTATGCTCCTCGAAATCCACAGGATGCTTCGGCCCGGGGGATTGCGTTTATTCATCAAGAACTTAATCTGTTTGGCAATCTGAGCATTGGCGAGAATCTTTTTCTGACCGCGTTTCCGCGGCATCGGTTTTATTGGGGGGGAAGCATTGACCGCCGAAGTCTGCGGAAAAGGACCCAAGCCTTGCTGGAACGAGTCGGACTGGACTTGGCGCCCGACACTTTGGTGAGCCAACTGTCTCCAGGCGAACGTCAATTGGTGGAGATTGCCAAGGCGTTGAGCATCGATGCGCAACTGATCATTTTCGACGAACCGACGACATCGCTCACGGTGCGAGAGTGCGAGCATCTGTTTCGTCTGCTGCGTCAACTGCAGTCCAGCGGGATCGCGGCCGTCTATATTTCGCATGTTCTTCAGGATGTCCTGCAGATGAGCAACCGGATCGCGGTGCTGCGCGACGGCCAAGTGGTGGGCGAAGGTCCGACTGGCAACTTCAAGATAGATCGCATGGTCAGCTTGATGGTGGGGCGCAACCTGAGTCAATTCTATCCGGAAAAGCAGGTTCAACCCAGCCGAGACGTGGTCCTCGAGGCGCGAAGGCTTTCTCAGTCGGGTATCATTGCGGATATCTCTTTTCAACTCCATCGCCACGAGATCCTGGGCATCGGCGGGCTGATGGGCTCAGGCCGGACGGAGTTGGCACGGATCTTGTTTGGTTTGGAGCCTTGCGAGGCGGGGACCCTTGAACTGCTGGGAAAGCCCCTTAGGCGGCATGGCCCTCGATCGCGGATAAAGCAAGGGTTGGCTTTTCTGTCGGAAAACCGCCGGGATGAAGGTCTTTGCCCGACAGCCTCGATCCGGGACAACATGGCCTTGGTTTCTCTGGAAAAGCACGTGGGGGGCCCGCTGGGTGTGCTCCGGCAAAAAAGGCTCGACTCCGTGTTGAAAGATATGGCCAAAGCGGTTGGATTGAGCGCGCGCTCCCAAATGACCGGCGCGGTCAATCAGCTCAGCGGGGGCAATCAGCAGAAGATCGTCCTTGCCAAGTGGCTGTTGAATGCCCCGGCCGTCTTCATCCTGGATGAACCCACGCGCGGCATTGATGTCGGAGCCAAGTATGAGGTCTATCGTCTCATGGTCAACCTTGCGGCCGCGGGGGCTGGCGTGATCCTGATTTCTTCGGAGGTCGAGGAACTCATGGGCATGTGCGATCGCATTCTGGTCATGGCCAATGGCGAGATCCATGACGAACTGTGCCGGCCTCATTTCGACCGTGAGCGATTTCTCAGGGCAGCCCTGATGGATCCGATCCAGCGCGTAACTTCGCCCTCGGTTGACAAGGGACTCCCCAGATGAACGGCCGGCGCCTTCTCTTGATGCTGCTCAACCAGGTTTCCTGGTTGTTGTTTGCCAGTGTGCTGATCGTGTTTGGCATTCTCTCACCCCGGTTTCTGGATGGCGCGAACCTGGTCAACATCCTGATCCAATCATCATCCCTGGCCATCGTTGCCACCGGAATGACCTTTGTCCTGCTCACAGCCGGAGTGGATCTCTCGGTAGGCGCCATCATGTTCGTGGCGGCGGCGTTCGCGGGCAAACTGATGTTGGCCGGCTTTTCGCTTTCAACCGCCCTGATCGGGATGATGAGTGTCGGACTGGTATTTGGCGCTGTGAATGGTTTTCTGGTCACACGACTAAGAATCGTGGCGTTCATTGTCACCTTGGCGATGCTTTATTTGGGCCGAGGACTGGGATTGTGGATCACTCAAACCCGAGCCATGAATCTGCCCGAAAGCTTCCTGCACCTCGGGAGCAGCCGGATACTGGGCGTTCCGATACCTTTGCTGCTTTTCACGGGCACAGTCGCGGTGGCGCACTGGATCTTGGCGCGCACGCCGTTTGGACGACAGCTTTATGCCATAGGCCAGGATGCGGAGGCGGCCCGCAAAGCGGGAGTCCATACGCGGTTGTGGCTTTTCTCGGTCTATGTGATCAGCGGATTATGCGCCGCTCTGGGGGGGATTGTGTCGCTCGCCCAACTGGGCGCAGTATCGCCGACTTTTGGCCAGCAGCGTGAGTTTTCAGCCATTGCGGCCGCCGTGCTGGGAGGAACCAGCCTGTTTGGAGGACGCGGCAAAGTATTCCCCGGAACAGTTCTGGGCGCCGTGCTTATCCAGATGGTGGAAAATGGGCTCGTGATCCTTAACGCGAATCCCTATCTCTACCCCCTGATTACCAGTGCGATTATTTTTATGGCCGTCCTCATTGATTGCGCTCGATACGAATTGATGGCCAGGATGAATCGGCGCAGGATCCGTTGAGTTCGGGATGAATGAAGAACCCAAGAACGACGTCAAAAAGTTGACGCGTATCCAAACTTGTCAATCGAGCCTGGACTGCGCTAAGTTAGGTCCGATTTGAACTCAAAACGAAACAGAGACTTATGAAGAAGACCACCTTATTGATCGCGGGAATGCTGGCGCTTTCCATGGGAATGCTGCAGGCGGCAGATGCCAAGACTAATTGGGCGGCCAAGTGCGCCGGCTGTCATGGCAAGGAAGGCAAAGGAGACACGAAACTGGGCATCAAAATGGGGGCTCGCGACTACAGTGATCCCAAGGTTCAAGATTCCATCAAGGACGAGGCCATTATCAAGGCCCTTAAAGAGGGTGTTAAGAAGGATGGCAAGCAAATCATGAAGGCCTACACAGACACCTTCACGGAAAACGAGATCAAGGAATTGGCCGCTTTCATGCGAACCCTCAAAAAGAAGTAACTTAATGCACCGGCGGCCGTTGGGTGTGCTTGAATTCTCCGCGCGCGCACAGCGGCATCCAGTTTCTAGCCACTGTTGATTGTCTCCGAGAACATCATGATGTCGCGTCGATCTGCCCTCAGGAATCTGGCTGCCGGGACTGCGGTCCTGGGCACTGCCGGATCTTCGATCACCTCCACCGTCACCGCCGCGCCCGCGGCAGCCCGCAAAGGCCGGATTCGCCACTCGGTCTCCCGCTGGTGCTACGGCAAGATCTCGCTCGAGGATCTCTGCCTGGCCGCCAAAAAAATTGGGATTGAATCCATAGAGTTGTTGGGGCCGGAAGAATGGCCGGTCGTGAAGAAGCACGGTCTGGTCTGCGCCATGTGCAACGGCCCGGATAGCATCGGATTCGGATTCAACCGTCTTGAACATCATGACAAGCTCGTGGAGGGTTTTGAACGCATGATCCCGCAGGTGGCGGAATACGGATTCCCGAATATCATCTGTTTTTCCGGGAACCGCCGCGGGATGAGTGACGAACAGGGGCTCGAGAACTGTGTCACAGGACTGAAGCGCATCGCCAGCCTGGCCGAAAAACACAAGGTCACCGTCTGCGTCGAACTCCTGAACAGCAAGGTCGATCACAAAGATTACATGTGCGATCATTCGGCCTGGGGCGTGGAACTGGTGAAACGAGTTGGATCCGAGCGATGCAAACTCCTTTATGATATTTACCACATGCAGATCATGGAAGGAGACATCATTCGAACCATCAAAGCCGATCATGCGGCTTTTGGACATTACCACACCGGGGGCAATCCCGGGCGCCACGAAATCGATGAAACCCAGGAACTGTTCTACCCGGCCATCATGCAAGCCATTGTGGCAACGGGATACAAGGGATTTGTTGGCCAGGAGTTCGTACCCGCGCGGGATCCATTAACGTCCTTGGAGCAAGCCATTCAGATTTGCGACGTATAACCGGTTCCCAGCATAATCAGCTGGCTGCCATGGTTCATACCGCTCATTTGGCCTTGAGATTTTCAGGCGGATGAGCGGTTCATTCTTTTCAGGAATTACTCGTATCTAAGGGACTCGATTGGATCGAGATTAGCGGCCTTATAGGCCGGATAGGTTCCGAATACCAATCCCACCAAACAGCATATTCCCAGGCCGATTCCCACCCAATCCAGGGGAATTGCCACAGGCACCTTCAGGTAAACCGCCGCCAAGTTCCCTCCTAGGACCCCGAGGACGACACCTGCCACACCTCCCACTTGGCACAGGGCAATCGCTTCCATGATGAATTGGCTCATGATGTTGCGTTTCCGGGCGCCAATGGCGCGGCGGATCCCAATTTCCCGAGTTCTTTCAGTCACCGACACAAGCATGATGTTCATGATGCCGACGCCGGCGGTCAGCAAGGCGATTGAACTCACGGCGGCCACCCCGATTCGAACCGCGAACGTAATGCTTCGAAACTGGGTGATCAGAGAGTCATTCGACAAGATGTCAAAATCATCCTCCTTTCCCGGGGGCACTTTTCGAACAGAGCGCAGAACGCCCCGCACCTGCTCGATCGTATCATCGAAGGAAGCCTGGTCTTTGGCTTGAACGACTATCTCGAGACTGCGATACCAACTGTAACGGTTGAGGCCGGTGGTTAACGGGACGGCGAGGAATCGATCCTGATCACCGCCGACCATGCCTCCTTTGGCCTCCAAAACGCCCACGACGATGTATTTGATTCCATTGAACTTGATCGTTTCGTGCAAAGGCGAACTGTGAGGAAACAGGAGCTTTGCGAGTTGGTTGCCCAGGACACAAACGTTCCGCGCGCTATCCAAGTCGGTCGTCATTAACGCCCGTCCTTCTTCCACAACCCAGTTGCGCGCATCGAAAACCTCGGGGGTCACCCCGACCATGCCCACGTTCGGATTTGTTTTTTCGAATCGAGAAACCGCTTCGCCGCTCCATAGCCAGGAGGAAGCTCCAACGCTTTGGGCCAGTGTCGCACGATCCCGCAGTTGTTGGACCAGGGGATAACGCAGATTTTGTCGGCGCCAGTATTTCTCCCAGCCATCCGGGCCTCCGACAGGCATCGCCGGCCATTTTTGAATCTGGAAAGTATTGGCGCCCAATTGGCTAAGTTCAGTCTCCATCACATTCTGAAGCGCTCTCATGGCGGTCATTACCACAATGATGGAGAATACCCCCACAAGAATTCCGAGCAACGTCAGACCCGAGCGAAGCTTATGGGCAGTCAGCGCCCCCATCGCCATCAGAAAACTTTCCCGGATCTCGGTATTGAGTCTCATGGATGTGCGGGTATGGACTTGGTTTTATTCATTTCTCATGGCCTCGACAGGACTCAAGCGGGCAGCCCGGTAAGCCGGCATAAAACCCGCCACCAACCCGGTCAAAAGGGCAATGGTCAATGACATCGTTACAATGATCCACGACATCGAGGATGGCAACCAATGGGACATCAACAAACTCAGAGGGAAAGCCAGCACTAACCCCAGAACCCCGCCAAAAAGGCAGAGAGACGCGGCCTCCATTAAAAACTGGATCAGGATCGTGCGTCGTCGGGCTCCGAGCGCCTTCCGCAGGCCAATTTCCTTGGTACGCTCGGCGACTGAGACAAACATGATGTTCATGATGCCAATGCCACCCACAAACAACGACAACCCGGTAATGAAGAGACCCACGGAGGCAATGGTCGTGCTCAGGCGATTGAACATTTTGATGAAGGCGTCCTGTTGATTCACGGCGAAATCATCAGGCCGGTCGGGAGGCAATCGTCGGATACGACGCATCACGCCCCTGAGTTCCTCAACGGCATCTCCGATTTGATCCAGATTCCTCACTTTGACGGCGATGGTGACGTTTGGCCATCGACTGATGTCGCTGATGAATCGAGTGATGGGAACCATGACGCGGTTGTCCATGTTAAACACGCCCAGGAAAGATCCCAGCTTCGCCACAACGCCAACGACTTCATAGGCGCTTTCCTGGATGCGGATCTTTCTGCCAATGGCGGGTTCATGGGGGAAAAAATTGGCCGCCAAGTCCGCCCCCAGGACACACACCGGACGGGCGCCATCCACTTCTTCCGGGAAAAGAAACCGGCCTGCGGTCAAGGTCAGGTTGCCAACAGTTTCCATTTCCGAACCGCAACCGACAATCTGAACGCCGCTTGCGCTGCGATTATTGTAGCGGACGGAACGGAAGGTATCGGCCACAGGTGAGACAGCGAGGCTCGACACGGCTAGGCGGGCTAACTGCCGGGCATCCTCCAGCAGGATGTCGCGGCGATTGCGCACCTTCCACCATTCCTCATCTCCAAACCAGGCAAATTTTTCGATGTAAACCACGTCGGACCCGATGGAGGAGATGCTTTTAAGAAATGCCTGGTTGAGGCCTTCAATTGCGGTCGCCATCAAGGTCACGGTCACCACTCCGATCACGATCCCCAGAGTGGTCAGGGTGGAACGCATCTTGTTTGCACGCAAGGCTCCCCATGAAACCCGGAGTCCTTCGCGAAGTTCAAATGCCCACGTCATGCTGATTCCGAGTGAGAACCGGCTGTCTGGACACCGATCCTCGCCCTATGGCTTGAATCCACCCGCTGTTCGTCCGCAGCAATCCTGCCGTCACGAATCCGGATAATGCGACGCGCATGACGAGCAATGTCCTCCTCATGAGTCACCACAATCAGGGTGTTGCCTTTCTGGTAAAGATCCTCGAAGACCTCCATGATTTCCTCGCCTGTTTTGGAATCCAGGTTACCGGTTGGCTCATCAGCCAGAATCAAGGATGGATTATTGACCAGGGCGCGGGCGATGGCGACACGCTGTCTCTGGCCGCCTGACAGCTCGTTGGGCTTGTGATGAACCCGATCGGCCAACCCGACTTGGTTCAGTGCGCTGAGCGCCTTTTCGCGGCGTTCCTCGGCGGATATTCCCGCATAGATGAGAGGTAATTCCACGTTGTGGAGGGCGTTGGATCGCGCAAGCAAATTGAAGGTTTGAAAGACAAAACCAACCTCCTTGTTCCGCACGTCCGCCAACTGGTTGTCATCCATCTCGCCGACATTAAGTCCGTTGAGCTCAAAGACGCCCGAGGTAGGGGTGTCCAAACAACCCAAGAGATTCATTAAAGTCGACTTGCCCGAACCCGAGGGGCCCATCACGGCAACATATTCTCCCCGGGCAATCTCGAGGTCCACCTCGCGCAGGGCATGGATCGTCTCGGAGCCGACCTGGTAATTCTTGACGAGTTTGCAGAGCCGGATCATGGCTTGGTTGGGCGAGGATGGACTGCTGGCAATCATGCGCTAATGAGCGGGTTCTTCACGGCCCTCGGTCTTATCCTGGGCCGCCTTGGTATTGTCCACCTTGATCTTCTTGCCATCCTCCAACTCCCGATTAATGGCTTTGTATCCCCCAGAGACGATCTCCTGGTTTTCTTGGAGGCCTTCAGTGATTTCGACATAGGTATCATCGCTGATCCCGCGTTTGACGGGCACCATTTTGGCCTTTTGGCCATCTACCAGAAACACGACTTCGATCGGTTTGGGGGGTTCGTTGGGCTTTTTAGAGGGGGCGGTCGCATGGGCCGAGTGAACTGAGTTTGTTGACTCCGTTGAGTTTGTTGACGAATTGGACGCCGCAGTCAGATTGGTGGATGGGTTTCCCTTGGCAGGCCGGTTGGCGGTAGCGGACGCTTTGGCGACCTGCTGGATCGCATTAGTGTCCTTGGGCATTCGAGTCGTCACGCTCTGGATTGGCACGGTCAGAACATTGGTGCGCATGCGGGTTTCCACTTCGGCTGTAACCGACATGCCTGGGCGAAATGCCTCCTTTTCCTGGATCCGGATGCGGACTTCAAACTTGGTGGCCTCCTGCTGCGATCCCATCCCCTGGGTTTTCGCGGTGTTCGCGATTTCAGAAACAATGCCGCTGAACTTTCGATCGCGAAAGGCATCCACCTCCAAGTTGGCCTTTTGCCCCACCGAGATCAGGACCACATCAATTTCCCCAATATCAACCCGGGCTTCCATATCGTTGAGGTCGGCAATGGTCATGACCTCGGTGCCCTGGTAGGTCGCCGTACCCACGACCCGCTCGCCGAGCTGGGAGTTCAGTTTGCTGATGGTTCCAGACAAGGGCGAATAAATCGTCGTTTTGCGCAGTTCCTCTTCCGCGCGGGCCAGTGAGGCGCGGGCCATTGAAGTCTGGTGCTCGGACTGCTGGCTGCTGGCTTTGGCGGCATCGTAGCCTGTTTTCGCATCCAGGAACTGGGATTCGGAAACCAGGTTGTTGGCGAAGAGATCGCGAAAGCGCTTAAACTCCGCCTCCGCCTTCTCCAGATTCGCTGCTGCCACATTGTTGTGGGCAAGGGACGATTTCAAGTTCGCCTCCATCGAATTGCGGTTGGCCTCGTAAAAGTCCGGTTTGATTTTCATGAGGAGGTCGCCCTTATGGATCTGTTGTCCTTCCTTGACAGGCAGATCGATAATCTCACCGCTGACCTCAGGGCTGATCTTGACAAAAACCACCGGCTGAATCTTGCCATTCGCCGTGACGGTTTCGATCAGATTTCGACGCAAGACCTTCTCGGATTGAACGGTGGTTGGATTCTGTCGATTTCGAAAAAAGACCGCATACACAGATACGGCAGCCAAAACGATGAAGATCCCTCCCCAAACAAGGAGCTTCCGACGAGTTTTCTTTTTTGGACCTGGCATGATGTATAATATATAAACGCTAAGACACTTTAGTTCTCAAAATGTTACAGAAAACCACCACCATCAGAAGAGGTGTTGCCCTCAGCCGCCGAGCATCCTTTCCTACTCCTCGGAAACGAGACCACCTGGAAAACCCGGCGATGGGCGTGGCCGTTGGATCCCTCGGCGGAACTGCGCCGCTCATCAATGATCACCCCTCCATTGGGAATAGACTTAAGTTCTCGGATGCAGAACTCTGGCCATCAAGCCAAGAAGGATAGCCACAACGCCCGGTAATATTTCATCAGCCGCACCGGATCAGGGCTTTCGGGTATCTCGGCAAGGCAAAATCCCCGGTAGTCAATTTCTTTGAGGCGCTGCATCAGCCGACGATAGGGATAGCCTTCATCGTATAATTCGGTGAGGTGCACCTCGTAGATGCGGTCTTTCAGGAGGTCAAAGTTGTGTTCAAACCCCTGCCCCGCCAGATCGGTCCGGTTGGAATTCCAGCAAGCGCCGACGTTTTTGTGGTTGGCGGCGTCCAACATCGCCTTGATATGCGGCACCAGTGAAGTCTCGGTTCCGTGAACCTCCAGACGAATTTCGACTCCATGCTGGGCTCCGAACTCAGCCAACTCCCGCAGGGAACGTCCGATTTGTTCGATGGTTTTTTCCTTGGGAACCTCTTTGGGAAAGGCGTTGGGCCGAACCTTAACTCCCGAAGCTCCTACGTCGGCCGCCAGGAGGATGTATTCCCGGGTGGCTTCAATGTCTTTGCGGAGCTTGGCAACATCCGGGCTGTGATAATCGAAAGCGCTGCCCAATCCAAACAATTGGACACGTGAACTCTGAAAACGCGCCTTGATTTCGGCGCGCTGGGCCTTGGTCAATGTCACTTCCACGCCGTGGGCGTGCGTGGTGCGCAATTCCACGCCTTCAAAACCTGTGCTCTCGCAATTCTTGATGATGGTCGGGATGTCCCAATCCTTGGCGAGATTGTAGGTTACCAAGCCAAGTCGCATGCCGGTTCCAGGCGGCTTGGCGATAACACCATCCGCCGCGCTAACGCCGCATGTTGACGATGGCAAAAGGCCCAGAACACTCACGCTGCTTCCGAGAAAGCCCAGAAAGCCACGACGATTCAAACGTTTGCCGGTTGGACTCATAACTGGATTCCATCGGAGGCGATCCGAGTCGTCAAGGGCAAATCACGGCCTGACGGGCGCGCCAGGAGGCGCTTACTTGTTTGGCGGAGGCGCGTTGGTGGCTGGCGCGGGGGCGTTAGTGCCTGCCGGCGCCACTTTCACAGTGCCATCCTGCCTGAGCTCGACATTAAGGTTGAAATTGGTCTGTGGCGTTGGTTTGGCTGGTAACGCCTGCAATCGCTCTGCTCCTTTCATCGTGGATCCTCCGGACAGGATACCCCGACGTATCCAATCCAATCTTCGCTGGATGGAGAGCTCTTCGCGGAGCTTATGGACTTGTTCGCGAAGGAAGGCCAGGCTGTTCAGCTGTTTCTCCAATTCGGCTTTCTCGGCCTGCAACCGCTTCAATTCCTTGAGCAAGAAAGCCCGGTCGCCTTCCGAAGCGGAGAGTTTCTTTTCCGTGTCCTGAATCTGCTGTTCCAGGCCCGTGATGGAATTGGTCAGATCCCCCATTCGGCGTGATAGATCTTCTCGCTGCGATTCCAGATCGGTGATTTTCGCCTCACGCCGGGCCATTTCCTGCTTGGCTGCTTCCACCGAAGCCTTGGCCTCAGCAGCCTCTAATTCGACCTTGGCCAGCTTTTCAGAGACCTCTGTCAGTTGGTTGGAGATAGTGAATACCTGTTCAACAGTCTCGGCCAGGTTGGTTTCCAATTGGCTTTTTACATTCTTCTCCTGCAGCAAGTCCGAACTCGCCTGCACCAGATCGTTGGAGAGGCTGGACATGCTGGCCACCGTCTTGATTTCGTGCTCAGTTGAGCGCTTTTTCTGGACAAACAGCAGCCCCGCCAACACGACACACAGGGCGATCAGCACGATGTTTAGGGCCATTGATTTCATAAGACCTTCATATTACCGAGACTATCCAAACACTTCAAGGTTTCCCTCGGGCTCTCACAATCGATTCGCCGGAGATCCGCGCAACCATGATTGGAGATTTCCATCGCTTTCATTAGATCCGAAAAAAGTTTTACTGAACATCTCGAAAGCGACCCAAGAAGTCAATCCAACTGCAACTGCTGAATGTTATTCCTTCAATCGCACCCGGTAGAACCTGGCCAGTCCATTGGAATCTGGATCCGCGTATTCCATCTCCCCACCAGTGCCTTCAATCCCGTCCACTAAAGTCGCCCACTCGGCTGCAAAAACCTCCAGGGCGGCTTCGACCAAGTATTTCTTGCCTTTGACGGAGGGCCATTTGACGACCACCTGGGGAGGCGCTCCCGCTTCGAGGCCATTCCGAATCCTGCTGGCCCAGAGCCTGAGGCGCGAGCGAACATCGACGGGATCTGTGCCGGCTTTGAATTCGGCCCAGTTGGGCACGCCATCTCCATCCGCATCAGCCAGGGCGTCGGACAGCAGATTCGACACCTCGCCGAAGTAACGCAAACGCCAGTGATCGGGAATCAGATCCTGCCAGCTGGACTGCGATAAATCCCGCAAAGCCAGCAATCCATTCTGAACTTGCTGCGGGAATAGCCCCAATCCATTCGGCGACGCTGAGATGTTTGCAAATTCCACCCGATAAACGGAATCGGCTGCCGCAGTGGACGGGATTATAATATCCAGGCTTCCCACTTCCGTGTCTCCCCAGAGCCCGGAAGCTGAACTGTTCAGCCACGCGGCAGCATAGCCTATCGTGGATAAGGGCTGAGAAAAGGTCGGCTGCCCAATCCCGGTGGCCGGTCGGAAGACCACATTCTGATCCAGCGCCGGCGAACCCCCGAGCGCGTTCACTCGAAGAAACATCAGCAAAGTCCGAATTGGATGAGGCCCCGTAATCGAGGCGCGAATCGGAACCGTCACCTTCTCACCGGCTCTGGCAAGAATGTCTCCGGCCGAAAACACCACCGAAGGCGGGCTGGTGGAACCGACTCCAGCCAGGGACTCGGCAGGCGATGCGGCTTGACGATTCGAGAAATCGATTGCCGGGCGATCCGCTTCACCACGGAATGTGTTGGGAACTTCCTCGGCGTTAAGCACACCGTTGGACCAAAACCGGGCATACCATTTCAAACTGGGATCGAGCGACCTTCGGAAAGTAACGTAGACATCGGTGACATCCAATATTCCGTCGCCAAACTTGATCTTGTCAATCTCCTCCGCATCCGCGCCGTTCGACATCATTCGCTCGAGGTGATTCAGAGAATCCGACGAATCCATCGCGTCAAACATATCGGATTGCTCGGGGGGCCTATTCAGACCGTATCCGTAAAGAGTCATGAAATTGGTCCCCGGAAACAACATGCTCTGGAAGACTTGAACAACGTCATTGTTCAAAAGCCAGCCCTCGCCGAAATCGCCCGCGTTAAACCACCGGAACGGCGCCACGTCGCCCACCACATAACGGGCACTCCCAACCTTCACGTGCTTAATAGCGTTGATCGACCCGAGCCCCAGGGAATTGTTAGTGGGTGTTTCAATGTAAACGTCCGCCGAAATTCCATCAGAGGTTGCCGAAGGACGGATGAGTTTGATCTGGTACTCCTGGTCAAGGGCCGCATTGGTCGGCACGGTAAAGCTGTAGCCTCCGACGATGACCTTGCCTTCCGAGCTCTTCCAAAGCCGATCATGAGCAATGGAAAAGGCAATCAGGTCCTGCTCTTTCGTATTGTACAAATTGGTCTTGGTTACTCGCTCCAGCCAGCCGATCATGAGTAAGTTATTGTTGGTGTTCTTCAAATGCAGGCTGGCAACCGGTTCACCGTTGTAGTTTTCAAAAACAGACGAAGGAAAACCCGATGGCAAATCGATCTCAAACAGAGAATCAAGGTTCGTGGAGATGTCGTTGGTAAAAAGGAAAACCTGATCGAGAGGCACGGCAGGAGGAATCTGGTGATAGGCTCCTTCTTGTCCCTTTACGGGTGCCATAAGCATGGACTCGAATTCGCACAATCCGCTATTGACCTTCGGCCCGATGAGATTGGTCACCACGACGCCGAATTGGAGGGTGTACATTTTCTGGTTTGGAATCAGGGAGAGCGTCACAGGCGCGTAGAAAGTCTGGCCGGCGGCGGCAATGAACCGACTCGATGCCTCGCCGTTTTCGAAGCCAAACGTCAACCGGTTGGCATTAAAGTTCGTGGGGGAAAACTGTTTGCTGATGGGCAGGCTGGCTTGAAAATGGTCGCGGAACGCTTGGGCCCGGAATGTGATATTATTGGTGATTTTCAGGGAGACGATATCCCCGCTCAGGATTGGGCCTTGAACACCATTGACCGTCGTATCATTGGTGAGCACCACCGAGTCGTCGATGGTGTAATAGATCTGCGCGCCGGCGGTCTCCGTCAAGACCGTGAAGTGCGCGGGATTATCGCCCAGGATGACGGGGGGTGCAGTTCGGAACTGCATTCGGGATCGGATGAGATTGCTCGGGCGCCGCGGAGGATCAGTAGCCAGAGCCTTGACAGTGAAATCGGGTTGAGGGGATACCAACGACGGCGGGACTTCGTCGGGATACATGCCGTCCCAATAAGGCAGGGATCGTTCACCCACGATGCCAGGGATTGGAGTGGGAATCGAGTCTGGCTCGTCAATCTGCGGGGTTGGCCCCAGAGTGTAGGTGACCGTGTGTGGCTCGGCCAGAATGGCAATCGTCGTTTCATTGTAGAAAACCGTGTCCTCGATGGGAACAAGCTTGGATTTCTTTTCGCCGGTTTTTTCGTCGATGATAAAGATGACATAACCGATGACCGGATCGCTCACCGGGGGACGGGGGGGAGCCACTTGAATGCGTCGAAGAGCGCCGCTGATGGAATCCACCGCCAGTATGCCGTTGTCATAATCCTTGGCGAGTCCCATCGGACCAAAGAAGCGTGCGGACAGGAGCGGGCCGTTGACGAGACCCTGTTCTCCGGCCTTGCCGGCGTAAGTGGAAACCGACCAGACATCCGTTCCGAAATAATCGCTGAGATCTTGATCGACGAAGATTTTGCGCAGGGTGTGATTCCCTGTGTCGCTGACCAAGAGCCCAAGGGTATTCCCGGCCCAAAGCAGGCCGCCGGGCGCGGCAAAGAGGGCGTTTGTCGCAAAGTAATCGTCCCGGGATCCGGACAGACCATAGATATTTCCAGCCAGCAGGCTGACTCGCCCCTGGGCATCGATCATTCGGATCGTATTATCGCCGCTGTCGGCAACGTAGATCTTGCCAGCGTCGTCCAGAGCCAAGGACGCCGGACGCGAAAAGCCGGTGGCGATCGTGGTGACAGTGTTCGCTGAATCCAATTTGCGAATCGCGCGGTTCTTAAAATCAGCGATGTAGACATTGCCTTGAGAGTCCGCCGCCAAACCCACAGGAAAATTGAAGCGGGCAGCCGCGCCGGCGCCATTGATATTACCCGACGTGGTCGATCCCGCCAGGGTCGTGACCATGGCCACCTGTCCAGTCACAGTCACGAATCGCAACAGGTTGTTCCCGGAATCGGCGACCACCAGACCGCCCCGGGCGAACACAACACCCCGCGGAGTGCTGAAGCGCGCGAAAAAACCCGGCCCGTCGACATAACCCGCTTCACCGGTCAATCCGGCCAGCGTCGTCAGAAAGCCGGTGGACGGATCGTATCTGGCAATGCGGTGGTTGGCGCTATCAGCAAGGTAATAGACGTTGTCCGATCCCACGGTCACTTCGTAGGGCTCGAACAATCCATTAGTGATCACCGAATCAACGGTCTGAGCCTTGCCGGTGACGGCCAGGCACGCCAACAACATCAGAATCGGCCTGAGATTTTTCATGGAAACACTGGAGACTGGATGATTGCCTTCGATGCAAACCGTGATCTCGTTATTCTCAAAGCCCAGGACGGACGCCAACCGAAAACGGATTCCTGATCTCCTTCGAGGCCACAGCCGGATGGAAGGAACGATCGCACCGGTATACTGCTAGAATCTACGGGCACAACAGTCATTTTGCTTTTCAGGATGTCAACTTTGTCGCATTCCTGATCATGGTTCGGGCAGACGGCCGCTGGACACGGCGACCGTCTTCCCTCTTCATTCCAAGTTATTGAGTTCGGACTCGATAGAACCGGTTATTGCCGGCCACGGTTTTAACGACATATTCGATCACCTCGCCCTGGCCTTGCAGATTTCCGGCTATCGATTGCCAATCACCGTCCTGCAAACTGGCGCTGCTCTCGATGAGATAAAACTTGCCCAATTCTCCAAACCATCGCAGGACAACACCCTGCGGGGTGGTCGTGGGACTCAGCAACTGGCCGGTGTGGATGCGGAGGCTGACCGGGTTGGTCCCGCCGGCGTATTCGCGGGCGTTCTCGACACCATCGTCATCCGGATCAGCGCCGGCCTGGGCTAACGGATGCGTCAAGCTGCCAAAGAACCGTCGTTTCCACTCATCGGACATTGTCTCCGCGGGCTGCTGGGCGGAGCACTCAACCCAGGCACATCCCGGAATGGACTCCAAGTCATATTGGGTATCGAGGTTGGGCGCGCCATCCACCCCTGTGAATTGAACCGCATAAGACTGTCCGGACACAGCCCCAGAAGGGATGACGAAACGAATATGGCCGAGCAGCATTTTGTTCTGGAGGGTGGGACTGAAATTTCCCAGAGCCCAGCCCTGCAGGATATCATTGGCGGCGGCGTTCAGCTTCCATGGCGGCGTGGGAATTCCACCCGCAGGGGCAAAATCGCCCTGCTGCGCGATTTCAGGTCCACCATTCATCGGTGTGATCAAAGTGCGGAACTGCAATCCCGCCACTTGGAATCCCGGCTGAACCTCCAGATAGATTGGCACACTCACGCGTTGCCCCGGTTGAGCGTTTTCCACAACACCGGCCACGATCCGAGCCTGACGGAACCATGCGAGTCCGCTGTTATCATAAGATTCAGCCGGCGAATCAGGCGAGTTGCTCAGTTGAGTGCGGATAGGCTGACGGCCATTTTCCGTCAATTGCCGCCACCAATTGTTGGTATTCAACCGCAGGGATCGATCCAGGGTTACCTGCCAGTCCAGATATCGGATCTGGCCATCGCCACCCACTGAAGACGGTGTATCCATGGGATAAGAGTCCATCGCGTCGAAGATATCACTGAAAGAATACGGCAGCCGCAGCCCCATGGAGGCATAAAAGGCCACGTTAACATCGCTGTTATTGAGGTTGGTATTGCCGAATCTGCCGGCGTTGTACCATGTGACGCCCGGGTAACCCGAGACATCCCCCACCAGGTAGCCCAAGTCGGTGGACACTTTGATTGTGGTCGGAGCCAGGCTCGAGAGAACCACGGTGCTTTGGAAGCCATCCAGGGTTCCCGAAGGCTCCAAAACGGAGAGGCTGTAAACCTGCCCGGCCTGGGCGCTGGCTGGAATCTGAACGGCCAGCAAAATAACCGGTCCGGTTTCGGTCAACTCAAAGAAGGAGTTTGTCGCCACATAAGCAACAGCGACACCCGTGGTATTCCCGTTCAGATAACTCTTAGTTTGAGCCACAGCGGTTTTGCCGGATACAGCCGGAACCTGGAGTTGGATAAAATCGTTGCTCGTAACGACCATGGCCCGGAAGTTGTTGGTCGGCAACACCGGGGCGGCGGCGGTTTCCGGTTTGATCTCGGTTCTGAATTGGAGCGAGCGCAACCGGTCTCCCGAAAGCAAATTCATGCCGACGGGCACCACAATGGTGGAGCCGGGCGCCGCTTCAAAAGTCTGGTTGATCCCAATGCTGCTGGTTTTGAGATTCTTGAAGAGGAACGTTTGCATGACCACGCTGCTGGGATGGTAGCCCTCCTTGAATCCTCGAACCTTGAACACCACATCATTGGTGAGACCGTTGAAGATGCTGATCCGGCCGCCCAGATAGTGGGTGGAGTTTGTGGTCGGTTCGCTGCCATCGATGGTATAGTACAATTCAGCCCCGAAAGTGGAGTTCGTAATGGTGAATCCCGCCATATTAATCCCATCGATGGAAGGATTGGCCACCTGATAACGGAACTGGCCCACCACAACCGGACTGGGCTTGCGGCCTGGAGCCACGCCAATCGCCTTGACGGTCACGTCAGGCGTGATCGGCCGAACCAGAGTCAAGGGAAGCAGCAACTCGATAGGATCCCCAATATAGCCGATTGGACCCGGAGTAAAGGGAGGGGGACTCAGACTGTCGCGAGTCGGATCAGGGACAGCGCGTGGGTTCCGGGTGTCGCCGTAAGAGTAAAAGACCTCGGTTCCGGTCTCATGGACGACCGCAACGACGTTGTCGTTGTTGAAAGTGCTATTGGTAACATCCAACAAATCGGCATAGACAATTCCCGAGAGCCAGTTGGTGCTGAGGATGATAATGCCCAAGCGAGGGGGATTCACCGCTGGCAGGGTAACCAGCGAGGAAGGCAGCCGCAGAATGCTGTTCTGTCCCAGATCGGCGACGACAACACTCTCGGTTTGGTCTTGAGCCAAACCGACCGGATGGCTAATTCCCGGATTGCCCAAGACCGCGTAAGTTTCCACCGAATAACACGTCATGTTGGTGTTGTAAAAGATCCGTCGAATGAGGCCGTTTCCCGAATCGCTCACCAACAATCCATTTTCGTCACCCCTCCATAGAAGCCCTCGAGGATTGTTGAAACGGGCGTCCGAGGCAAAAACAGCGTCCACATTTCCAAACTCCGACCGCGAATCGCGTCCCGCAAGCACCGTCAGACTGTTATTCTGCCAGAGCTTGATGCAGTTATCGCCGGAATCGGCGATAAAAAGCCGTCCATCGTTGGCCAGTGCCACGGCTGACGGACGATAGAGGTTGGTAGCCACAACGGTGGTCACGCTACCGCCTGGAGTAAGCTTGCGAATGGCGTTGTTCAGCACATCGGCGATGAAAATGTTGCCATCCGCGTCCACCGCCATGCCGGCCGGGGCGTTGAATTGGGCCGTGAGGCCCTGCCCATCGGCCTTTCCGGCTGTGCTTCCCGCCACGGTGGTCACCACCCCATCAAAAGTCACGGCACGAATTCGATGATTGCCGGAATCAGCCACGAAGAGTTTGCCGTCGCTGACGACAATGCCCTGCGGACTGAAAAAACGAGCGCGTAAGCCCGATCCGTCGGCATCTCCAACGGTGCCCTCCATGCCGGCCAGTGTGGTCAATGTCCCGGCCTCGCTAAAACGAACCACGCGATTGTTGACACTATCGGTGATGTAGAGCGCGTTGGTGACAACGTCCGCCGCTACGCCGAAGGGCTCGATCAAACCCGTGCTAACCAGGGTCTCAACACTTTGGGCGGGCTGGGCCATCAGAGGCATCGAGCCTGCCACCAGGGCAACGATCATCCTGAGGATTTGTTTGGTCATATGGACGGGTCCTTTTGATTTCTTGGGTGAGTCATAGGTGATGGATTTTACTTTGTCTGGGGAATTGACTTGAGTGACGATTGAAGCCGGTTGATCTGGGACAACGGCGAGGTCCCCGAGGCCTGCAATCGGATCCGATAAAACCGATTACCCGCATCCAGGGATTGTGTCTGCACCTCCATCGGCCCGCCTTGTCCTTCGATGGATGAGGCAACCGCGCTCCAGAGACCCGAATTCAGGTCGTCCGTTGCTTCCAGTATATACTGTCTGCCCGACTGCGCAAACCAGCGCAACTTCCAGGAGTTCGGTTTGGATTCGTCCGCGCGCGATGCCTGCAAGCGTAACGTGACGGGATCGGTGCCCTGGAGATATTCCTGGAGGTTGGATAAGCCGTCGAAGTCCGGATCGGCGTCAGCCTGGGCCCATGGATTGGCCGGATTGCCAAAGCAATGGGTCGTCCACTCGTATGACATTGGATTCTGGGGGGTTTGGGCTGGAGTCAGGACCCATACGCTGGCGGGAAATGTCTCGAAATCGTATTGGGTTTTGATGTCGGGCGCTCCATCCGCACCGCTGAAACAGACGTCAAAACTGTCCCCCGGCTGCGCTTCAATCGGCACCGTGAATCGCAGGTAGCCCACCAGATTACTGCCCCCGAGGGCAGGTTGGATATCCCCAATATTCCATGCGGCAGCGATCTCGCTGGAGTCCAAACTGAGTTTTCTGAAGGACTGGGGCAATTTCCCAGCCGGGATAAAATCGGGGCGCGTTCCATTGACAGCCCGGCCGCTGGCAGACCGGATCTGAGCCCGGAATTGAAGGCCGGAGATTTGACAGCCGGATTCGACTTGCAGGAAAACCGGAACCCGCACTAATTCCCCGGGTTTGGCGTTTTCGACGGGACGGGCGATCAATTGGGCTGATCGCTTCCAGAAGCGCGCTGCTGTCGATGCTTGGTCCTGGGCCGGAACCAGGCTGGCGCCACCGCCAGTGTGGAAATCGGCGTCAAAAGAAATGCGATGTCCCCCCTCGGACCAACTGCGCTGATAATTCCGGGTGAAACCCGGAATGCGAAGGGATCGCAACAAGACGGTTTGCCAGTCCAGGAATCGGATTTGGCCATCGCCTCCCGCCACCGGTGGCAAGTCCTCAGGAAAAACATCCATGGCATCGAATACATCGGTATATTGATAGGGGAGTCTGATGCCAACGCTGGCATAAAACACGGCGTTGACATCGGCGTTGTCCAGAGATTGTCCGCCAAAATCACCAGCATTATACCACACACCCTGGTGGATATCGCCGACAGAATACGGGATGTTGTCGACCTGGATCGTTCGGGGCGGCATGACGGTCAGGATCACAGGTGATTCCGCCGCATCGGAAGTGGCTGTGGCCTCCAGCACTCTGACGGTGTAACTGTCGCCCGATCTGGCCGTGTTTGGAATCGGCACAGTTAACATGGCCGCAACAGCAAAACGGTCCACCTCGTATTGAGCAAAGGAGCCGATAAAGCTGATCGCCAGTCCCTTCGTTTTACCCACGCTATAGGAGTAAGCTGTAAATGTCGTTCCATCCTTGTTGGAAACCGGCAAAGGGATAAAGTCGTTGGTGTCGACATTCAACGCCTGAAAATCATCGACGAGTTCGGGGGTTTCGGCCGTCTTGGGGGTGATTTCGACGCGGAATTGGAGGGATTGGATGGTGGTGGCTTCTCGAAGATTGATCGTCACGGGAATGATGGCACCGGCCCCAATGCCGGCATGGACGTCCCGATGAACGCCGATCTGGTTCTCGGTGGGGCGAATCCCCGTGGCGGTTGCTGAAGTGCCATTGCTGAGAAATGCCTTGACCTTGAGATAAGTTAAATCGCGCAACGACTCATGCCAGTAGATGGAGCTGACTTGGTTTGTGAAGACAAGACGGAGGGAGTTGGTTGTTGGTTCGCTTCCGTCCGTGGTGTAGTAGACCGAACTGGCGAAGAAAAGATTGGCGTTTGGATTGATTACCTGGATCACTTGTCCCATGGGAAAGTATCCGGTGTTGGGAACAAGGATGGGGGCCAATGCGACAGCATTCGTGTCTCCCCCGGTGCCGCCTGCGACCGTTATTTTCCGGATAATGTGATAATAGACTTCGGTGGCATAAACGGTACCGTCGTTGGCCACCGCGAGCCCGACCGGTTCTCGGGCTTCCGCATAGCGCGTGGAGCCATCCAGCCAGCCCTCGTACGGACATTCCCAGAGATCGGGATCGACGCCATAGAGCGTGGAGACAATTCCGCTCGGGCTGATGATTCGAACCCGATGATTCGCCCGATCGGCCAGCACAAGATCTCCGGCCGGGGTTTTGACGATTTTTTCGGGCTGATCAAACAAAGCTGTGGTAGCAGGACCATCGCGAAAACCCGGCTGCCCCGGTTTTCCAACAGTCAATACCGTCTGTCCATTGGTCGGATTGAGAAACTTGACAATATGACGGCCGGATTCGCTGACCGCCAGGAGTCCACTGTCAAGCACAGCGACACCGGCAGGCCGATCCAGCCCGTCAACAATGATCCGCGTCACCCCCCCGGGCAGGCTGATCTGCTTCACGGCGCCTTTGGGAGGGGTGGAATTCGAAGGCCCCGACTCGGTCACGTAAAGACCGGCTGAGGGATCAATCGCGACCGCGGTGGGGTTCACCAGGTTGGATGCCACCAGCGTGCTGTTGCCGTAAGGATCCAGGCGCAACAGGCGGCCATCCCCCTGAGTAATCACAAACAGGTTGTCGTTCTCATCGACAGCAACCGCCACCGGCTTATTCAGCCCGGACATCAACGTTTGAGTGAGGTCTGCGCCGAGATCCAAGATTCGAATCCGGCCATTATCACGGTCGGCAACGTAGAGGTAGTTCTGGGTGCTATCCAAAGCGCATCCGTAAGGACTGTAAAACTGCGCTTCTTGCAGGGTGGCGCCATCCCGATAACCGTGGGCTGGCATTCCATCAACAGGCCCCCCGCCCAGGGTAGTCACCGTGCCTTCAGCCCGAGTCGCGCACGCGGATACACCAAGGACGGCCAGGATGGCCGCGATAAGCAGGCCGCGGTAAACTGTCGGTGCCCGGTCCCCATCGCTGGCAGAACGAATGAAATGGGTCAGTCTGTTCATATACCGGTTTCTCGGATCGTTCGATGAGCCAAGCCCTATGGCGATTTCTTGCCGCTCGATTTCTTCCAATTATGAGGCCGGCCACTATCCCAGGCGGATTCTTTGCCTCCCAAGGATTCCTCCGGACGGGTTTTCAAGAAGTTGCTTTCCTCGTAATGAGTGAAATCGGCATCGCGCAGGATTGTGGGAGTAATAAAGATCAGGAGGTTTTGTTTCTGCCGTTTTTTGCTCTCCTGACGAAAGGCCAATCCAATGCCAGGGAGATCTCCCAGAATGGGCACCTTGGTAAATCCCTTGCTTTTGAAGTCGTTCATCAGCCCGCCCATGACCAGAGTGCCCCCGCTCGGAATCAAGACCTGCGTCTGCATCTTGCGAATGGCGTAAATGTTCGCGATGTTCAGCTCCCCATTGATCGTCTGAGTATCCTTGGACTCGATATTGGAAACCTCTGGAGTCACTTTGAGGGTGATATTGGAATTCCCGGAAATGCGAGGAGTGACTGTCAGGATAGTGCCGAGGTTGGTATACTGGACCTGGGCTCCCGCCGGACTGTTGGCGGAACCCGGGGTAATTTGGAAGATGGGATAAGCCTTGGTGATTTCGAGAATTGAAGTCTCATTGTCCAGGGTGACGGTTCGTGGGGTAGCCAGGAGTTCCGTATCGGACTGCTTGTTCAGGAACGACAGGACGGCGTGAACACCGTCGGCATTCAGGAAGCCGATATCGGGTGTGAAACCGTTTCGGGTGTTCCAACTCATGCCGCCCCCGCCGAGGACGGAATTCAAGACGTAATCCGATGTGCTTTTGCTGCCGTTGACCGTCTTATATTGGTCCGTGCCTGGGATCGTGCGCCCGCTTGGTAAAGTCGTCGTTTCTCCGGGCACCAGGGCGGTGGTGGAGGTCTTTGACTTGGTGAAGTCATAGGTGCCGGTGGTAAGGCTATTGCCGAAAGAGACGTGCTGAGCCTCGAGGGTGCCAGACCAGTCAATCCCCTTGACGGATTGAGGATTCTCGATGGTCTCAAAAATCTTGCCTTCGATCAGAACCTGCCGGGTGGACGTATCGAGTTTGGCAATCAACTGGTCGACCGACTCCATTTCCTTTTCCGTGGTGAGCACCACCAATTGGCTGGTGCGCGAGTCCGGGATGACCTGGGAACGGGGAGAGAGCGTGGCCTTGAGCAGCATGGCCATATTGGTTGGATTGCTGAAGTTGAGCTGGACCACCTTGGTCAGCAAGGGTTCCGGGGCTCCGGGTTGCTTGTACGTGATTCGTGCAATGCGAGTTTTGCTGTCCGGCACCAGCACCATGTCGTAATTTTGCAGCACCGCCTCCAATTCCTGTCGCGCGGTGACATTTTCATGCCGAAACGATACCCGGGGCACGGGCAGTGGCTTGCCGTCGGGACCCAGAGCGGTCGTGATTTTTGGATCAAACTGGAAATTGATCTTCGCTTGGCGCGCCAGGATCCGGATGACGTCCAAAAGATCCGCATCCTCAAACTGCACGACCGGAATAACCTCATCCATCTCCTGGCTATCGGCTCCCTGATCGGGCATGGCGAGATCGACCGGGGTTTCACCGGCCGCCGAGGGAACCTGGGGAGGTTCGATCACGGCGGAAGGCGCGATCGCCGGCTGGTTGGTGGCCGCCGGACTGACGGATGCCGGCTGGTTTTCCTGGCCCATGACCAGAAGAAGCGATCCCAGGAGAACACCGATCATCGACTTCGTTCGAGTTATTGTTTTCATGCTTCTACAACGGTTTGGGAAACGGCGTGCTTCAGTTTTCTTAACATATCTGAAATAAAAACAACATGCTTCCTTTTCGAATTACTGACGCAGCGTTAGCGTTTTGGGTTGACTGCTATTGCCGATGAGGACGACCACGGAATCCTCCAGAACCTCCACGCAACGCACCCGGATGCGCCTGCCCTGGGGGCCGGGAAGTTCGGTTTCCTCACCCGCTTGCACGGCGCGACGATTGATCAAGGCCATACGGCGTCCGGGGACTCCGGTAATGCCATTGAGAATGAGTTCGAAACCCAACAGGGGATCCGGCGGGGCATTGGTCACCGCCACAGCCTTTTTCTTGAAGCGGTCGGAATGGGGAAAAAAAGGATCGCGGCTGGAGTCAGTGAACTCAAAAACGGAGACAGGCATGGCCGGGAGGACCTTGACTTGGTTGGTCGCTAACGACGACAAGCCGGTTGAGTTTGTCGCTGAGGCGGGAACAGGCGCTGGCTGAAGCCCGACATCGGCCTGAGCGCAAACCAACACGGTCCAAAACCAGCTGCTTATCCACTTCCTCATATGTTCTTATCGGCAGGTTTGACCAGGGTGATTAAGTCGAATTGAAGGGTCAATTTTTCCAAATTCTCGTCTTTGGCCCCTTGAGCGGAATCGAGGACGAGGCCCTCGACCCGCATATGGGGAAACGAGTTTTCCAGCGCCGCTAAAAACCGGCCGAAATCGTGGAAGTAACCGGAAGCCTTCAGAGTGCACCTCACGGCCTTGTAAGGGAAATCGGCATAAACACCCACCTCGGTGTCCTGCGGGCGGCTGGCATCGAGCAGTCGGATTTGGTTGGTTGCCATGAACTGCTCCATCAGTTTGAAACTCCAGGTGTAGTAATCTCCGGTTGCCATTTTGGCTTCACATTCCTCGAGGCGGCTTTTTGCCAGGAGCAGATCGTCCTGGACTTTTTGGGCCTGTTTCACCAACCGCTCCGCCTGCTGCACTTTGCCGAGAGCTGCTTCGTAGCGTTCTTTCTTGCTTCTCAGCCCCTTCAACTGCGGATCAACGAGACCGTAATAAATGCCGGCCAGCAGAATACCCGTCCCCAGAATGACGAGAATGATGGAGTCGCGTTTTTCTTTGGATAAGGCGCCCATAAATTATCGTGTCCGTGACTTGAACTGACTCTCGACCGTGAAGACGACATGGTTGCGATTGGTGTTTTCCTGGTCAGCTACTGGGGGGCTTAACTGCACCAGTTTTACGCCGGAGTCGTCAAGCAGGGGCTGAAAAAATGGCTGGGTAGCGATCGACTTTTGGAATTGATCAAACTTGCCACCGCCTTGTCCGCCAAAGTCACGGGCTTCGATGGTCAAAACTATCGACTCGGTGGAGGTGGCGGCTGGGGCTTTCGTGTCCTTGGATTTTGCGGTTTTCTTGACGACGGTAAACGCCTGTTTGGTGCGAATGCGAGACACCTCGATCCCGTCGACCAGGCAATACTGGAGGGCGTTGAGCACAGGAGCCCACAGGAAACGGTTGGTGGACAAACCATCCAGAGCCGCCAATTGTTGTTCCAACTGCGACGCTTGTTTCAGGTTGTCCATGACCTGTTTGTTGTCGTTCTGGAGGCTTTGCCAGCGCATCTCCAGCCCCATCAACTCCTCTGCGGCCACCCAATTCTTCAGCCACAGAAACAGGCAGCCAACCAGAACCGCTGCCACAACATACCCCGCGCCAATCAGGGTGCGTCGCGCCGGATCGCGCAGCCGCATTTCCTCGGCGAGTTGTTGCTCGGCGAGCAGATTGATGACAATGGCCATACTGATTTAAAAGAGGGTTGTCGCCACGCCAATGGCAACGGTGAGTTGCGAACCGGCGGTCTCCAGTTCCTCCTGTTTATCCGCCCGAACGGATGCTTCCAGAAAAGTCATTGGGCTCCATGCTTTGCATGGAATCATTAATTCTGACTGGATCATTTCCATGATACAATCGGATCGAGCCGAAGCTCCGGATACAAACGCCTGGCTGACCGTTTTGTCTTGTTGGTGCTCATAAAAATCTATTGAGACTCTGAGTTCACGCCCCAACGGTGCGACCAGGGACTGCAAGTTTGATGCCACTTCTTGCGGCATGCCGATCTTAATTCCCTCGGCTTCGGCGTAGCCGATGTTCATGGATTCGGCCAATCCGCTCGTCAAGCGATCTCCGCCAATCGCCACCACCCGGCTTAACATCAGGTCACCCTCCTCCAACACGCAGATGGTGGAATGCTTGAATCCCAAATCAATCAAGGCAATAACCTCGCGATGATAAATATCCGGCTGCGCCAATTCGAAAGCGTTCGGTGGACCAATAAGCCCCGGGACAATGCCGTCCACCATTAACCCAGCGGCCTTGGCAGCAGTCTGCAGCGTTTCGATCAACTGCTGCCGAGCCCCGCCAACAATGACTCTGCATCGCGGAGTTCCTTTTGAGGTCTCCGCCGGGGCTCCGAGCTTTCGAGGAGGAAGTATTTGACAATCAAAAACATAACCCGAAAGATCTTGCTGCAAATACGTCTTGGTTCCTAACTTGAGCATGGAACGGATGTCCGATACCGGCACCATCGGCATTTCTGCATGGCGTATCAGTGAGTCTCCTGCTCCTAAAACCAGTGTAAGATGCTTGGTTTTGGCCCCCAAGGCATGGTGAACACGTTTGAGGTTTTCCGCATATAGCTCGACCGAGGGAGAAGCATCGCTCAGGGGAGCATCAATGAGGACAAAATCCACCAGGCGGTAACGCCCCTGGGTCCGCTCTAAATAGATAGCTTTTGTTGAGCGGGATCCCAAATCGATGACGACAATCCGATCCGGTTTCTTCTTCTTCGCTCTAAAAATGGGAAACGACATTCGAGGCGTTTATATCCATTCCATCGTCCTGATGCAAGTCAACAATACAATTTATTGCACGCTAACCTGCGGCGGACCAGCTGATTCTGAAACATCAAGGTTCCAGCGGCAAAGGCATGGAGCGTTTTATGGCCCACAAAACTCTTGAAGACCTCCAGTTCTCGGCTGGATCCAAGGGGTCGGAATGTACTCTTTTGGGACAGGCCGTACCCATATCATACAGACGCGGCACTGGGTCGTCCACGAGCAGCATCCAATACGATCGGTAAAAATGGGGTGCGGCACAGGACTTCACCCCACGATATTTTTGATCGGAAGGGGAAAAGGATGTTGTCCGGATCTGGCTATGCTGAAAACGCTCGCAGATCGATCCCCTCGATCCATCGGGAGTCTAGATCTGATTTTTGAAATCTTAAGTGCCCTCGCAGATTCGATCAGCTCACATGATCCGCCGCCCGCCAGCAAGGATTTTGGATCACCCTTTTGATGCGGGTTCTTTCAACACCGGTTGTTTGGATCCATCGCTACGATAGTGACTCGCGTAATAACGATTCTGATAATAATAATAGGAATAATAATACGAGTCCTTGCCCTCAAAATCGATGTTGTTCAAGACAGCACCGAGGATGTGGATGCCGGCATCCTGAATGCGCTGGACGGATTTTCGGGCGTGTTCGCGACGGATTTTGTTGAACTTGGTCACGAAAAGAACTCCGTCCGTCATGGCGGCAATAATCAGCGGATCGCTGACCGCTGAGACGGGTGGGCAATCGATGAACACTCGATCGTAGCGCCGACGGGCCTCTTCCAGAAACTGTTTCATGCGTTTGGATCCGGCCAGTTCCGAAGGGGAGTTGGGAATGGCGCCGCAGCAGACCACGTCCATGTTGGGAACTTCAGTCTTGTGAATGATATCATCCAGATGCTCGGTTTCGTTTTGCAGATAGGCCGACAGTCCGACCGGGCTGTGCAGCTGGAAGGCCTTGTGCACGGAAGGCCGGCGCAAGTCAGCGTCGACCAGAAGTGTCTTCAGACCGGTCTGAGCCGTGACGATAGAAAGGTTCGATGCCAGCAACGATTTGCCTTCCGATGGAATGGTGCTGGTCACAGCGATGAGCTGGAATGTATTGGCCTTGGGCATCAGGGCAACGGCCGCCCGGATGGTACGGAATCCTTCGGCGGCTGTGGATTGCGGATGGAGATGCGACTGCAGATCACGCTCGATTACGCTGTTGGTCTTGATGTTGGGAACATAACCCAAAAACGGCAGCCGCAGGTGGAGTTCGACATCGTCCTGGGTCTTGATGGAATCATCCAGGTAATCCACAAAGAAGGCCATGCCGCAACCGACGATCAAGCCGCCAATAACACCGAGAATCAGCGTCAAGACAATGCGCGGTTTGATGAACCTAGGAGGCGCATAGGCAGGGTCGACGACCCGCATGTTATTGATCTTGCTGCTCGCCATCAACTTGTTGTCTTTCTGGTTCTGAAGAATGATTTCGTACAGCTTGCGATTCAGCAAAACATCCTGGCTCAGTTGGTTGTATTTGGCCCGAGACTCGCCAAGTTTGATCACTTCTTTGGATCGTTCCTCGACGATCTTTTTCAGGCTATCCTCCTGGCTCCTGCAAAGGCGGGCCTCGTTACCGATGGCTTCGATGATCTTGGCGGATTCGGCCTGGATGGATTTGCCCAGGGACTCGATTTCCTCTCTCTTCTGGATCACGAGGGGGTACTTGTCTTTGTAGCGTTTGAGCAGGTTGGCGAGTTCGGCCTGAAGGATGACCAATCGAGCTTTAAGTTCCTGTATCAGTTTGTCCGAAGCGACCTGAGGAATACTATCCACGGGGGTACCGGAGGCGAGCATTCGTTTCACTTCGAGATCGGTTTGCTGGGCGATGGTGGCCCGACTCTGGGCGCGAACCAGTTCCTCCTGGGCCAGCTTGAGGGCTTGGAGGGCGATGTTCTGCGTGTCATCAAGAGAGATGTTCTCGGATTGCGCTTTGTAGACCGCCTCTTCCGCCTGCATCATGATCTTCTTTTGCGCGTCCGATTCCTGCTCGAGCCACTCCCCCGCCTTAGACGAAGCCAGGCTTTTCTGGTTTAAATTGTTGTCCACGAATATTTCCACCAAGTTGCTGGCGATGTTAGCGGCTTGCTGTGGATCGGTATGTTCTACTTTCACCTCAACCAGCCGGCTGAGGCGAATGGGTGAAACGGTAATATCGTCGAGAACCGCCTTAACAATATCGCGCTTAGCCGAATACCGTTCGTCCTTGTCCAGTTTCAATCGGGCCACAACTGACGCGATCAGGCTTCGGCTCTGAAGGTTCTTGTACTGGGTTTGCAGATAGTCCTGCTCTCGGGATTCAAGCGTAAATCCCTCCCGTAGGTTTAAAACATTATCCGTCTCGCGGTCAATTTGAAGCCGCGTGACTGCCTGATAGATTCGCGGGGCCCGATAGAGGTAGATGAGGCACAAGGCAAAGATGGAAATAAAGGCGGTAATCACCAGCCAGCGCCGCTCCAGAATGATGTGCCAGTAGTGCCGGAGATTAATGTTCTCCTCTGCCATGCTGTTATCCGATTCTTCGTGAAATCCGGTCTCCATCATATAATCAACTTACCATACCGTTTGAGGCACATTCACGCTGTCACCCGGCTCAAGCCAAATGACTTGGTCCGGGTCTGTAATCATTTGGAGATCTTCGATCTTGAATTCCTGCGTCTTGCCCCGGCGGGTGAACTGGATGCGTTTCTTGTTGGCAGCCTTCGTGGGTCCCCCCGCTTGGCCAATCGCATCGAGGATCGTCCACTTTTGTTCTCCGGGCAGCTCGAAGGCCCCGGGTTTCGTCACCTCACCCACGACAGTAATGATCCTTTTGCGATATTCCTTGACGGTGACGGTCACCTGGGGATCCACCAAATAATCTTTCGCCAAGAGTTCTTTGAGCTTAGACTCCGCCTCCGTGGTCGGCATTCCGCCCACTTTAACGACCCCCAGCAGGGGATAGGTGATCTCGCCGTTGGCTTCCACCTTGAATTCACGGCTCAATTCCTTTTCACCGAACACATCCACAATCAAAATATCCTGGGGGGCAATCAAGTATCGGTTTTCATTGGTGACCTGGGCTTGGATTCCCGGCATGCTCAGTCCAAGGAACAGATAAACACACAGCCAGCCAGGCATCTGTTTTAACAAAACGATCATAATCAATAGCCAATAACCATCCTCAGCGTAACGCGGTTTACATCGTAGTCAATAATTCCCTGCGTTGTGCTGTCGAACATTTCAAATTCATATCCGAAGCCGGCCAACATCCAGACTTTGATCATGTAGATCAGCTCCAGATTGATCTGGTAAGACGCATCCTTGCGACCCTCCAAACCCGGTGTATCTCCGTAGTCACTCCAATTGAGGCTTCCGGTCGCTGAGGCCATGAACCGCCCATTCCCTCCGAACCTCTGATCCACGCGCAATCGCAAAGCATCCAATGTCGTAAGAACGCCCGCGTATTCGGCCGAGAGGCTCTCCTGCCGGCTGTAACTCAATGTGGTGGCGGTGTTATTGCGAAAACGATGACTCAGGGAAACCTCCATAATCGGAGAATCTTCCGCATCAGTCCCGTCACTATAGGACCGGACTTCATAACCTCCTTTGATCATCCCGGACAACCGCTCCGTAAACCGGCCCTGCAGACCCAGGTATCCGCCGAAGAAATCCATGGAAGGTCCTTTGACCATGCCCTCGGTGTTGGGATCAGGAAGCGATTGCCCATAATGAAACTCTCCGAAGACCGAGGTCCGGGAAAATGGCCGATGGCCGAAACCGGTGGTGGCCCGCCAAGTAGTGATATCGTAGAAAGGGGTCGCTTTTTCGTAGTCACTCGTGTTGTGAGATCCGTTCAGGTAGAATCGGGTTTTTTCACTCAGATTATACTCGACCAGGTAATTATCATTGATCTGCAACTGCTCGACCTTCTGTCGATAGGTCGTCCCTCCTCCGACCAGTCCCGTTATCATCGCAAGCCGGTCATTTCCCTTGACGGCCAGGCGATTGCCTCTGAACCGATTTCGCAACGCAACCGTATGATTGTCGGCATCTAAATAGCTGGTATCCAGATAATCCAGATGCACCCAATTGTAATCGACGGTGATGAAATTGGCCTCTTCCTCGAAGAAATCCATCCAGGGGTTCACGGTCACTTCACGTCCAATCGAGAAAGAGGCTCCCGCCCCAAACATGGTAATGAAATCGTCAATCGGATTTAAGTTGTCCGGCAGGTAGAAAACGTTGTCATTATATACTTCCGAAAAGACCGTATGGGGTCTCACCGTGACCGGTCCCAAGCTAAAAGCGAGGACTTTGGCGGCGTCAAAGCCTTGGACCGTTATTTCGGGAACCAAGCCGGAGGCAACGACCGCCAGCGAGGACAAAAGCCGCAACTGCCGCCCGTTTGTCCGTCGCCAGCTTGTTGCTCGTGTTGGATGGCCGTTATGCGTTTCCATACCTCAGTCTGTTTCATCGATGCCCAGCCGCCTTTCCAGGCGGAAAAGCCTACTTCTCACCCGATGTGGTCAGGCAGACTTAAGAAAGTAAACCAAAACTTTTTCACGATCAAAGGTCAACCCTTTAATTAAAAAATCTCCTTCGGGCCAGAGGCGATATTCCTGCACGAATTCAGTCGGTGCCGAATCAGAATCAGGCCGGCCGGCCGCAGGAGGGGGAGGATTCTTGACCGGCAGGGACTGACGGTTTATATGCTTCTCAAAAAACCGATTGCCATGAATTCGAAAATAGTGGTTCGCCCGGTTCAAGCTTCTCCGCCGTTGGGTCCGTACAGCCATGCGGTGCGCACGGGGAATCTTCTCTTCTGCTCGGGACAAATCCCGGTCGATCCTGCGACGGGAGAACTGGTGTCTGGGGATATTCAGGCTCAAACCAGGCAGGTCCTTCTCAATATTCAGTCTCTCCTGCAGAGTGAAAAGTTGACTTTCGATCATGTCATCAAGAGCACGGTTTACCTGACAGACCTGCGGGATTTCGCCTTGATGAACAAGATCTATGCCGAATTTTTCCGCAGGGATCCCCCCGCCCGTTCCACGGTCCAGGTCGCTGCGCTCCCCAAGGGAGCCGGGATTGAGATCGAGGTGATGGCGGCCTACCCCGCGGCCTGATGCGGAAGCCCGCCCCTGCCCCGATTCGTTTTAGCCTTCGAACGGGATGGCGTCTCTGCAACCCGGATCCGTCACATATGGGAAACGATGTTGTCTCCAAAAGCTGAACAACGAATCTCGGTCGCCCCCTCCATCAAACGGGCGAAGTCGTAAGTCACCTGTTTGGAGGCAATGGCTCCATTGAGGCCTTTCAGGATGAGGTTGGCTGCTTCGATCCAGCCAAGATACCGGAACATCATTTCGCCACTGAGCACCACGCTGCCAGGATTCACCTTGTCCAGGTTGGCATACTTGGGAGCTGTGCCGTGGGTGGCTTCAAAAATCGCATGCCCCGTGACGTAATTGATATTGCCACCCGGGGCGATGCCGATCCCGCCCACCTGAGCCGCGAGGGCATCCGAAAGGTAATCCCCATTCAGATTGAGCGTTGCGATGACGTCAAAATCCTCCGGCCGCGTCAGCACCTGCTGCAGCGTAATATCGGCAATGGCGTCTTTGACCAGAATGGCTCCATTACGAAGAGCGGCTTTTTGCTCTTCAACGGCAGCCGCCTCACCGCGGCTTTTGCGCGTGCGCTCCCACTGGCTCCAGGTGTAAACCTGCGGTCCATACAGGCGTTCAGCGACCGCATATCCCCAATCCCGGAAAGCCCCTTCGGTGAACTTCATAATGTTGCCTTTGTGCACCAGGGTGACACTGCGGCGTTTTTCTCGAAGCGCGTAATCCAGAGCCGCCTTGACCAATCGGAGTGTTCCCACAAAGGAAACCGGCTTGACTCCAATCCCGACCTGAATTTCAAGCCGGCTGAGATCGGCTTGAGGGGAGGTGAGCTTGAGGTATTCGCTCATCGCTTGCGCGGTGCCAAATCGTATTTTGCTGAAGTCCTCGGGAAACTCACGCGCCAGGAAATCAAGGACCTTCTGGACTTCAGGAGATCCGGCCGGATATTCAATGCCGGCATAGATATCCTCGGTGTTTTCCCGAAAGATCACCATGTCCACTTTCTCGGGATGCTTGACGGGCGAGGGCACCCCTTGAAAATACTGGACTGGCCTCAGACAGACATAAAGATCGAGCAATTGGCGAAGAGCAACATTTAGCGATCGGATGCCACCGCCGACCGGGGTCGTCAGAGGACCCTTGATACCGACAAGAAACTCCTTGAAAGCCTGGACGGTATCGTCGGGCAGCCAATGGTCATACTTTTGCTTTGCAGCCTCTCCCGCAAAGACTTCAAACCAATGGATCCGACGACGCCCCGAATAGGCCTTGGCCACAGCGGCATCGAACACTTTCTGGCTGGCCGCCCAAATATCCGGGCCAGTGCCGTCTCCGCGAATAAAGGGTATGATGGGATGGTCCGGCACGCGGAGAGATCCATCAGTAATCGATATTTTTTCGCCGGTGGGAGGAGTAGTATTTTGATAGGCCATAGGGCGAACGAGGGATTAGGAGGTTGCGGAAGGAAACAGCGATTGGGACATAAACAAGGCGTTCATCGATTCAGGCGCTCGCCCGGACCAGGCCGGATTGACACAGGGGACAAAGGGCTTTGATCTGAGCTATCGCATGTTCCACGGTCAGATGATACTTGTGTCTCAGGTCCTCGACACAGGAGGCATGTTCGACAAACTGATCCGGCCAGCCGATACGGACGACGGGTGTGGCCACGCCGTGCTCCGAATACAATTCGAGAACGCCACTGCCAAAACCGCCCATCAGGACATGGTCTTCCAACGTGACCACCACATCGGCCGCTCGTCCAAAAAACAACAGGCACTCCTGATCGAGGGGTTTAAAGAACCGCGGATTGACCAGGGCGATATTATAACCCTCGGCCTCCAATTGCCGGGCAGCGCCGCGCGCCAGAGCCTGCATGTTGCCCAAAGGAAACAATACGACGCGCGGCTCCCTCTCCGGAACCCAGTTTTTGAGGACTTCCGCCTTTCCGATTTCCAGCAAAGCGGGCTGGTCCTTGATGGAGACCCCTTCTCCCGCGCCTCGAGGGTAACGGATGAAAACCGGCAGAGATTGGCGGGTGGCGGTGTACATCATATCGACCAATTCATCCTCATCCTTGGGAGCCATGCCAATAATGTCCGGCACGGAGCGGAGGAAGGAGATATCGAACAGCCCGTGGTGGGTGGGTCCGTCGCTGGCCGACAGGCCGGCGCGGTCCATGCAGAAAATCACGGGCAGCTTTTGCAGCGCCACATCGTGAATGATGCAATCGTAGGCCCGCTGGAGGAAGGTCGAGTAGATGGCGCAAACAGGGCGGAAACCCATGGTCGCCATGCCGGCGGCAAACAACACGGCGTGTTCCTCGGCGATGCCGACATCGAAGAAACGACTGGGCAAGGCCTTTTCCAGGGCCTTGAGCCCCGTTCCGCTGGGCATAGCGGCGGTGATTCCCACCAGGGTGTTATCGCGCTGGCAGAGTTTCACCAAAGCCGATCCAAAAACGTCCTGGTAGTTGGGGGGCGCTCCCGCGGGGGAAGGCAAGGCAATTCCGGTCTTCGCGTCATACGGCCCGGTGCCATGGAATCGCTCGGGCTGCTTTAAGGCGGCCTCGAAACCTTTGCCCTTGGTGGTCATGATGTGCAGAACCACCGGTTGGTCGGCCTGCAGCGCATGTTGCAGCGAACTGATCAACAAGGGCAAGTCGTGACCATCAATCGGCCCCAGGTATCGCAATCCCATCTCCTCAAAGATCAGGCTGCTGCCGTAGCCCCCGCGCCCATCCGAGATGGCGGGGTCCTGGTTCGGTTGCAGGGTCACCTGGGTCACCACTCCCTTGAGGGCCTCCTCAGCCTTGTGTCGCAGTTTCAAAGCGATATCGCCCACAGGAAAACGCCGGACAAATCGCTCAAATTCCTTTTCCAACCGGTTGTAGGAAGGGTGAGTGATCAGCTTGTTTAAATAGGCGGCAATCGCGCCAACGTTCTTGGCGATGCTCCATTCATTATCATTCAGGATGACAATGAATCGTCGTGTGCTTTGGGCGATATTGTTCAGGGCCTCGAAGGAAATGCCATTGGTCAGGGCGGCATCGCCAATGACCGCCACGATATTCTCATCGGTTCCCAAACGGTCTCTTGACACGGCCATGCCGAGGGCTGCGGACAATGCCGTGCCCGCGTGACCGGCGCCATAGCAGTCGTGTTCGCTTTCGAATCGCGAGGAAAACCCCACCAGACCGTTGGTGGTCCGGATGGTCGAAAACCGGGCTTTGCGACCGGTCAGCAGCTTGTGCACATAGGTTTGGTGACTCACATCCCACAAAAACTTGTCCTTCGGGGTGGAAAAAACATAGTGAAGGGCAATGCTTAACTCCACCACCCCGAGGTTCGGCCCCAAATGTCCGCCCTGCCGGGAGAGTTGGGTGATCAATTCCTGGCGGATTTCCTCGGCCAGTTGTTGCAGCTGGGGGATGGTCAGCTTCTTGACATGCGAGGGGTGATCAACCATGTCGAGGTAACGGCTCATACTCGGACCTAATCGCTATTGGAAAGCTGGTTCAAAGACACGGATTTGAGGCTCAACTCCCCGTCCTGGCCTTGTTCTAATTGCTGGATCTTGACCTCCGCTTCCGCAAGCTTGGCCTGGCATAAACGAACGAGTCTCGTGCCCTCTTCGAAACGGGCGATGAGCGTTTCCAGGGGCAATTCGTCGGATTCCATGCCTTCCAGAATGGATTCCAAACGATGCAGAGCCTGCTCAAAGGGCATGTCCTCGCTGGGAGCAGCCTGTGAAGCGGCATTCTTCACTGCTTTCGACATAAGCGAGAGAATATCCCATCCAAACCGCCGCGTCCAGCCGTTAGTCGGCGCGCGACCCTTGGTTTCGACCGTGCAAAACACTCCTGAGCCTGCCGGGGAACCTGTGGGGCACGGGAGAACATCTGACGATAGACCGAGCGCCCCATTCCACGCCTTATCAGCACCGGTTGAATCGATCTGCCAGAGGTTGACTCCTATCACTGGGGCTCAGAGCCCACATCCTTGTCGGATGTCGGATCGGCTGGAATAGGGGGCAGGCCGGGAATGGAAATATCCTCTTCCTCCTCAGGATTTTTGGATGAGTCGTTTTCCTCGGCTTTGGTTTCAGTTTTCTTATCGACCATCCAATACGTTCGATCTTTCAACAGGTTCTCGACCGTCCACTTGGAGACGAGATAGATCCACTTCTCGCAGGCCTTTTCCTGGGATAGCTTCTCCTTATGTTTATCGAGCTTGTCCTTGAACTCCTTATCGAGCTTCTCTTTATCTTCGGGTTTTTCATCCTTGCCCGGAGTTCGTTCTGAGGGGAAATCCGCCGAGACCTCGATGGTCATGGGATGGTTGTCGCCAGAAGCGGCCGAGCCAATTTTTATTTTGTAATGAAAACCCTCGAAGGTCTCCAGGGCAACTCCCACCGGTTCGCCCAGATGCTGCTTCTCGGCCTCCGCATCTCGAGCCAGGACATCGTTGAAGGTGGCATAAGACAAGACGTTGACGAGACCGGTGATTTTGTTGGCATCGGGTTCTTCTCCCTCCTTTCGGTCCTGGAGCTTGAGATCACCGCTTTCGGTTTCGCGCGCAAACGACCATGCCTGGGCTGCATTCGTCGGTGTGACTGAAATCGACTTCAGCTTCTCGACCTTGATAAAGTCCTTGTTCAGCCAGGATTCCGGTTTCGGTTCGACATTGGACAGGGGATCAGCGATGAGCCACACGGGCGCGGGACTTCCCCCGGGAACCATGACATAACGGCCATCGGGCCATCCGCCCCCTCCTCCTCCAAAGGGAGAGTCCTCGCCGGCACTTCGAGTATGCTTCTTCCCCAGCCAGAGAGTGGCCAGAGCTTTGCCGCCTTTGTCTTTGAACTCGACCACGGTGGCGGTATTGGTGCCCGGGCCGGGAGACAACAACTCCAGGCGGCCATACTGCGAAGGACCGACCTTCACGGACTGGACGGGTTTCAAATCATAGAGCTTGCGAACCAGTTCACTGATCTCGCTGAAATTCGCCGGATAGTTGCTGCGTTCCTGGACTTGCCATAGCGTTTCTCCTTTGGCCAGATGAAGGGCATTGGTACCCTGTCGAATAAGCACCTGGGCCACATCGTTGATCGGAAAATCACCCAACAAACGAGAGGTCGCACCCGGAATGCCGGTTTGCCAGGAAGCACTGCGCTTGAGAAACAGCGCCCAACCCATGCCGCCGATTATGACGCCGGCGACGACAAGAATCATGAATTGTTTTCGGTTCATTTGGCAGCGGTCTTTTTGCGTTTAATGGTGGCCAGGGCAATGCCGGAGATCGTCACCAACAACGGCATTCCCGCAATGTTGAGCCATTTCAGACGGATCTCGAGCGAGTCGATGTCCTTCCGGAGGTTCTTGCGCAATTCCTTAAGCCTGATCTTGGCTTCGCGTTCCTTGGCCCGATAATTCTCCACTTCTTTCTTCTGTTCTTCCGACAGAATAAAACGTTGGCCTGCCTCCCTCTTCTGCTGTTGCAGCTCATTCAAACGCTGCTGAGTGTCGGCAAGGCTCTTCTCCAAATCCTGAATCTGACGCTGGTATTCCTTCGAGGCTCTGGCCTGGATGTCTTTCACCAGCGTGAAGGGCCGATTCATGGTGGCCCGGCTGCGCACCTGGATCAGATGGCTGTTGCCCGCCATCTGCTCAACCAGGCTCTGCACAAACGTCAGATTCCCATTGCGGGGGATTACGATTTGTTGTCCGAAGATTTGCTGGATCTGGACCGAGAATTGATCGTGAAGCATGTCGGAATCGCCGACCAAAACGACTGCCCCATCTCCCTTCGATTCCTTCAAACCTGGAATCTCCGATGACTCCTCCTTCGCGGTGTCCTTGCTCTTGTCATCCGCCGAATCGGCCTTAGCATCTTTGGGTTTTCCATCGGGGAAAGCCGTCTTGAACTTGCCCGTCAATCGAATGGCGAGGTTCTGTTCTTTTTCGGCCGCAATAAAGTCTTTTGAAATCTGTTCGCCGGAGAATTCAGCGAGCATCTTTTCCACCAGCTGGGAATTAATCGACGTCTTCAACAGGACCGTCTGTTTCAATCCATCGGCTGGAGTCCCGGAAAAAACACCGGCAAAAGCCATTAGCAGGCTGTCGATCTGGCCGGTCACGACGTCGTCCGCATTGGAAGCCTCGCGAGTGAGGGAGAGCACGGCGGGCATGGGCGTCGAAACCGTTCCGCGGCCGACGTGAGTGACATAATTCAGGTCGGCCACCACCTTCGAGACGTCGAACGTCAGCCCCCAAGCCTTCAGCAACGGTTCCAGCGTCGCCCCACTGGACAGGTTTCGCTGCATCGGATTCATGGCATTGTTGCCGCGGCTGTCCATAAAGGACAAGGGATCCAGGAAGGCAATCAACTTGCCGCCGCGCAGAACATATTGATCCAAGGCATAAAGGGTCTTTTGGGAAATCTCACGCGGATAAATCACCACCAGCAACGGGAGATCCTCCTCGATCTGGTCGACGCCCATGTCGATCTGCTTGACTTCAAAGTCCTTCTTCAGTTCGCTGATGAAAACCCAGGGGTTCTGCCGCGACATGCGTCCCGCCTGCATCATCATCGGATTGAATTCGCCGAACACGGGCAGCGCGGTCATGACTCCAATGACTGGCTTCGACGGTTTGCTGACCTGGGCGATGGCTCTGGAGAGATCGTATTCCAGGAGCTTTTCCCGCTCGGGCGAAAGAAACGGCAGCGCCATTTTGGCGTCCAGACAACTGACGGCCATTCCCAAATAGATTTTGTCGCCTCCCATTGCGATGCCCATGCCAATGCCTTGGCCCTCAACCCCATCCAAGTTGGCGGATTCCTCCGCGTCCGAATCGGGCTGAGGATCGAACTTTCGAATCTCGATATTGCCGCGGGACGCCTTCCGATATTCGTCGAGGAGATTCTCGACTTGCTGGGCGTAAGCCTTGAGCTGGACCGGCATCTCGCTCGAGCTCTGCGAGCAGTAGAAACGGATTTCCACCGGCGTGTCCAATCCGTTGAGAATGGCCTTGGTTCCATCGCTTAACGTATAGAGTCTTTCTTGCGTCAGATCGAAACGTTGACGGACAGCGCCCGAAATCACGTAGATCGCGACCATGATGACGAACATAATGGCCACGCCCGCAGAAGAAAAAAGATAGGACGTGATCGGTGACTTGCTGGGTTTGACATTCGCATCCATATAAAACTCCTTTCAACCGATTAGCCCGCACGATGACTGCGGAGTATGACCCCGGTCGTAAACAGACAGAATCCCATCAAACAGAGGAAAAACAAAAGATCACGGGTGTCCACCACTCCGCGCTGGAATCCCTCGAAATGCGTCATTACGCTGAATGAGGCCACGCCTTGAACAAGCCAGGGAGCCGCCCATTGCTCCAGCATCCGGGTGACAGGGGGCCAACCGGCCAGAATCAGGAACAGGCAAATCACCACTGACAGGATGAAACTCACCACCTGATTTCGGGTCAAGGCCGATGTCATGCTGCCTATGGCCAGATATCCACCAGCCAAAAGCAGGCTGCCCAGATATCCGCACAGGATGACTCCGTTGTCGGGATCCCCCAGGTAGTTTACGGTCAGGATCAGTGGAAAGGTCAGGAACAGGGCCAGGGCTAGGAAAACCCACGAAGCCAAAAACTTGGCCAGGATAGCCTGCCAGGAGGTGATGGGCATGGTCAACAGCAGCTCAATGGTGCCTAGGCGGCGTTCCTCGGACCACAACCTCATCCCCACCGCTGGCACCAGAAAGAGATACAGCCAGGGATGCCACAGGAAGAAGGATAATAACGAGGCTTCCTCGCGCCGGAAAAACTCACTGACCATAAACGTGAAAAATCCGGATAACAAAAGGAAGATGACGATGAACACGTAAGCAACCGGTGAGGCGAAGTAAGCCCCCAGTTCCCTTTTGGCGATGGTAACAATGTGTCGTGAATTCTTCATTGGCGTATCTCCCGGTTCGTGTCCGACAGGGTGATGCTGCGGAAAACCTCATCTAATCGGCCTTCTTCGGTATGCAACTCCTCCAGTCGCCAGCCCGCCTGGGCGATTGCCTCGCCGACTTGACGGGCCAGTTTGCCGTCGACTGTTTTCTCTGCCGGGAACACCCGGGCGGTCAGCCCTTCAGGACGCTCCTCCAAAATGGTCGTCTTGCGGGCGCCGGAAAGGGATTCCAGTTTTGTTTTGACCTCGGCACCGGTCACTTGAGAGATCCGAACGGTCACCGAACCGGCAATCGCCGACTGCCGCTTGAGCTCGGCCGGACCGCCGTTTGCGACAATCTGACCCCGATCAATAATAATCGCCCGCGTGCAAACGGCTTCCACCTCCTCCAGGATGTGGGTGGAAAAAATGATTGCCTTTTTGGATCCCATTCGCCTGATAATCTCCCGAACCTCGTGTTTCTGGTTGGGATCCAGACCATCGGTGGGTTCGTCCATGATCAGGATGTCGGGATCGTGGATCACAGCCTGGGCGAAACATGTCCGGTGGCGATATCCCTTCGAAAGGGTGTCAACACTCTGGTGAATGACACTTTCCAGAAAACACATCTCGATCACTCTTTCCACAGCCTGCTTGCGCTGAAGCCCTCTGAAACCTCGAAGCTCCGCCGCAAAATTTAAAAATCCCCAGACGGTCATATCTGCATAGAGCGGGGCGTTTTCCGGCAGGTAGCCGATCATCTGTTTGGCCTCAATCGATTCCTCCAGCATATCATATCCACCGACCTGAATGCCTCCAGAACTCGGAGGAATGAAACCGGTCACCATTCGCATAGTGGTTGATTTGCCCGCGCCGTTCGGTCCCAGGAAGCCCAGCACTTCCCCTCGTCCTACGGCGAAGGTGACGTTGTTGACCGCCACTTTTGGCCCGAAGGCCTTGACTAAGTTCTGAACTTTTATCATTCCAGAGTCTCCGTTCTTTTGTTCCTTGCAAACTAGCGTCTCTGGGCCTTCGAAAGGTCCCCTTACCCGCTAGCGACACCCTCAAGTAACAAATGCCTTACTTTTTTACACCACGTGTCAAGTGGTGGGTAGTTTTTTGGACACCAATCCCGCCCAGCGTTCAAAATCGGAACTCCTCGACGATGTTTGAAATGGATCAAATCCCACAAAAGATCTTGCTGTGATCGGAAGGCAAGGTTTAATCACGGAAGTGATGGATGGCATCAAAGTCTCGCGGTTCATTGCAGACTCCGTCAGCGACGCCGTGGCCCAAATCCGGGCCCAGCTCGGCCCCGATGCCATCGTGATCAATGTCCGCCAGCTGCCCGCCGAAGGCCTCGCACGACTTTGGCAGAAACCCAGAATTGAAGTCCTGGCTTACCGTCCTGCCGAGGCCACATCGTTGCCGCCGCCAGAAACCTCCGCCGCCGACAAGGTCTCCCCCGGCTCCCCGATTCAGGAACAGCCTGCGCCAAGGCTCGAGCCTCCGATGTCCCAAATCGAAAACCGCGCCTCCTCTCCCCCCGTCACGCCCGAAACCCCTTCTTCCGCCCCGTTTACCTCAGGCTGGAGATCCGAGGTGGTCTTGAAAAACGCCGGTCTGACTCCCGTCAACATCCAGAAGATCATCGATCGGATGTTCATGTTGTGCGGAAAACAGGTCCCGGCAAACCTGACAGAAGAAATCCAGTTGCTGAAGAAGGTTCTCCGGGAATTCTGGCCTCCTCCTCCGCAAGATCCTCCCGGCCGGCCTGTAGCTCATCTCATGATGGGTCCACCCGGCAGCGGGAAAACCACCTGTCTGTGCAAATGGCTCGCCAAATCGGTCCTGCTTCACCAGCAGCGTGTCGAGGTTTGGCGTCTGGACGGTTCGACCGCCAATCTGGCGGAGAATCTGACCGTTTACTGCGACATGCTCGGGGTGAACTTGGAGCGCGCCCAACCCGCCCGGGGTCCGGATCCAACCGCAGACCTGCTTTTCATTGACCTTCCTGGCATGGCAGCACCCGATTCGCCGGATCGGGATTCGATGCAGCGGTTGTTATCGTCTCTGCCAGCCCTCTGCATCCACCTCGTGCTCAACGCCGCCTATGAGACTTCCATTCTGCTGGCCCAGATCAAGGCTTTTTCCTCCTATCACCCGGCAGACCTGATCCTGACCCACCTCGATGAGGAAACGCGTTGGGGGAAACTTTGGAACTTGGTCTTAGGCACAAAATGCTCCTTGCGATTCTTCAGCGCTGGGCAAAATATTCCTGGTGAGTTCCTGCCCGCCTCAGCAGATCTTCTCATTTACCGCCAATTCCCCAGCAATTAAGGCACTTCCGTCTTCGATCTTCCGGGGATGATCCAGCTGGCAAACCTTTTGCTTAGCCAGTCGGAAACGGCCAGAAGAACATGAAATTACTGATGATAACAGGCGGATTGTTGGGATTCCTGATCGGAACTGCTTTGGGATTAGCCCAAAACAGTCCCTGGCCAGATATCATTTGGAAAGCTAGCGTTGTGGCCTACGTGGCCGGACTGCTCATGCGTTGGTGGGGCCGAGTCTGGATCCGGGAACTTCAGAATGCCGCTCTTGCACGGCAAACCGCCCTTTACAATGCCAAGGGTGCAGGCCAGCCCAATCCCCCCAAGGCCTGAACACCCTCCCCGATAACCCATGAATGCCATCGTCTTAGAGCCCCCCCCTTCCGCGAGAACCGTCCGACAACGATACAAACCAGCGGCCCCAGGCAGTGCCGCTGAAAACGAACGCGTCAAGGAATACCTGCACCTGGTGAAAACCGTGGTGGGACGGCTGGCGATGACCTTGCCCCCGCACGTGGATTTGGAAGACCTTCAGAGTGCGGGTCTGGTTGGCCTGCTCAATGCCATACGCAACTATGATCCCAAATGCGGTTCCTCCATGGAAACCTACGCCAGTCTTCGGATTCGCGGAGCGGTGTTCGATGAGCTGCGCAAAATGGATTGGGTGCCTCGATCCATCCACGCAAAAGCCCGCAAAGTCCGGGAAACGATGCAGTCCCTGGAACAGGCCAAAGGCTCCGTTCCAAGCGAAATCGAGATGGCAAAAGCTTTAAAAATATCCCTCGCGGAATACCAGCAGCTCCTGGAGGAAATCCGCCCCACCACCTTTGTTTGCCTCGATGCCGCAATCACCAGCGATAGCGAGGAAGGCCCCACACAATACGAGAGCATCGCAGACAACAGCCAGGAAAGCCCGATAGAAACAACCTCGCGCCGCGAAATCGCCCGGCTCATCGCCGAACGCCTGGAGCAACTCCCCGAAATCCAGCGCAAGGTTCTCGCTCTCTATTATTTTGAAGACCTGCGTCTCCGTGAAATTGCCGAAGCCTATGGCTTGACCGAATCGCGCATCTGCCAGATTCACGCCCAAGCCATCCTCGCCATCAAGACTTATCTCAATCGATTCGACCATCAGGCCAGATGAACCTCCTCCGCTGTTAATTCCCCATGATCATCATTATAGGCGCCATTATCGTGCTCGGATCCGTCCTCGGCGGCTTCATCATGGCTGGCGGCTATGTGAACAGCCTGATTCACATCTCCGAAATCATCATCATCGCCGGCGCCGCCCTAGGGGCGTTGATCATCATGTCTCCGAAAAAAGTGCTGGTTGATCTGGTCCACAAGATGATCCAGTCGCTCAAAGGAGCCCCTTATAACAAACTCTCTTATGAGGACTTGCTAAAATCCCTTTATGAATTGTTCCTGTTGGGACGGCGCAACGGCATGATCGCCCTGGAGGAACACATCATGAATCCCAAGAACAGCAGCATCTTCAGCAAATACCCGAGTTTCATTAACAATAAGGCGGCGGTCGAGTTTCTCTGCAACGGCCTGCGGCCCATCGTGGACGGCAAAATCAAACCGGATCAACTGCGCTTGCTGATGGAGACCGAAATCGAAAGCATGGAAGAGGAGTTCCACGCCCCCGTAAGCGTCCTGACCAAGGCGGCCGATGCCATGCCGGGATTCGGCATCGTGGCTGCAGTGTTGGGGATCGTGATCACCATGGGGGCCATCGCCGGCCCCATCGAGCATATCGGAGAAAAGGTCGCCGCTGCCCTGGTTGGAACCTTTCTTGGCATCTTTCTTTCCTATGGCTTTCTCAATCCCCTGGCCGTCAACATCGAGTTTGTTAACGTGTCAGAACTCGCCTACAGCCGCTGTATTGCCTCGGCCGTCATTGGCTTCGCCACTGGCATGGCCCCCATCATGGCGGTCGAGGTGGCACGACGCGGACTCTCCACCGATGTTCGTCCAAGCGCCGAGGAACTCGAGGCCATGCTCAAAAAACTGAACGCTCCCAGCAAACCGTCCTGAGACTCCGAGAATCGCTTTTATGAGCCGAAAAAAACATGGGCACCATGGAGGGGCCTGGAAAGTGGCCTATGCCGACTTCGTGACGGCCATGATGGCCCTGTTCCTTTGCCTGTGGCTCACCTCCCAGGATACCCGCATTAAACAGGCCATCGAACGAGCTTTCCGAAATCCCTTCGCCTCGGTCACCAAAGAATCCACCGGAATCATTCCCAACAAAGAAACCCAGGCGGTCAAAAGCAATAGCGGCAACTTCGATTCGGCCTCCGCCGTGGAGTTGCGGATGTTGCGAAGAATTGTCCAGGACCTTTCCACGTCGCTGCAAACATCCGATCAGAATGGTCCACAGAATGTGCAATTGGAACTGACCCCCGAAGGATTGCGAATCCATATTTTTGACCGCGCCAAAAAATCGGTTTTCATGCCCGATTCCACCGACTTTACCCCTTATGGCCGATGGGTTTTTACGACCTTGGCCTGGGAGGTCTCCCGATATGACAATCTCCTCATCGATCTGGAGGGTCATACCGAAAAAGGGAGCAAATCCAAACGCGAGGATTACGGCTCCTGGGAATTGTCCGCTGACCGCGCCAACGCCTCCAGACGCCTGCTGCAGCAACACGGCGTCAATCCCGCTCAAGTCCGCAAAGTCACAGGCATGGCCGATACAACTCCCCTCCCCGACCACCCGCCCGAAGACGAAGTGAACCGGCGCGTTACGGTCCTGCTCAAAGTCAAAACCTCCAGCGCTTCTCTCTAAACCATGGTGGATTCTTTTATCCCCTTAACCCTGTCTTCGGATGCGGCCGCCCAAAACAGCCAGGCCGTATTTCGCCCCGCCACCTTGACCGCTCCCGTCAATCGCCCGCCCCAGGATGCCCCCCCCAAAATAGTCTCCATCTCCAAGCCCCATCCCCACAACCCAACCGCAACCGCCGATCCGAAGGTGTCCGTTATAAAAGATGGGGATCGAGTGACTTCCATCCGAATCCAGTGTTCCTGCGGCCAATGCGTCGAAATCCAGTGTCTCTACTGAACCGTCCTGCTTTTCAGCTCCTCCAATTCGCTTCTCTTTCGAGCCTCCCAGAATCTTCACGGAAAAAATTGCTATGCCTTTCGTTTTTCACGGGGCAGGTTTTGCCAGATTCAAGAAATGAACAGTCATAACACACTTGTTATCAGTGATCTTCTCTTAATGGCACAGACCATGCTAAGAAGCATGTGCGATGAACATCAGTCTTTACCAAGCTGCCGCCGCCCTCTCCGCCTACAGCGATTGGCAAGAAACCATCGCACAGAACTTGGCCGCCTCATCCGTCCCAGGTTATCGGAAAACTGAAATCTCACTTTCCAATGTCCCCGCGGGAAACCTCTCGACATCCTCCATCAATAGCCCAAGCGTCCTGACCAAACTAAACTCCAGCTTGAACATGAGCCCTGGAGAAATCATTGCCAATGGGGACAAAACCAGCGTGGCGATCGATGGCAAAGGCTTCTTCGAGGTCCGTTTTGCCGATGGTTCTCGCGGTTATACCCGCGATGGTGAGTTCAAGCTCGACTCACAAGGACAGTTGATGACTAAAGAAGGTTATGTGGTCCAGGGTGAATCCGGCCCGATTCAGTTGGATTTGAATAATTCCGCCAGCTTGTCTATTTCAAACTCGGGAGAGGTCAGCCAAGGACCCGATGTAAAAGGGAAACTTAAACTCGTCGATTTTAATGATTACAGACTTCTGATTCCCATTAGTGGCGGCTATTTTATGGCCGATCACCCCTCTTTGGAATCGAGGAATGTCGAGAATGTGTCCGTCCGACAAGGGTGCCTGGAACGAGGCAATACCTCACCCACCACTGAAATGGCTCAGTTAATCTATGTGATGCGCGCCTTCGATGCCAATCAACGAGTAATTCAGATCAACGACGAACGCATGTCGCGTGCCATCAACGTCCTGGGCAATAACGTTTAAGTCCAATCCGCTATGCTCCGCGCACTTTACTCCGCCGCTTCCGGGATGCAGTCCCAGCAGATGAACCTCGACGTCATCGCCAACAACCTGGCGAACGTCAATACCACCGGTTTTAAACGCAGCAAAATCGAGTTCCAAGACCTGCTCTACCAGACGCCCCGCAGCCCCGGCTCCGAACAAGGAGGGGGCAACCTTCTGCCCACAGGCGTCCAGGTTGGTCACGGCTCCCGTCCTGTGGCCACTTCCCGCGTCTTCACCACCGGCGAACTGACCCAAACCGGTGAACGCCTCGATGTCGCCATCAAAGGAGATGGTTTCTTCGAAATCCAACTCGAAGATGGCACCCCTGCCTACACCCGCGACGGAGCCCTCAAACTGTCGGCCGACGGACGGATCACGACCAACGACGGATTGCCTTTGCAGGGTGGTTTCCAACCCGTGCCCCCAGGAGTCACCTCGATCAATATCGCCTCCAACGGCGAAGTCACCCTCTCGGGTCCGGGCGTCAGACAGAATTTTCGCGTGCAGCTGGTCCGATTCGCCAATCCAAGCGGCCTCCAAAACCTCGGCCGCAACCTTTATGTCGAAACAGGCGCCTCCGGCGCCCCCGAACAGGGCAGCCCCGGCGAAAACGGCTACGGCGAACTCGCCCAGGGCTACCTCGAATTATCCAACGTCAAAGTAGTCGAGGAAATGGTCAACCTCATCATGGCCCAACGGGCTTACGAAGTGAACGCAAAAGCCGTTCAAGCCTCCGACGAAATGATGCAAACCAGCAATAATCTAAGACGATAATGCAAAAAAGTGGCACAAATATTGCTGTTATTTTACTGACCTTCCTGGGGGTTGGATCCGCTCAGCTGATCCACGCTGGCGAGTCCGCCCCCTTCTCCAATTCTCCCGTCCCGAAGGCGGCCAATCGCACCACTGCGGTTTCACGAATCCAAACAACCGTCCCGAACGATCGTTCGGCGGCCCCTGTCGTTTTGGTCGGCGCAGAGGGGATCTACCTGGCGGATCTCTTATCGGCTTTCACCAACGCACCCGTCCCGCATGTCCGGGTTGGCGACGCGCCGGCATTTGGACAGACCACCGTATTTCCGGCGTCCAAGCTTTTGGCGGTCTGGCGGGAAACCTCGCCCAATTCAGCTCCGACCAATTCCCTGGATTGCGGCGATCTTCGGGTGGCGCGGCGGTTTCGGACCTTGGACGAAGTGGAAGTCAGGGAGATGTTGACGGATGCCTTGCAGAAGGAAGTCGTTCAGGAGCGTGGCGAACTTGAACTGCGCCTGGGTCGTGCCTGGACGGCGGTGCCGGTTCCCGAGGAACCGTTGGAGCTGCAATTTTTGGATTTGCCGCCGCGCGGGCTTCAATCCACGTTTCTTGTTCGTTTCCAATTGCGGACCGAAAGAGAACTGATTGGCACCTGGCAAATGGCATTGCAGGCCAAAGTTCTCAAGCCTGTCTGGGTGACCCAGACCGCCTTGCGTCGTGGCCAGACCATTGGAGAATCTGATGTCCTGCTGGAAAAGCGGGATATTCTGGCCTTGCGAGAACCCCTAAGCTCCTGGATGCCGGGAATGACGGAATTTGAATGCGCGAGCTACCTGGCGGCAGGAACGCCTCTTTATGCCCGATCGGTGCGTCCCCGATGCGTCGTCCGGCGAGGCGATATCGTCGAGGCCAGCATGCAAGATGGAATTCTCACCATCTCTCTGAAAGTCGAGGTCCTGGAAGAAGGCACGCCTGGCCAAATCATTCGCGTGCGCAACCTGCAATCCAAACGAGAACTCCGAGCCAAAGTGCAAAATGAACAGACTGTGCTTATCCATATGTAAAAGCGGCGCCATTCTGGCGACGGCCGCAACCTTGTCCCTTTACGTTCATGCCGACTCCCTCTGGCGTGAAGACTCCTCTCGGGCGATGTTTTCCGACAGGAAAGCCGGCCGGGTGGGCGACATCCTGACCATCGTTGTGCAGGAATCCAGCACCGCCAGCAAAGACGCCAATACGAAAACGTCCAAGAAAAGCTCGGCCGATATCGCCCTGAAAACATTTCTTTACTCGCCGGACGCCAGCGGTTTGCTCACTCATAAGGGCCAGATGCCCGCCTTGAAATGGGACTCCGCCAACGATTTTGACGGCAGCGGGCAGGTCGGGAGCACTGAGAAAATTACCTCTCGCATCGCTGTCCGCGTCGTGGACGTTTTGCCAAATGGCAACCTGATGATTGAAGGCACCCGTCATACGGCCTTCTCCGGCGAAAACCAAGATGTCATCTTGCGCGGCTTGGTCAGACCTCCGGACATTGCCGCCAACAACACCGTATTCAGTTACAATGTTGCTGATGTCAGCATTCAGATTGTCTCAAAGGGAGTGGCTACCTCGGCTCAAAAGAAGGGGTGGTTTGGCCGGATTTGGGACAAGGTGACGCCATTTTAAGATCGCTGACCATGAATTTCCGTATTCATCTAGTTCTCTGTCTGGGGATCGGATTGCTTGCCTGCGATTCAACCCGTGCGGCTTCGGCTCGCATCAAGGACCTGGTGATGGTTTCAGGTGCCCGCGACAACCAGCTGGTCGGCTATGGTCTGGTGGCAGGATTGGCGAACGACGGTGATAAGAATCCCACTTATACCGTCCAGAGCGTCGGGAACATGCTGCAACGGTTCGGCATCACGGTGCCTTCCTCGACCTTGTCATCGAAGAATGTCGCTGCGGTTATAGTGACAGCTGATATCCCAGCCTTTGCCAAACCCGGCACTCGTTTGGATGTCGTGGTTTCAGCCATGGGGGATGCCAAATCACTGCAGGGCGGCACCTTGCTGCAGGTTCCTCTGTTGGGCGCCGACGGAAGAGTGTATGCCGTAGCCCAAGGTCCCTTGGCAGTTGGCGGCTTTTCGAGCGGTCAAGGGGGCGCGGGCGGTGCTACAGTGACCAAGAATCACCCTACCGTAGCCCAAATCATTAATGGCGCCATCGTAGAACGCGAGATCCCGGCCACAATCGTCCGGGACAACAGCCTCGAACTTGTTCTGCGCGAACCGGATTTCACCTCATCGGCCCGACTGGCCGCTGCCATCAACGAACAATTCACCCAGAGTGCCACTCCCATCGACGCGACAACGATCAAAGTCGAATTGCCGCCGGGTCTTCAGGATTCAGCGGTGGACTTCATCGCCCGTCTCGAGGCCATTGAAATCACCCCAGACACTCCCGCGCGAATCGTCATCAATGAGCGCACCGGGACCATCGTTGCGAATTCCCGAATCCGGATCTCAGCCTGTGCGGTTTCCCATGGCAATCTCACTATCAGCATCGCTTCAACCTTGAATGTTTCCCAACCGAATGCCTTCAGCCAACAGGGACGGACAGTGGTGACCCCAAGCACCGACACCCGGGTCAACGAGACGAAGGCTCCTATGGTGGCCCTGCCCGACCTTCCTACTGTGGAACAAGTGGCTACCTCACTCAATTCCCTGGGTGTCACTCCCCGCGACATGATGGCCATTTTCCAGACGATGAAACAAGCCGGCGCTCTTCAGGCCGAGTTAATCCTGCGTTAACCATGGATATCCCCCCCCTCCAACGATCCCTCCCCACATCGCACCTGCCGATTGAGAAACTGGCCGGAAATCCCCGCCTGTCCGAGCAGGAGAAGGTTCACGAAATCAGCCGTCAGTTTGAGGCAATCCTGCTGCGACAAATTCTCAGGGATGCCCAAAAAACGGTTTTTTCATCTGACATTCAGAACGATTCGGTCAGCGGTAGCATCTATCAGGAAATGATTACCCAGCAGCTGGCCGACAGCATCAGCCAATCCGGCGCGCTCGGATTCGCCGACAGCTTGGAGAAACAGCTTTCCCGACAAAAGCCCTCCCCTAAAACTGGGGCCAGCCCCAAGCCGGCCATCCAGCCGTTCTCCACCCCACGTCAACAACATTGATTGCCTCTCATGATACCGCATTTAGACAATTTGATTGAAGCGCTTCGGGACGAACTTAAACAGTACGGAGAAATGCTGGCTTTGTTGGATCAGCAACAAGAATTCGTGCTCAGCCATGCGGTCGATGAGGTGTTGAGCACCGTGTCGGCCGTCAATCAACAATCCGGCGCGGTGCAAGCCGCGCGCCGTCATCGGGAGCAATGCCAGCAGGCACTCGCCGCGGCCTTTCAACAGCCTCGCCCCGCGGCCTTTGCTGAGATCATCCCGCTCCTCCCGGAGGATTACCGTCCGTTGGTTCAAGCTTTAGTCGATGAGAATAACGAGCTCTTGTTGCGCATCCAGCGGCGCGTCCGACAAAACCACCTGCTACTCAGCCGCTGTCTCGATCTCATGCAACGTTTCATGAACAGCCTGTTTCCGGGGCTGCGCCCGACGCTTTACACAGGCACCGGCTCCCTCCTCTCAGCCAATCTCCCCCCGACGGCTCGATACGAGGCCGTCGGATAACCCCAACGGATCATGTTGGACCTCTACGGAACCCTGAGCCTTGGCCAACGCTCCCTGCAAACTCAACGGCAGGGGGTCGAAATCGCCGGCCACAACCTGGCCAACGTCAACAATCCCGCCTACACCCGTCAGCGCCTGATCATTCAGACCTCTCAGGCTGTGCCCTCCGCCATCGGCCCCCAGGGAACGGGGGCGGACGGCGTGGCCATCCAGCAGTTGCGCAACACCCTGGTGGATCGTCAACTGCAAGGGGAAATCAGCACCCGCGGCTATCTCCAAGCCAAGCAACAAGCCCTCCAATATGCCCAGGCCGATTTGGGGCAGGAAATCGATCGCCAATCCGCCACCGCCGAAAGCGCTTCCGCTTCGGAGGGGGTCGGCGCGCAATATAGCCTCGCCGAGGGATTGTCCGATCTTTTCAATAACTTCCAAAGCCTCGCAACCAATCCCACTTCCATGGCCGAACGCCAAGTCCTCATGATGAAGGCCCAAACCTTGGCCACGCAGTTTAACCAAGTCGATCAGCGCCTCGGGGAACTGCGGGGATTCCTGAACGAATCCCTCCAAACAGACATCGACAAGGTCAATCAGTTGGTCGAAGAAATTGCCCGCCTGAACAACCAGGTTTTCAATAGCGAGGTGAATGGTTTCGGCGTGGCCAATGACTTGCGAGACACCCGTCAGGCAAAAATCGAGGAACTCGCCGGCTTGACCCGCATCCAAACAGTCGAACAAGCCAACGGCATGATCGACGTGGCCATTGAAGGTCAGGACTTAATCCTGGGTAATCAGAAAATCGATTCGCTCGAAATCCACGATGCCGGCAGTGGACAATGGCTGGCGCGCACCCGGTCGGCCGGTCAAAACCTGACATTAACCGGCGGCAAAATGCAGGGAACAATCGATGCCCGGGACCGCGACGTCCGCAAACTCAAAGAAGACCTGAACGGCCTCGCCGCCTTGCTGATCGATGAGGTCAACAAGATCCACATCGCCGGATTCAGCCTGAACGGCTCAACCGGCGCCCGATTCTTCAACGGCACCCACGCCGGCGATATCGAAGCCAACGTTGACCTGCTCAACAATCCCGCCCTGGTCCAAGCCAGTGGCTCCGCGACCGCGCCAGGCGATAATTCCGCCGCCCTCGCCATGGCCAAGCTGGGCAATGCCACCTTTGAACCCCTGAACAACCAGAGCTTCAGCCAGGGTTATGGTCAGACCGTCGCCACCCTCGGTCAGTCGCTCTCGTCCGTCAACAATCAACTCACTGATCAGGAGGTGGTCGAAAAGTTGCTCAAACGCCAGCGCGATTCCTACAGCGGAGTTTCCCTGGACGAGGAAATGACCGAACTCATGAAATTCCAAAAGGCGTTCGAAGCGTCGGCGCGTTTGATTAACACGGTCGACGAAATGCTGGACACCGTGATCTCCCTGAAACGCTAGGTAATCGCCTATGAGAGTCACCGCCAACACCTTTCCCGACACCTTGGTTGATCAACTCAGCCAACTCGCAGTCCGACAAAACCGTCTGCAAAGCCAGGCTGCCACCGGCCAACGGATCCAGTTGCCCGAGGATGATCCCACCGCCATGCGCCGCGTGATCGACCTGCAGAACGAAAGCAAAAATCTCGGCCAATACCAGCGCAATATTTCCACCTTGAAGGAATATGCTGGCGCTTCGTTCATGGCCATCAAGTCTCTCGAGAAAATCTGCGACCGCGCCGGCGAAATTGCCACTCTGGCCGATGACACCAAATCACCCGAAGAGTTGCGCATTTATGCCATCGAGATCAATCAACTCCTGGAGCAGTCGGTCCAATTAGCGAACACCAAACACCGAGGCGACTATCTGTTCGGCGGCACTCAAACGGATAAACCCCCGTTTACTCTTGGCCCTGTGGAGACCAATGGCCGGGTCAATAGCGTTAGCTACAACGGAAATTCGGACCTTCCCCAAAACGAAATCGCGGAGGATACCATGCTCACCGTTCAGGTGCCCGGCAGTAATACCGCCACCACCGGCACCCGCGGGCTGATTGTCGATGCAACCTCCGGCGCCGACTTTTTTCAGCATTTGATTTCCCTTCGAGACAACCTCTATGCCGGCGACACGGAGACTATCGTAAAAACCGATCGCGTCAACCTCGCCAAGGACGAGGAAAACATCCTCTTCCATCTCGGCACCAACGGAGCCATCCAAAGCCGACTCGAAACAGCCTCGACGGTTGCCCAAACCCGCGGAAACTCGATCGAGGTCCTCATCTCAAATGAGGCCGATGCCGACCTCGCCCAAACCCTCGTCCGACTAAACGAGGCCCAGAACGCTTACAAGGCAGCCCTGCAAAGCGGCGCCACCATTCTCAGCAGATCCCTGATGGATTACCTGAGGTAACCCCAGCCGAGGGATCTCCTCTGCGGCGCCCTCCATCTCGATCGCATTTATTTCTGTCCTGTGCCCTTGAACTCGGAACCTTTCCGGGCAAACAGCAGATTGAAGGTGGTCATCGCGCCATAGCACCGGGACACATACTGCTGCATTTCGATCTTGTCCGCGTCACTCAATACTGAATGGGCATTGATCTTTTGCTCCAACACCCGAAGCTGATTTCGGATTCCAATGATCTTATGGAAGAACACTTCCAGGGGAATCTCCTTCGCCTGCAGGGTGGCATCCGAGGGATGCAGCACCATGCGGCCTCGTTGCCATCGCGTTCCCAACTCGTCCACGACAGCCTCGGGCTTTTCCCATCCCATCCGTTGGAGCAGGGCTTCCAAGGCCTGTTCCAGAAACTGATCCAACGGCTGCTCCAATCCGGCAAAGGCCACTCGAGGCTCGGCCGGCTGAATGCCACTGACCTCGGGGGCGATTGCGCGCACGCCGTCCTCAAAGCGCACCTCCGCCGCGTGCTCGGTCAGCGCCTTTACCACCCCCGATCCATACTGGGGATGATGAATTCTCATGCCGATATGCATCGATTCAATCTTCATGGCGATATCCGGCGCTTACCCTGACCCGATCCTGGATCGCTTTCAAATGAAAAACGGTGAATTGTATCGTCATTGAGGTTATAAAGGGATTGAAGGCCTGTAATGGAAGCCTGTCATGCCCTGCGTAAACTTGATGTCTGACGAACCTGTTTGAATGATATGAAAAAAGTCAAAACCGACGAACTCTACAACCATCTCAGCGAGTTTCTTCAATCCAAGGGAATCGAGCTGAAGGATGGAAGCTATGCGCAACGCATTCAGAAGGGCTGCTCCTTGTTGAGCGAAGCCATCAACTTCACCCAAACCAGCCTCAAACGGGCAAAAACCGGAGTGGACCGAAAACTCGACCGGATGCGCGAGGCGATTCACCAGCAAACCGCGCCGAAAACCTCCAAGCCTCCCGGGAAACCCTCCAAAGCCTCCCGCAATCGGGCCGCCAAACCAACCGCTAAGAAGGCTGGATCTGCCCGCAAAAATCGAAAAGCCTGAACCCGCGATCAAGCCGCCAGAAGAAAATCGGATCCTTCGGCAAACCCGCGCTTGACTAATCGCTCCCGGATCAGTTCGCGCGCGTTTGGCTTTGACACATATCCCAGGATAAAAACGTCGCTCGGGGAAGGAATTTCGTTCGGCGAAAAAACCAGGCGCCCCTGGTAATTCCGGCCAATCTTCCGGTCGTCGATGTCAATATATCCGTCAATCCGGATCCCCTCCTTTTCCAGGTAGCCAACCCTTCGGCGGGTCAGGCGACCCGCTCCCCATACAAGGAACCGTCGCCGCCCCGCTTCCCGCCTCAGCCACCGCGCTAAATAAACCGCTTTGCACCGATAAAATGCCTCCAAATCATAACGCGGATCCCTGCGCGATAACCGATGGGGAGCATCGTTCCATCTCAGAAGCACTTTCGGCACTTTCGCCATGACCACACCCGCCTCAAGCCAGCGCAGCCAGAGCTCGTAGTCCTCGGGGAAATCTCCCTGCCGATAATTGCCGTGCTTCGCAGGCAGATCCGACCGGAACATCACCGACGGATGAGCAAAGGGAGACTCCACGAACCGCCCGAGCTGTATCTCAATGGGATTCCTGAGCGAGTTGATCCAGTCCACATGCCGAGCATAGCCGGCATAACGAAGCCGATCTCCGCCAAATTCCACAAGGCATCCCACCAGACCAATGTCCGGATTCCGCTCCAGAAAGCTCCATTGTTCCTCCAGACGGTCTGCGGTCGAGATGTCATCGGCATCCATCCGAGCCAAATGCCTCGCCCGCGCCAAGGCCAATCCTTGGTTCAACGAAGCGACGATCCCCCGATGAGGCCGTCGCACCCACCGGATTCGCGGATCCCGTCGCGCCCACTGCGCCATCAATCTGGGCGTTTCGTCCGTGGATCCATCGTCGACCACAATCAGTTCCCAATCTTGCAGGGTTTGACGAACCATGCTGATGACGGCACGCTCCAGCGTGGCTGCCGCATTAAAAACGGGCATAAGCACACTCACTCTCGCAGTCATGGCGTTCCCAGAATAGAATCCCTTGAGGACATCGGGCAAATCTGTTTTGAGTCCCTGCAAATCCTCAGGTGGAGTTTTGTATCCAGCGATTGCCCATTGGAAAACGGTATGAGGTTGCGAATCCATGGAGCCGCGGCATGATGTCCAGCATGAGCTTGATGTAACAAACAGATTACGGGCATAATCCACCCGGACCGGTCATGAACTGGAAACAGCTTTGGCCCATCAAGTCGAATCCGATCAAACGGATGAACCGCCTGTATGAGGAGGCAGTCCGGGCGCTGGATCGGTCTGAGGACGAAACAGAACAACTGAAGGCCCTTAACCTGTTGAGAGAGGCGGCCAACCAAGGACATGCCATCGCGCAATATCGGCTGGCCCGTCTTTATGAACGCGGATTACTCGTCGAATCCAGCTTGTCCACCGCGGCTCATTGGTACGAGCAGGCGGCCACTTGCGGGCTCGCCCATGCCGATCGAGCCGAGGAAGAAGGACCGAAGGACAGCGATTGGCTGGAAGCCGAGAGAGAGTCGGCCTTCCGCCTCGCGTGGCTGTATGATACAGGGGGTGGAATTCCCCGCAATCTGGTTGAGGCGGAAAGGTTCTACCGGCAAGCAGCCCAGCTGAATCATCCACGCGCTCAGTTCAACCTCGCCAGCCTGTTTATGGAAAAAGGGCGGAGTCCCGCCGAACTCTCGGAGGCGGTCCGATGGATGCAAAAGGCTGCCGAACAGGATTTGATTCAGGCCCAATTCAACTTGGCCGTCATGCTGGAACGTGGGCATGGAATCGATCAGGATCTGCCAGCTGCGGTTCTCTGGTTTCGACGGGCCGCTGTGCAGGGCGATCTGATGGCGTGCAAGAATCTGGCCCGATTGGCCGCCGAAGGCCGAGGGATGCCCCGTGATCTGTCCGAGGCCCTGCGCTGGCTGACCAAGGCCGCCGAAATCGGCGATGCGGAGGCCCAATACAGCCTGGCCGCACTCATCCTGTCAGAACCTGGCGACACCCAAGCCGGAGGGGAGGCCCTCCGCTGGTTGCAGGCGGCCGCCGATCAAGGTCACGCCAAGGCACAGTATCATCTTGGCTGGTTGTATGACATCGGCCGGGTAGTTCCACAAAATCTGGCTGAAGCTTTCCGATGGTATCTCAAGGCGGCCGAAAATGGCGAGACCCAGGCCCAATTCAATCTGGCCAACCTCTTCGCCGACGGCAAAGGGGTCGCTCAAAACTGGCCCTACGCCCGCCTTTGGTTCGAAAAAGCCGCCCGCCAAGGCTTGGGCGGCGCTTGGCTCAATTTAGGCTGGATGTACGAAACCGGCACAGGCACCCCCCAGGATTTGGCCCTGGCAGCCGAATACTACCGCAAAGGAGCTGAGCTCAATGATGCCCGAGCCCAGTACAACCTCGGTTGTCAATTCGCCGTCGGACGGGGCGTGCCCGAGGATCTGCGAGAAGCATCATTCTGGTTTCGCAGGGCTGCAGAACAAGGGGATGCCTCCGCCCAATTCAACCTGGCGCTCCTCTACGAAATGGGAGCCGGATTACCCCAAGACTTTCAGCAAGCTTACGTCTGGTACTCCAAAGCTGCCCTGTCTAATATCCCGGAAGCCGCTCAAAAACGAGATCAACTCGCCCTGCTCATGACCCGCGACCAAATCGGGCAAGCCCAATCCCAAGTGGCCTCGGCTGCTCCTCCTTCCTCGCCGCCGCCATCGGTGCTTGACTAGCACTTTCTGCCGCATAACGGAAAAAACTGCCCCAGTCATCCCTGTCTTGGAAGAGCGGCGAAGCCCCGCATTCCCTAAAAACCCAGGAAGTTGGAATCGATCCAACTGGTGTCGTGCAAAGTAAAATGTGCGGCATGCGGTTTGCTTCGAGCGGTTTGACCTGTCGCATGCAGCGAGAATTGACCAACACCGTTTTGCCGTGGACCGCAGGGGAGGAGGTTTCCCCTGCTCCCTTATCTGAGGAGCCGGCTGCCTGGGATCAGATTGTCAGCGCCTTTCGCCAAGCTTGTATCCTGAAACAAGCGGGCAACCTCTACGAATCCAACCGTATCCTGCAGGAAGAACTGCCCCGCTCGATTGCCTCTTGGTCACGCCATACTCCGCTGCCCTCGAATCGGCAAACAGAGGAGTTGCGCCACATGTTCGATAGTGAACAGAAGCGGATCCGAGATCTTTGGACGTCGCAGGAAGCCATGGCAGAGAGTTTAACCCGGAAAGTGCTTCAGACTCTAAGTGGAGTGGTCGGCCAGGAAATCCAGTCCCTGGTTGCCTCACAGCTGGGACTGGGCAATAGCAACCATTTCCGCAACTCCAGACACCTGCTCCTGGTCCAATCGCAAGGCCCTTACAAGCGCGTGGGACCCCAGAAGGAAATGTGGGATGAACAACGGTGGAATGACCGTGCCGCATCTCCACGCAATCAGCGCCTTTCGTTCGATGATATTCCTGGAACGATCGACGTCGTGCTCGATCAACAACATCAGAAGCCGGTCCCGTCCAGGAGCCTTTGACCATGAAAAAACCAAGGACGGCCGCTTTCTCAACCGAGCATAAGATGCTCCGAAGAAAAATCGAATTGCGAATTAACGCCCATAGACACGAATGGAAGCGGAAGCATCCCATCGGCTGCGTCCCAGACATTCTATCGATGTTCGCAGTATTTCAGGATCTTCGTATTTGGCCGGCCATGATTCGTGTGGATTGGCGTCGATTCGCGGTTAAGTCGTTTCATTTGCGGTTCAGGGTCGGAGGTTGCGCATTGCGCACGATAAACGATCATGCAATGATTGGCTAAATCAACAGAAGGACAAATCCATGAATAAAACCGTTGAGGGCATCGCCCCGGAAGGAAACACAGCTCCCGACACCACGAAAATCCTCCATGTCGGCTTGGACTGGGGCACCAATACGTCCTGTCTCCAGGCTTCCTTTGCCGACACTCCGGACAAGGTTCAGTGCGATCTCATCCCCACGGTGGTCGGATACGCCGGCGAGGGGATGATTGATAACCTGCTTCCTGAAAACGCCCGCATCCTCTTTGGCCAGGATGCCCTCCGGCATCGCTTGCACCTGAGCCTGGCATACCCGATGGTCAATGGAGTTCTGCGAGATCTCAAGGCGGCTCGAGATTTCGCCATGCACCTCCGAGCCCGCTTGGCCCCCAGTCCGGAAACCGAAATCCGGGCCGTGGTCGGACTGCCCGCCAACGCCGATCGGTCCGCCCTTGAAAGCATGCGGCAAACACTGGCCGGCATTTTCGATCGGATCATTGTGATTCCCGAGCCTTTCCTCGCCGCCTTGGGTTATCGCGATGAGTCCCGCCTCCACAATCCCGACTACACCGATCCGGTCAGCAATTCTCTGTTCATCGACAGCGGGGCCGGGACAACCGATATCTGCTTAATCCAGGGCTATTATCCCACCGCCAAGGATCAGTTCAGTTTTCCATTCGCCGGAGATCGTCTGGACGCCTTGTTGGACGAGGCCGTGAGAACCACCTACCCTGATTGCGATCTCTCGTTCCACACCATCCGTGAGCTGAAGGAAAAGTATGCCTTTGTCGGTCTCCTGGATTCGCCGGTGGAGGCCAGCGTCCTCGTTGGAGGCAAACGCCGCAAGCTGGATTTAGGTCCGTTGCTCAGATCAGCCGGCGAGGAGTTGCTCCAACGCATCTCCAAATCAGCACAGCTGCTGATCGCCCGGGCTCCCTCGGATAGCGTGCCGGAACTGCTTCAGAATATTATCCTCACCGGCGGCTCCAGCAGGATCCGCCACCTGGATTCCGAGCTCCAGCGCCTCCTGATCGAGGCCGGATATGAGAATCCGCGAGTCAGTGTCACAGGGGAGAATTACAAGACTTTTGTCGCGAAAGGCGCGCTCAAGGCCGCCCGCCAGGCAAGGGATGACCAATGGCAGCAAGCCGCCCCACGATCGTCGGGAAATTAATCCAGCTTCGGGTCCTTGCCCCGCAGATCGGCATGAGCGACAGCGTTACCGCGCGTCGCTGAACACACCGCTCAAGATGACCTCCTTGACTTTCCACAGCAAAGCCATGGTGATCGATAACGGCAAGAGCACAAGAAGAACCACAAAACCGAGCCGGACCTGCTCGATCCAGCGCAGGACCCAAACCACAAGCTCGGGGAGAGGTTCATAGATCCGAAACGCCCAATACAAAAACACAAAACCGAGCGTGGCCAATATTAAATACCGGTCCAAAGCCGCGAAAAATCGGGTTTCCAATCTCAAGGTCTCATCCGGCAGCATGGCCGCCAACCGCTGCAACACCACGTTCAAAACGTAGAGAAACAGCAAACCGTTTGCCGCTAAAACAAGTACCATCCACTGATAGAAAGGATAGTCGGGCAGAAAATGCCACCAGAACAGAAAAGGCGATAAGCCGAGGTTGATCAGCGCCAGCAGCTTGGCCCATTCCAACGCGCCTCGCCACGGACGTTCCCGCGTCTGGAATCCACTCATCTGAATCAGGCCATACAATAAAAGTCCGCTGGTCAGCAAAGAGGGCAGAATCCCCAGCGGCCTGAGCCAGTCCGTGCGAGCCGTCTGCACGCCCACCACCAAGGTCAACGGCATCCCCCAAAATAAGGCCGACAGGCCCCGCACCAAACGCCCCAGCGCACGCAGAAGTTCGGCTTTGTTTTCGGGGGCGTCCATGCGGCGAATTCGCTCAGAACGTCAAATACGTGTATTCCTTCAGGCCGCGCTCGTATTCATCCAGCAGGCGCATCGCTTCCGACGGTTTTAGACGGTCATTATGAATGGCTTCGTCGATCTGAGATTTCATCTGACGCTTGAGCTCGTTCTCGTCGTACTGCACCGCGGCCAACGCCTGGCCAATGGTGGTGCCTTCGATGATTTCCTCGACGTAGTAACCCGCCGGCTCATCGGGATCCAGAAACACGTGCACCTCGTTGACCCGCCCGAACAGATTGTGCAAATCCCCCATGATGTCCTGGTAGGCGCCCATCAGAAAAAAGCCGACGTGATAAGGCTCGGTGCCATTGCCGTTCTGCCCCAGGGCGTGCAATGGCAAGGTGTCCCTGACATCGCGAAGATCAATGAATTTCTTCACCCGCCCGTCCGAGTCGCACGTGATGTCCACCAGCGTGGTTTCATCCGTCGGCCGCTCGTGCAGCCGGCTCAAAGGCATCACGGGAAAGAGCTGGCCCAAAGCCCAGTGATCCAGCAGCGACTGAAAAACCGAGAAGTTGCAGATGTACTGAGCCCCCAGGGCGTCTTCCAGCAACCGGATCTCCTCGGGGATGTAAGCCTGTCCTCGAAAACTGTCTACTACCCCCTGGCTGATTTCCCAAAACAAGCATTCAATCTTGGCTTTGTCAACGAGGCTCAGCAATCCCAAGGTGAACATGTTGTAGGCGTCTTCCTTGCGCTCCAACGCGTCATGGTAGGCCTCCAATTTGTTCAAACGGCCGAGGCCCTTTCGGATGTCGAGGAGTTCCCGGACTAGGGCGTGTTCCTGCTCCCCATACTGAAGATGATCCCACTGGCGCGTCTTGGCGATGGATCCCAGGACTTCCACGATCAGCACACTGTGATGAGCCACAATGGCCCGGCCGCTTTCGCTGACAATCTCGGGATGCGGAACTCCTTCCGCGTTGCAGACATCCGCCAGGTAGTAAACCACGTCGTTCGTATACTCCTGAAGCGTGTAATTCGTGGAGCTGTCAAAGGCCGACCGGCTCCCGTCGTAATCCACCCCCAATCCGCCGCCGACATCGAGATGTTCGATTGGAAAACCCATCTGGTAAAGTTTGGCGTAGAAACGGGCGGCCTCCTGCACCGCCTTCTTTATGGTAAGGATATCCGGGACTTGAGAGCCAATGTGGAAATGCAGCAGCTTGAAGCAATGGGCCAATCCCTCTTTCCTCAGAAGCTCGGTCGCCGCCAGCAATTCGGCCGTGCTCAGACCGAACTTGGCGTTTTCCCCTCCGCTTTCCGCCCATTTTCCGGCCCCTTTACTGTTGAGCCGGACCCGGATGCCCAGAAACGGCTCCACTCCAAACTGCCGTGAGACGGTGATCACCTGCTTGAGTTCCTCGAATTTCTCGACAACCAAAACCACCTTCTTTCCCAACTTCAATCCCATTAAAGCCATCCGGATGAAAAGGGAGTCCTTGTACCCATTGCAGATAATCAAGCTGCCAGCCTGATGCTGAAGGGCCAAACCGGCGAATAACTCCGGCTTGCTCCCCACTTCCAAACCAAAGTGGTAAGGTTTTCCCGCATCCAGGATCTCCTCCACCACCTCCCGCAGCTGGTTCACCTTGACCGGAAACACCCCGCGGTATCGGTTCTGATAGTTATACTCCGCGATGGAATTGCGAAATGCCAGATTGATCGCATCCACTCGGTGCCGCAGGATGTCCTGAAAACGTACCAACAGGGGAAACTTTAATCCCCGCGCCTTGGCTTCCTCGATGATATCGGTCAAATCGACGGTCGCCCCCGCTTCCTGCAGCGGCCGCGCCACGACGTGCCCCTCTTCGTTGATGTCAAAATAGTGGGCCCCCCAACGATCAATGTTAAAGGTGTTCCGAGCCGCCTGTATGCTCCAGGTTCCCGTCGAATCCAAACGCTCACTCATTGTTTCAAAATTAAACCGAGCGCACTATAAGAAGCCTGTGCCAGAATTCAATCATGCTCGCAAAAAAACTTTCACGCCCTCCCCTTCATCGGGACCTCCGGCTTTCAATCTGACGGATGGCCCACCGCGCGTGCTCCGCCACCAGCGGTTCTGCTCCCCTCATGGTCTCGGCGAGCAGGGGCAAAACCCGTTCGTCTGCCACGTTGCCCAACGCCACGCACACATTCCTGAGCAATCCCCAGCGCTTCAAACGGGCCAGGGGCGTGTGACCGAATCGAACGCGAAAATCCCCCTCCCCGAGCCTCAGGAGATCCACCAAATCAGGCGCGCGCAGATCTGAACGAGCCTGCTCACCGAGCACCTGGGATTCCCGTGCAAAACGGTTCCAGGGACACACCGTCAGACAGTCGTCACAGCCAAAAATTCGCGTCCCCAGGCAGGTCCGGTATTCCTCGGGAATGGCTCCCTTCCATTCGATCGTGAGATAGGAAAGACACCGGCGGGCATCCAGCACATACGGTGCCCGGATCGCTCCGGTCGGGCAGGCCGCCAGACAGCGCTCGCACCGGCCGCATCGGCTTCGCTCGGGGACATCTGGCGTCAGCCGGGCGTTTGTCAGAATGGCGCCCAAAAAAAAGTAGTTTCCTGCATCCGGCCGGATCAGATTCGTGTGCTTGCCTGCAAAACCAAGGCCGGCCCGCTGAGCCAGATCCCGTTCCAGCAAGGGGCCGGTATCGACATACCACAAAGCCCGGATTTTCGGGCCTGCCTGCACGCAAAGGAAATCGGCCAGCGCCTGCAGCTTTTCACCCATAATCTGATGATAGTCCCGATAGCGGGCATAGGCGGCCACATAACCGGTCCAGGATGGCCGTCCTGCCCCGGAGTGTTCCCCCTCCAGCCGCAATCCCGCCCCGGTTCGCTCCGGCGCCGCGTAGTCCAAGCTCACAAGCACCAGACTCTGAACCGAATCCAAAACGAGCCGCGGATCACAACGTTTCGGCGCAGTCCGCTCCAGGTAACTCATGCCACCCTGATATCCCCGCCGAAGCCAATCCCGGAAATGCGCCGCCGCCCCAGGCGGCTCCGCATGGGTATAACGGCAGGCGCTGAATCCCAGCCCCCTCGCCTTCTCTCGAATCCCTCTCTCCAGCATAATCCTCTCCGCGCTGGTGGACCCTATCACAGCGCCTGCCGTCATCCCCCCACCCCGCCGATCAAACGAAACTGGTGAATCACCTGCTGCGCCACCTGCTGGGCCGACCGCCATTCCGTATTGATGAGCACATCCGCCTGCCGATAATATCGCTCCCGCTCCGACAAGAGAACGCGGATGCGGGCCAAAGGGTCGGGCACCTGCAGCAATGGCCGATGGCTGCGGCGTCGAACCCGACGCCAAATCGTCTCGGGCGATGCCCACAGGCAAATCACCAGAGCATGGCGTTTCAGGCTGGCCAGATTCCCCTCGCTCGCCGCCAAGCCTCCTCCCGTCGATAGAACAGTCTCCTGATACCCCTCGAACTCTTTCACCAACGCCCGTTCATAGGTCCGAAACCAGGCCTCGCCCTTTTCAACAAAAATCTCACCAATGCTCCGCTCCAATCGGGCTTCAATCAGGACATCGCTGTCGATAAAGGCAAACCGCAGGTGCCTGGCAACCAGTCGTCCCACGGAAGACTTCCCTGTCCCCATGAAACCCACCAGCGCTAAATTCCGGATCCGCCGCCCGCTATCCATGGTCTTGACTTACTGCATTCGTAAGAATCTGGCACGCAGTTTCTACAATTTTTCGTTTTCAGAGATCCAAAAAACGCGTATTCATCCGATATGCCCACTGCAACGCGGCTTGGTGAGAAGGTCTTCCGGGGCATCCCGGTATCTCCGGGTGTCTGCCGAGCCAGCGTCCTTGTTTTGGGCAACCGCAAGGAAGAGGTTCCCGCCTTTCAGCTCAGAGATGAGGAAATCCCAGCTCAGATCGAGCGTTTCGAACATGCTCTGGTCACAACCCGACAACAGATCGGCCAGATCCAAAAACAGGTCAGCGCCGCCATGGGGGCAAAAGATGCCTTGATCTTTGAGGCCCACCTGTTGCTGCTCGAGGATCCAACCCTGATGGATGAAACCATCCGCCTCATCCGTGACCAAAAGGTCAATGCCGAAAAGGCCTTTCATCAGGTCGCTCAAAAATACGCCGAAACTCTCGCCGCCATCGATGACGAATACCTGCGTGAACGGGCTGCCGATATGCGAGATGTCTGCTCCCGCGTCCTGGGAAACATGCTGGGATGGGATTACGGCCCCGATTTTCACCAGTTAACCCAGCCCTGCATCATCATCAGTCAGGACCTCACCCCGTCCACGACTGCCCAACTCGATCGCACCAAGATCCTCGGCTTCGCCACCGATGTCGGCAGCAAAACCTCCCACACGGCCATCCTGGCTCGTTCCCTTGAAATCCCGGCCGTCGTCGGGCTCAGTGACATCAGCTCCCAGCTGATTACCGGCCAACAAGTGCTCCTCGACGGATTCAACGGCCTGGTCATTCTCAACCCCACCGATCAAACCCTTTTCGAATACGGCCATCTCGTTCGGAGACAGCTCGATCTGCACCAGAAACTCGAATCGGTTCATGACGCGGCCGCGATCACACTGGACGGCCGGCGGATCATCCTCTCAGCCAACATCGAGCAAGCCCAGGACACCGGTTCGGTTCAAGCCGCCGGAGCCGAGGGTGTGGGTTTGTTTCGGACTGAATTTCTCTACCTAAACCGGGATGTTCTGCCTTCGGAAGAAGATCAGTTTCAGGCTTATGTTCAGGTTGCCTCAGCTCTGAAACCTCAACCGGTCGTGATCCGCACCCTCGATCTGGGGGGCGATAAGTTCCTGAGCCATCTCCATTTGCCCAAGGAAATGAATCCCTTCCTGGGTTGGCGCGCCATCCGGTTCTGCCTTCAGGAACGCGACCTGTTCCGCATCCAACTCCGAGCCATCCTCCGGGCAAGCGTGTACGGCAACGTAAAGATGATGTATCCCATGATTTCGGGACTGGATGAACTCCAGCAAGCCAATGCCCTGGTCGCCGAATGTCAGGAACAACTGCGCCGGGACAACCTGCCCTTCAATGATCATCTCGAAATCGGTGCCATGATCGAGATTCCCTCGGCCGTCCTGGTCGCCGACGCCTTGGCCAATCATGTCCAATTCTTCAGCCTGGGCACCAACGACCTCATCCAGTATACCCTCGCCGTGGATCGATTGAATGAACGAATCGCTCACCTTTACGAACCCACCCACCCCGCCATCATCAAGCTCATCCACCAAACCGTGCAAGCGGCCCAGCGCCACGGTCTCTGGACGGGCCTTTGCGGTGAGATGGCCGGTGATCCCAGCCTGATCCCCTTGCTACTGGGCTTAGGGGTCGATGAGCTCAGCGTCGCCTGCTCCCTGGTGCCCCAAACCAAATACCTTATCCGCCGGCTCAGGTTCAGCGACACCCAGGAATTGGCTCAGGCGGCCTTCACCTGTGAATCACCCTCGGAAATTCTGGCTCGTTCTGAGAACTTGGCCCGCAAAGCCGCTCCGTGTCTTTTTAAAGATTAATCATGAAACTCCTGATCCTCGCCGCAGGTTACGCCACACGGCTGTATCCTCTAACCCTGACTCAACCTAAACCCCTGCTTCCAGTCGCCGGAAAACCCATGATTGAGCATGTGCTCGACAACTTGGCTGGTCTTCCTGCCTTGGACCGAATCTATGTCGTGACGAACGCGAAATTTGCCGGGCATTTCCAGAGCTGGGCCGACGCTTGCCACGCGCGAAAAAACCAACTCAATTTCACCATCGTTAATGATGGATCCACCGATGACTCCAATAAGCTCGGCGCCATTGGCGATCTCCACCTCGTGCTCACCCGGGAAAACATCCATGATGACCTGGTCGTCGTTGCCGGCGATAACCTTTTCAGTCAGCCACTGAGCGAGTTCGGAGATTTCTGCCTCGCCAAGAACACCCCTGTCCTGGGCCTCTATGATGTGGGGGATCTCGAGCAGATCAAGAAATACAATGCGCTGAGCCTCGATGCGGAAGGCCGCATCCTCTTTTTTGAGGAAAAACCGAATCATCCGCAATCCACACTCACCGGCATCGCCCTGTATTTCTATCCCCAGGCTGTCCTGCCTCTCATCCACCAATACGTCGCCGAAGGCAATAATCCTGACCAACCTGGCCGCCTTATCCAATGGCTCTATCCCCGAATCCCGGTCCATACCTGGAAGGTCCCCGGCCTCTGGTTTGACATCGGTTCCCGGGAAACCCTTTTGGAAGCAGACCTGATCTTTTCAAAGCTCCTCCGGCCCTCGAAAACCTAAGACTCCGATTGGGACTGGCACCGCGAACAAAGACCAAAACTCTAGGCGCTATGACGCATCCCTTTGAAACGGCGACCCGCTAATCCTGATACCACCAGCGTCATAACAAAACAACTGATGGCCGCCATCACAATAGTCGGGCCACATGGGGCGTCCAGCTCATACGAAAGCATCGTCCCCGACAATCCGCTCAACACCCCCACCCCCACGCTCCCCACCAGGTGCTGACGCAAGTTCCGACTCAGGTTCCGAGCCGCAGCCGCCGGTATGACCAGCAACGAACTCACTAAAATGATTCCCATCAAACGGATGCTCATCGCCACCGTCAGGGTCAAGACTAAAGAAAACAGGTAGTTCAAACGACGCACCCGAATCCCGCATACATGCGCCAGATCCTCTTGAGCCGTCACCAGACTTAAATCGCTCAAACGATAGAAAAGTCCGGTCCCCACCACCGCCAGCAACACCCCCGCCGCCACGACCTCCCCGGCCCCCACCGCCAAAATGTCCCCAAACAAAAAGCGATGCACCTCCCCCCGATAACTCTTCAGAAACGAGAATAGAATCATCGCCAGGGAAACCGATCCCGACAATAAAAGGGCCATAATCGTATCGGTGAGCAGTTCGGTGTGCTCTTTCAACCACAAGATGGCGGCAGCCATCAAAAGACTGAAAAGAACCATCGGCACTGTCGGATCGCTCCATCCCCACCAAAAAGCCAGCGCCACCCCCGCCAGCGTCCCGTGCGAAATCGTATCGCTGAAGAAGGCAAGCCGACGGGCCGTGACGAATACCCCCAACAACGCGCACAAGGGCGTCAGAAACAACGCCGCCAGCAAGGCCCGCTGCATGAAAGGCTCAGTGAACATGCTGATGATGATAAGGAGATACGTGAGTGCCGTAGGCCAGTTTCAACGAATCGGTGTTCATGACCTCATCCACCGGACCCTGACAGCACACAACCCCGTTCAGGGCGTAAACCCAGGTCGCCTGCCGATAGACCATCGAAAGATCATGCGACACCAATACCACCGTCAACCGATGCCGCCGATGCACTTCCCCAATCAGTTCATAAAAGGTCTTCTCCCCCGGCTGGTCCACTCCATTGGTCGGCTCATCCAATAGAAGCAACTCCGGACGCCCCAGCAGGCTGAACGCAATCAACACCCGCTGCAACTGCCCCCCGGATAACGCCGCCAAAGGCAAATCCAACAACGAGGAAACCCCCAGCCGCTCCAACTCCTCCCCAAAACACGCGTCGATGCTCTTGTGCGACTGCCAGAACCACCCCCGGGTCCGACGCAGCCGAATCGCGAGAAACTCCCGGGCGCTCAGTATGAAATTCCGTTCGACTACAAGCCGCTGAGGCACATAGCCAATCCGAGGCAAGGCCCGATCCAGGTCGTCTTCTCCCAACAATCGAATCCGGCCCGCAGTTCGCGGCACCAACCCAATCAGCGACCGCAACAAGGTCGTCTTCCCGGCGCCGTTGGGCCCGATTAATGCCACCACCTCACCCCGGGGAACTATCAGGTCGACTCCGCGCAAAACCTGCCGATCCCCCAGCAAAACTTCCACTCCCCGGGCTTCAATCGCCAAATCCACCGCCGCACAAACCGGACAAGCCACGCTCATCGAAGCTGATTCACCAGGATCGAAAGATTTTGCCGCATCAACCGCTCATACGCCCCTGCTTCCAAAGGCCCCACCTCCAGGGGATCCAGTTCCGCCAAACCTATCCCATGATCGCGCGCCAATTGACCCGCAATCTTGGAAGTCGATTGCGGCTCGACGAAAAGCACCCGGACCTTCTGTTCCCGAATGGTCTGAGACAACCGTTTCAGATGACGCGCCGAAGGCTCGACCTCCGGCACCTCCTCCAATACTCCAGCCAGTTTCAAACCGTAACGACGAATCAGATACGGAAAAGCCTGATGATGCGTGATAAACGCCTGTGCCCTCACCGGCGCCAACCTTCGCTCGTATTCCCGATGCAATGCCTCCAATCGCCCAATCAACACCTCCGCCCGCTTGCGATAGCCCTCCGACCTCGATGGATCGCTCTTGATCATCGCCTCCATGATGTTGGTCACTCCATGCGCAGCCAAACATGGATCCAACCAGATGTGTGGATTGATGTCGGAATGCTCGTGTCCGTGCCCATCCGACGAATCCTTGTCTCCATGAGAATGGCCTGAGGCTCCCTCCCGAATCAGCTCATCATCCAATCCATCCGCCAGCCGAACCATCTGCGGACGCTCCTTCGGAGTCTGTTGTTGAATCACCCGCTCCAGCCAGGATTCCAGTCCCAGCCCATTCATGATGACTAAATTCGCAAGCGTGATCTTCCTCAAGTCCTTGGGAGCAAGCTGGTAATCGTGAGGACCAACCTTGGCCGGCAACAGGTTCTCCACCGATGCCCCATCCCCTGCCACCTCCACCGCCAGACAATAAACCGGAAAGAAACTCGTCAGAACCCTGATGGAATTGCCATCGGCTCCCCACGCTATGGCCCCATACAGCCCATAATAAATCCATCCTCCCAGAATAACGGCCAAACCGAACCTGGAGCTTGAAATCCTCATCCTCCCCAGAGACCTGACAGGAGGCTTTTTGCGAATCATTTGCATTTGTAGACTACAAAAACGCCCGTCCTTTCGCGGCAAGGACAGGCGGGATAATTACTTCATGAGGAGCATCTGACGCGCCCGTTTGATCGCCTGACTCAGCGTGCGCTGATAATGCGCAGGCAGTCCGGTGTATTTACGGGGCAGCAGACGGCCCTGATCGGTCACAAACTGCTTGAGCAGGTTGACGTTTTTAAAATCGAGGGCGTCGATGGTGAAATCGATCTTGGGCTTGGGGCGCTGTGATCGGAGTTCCGAGGAGGAACTGCGGCCGCGGGAACGCCCGCCCGATTTGTCGGTGTTAGTTTTCCGTGCCATAGCGTTTTACTTGATTTCCCGGTGCAGGGTATGCCGACGGAGGAAGGGATTGAACTTCTTCAGTTCGACCTTCTCTGTCTTGAGTTTCTTGTTCCGGGTGGTCATGTAGCGGGAAGGAGGTTTTCCTTCCTTTCGCGCTTCCGTACACTCCAATATCACAATTTCTCGAGGCATAAATTATTCCTTTTCCTTGGAGCCACGCTCTTCGACTTCTTCTTCCTCTTCGACTTCGGCGGATCCCACGCTGTCGACGGATCCCAGAGCGCCAAGACGACGCTGCCGCAGGGCGCCCTCTCTTTCGAGCTGGGCTTGAGCCTCCACCGTAAACCTCGTCCAAGGGATGGCTTCCAACCGGGCCTTGGGAATCGGTTTGCCGGTGAGTTCGCAAATGCCGTAAGTGCCTTTCTGAATTCGCTTCAGGGCCTCGTCGATTTCGTAAATGGCATCCTGATCCGATGAGAGCAGGCTCAGAGCAAAGTCGCGATCAAATGTGTCCGTTCCGGAGTCGGCCATGTGCAGGCTGTATCCCGATATCTCTTCGGCCGATTCCTTGGCCAAACCGCTCATCTGATTGGTCAAGCGTTCGCGCAAGTCGATCAGGTTGCGATAAAACCTCTCCCACTCCGGATGTGCGTTCTTGCCCATCACAGGCGGTCCGGACTTGTGCGCCGACGCTCCAAGAATGGAAGCCACCGTCGCTGGCCCAGTCGCCCGAAGCCGAGGCTCGGGAGTCACGCCAACCTTCTTTATTGTGGTCTTTTTCGCAGTCACAACTTGATGATTACTTCCGGTTAATCGGTCAAATCCCAAACCTGACCAGTCCAGGCTCGGAAGGCGGAGAATGTACCAAAGAAAAGCAAACACGCCACAAAAATCTTCAGTTTTTTTGTCTCCAAGCCCACCCGAATGATCTAAAATCATCGCTTCGTTCATAGAAGGCATCCGATTCCGCAAAAAACAACCAACGCATCTAACTCGAAAACAATACTTTATAAATGCTAAACCGCTGGATGGCTCTCGATGCAGGCATAGGCATTGTGGTTGTGAATGCTTTCATGATTCTCAGCTTCTACCTTGAACCATGAAACATCAGGGTGGGCTTTAAGCTTCTGAGCAACATTCCTCACCAGATCCTCGACGAAGACCGGATTCTCGTAGGCTCGTTCGGTCACCTCCTTTTCGTCTTCACGCTTCAGAAGGGCATAAAGGTCGCAGCTCGCGGAACTCTCTACCATCGCAATCACGTCCTCAATCCAAATCGTACGCGGAGAACGAAGATGGACCGTGACCACGCCCCGCTGGTTGTGGGCACTATACCGACTGATCGCCTTGGAACAGGGACAGAGCGTGGTGACCGGCGACAACACGCCCAAAATAAAATCGATCTCCCGCCCACAGGCGGTGGCAATAAAGCGCGCCGTGTAGTCCATCACGCTGGACAGCCCAGAGACAGGGGCGTGTTTTGTCAGAAAATAGGGGAACTCCATCTCCAAATGGGCGGTGGCGGCTTTTAGTTTTTCCTGCATCGCCGCGAGGATGTCAGGGATGTTGTTCACGTGAACGATCCCTCCATGGGCCTCCAAGACCTCGATAAACCGGCTCATATGGGTTCCCTTAAATTCCTTGGGCAAATCCACATACATGCCAATCGTCGCAATCGTGTTCTGGAGTTCGTGCGCTTTATCCAACACCTGAATCGGGTAGCGCAGCCCTCGAACCCCAACCTTGTCAATCCGCAAGTCCCTGTGATCCCGCTCGTTCTGCTTGTCGCACAAGAAACTCGAAAGACACTTGGAGCGAACCCGTCCGCTCGGCCTGGACTTTTGTTTTACTCCGGCATCCGCGATCTTTAACATCGTATTACCTTATCAACAACCGCATCGAATGCAAAAAAAACCAGCGTGCAGCCCTGTCTATCTCCTGACACCTTCTTCAGCCACCCCCTTGACACCAAGAGGTTCAAATCTATAGTTCACCGTAATGCAAACATCCACTGTTAACAGCAGGGATACCGGAGACGATGACAGACCGGAACAGGAATCCCTCAAAGCCTTTTTCTCAGCCGGCAAAGGCTTGTGGGGAACGGTCTCGGATGATCAGTGGAACGATTGGCGTTGGCAATTGCAGCATCGGCTCACTTCCCTGGCCCAACTCCAGACTCTTCTCCCAACACTCACGCCTGAGGAACAAACAGGCGCGCTCCTGGCCGACCAAAGGTTGGCCATGGCCATCACTCCCTACTTCTTTAACCTGATCGATCGCCAAAATCCTGACTGTCCCATTCGTCGGCAAGTCATTCCCCGCATCGAGGAAACTCATTCGACGTCCTGGGAAATGATCGATCCGTGCGGCGAGGAAAAACATAGTCCCGTACCCGGTTTGGTCCATCGCTATCCGGATCGAGTCCTTTTTCTCGTCACCGACCGATGCGCTGCCTACTGCCGATATTGCACCCGCTCCCGTTTGGTCAGCAATGCCTCAGGTTATGATTTCCACCCGGACTTCGAACGTCAAATTGATTATATCCGGCGCACGCCTTCCGTCCGGGATGTCCTCCTCAGCGGAGGAGATCCCCTCCTGATCAGCGACGAAAAGCTCGCCTTCCTATTGAGTGAACTCCGCGGCATCCGACACGTCGAATTTCTGCGGATCGGCTCTCGCATACCCATTTTTCTGCCCCAGCGCATCACCCCTGCGTTATGCGCGTTGCTCAAGGAATTCCACCCCCTGTTTCTCAGCATCCATACCAACCATCCCCGGGAACTCACCTCCGAAGCCAGGCAAGCCCTCGAACGCCTCGCAGATGCCGGCATTCCCCTCGGCAACCAATCGGTCCTGCTCAAAGGCGTTAACGACGATCCCAAGGTCATGCATGCCCTGGTCCATAAACTCCTGATCTGCCGCGTCAAACCCTACTACCTTTACCAGTGCGATCTCATCCAGGGAACCGCCCATCTGCGAACCAGCGTCCAGCAAGGCCTTGCGATAATGGAAAGCCTCAGGGGTCACACCTCCGGCTATGCCATTCCTCAGTATGTGATCGATGCCCCCCAGGGAGGCGGCAAAATTCCCCTCAATCCCGATTACATCCTGAGCCATAGCCCTGATCGGATCGTCATGCGCAATTTTGAAAACGCCATCTTCGAATACCCCGAGGTCCCGAAATTCAGACCGACACTCAGCGCAGCTGAATCCTCCTCCCCCAGCTGACCGGTGATTCCAGGAAATCCCTCAAAAAACATTGGTTTACCGACAAGACATTCTCTTCATTTGGAAACAGCTCTCCTTGGTGCTATCTTCCCCCTTCGTGAATGATATTCGCCTCACCACACAGTTGGCCCTGTTCCTGGAAAACCGGCCGGGAGCCCTCGCGCGGGTCTGCGATGAATTGTCCAAATCCAAAATCAACATTCTCGCTGTCTCGACCGGTGACACTGTGGACTACAATGTAATCCGGATGGTGGTGAGTAACCCCGCCTTGGCCCTGCGCCTTTTCCAGGAACATGGCAGCCTGGCTATCGAATCCGAAGTCCTCCTGATTGAGGGCGATAACAAACCCGGTTCACTGGGGGCCATCGCACGAAAGCTGTCTGAGGCGGGCATCAACATCGATTATGCCTACTGCGCCACCGCTCAAAAATCCAAGACGGGCCTTCTCGTTCTCCGTACCTCCAACAGTCGAAAAGCCCTTAAAGTGCTGAATACCTGATCGTCCCTGTCCCGAATCCGGCTGCTTCTGCGCAACGTTTTCATGGGAGGCTGGAAAACGCCAGGCCAGTCCGAGGTTCAACCCCGCTAGCCCTGCCCCTTGAGGGTGGCCAGAAACTGCTTCATCGCAGGTGATAACACCTTGTTCTTCTTCACAAGGGCCGCCAGGGGACGATAAAACTCGCCGTCTTCAATATCGACCTGAATCAGGGTCTGATTGGCAACCTCCTGGGCCACAGTAGCCTGCGGAACAATCGATATGCCCGCATCAATCTCTACTGCCCGTTTGACCGTCTCTATGTTGTCAAACTCCATCACGTTTTGAACCTGCACCCCGTGATCCTTGAATATCTTATCGATGGCCTTCCGAGTCGGTATGTCCGGCTCAAAGCCGATGAATTTGTACCCGGCCAAGGATTCCAGCTTCGTGGACTTTGACCGGGCCAGCGGATTCTGCGGATGACAGATCAACACCAACCGGTCGCGCCGGAGGGAGTGTATCTCCAGCTTGCTATCCCGAACCGGATAGGCCACCAATCCAACGTCCACCACGTTGCCTAACACATCCTCGTAAACTTGGTTGGCTCGCCGATACTCCACATGCACATTCACCGTCGGATACTGCTTCAAGTACTGCTTCAGATAGGGAGGCAAATCATGGAGACCGATGCTGTAAATCGTTGCCAGCCGTATGGTCCCCGAGATGACATCCTTGATCTCTTGAAGCCTGCTTTCCAAGGCCTCGTAAGTTTGAATAATTTGCTTGCTGAAATCGTAAAGAACCTGCCCCTCCCGAGTCAGTCGAAATTTTTTCTTGCTCCGCTCTATCAGGATGGATCGGAATTGCCGCTCCAAGGAACTAATCTGTTGGCTGACAGCTGATTGAGTGACCTCGCTGATCTGGGCTGCCTTGGTGAAACTCTCTGTTTCGGCCAGATCACAGAACATCTTAAGACTTTCAATTTGCATAAGAAATCCGAAATCAAGGAAACAGATTAATTCAGCTTATGTCAAATTGAAATCATGAGAGCGCCTGTTTCACCTTGCGGAGAAGATCTTGGCTGGTGAACGGTTTTTGCAGGTAGATCTCGCTTTCTTCGTGACTGGCAGGCCGAACATAACCACTGGAGCATAAGATCTTGACATGGGGCGCCATCGATTTCAGTCGATCCATCAGTTCGCGTCCGCTCATACTGGGCATCACCAAATCGGTGATCACAAGATCAATCTGGGTGCTCTGCTGGCTGATGATTTCAATGGCCCGCTCGCCACTGCTGGCTGTGAGCACATTGTACCCAAACGAAGAGAGGACCATCTGCCCCATCGTCAACAATAGGTCCTCATCATCAACAATCAATATGGTCTCGACCCCCATCAGGTCCTCGGTGTTGAAGGTCTGATCCTTGAGGATGCGCTTGGTTGCGGGCAAATAAACACGAACGCTGGTCCCTTGGCCGGGCCGACTGGATACCGCCACACTGCCGCCGTGATTGGTCACAATCCCATAAACCCAGGCCAAGCCCAATCCGCGATGATTCGCTTTGGTGGTATAAAAAGGCTCGAAGATCCGTGGGAGCGCCTCCGGAACGATCCCGCACCCGTCGTCAAGGATTTCGATGCAAACATAGTGCCCCGGAGTCAGGGCAACGTTGCCATCACTCCAGGATTCCTGGACGTCGAGATTACGGGTCAGGATGGCAATGCGGCCTCCCTCAGCCACCGCCTGAATGGAGTTATCCAGGATCTTCATGAGGGCTTGCTGCATCTTCGCCTCATCAAAATTCACCGCGTAAAGCTTGCTCTCCAACCGCAAACTCCAATTCAGTTTGGGCTGCTTGGGCGTCTGAAACAACTCCGCGGTCCGGCGCAGCAAATCGTTAAGGTTCCCCGCCTCCAAAGACCGTGTCTCGCGGTCCTGACGGCTGAACGCCGCCAGGTCGCTGGCGATTTCCGCCGCCTTTTCCGCTGATTTCTCCACCTCGACCAAAGAGCTGTGCCACGGATGATCCATTTCCATTTTGGCCAGAACCAAGGATGTATGGCCCAAGATGCTGGTGAGTGCATTGTTGAAGTCCAGAACCACCGTCCGAATCAGCTGCAAGGCGCAATCCAGCCTCTGTTTCTGGTTCAAATGACATTCCGTGGCCGCAGTCCCCGTCGTCCCGAATGCCGGAGGGGAAGGTGGTGAGACAGACATCTTCCCGTCGAACAACTGCAGCACATGACACTTCCTGCCCTGCCATAATATGGGGAAACCACAGACATGGAATTCCTGGATCTCACCGCTCTTGATTCGCAGTTTGACCGTTACGCCCGTGCGTTGCGCAACAGCCACGTTTTCCAGAAACTGAGGCACTGTTACCGAGTTTTCCGAGGCCCAAAAAGACTCGGCTAGTGATGTCTTCCCCTCGATAATCAATCCAAACGCTAACTCCGCCGGCTGGTTCACAAGTAGAATGATCCCTTGACCGTCTGTAAGGACCACCGGCCAGGAGGCGTTTTCAAGCATGAAACTGCCTTCAACCATCTCAGCAGAACCTATATTCTCGGGACTAACTTACGTCAGATCCTCGGCTTCTCAACTGAATCACGAGTTGGGGCGCGCATATTGAACCTGCCCTGGGCTCTGAGACATTTTTTCAATCGCTTTTCTGCGCCCGTGCGAACAGATCTTCCTTCCATCCTGCCGGTGAAATCAAGGCCAAAACACTAAGCTCCGCTTTCCTTGGGTTGAATCCAACTCCACCCGATGATGTCCATCGATCCGCCATCGAATCCCGATCTGCCGCGACAAATTTTATCGCAGCTACGACTTTTTTTGTCGCGTCAAACTCCAGTTGTTCGTTGAGGATCCCTTTCGAACCTCTTATGCTGGTGTCGTTATGAAAAGGATCGTTCGTTTCTCCCTTTTTGCGGTGTGGATCTTCTTGACGGGTCAGACCCGAACCTCGGCGAGCCTCGAAGCTTCCGGAATCGCAACCTCCAGCGCCCAGGACATCCCTCCCGCTCTGCTGGATGCATGGTCTGCCCCGTTCCGCCATTGGCATTACTGGCCACATCACGTAGTGCCGGCACACCCCCCAATTCCGGGACACACCAATATCCTCGGCACCGATGTTCCCACTGTGTTCCAGATCCCGGGGGATGCCCGGTGGCACATGACGTTTGTCGGATTTAATGGACAGGGCTACCAGTCGTTCATCGCCGAAAGCGATGACCTGCTGCACTGGCACAACTACCGCCTGGCAATGGGATTTGGCCCCAAAGGGGATTTTGACCATGGGGGTTGCGTCATCGGGGCTTTCCTTTATGAATCCTATGATCTGAAAGCTCCCCGCGTGCTGAAGAAACACCAGGGCAAATACTGGACGCTCTATGGCGCCTACCCCCGACAGGGCGGGTATGAGCTGCGTCCAGGTTATGAAGGCGTGGCGGTGAGCGAAGACGGCCTGAAATGGAAACGCGCCAAAGACCAGCCCGTCCTCTCGGTTTTCGATTCCGATTGTGCCTTCTGGGAAAAGGACTGCATTTACCAGCCTTGGCTGGTGGAACATCAGGCCCGCTATTTCAATTTCTACAACGCGGCCAACGGCGGAATCGAGCAGATCGGTCTTGCCTTTTCCACAGATCTCATGAACTGGATGCGTTATCCGGCCAACCCGGTAATTCGGAACAGGCCAAAAGGATTTGACGAACAGTTCTGCTCCGATCCCAAGGTGTTTCGGGATGGCGACCATTGGACGATGTTCTATTTTGGGGTGGGACGAGGCGGAGCTCACATTATGATCGCCTTTTCACGCGATCTCGTTCACTGGACGACGCATCCGGAACCGCTGTATCAGGCTGGTGGCAATCCGAGCGGATTGGATAAACAATACGCCCATAAGATCTCGCTGGTATACAATTCTAAAACGGACATTTACTATCTCTATTACAACGCCGTCCCAGGGTTGCCAGGCCCCACTGGGGGTCGAGGCATCGGCGTGATCACCAGCCGGCCTCTGCATGGGGTGAACGGTCTGGAACTGTCCCGATAACAGCCACCGCAGCATCCCAAAGATCTCATCCTTCAGCAAGGGGATCGGCATCCGTCCCGTCTCGGCAGCGCACCTCCGGTTTCCCCCTCAGAGCCTGTTTGAAAATTACAAGGGGTGCTGCGGCGAGGGATTTTGGCTGGGGCCAAGGCGGCTGGGGCCGAGCATCCCCGATGGGGGCTGTAAGGTCCAAGCCAACGCTGGCCCCGGGCAAAAGAGCCGCCGCCCGAAGACTTC